>Ga0247610_10004123_pt1 | contig 15617 bp, 13 predicted proteins | sample 174DNAGHGhighgp2_FD_193483 | JGI IMG/M metagenome (GOLD analysis project Ga0247610, IMG submission 193483) | Sheep rumen microbial communities from Palmerston North, Manawatu-Wanganui, New Zealand - 1742 DNA GHGhigh gp2 | ecosystem: Host-associated > Mammals > Digestive system > Stomach > Rumen... | reverse complement strand
CGAGAGATGGCAAGGATCTGGTCGTCGTTGAGGTGAAGGCACGTCAAACGGATGAATATGGCGGACCTGATGAAGCCGTCACCCAACAGAAGCGAAGTCGTTTGGTAGAGGCGGCCAATGCCTATCTTTTCAAAAACGATCTCGATATGAGCACGCGTTTCGACATCATATCCATTGTTTTCAAAGATGGCGAGCCTCTGATTGAGCATATTGAGGACGCGTTTCTGCCCTAAGCAGTCATGTCAAGCTAACATCGGTTTGTGCGAAGATGGGCATCTATGGCGGCGTCTTTCAGTGTATTAACCATGTTGATTATTTTGTTGACAAAAAAACGCGGAAATAAATATTATTTCCTGGCCTGTTTTGTAAAAATTCTGTATTTTTGCAAAACATGTTTTAAAAATAATTCTCATGGAGCATCAAACCAAACAACCACTAATTTATGACTACGAGGGTCTTCCACCAGATCCCATCAGCGTTCCTTGTAGCAACACGACTATGTCATCGCAAGGAACGAAAATCATCACCTTGGGTACGTTTACGCTAAGTCAGATTGAAGAGGCGATCACTAGCGTTGTAGGGCATGCCTTTCAGATAAAAGGCATGGTAACCACCCGCACCCGTCCCAATCTATTTGACTGTTCCAGTTTTTCGCATCGTTACACCTATTTGCCTGACATAAAGGTGGTGCACGACGACACCTGGGATGATTTCGGTCGCGCCTATTTCGAGCGCTACGACTACCAATTCACAGAGTTCCACTGCACGCTTTGTTCCGTCGACGAGATACGGCAGAAAATAGAGGCCTGGGTGCGGCAGTATGAGCGGAACCGCATCGTGAGCGACCTTTACCTCATGGCGAAGCCGGTTGTTCCCAGCCTTTGGGAACGCTACTTGACGCAACGCCATTGGAGCGAGAACCTCTATGCACGGATTGAAAGCGTTCAAACCGATTACCGAATTGATAGAAAACTCTGGACGACAGACGACAACCATTCCTGCCATCCCTATAAAGGTTTGTTGAACTTTCAACATCAACTTGCCAAGCTAAGCCTGTGCGGAGCCCATTCGCATGCAAGGACGGCGGCACGGCCCTGCTGCCGCTCCTTCCTGATGGCCTCAAGCCGTCAGTCGTCAGGCGACGACCTACTAGGTCACTGATAGGAGCTTTACCACCATTTTCGTAGACTAACGGTCTGTGTCCACCGCTTATTATCGGCGTTTCGTGATTTTGGAGTTGGTTCAACACTGAAAACGCGAAAATTAGGACTTTGTGTCATACCTCAACTCTTTTTTCACGAAATCTTGTGGATTTGGAGTTGGGTCAACACCCAAAGTACGAAAATTCGGACTTTATGTCATGCGTCAACTCTTTTTTCGCGAGATTTTGAAAATCAGGTGTTGGATCAACGTTTTCAGTCACTAATGGTGGTGATTGCCATCTCAGCGCAAGGCATTTTGATGACTCCCTTCCGGCGACAAGGGCCGCTGTTGCCGGAAACCAACCATATCTTACGGACTCGCCGTAAAACATTTAATTTATTAACCATTTTAAATTTTTTTCATCATGAAGAAAGTTCATTTGAGTCTGGTACTGGACTCTAATCAGTACCATGTGGGTCACTCAGAGATTTGCCGCCAGTTCGTGGGCAAGACCTCAGACGAGTATCTCGATGGCTTGGTTGCCTCGCTGGCCCAGGCCAACAACGCCATTTTCGATGTCATGCAGATCGAGAAAGTGCGTATCACCATCAAGCAGGAGAACCGCCAGTTGATGGACAGGCTCATGGCCACCGCTGGCTATCTCGATTCCTGCAAGTATGTTGATGATGCTGCGATGCAGGCCAGTGCCTTGGTGCTCAAACAGTTGTTTGACTCCTGCGGCAAACCGTTTGCCCGTATGAAGGCCAGCGAGCGCGTGGGTGCCGTGAAGACCTTGCTAAGCAAGTTGTCCTCGCCTGCCATGAAGGAGCATGTGGATCGTCTGCCCGAAATGGGGAGTCGCATCAAAGGTGTGAGAGACGCATCGGAGACCTTGGAAGAGGCGTTGTACCAGGCTGACAAGGCCAAAGGCACAGCACCCAAGGGACAATCCTTGATGCCCTTGAAGCGGGAGGCGGCGGTTAGGCTTGAGACCCTCGTGGACTATCTCGAAGCCATGGCCAAGAAGTCTCCTGCCGACTATGCTGAGCACTATGCCGTTGTGATGCAAATCATCAACAGGCTGAATGCCTGTCGTCGCAGCAAGTCCCTCCAAATCGAGGTGGAGCTTGAAGACGACAAGGAGCCGTCGGAAAAGCCCAAGCTTGCTATTGGGGCCTGATGCTTCTTTTTCTAATGAATTGGTGGATTTCAATGTTAGACAATAAATAAGTGAAAAAATGAAATCCGCCGCCTCCCCATGAGCCGTTGGGCTTGTGGGGAGATTTTTTTGTAGCGACAGAATTAGTTTTCGGTGAAAATCGGAAAAAGTTTGTACTTTTGTAGATTATTTATGCAAAATAGGTAGTTATGGCGTTGGAAAAACAAATAGAAGACCATTTTATCCGCTATTTAAGCGAGAACTTGAAATATGTCTATCGCCCCGACATCAACGACCGTGATTCGTTGGAACGCAATTTCCGCGAGAAGTTCCAAGCCTTGAACCGCTGTCATTTGACTGACAACGAGTTTGCGCGTCTGTTGGAGGAAATCACGGATGCGGATGTGTTCAATGCATCGAAGCGGTTGCGCGAACGCAATACTTTCATGCGCGAGGACGGCACGCCGCTTCAGTATTCGTTGGTGAACATAAAAGACTGGTGCAAAAACGATTACGAGGTAATCCATCAGTTGCGCATCAATACGCGGAACAGCTTCCAGCGTTATGATGTTATTCTGCTCATCAATGGCTTACCAGTCGTGCAGATTGAATTGAAGACCTTGGATGTCAGCCCACGCCGTGCCATGCAGCAGATTGTCGATTACAAGAACGATGTCGGCAATGGCTATACTAATTCGTTGCTGTGCTTCATGCAGATGTTCATTGTCAGCAATCAGCACAATACCTATTATTTTGCCAATAACAACAAGGAGCATTTCAACTTCAATGCGGAAGAGAAATACTTGCCTGTTTATCAGTGGGCTGATGAGAAAAATAATAAGATAACGGGGTTGGAGGCCTTCTCGGATGTTTTCCTGCAAAAGTGTCGTTTGGGTGAGATGATCAGCCGCTATATGGTCTTGGTTGCCTGCGAGAGGAAGATGCTGATGATGCGCCCTTATCAGATTTATGCGGTGAAAGCGATTGTCAGTTGCATCAACGAGAACCGAGGAAATGGCTATATCTGGCACACCACGGGTAGCGGCAAGACGCTGACTTCATTTAAGGCTTCAACGCTTTTGAAAGACAATCCTGATGTGGAGAAATGCCTGTTTGTTGTGGACCGCAAGGACCTCGACAAGCAAACCCGCGAGGAATTCAACAAATTCCAAGATGGTTGTGTGGAGGAAAACACCAATACCGATGCCCTCGTGCGTCGTATGCTTTCAGAGGATTATTCCGACAAAATCATTGTCACGACTATTCAGAAGTTGGGTATCGCCCTCGACCCGAAAAACCGTCGCAATTACCAAGAACGTTTGATGCCGTTGAGAGATAAGCACATCGTCTTTATTTTTGACGAATGTCATCGCTCACAGTTTGGCGACAACCACAAGGCTATCAAGGAGTTCTTCCCCAATGCACAATTGTTTGGTTTTACTGGGACGCCTATTTTTGAAGCAAATGCCACCTACACCCAAATCACGGGCGAGGAAGCGCAATACAAGACCACCAAGGATGTGTTTGAGAAAGAGCTTCACGCCTACACAATTACCAATGCCATCGACGACCGCAATGTGCTGCGTTTCCACGTGGATTATTTCAAGCCCGATAAAGCGGACATGGTGGGCGATACGGTGAAGAAATCCGCCATAGTGAAGGCGATTTTGGCGAAACACCACGCTGCAACCAACGAAGGACGCTTCAACGCTTTGTTTGCCACAGGTTCCATCAACGAGGCCATTGAGTATTACAATTTGTTCAAAGATGCCCAAGCACAAAAAATGGAATTGGACAGCAATTACGAGCCGCTGAACATCGCCTGCGTGTTCTCGCCGCCCGCCGAAGGCAACCGCGACATCCAGCAGATTCAAGAGGATTTGCCACAGGAGCAGAAAGACAACGAGCAAGAGCCCGACCAGAAAAAGGCCGCGTTGATGACCATTATTGCAGATTACAACAAGCAATTCGGCACCAACCATTCCGTGAGCGAGTTCGATGCCTATTATCAAGATGTGCAGCAACGCATCAAGAACCAGCAATATAGCAACAAGGATTACGCCCACGAGAACAAGATAGACATTACGATTGTGGTGGATATGTTGCTGACAGGCTTTGATTCTAAGTATCTGAACACGTTGTATGTCGATAAGAATCTGAAATACCATGGTTTGGTGCAAGCCTTTTCGCGCACTAACCGTATCTTGAACGACAGCAAGCCCTACGGTAACATTCTTGATTTCCGCAGCCAGCAGGAAGCTGTGGATGCTGCTATTGCTCTGTTCTCGGGCGAGAAGAAGGAGGAAGCACGCCAGATTTGGCTGGTTGAACCTGCATCGGCCATCAAGAAGAAGTTTTACGAAGCAGTGAACAGCTTACGCGACTTTATGACGCTTCACGATTTGGACTTCAAGGCAGAAGAGGTGCCCAACCTGAAAGGCGATGCTGCCAAGGCCGATTTCATCAACCGCTTCAAGGAGGTACAGCGGCTTAAGACCCAACTCGACCAATATACCGACCTCGTGGAAGTTGAAGATGAAAAAGACCCGACTTGTGCAGCAGAGCAACAACCTCAATATGGTTTCACGGAAGACGATTTACGTGCTTTCCGTGGTGCCTATCTCGACCTCGCCCGTGAATTGAAGACCCGACGCGAGAAGTCTTCCGCAATAGTCCCGGATGAAGTGGAAGACCTTGATTTTGAGTTTGTCTTGTTTGCTTCCGCCTTGATTGACTACGATTATATCATGGAGTTGATTTCGCGGTATATGGGACAGCCTGCCAAGTGGAAAATGACCAAAGAAGAGTTGGTCAACTTGATTCGATCGAGTGCCAACCTGCTTGACGACCGTGAGGACATTATTGCCTATATTGACAGCCTCGATGGTGTGAATGGTAAGACTGAAGATGAAATTAGGAACGGCTACGAGGATTTCAAAACGGAGAAATACGCTAAGGAACTGAAAGCCATTGCCGAGAAGCATGGTTTAAGCGTGGCCTCGTTGCAAACTTTCGTGAATGACATTGTAGATCGCAAGATTTTCAATGGTGAGAAATTGAACGACTTGCTTGAGCCTTTGGAATTGGGCTGGCGTGACCGCACCCGCAAGGAAACCGAACTGATGAACGACCTCGTCCCGTTGCTGAAACGCCTTGTGCCAGGGCAAGAGATTTCAGGATTGAAGGCGTATGAGGAATAAAAGAACAATTGAATGGTATTATGAAAGAGCAGAATTTCTTTGAAAAACAGACGCTTTCGTCAAAGGTGAAGGCAAACATAGTTTCGGAGTATTTCCCGAAATATTGTTCAATTATAATAAAGAAGCATGTTCCCGAAAAAATCGGTTATTTGGATTTGTTTTCTGGTCCTGGAATGTATGAAGACGGTAATCCATCAACTCCTATTTTGATTGCAAGGAATTGCATGAAAGATGAAGATCTCAAGAATAGGGTTTGGATGGTGTTTAATGACAAGTGTTATTCGGAACAACTGAAAGACAACTTCAATAAAGAGTTCCCCGAAGGCACTTTCAAATATAAACCACATTTTGGTCATAGTACAGTTGGCGAGAGCCAGGAAATCAATGACTTTATAGTCAAAAACACCTGCAAGGGACGGTTTAACGAGCAGCCTTCGGTTTTGTTTATTGATCCATGGGGGTATAAGGGGATTGAAACCAATGTCCTTTCACAGTTCCTTTCCTATTGGGGCAATGAATTGTTTATTTTCATCAATTCGAAAAGGATTAACCCTGCTTTAGAGAACGACAAATTTGAAGAACCTATGCGTTGTTTGTTCCCTAATTCCTATGACGAGGTTAAAGTGGAGATAAGAAATAAAAGAACCGTAAGCGAACGCTTACAGTTTATTATTGATAATTTAGGCAAGGAATATGAGGCATTGCTCAAAAGCCGTGTTTATTACACCGCTTTCAAGTTTCAGGAAGAGGATATTGAGACAACTAGCCATTTTATTCTTCACCTTTCAAAGAATAAAAGAGGCTTTGATTTGGTAAAGCAGATATATAATGATTTTGCCAATGTGGGTACCATATTCGATGGTGTAAATACATACACCTTTGATGTGAAAAAGATAACCAATCCTGTTGAAGAATTGTTTGACACCAACTCGGAAAACATTGATGCATTGAAAAACATGCTCTTGGAAGAATACAAAGGCCGCACAATAACGTCATACGATTTATTTGAAGAACATCAACAAAACTGTTTATACAGCAGGTCTCACTATGTGAAAGCATTAAGGAGGTTGGTCGAAGAAGGTGCAGTTGAATCGGAGTTTACTGATGGGAAAAACCATGTTGTCACCGTACTTCTTTCTAAAGATTGTATTTTAAAGTTTTAAAGCAATGGCTGATAGCAAAATAGAATGGACAGATAAGACTTGGAACCCAGTGACAGGATGCAGTAAGATATCTAAAGGGTGCGAGCATTGTTATGCTGAAGTGATGTCACGACGGTTGAAGTCAATGGGGAAACAAAAGTATGTCAACGGATTCAAACTTACTTTACATGAGGACTGTTTGAATGAACCTTTGGCATGGACAAAGTCGCATTTCATTTTTGTGTGTTCAATGAGCGATTTGTTTCATAAGGATGTCCCATTTTCATTTGTTGACAAGGTGATTGATATTATTCGCAAGACGCCACAACATAGGTATCAAATTTTGACAAAACGGGCAGAAAGGATGTATGAGTATTTTCAGACTCGTGATATTCCTGAAAATGCATGGCTGGGTGTAACGGTTGAAGCGGCTTCTTCAAAACAGAGAATAGATTATTTGAGAGAACTGAATGCTTCGATAAAATTCCTGTCATGCGAGCCTTTGATTGAAGATTTGGGAACATTAGATTTGGATAGAATTGATTGGGTGATCGTTGGAGGGGAAAGTGGTCCGTTTGGCCGGATTATGAAAAAAGAATGGGTTTTGTCAATCAAGAAGCAAGCGGATAAACAAGGAATAGCCTTCTTTTTCAAACAATGGGGTACTTGGGGCGAAGATGAGATTAAAAGAAACAAACACAAGAATGGCAAATTGATTGATGGCCAAATCTGTCAAGTTATGCCATCTATAAAAATGGATTAAATATGGACCATAGTTTACATTCATACACCCCCGCCCTTCGCTTCCCCGATTTCCTCAACGACGGGGAATGGGAAGTGAAGAGGTTGGGAGAGATTGCAGAAAGAATAACACATAAAGTTGGTAATGCATATTTGCGACCTGTTAGTATTTCAGCGGGTATTGGATTCGTTGACCAAAAGAATAAATTTGGTCGTGATATTTCAGGTAATCAGTATTCAAACTATATTGTACTGAAAAAAGGAGAGTTTGCATATAACAAAGGTAATTCGATTAAATACCCACAGGGTTGTGTATATAAATTGAAGGAGTTTGATGTTGTTGCATGTCCTAATGTTTTTGTCTGTTTTAGGATAATTGACGAGAATGTTTGTCCGGATTTTTTAAGTGCTTACTTTGCCAACAATTATCATGGAATACAACTGCAACAATTCATTACAAGTGGCGTTAGAAGCAATGGATTATTGAATATTAGTGCTGAGGATTTTTTTAGTATTCAAATTCCATTTCCTTCTCTCCCCGAGCAGCGCCGCATTGCCCAAGCCCTCACCGCCTTGGACGAACTCATTGCCGCCACCAACGAGAAGCTGGAACAGGTGAAGGCGTATAAGAAGGGATTGATGCAGCAATTGTTCGTAGATTCAATGGGGGGGGGGTAAATCATTAAAAATCAATTACTTACAAATTCCAAAATTAAGATTTCCAGAGTTTTACCAAGAAAAAGAATGGGAGGAAAAGAAATTGGGAGAGATAGTTAACGTATATCAAGGATTTGGTTTTCCCGAAAAATTACAAGGGAAGAAGAAAGGGAAATATCCTTTCATTAAAGTAAGTGATATTTCGGTAGTCACAAATAAAGGGGATAGGTTTATAGAGGAAGCGGCAAACTATGTTGATGAAGAAGACCTTGAATTATTGAAAGCGATACCATTTCCGGCTGGTACAGTTGTGTTCGCAAAAATTGGAGAAGCCATTAGACTGAATAGGAGAGTGATACTAAAGCAAAAAAGTCTAATTGACAATAATGTAGGTGGTGTGAAAGCAAAATCAGACTTGTCAAACGATTCTTTTGTGTTTTACATTATGTCAATGATAGATTTGAAGAAGTATGCAGGTGGTGTTGTCCCTTCTGTAAAGAAAACAGCTATTGAAAATATTGATTGTGTCATACCCACTCTTCTCGAGCAGCGCAAAATCGCCTCGTGCCTTTCGGCGATGGATGAGACGATAAACGCCTATACAGAGAAGGTCGGCTTGCTAGGGCAATTTAAAAAGGGATTGATGCAACAATTATTCGTGAATATTTAAAAACAAATAATGATATGGCAGAAGAAAAGAAATACATTGTAATAAGTCAAAAAAAGACAATAGCATATGATGATACGAAGTGTGTTATTGACAATCAAAATGTTGAAAACGACGATTTGGGAGGAAAAACACCAAAACAATATGCAGAAGAAAAACAAAAGGAATTCTACAATTCCTTCTTTCAAAAGCATTATCAGAATGTTGTGGTGTTATCGGCAGCTGGAACTTCGTTAGACAATGATGCAGGTGCGGACACTTCTCATAGAGGAAAAACGAGAAAGCAATTGTGGGATGCATGTAAAAGTGAAATAGATGCTTTTAAGGCAGATATAAGCGATTTAGATAAAAAGCCTTTTTACAATCTCAAAGGCGATGATGGGAAAGACCTTAACTATGGAGATATTGAAAATCTTTTGTCTTACCTTATTCTGTACAACAAAGCGAACGAGAAGGGTTCTGGTTTTGAAGAAAAAATCAATAAGTTGAAAGAGAAAATAGCAGAAAACTGTAAGTTGGAATTGCAATCTGATGCGCCTCATCAAACTTTTTTGAACAAATTAACATCTCGTAAGCCAAGTGATTCTAGAGTCCAGTTGTTTACAACCAATTATGATACTTTGTTTGAACAGGCGGCCAATAATGCTGGATTTACTATTGTTGATGGCTTTTCTTATACGCAACCTCGTGTTTTTTCTGGCCGTTATTTTGATTATGATTTTGTCAATAGAGAGCGTTCTCGTCTTAAAAATGAGGAAAGTTTTGTTCCTAAGGTTTTTCATTTGTACAAATTGCATGGTTCGTTGACGTGGGAGAAAGATAATAATAGGATTGTTCAAAAAAGTGATGCTCCAAAAGACCCATTAATTATTTATCCCGCTTCTGATAAATATGAAAGTTCATATGAACAACCCTATTTTGAAATGATGTCCCGCCTTCAACAAGCGTTGAGAAAAGAGAATGTCTTGCTTATTATCATAGGCTTTGGATTTAAAGATAAACACATACAAAGTGCTATTCTTGAAGCGGTTGAACAAAATCCGAGTTTTCAACTAGTCATAGTAGATTATAATGGAAATGAATCAATAGACCAAAAGAATTTGAAAGATTTCTTTAATGGAGAAACCTCGGAAACGGTTAAAAGGAATGTGACTATTATCTTTGACAAATTTAAAGATTTTACGCAAAAATATCCTGAGAATGAAACATATAAGGAAGAATTAAATACACAGAACAATGAAAACATTCGATAATGAGTATTTCTTGGGATATGTCAACGAGGTGACTCCACAATATGTTAGGATACATTTCCCTTCTTCACATCTGTTAGGTCAGTTCGTGTATCAAGGCTCATTGTTTGCTGGAGGAAGTGTGGGTAATTTTGTTGTTATTGAAGGAGATGAATATGGTTTCCTTGCTCGTATCGTTGAACTTGATTTGCCAGACAGCGAAAGAAAGGAGATTAGTGAAAAAGCCATTCATCAAGATTCGACAAAATTTCATCCTTCTGGAAAAGCCGAACTCTTACTCGTGTTTAATTTGTTTGAACCAAATAAAACTATTAAGACCGTTTCAAAGTATCCAAATATCGGAGCGAAAGTGTATGCTTGCTCTGATGAGCAAATTTGTAATTATGTCAAAGAATTCGGTAAGAAAAAAGATGATGATAGTGCAAATGTATATGCTGAAATAGGAAAGCTTACTTCAAATGATTCTCCGTGTAATGTTTCTTTGAATGCGTTGTTTGGTAGGCATTGTGCTGTTGTTGGAACTACGGGGGGAGGAAAAAGTTGGACGGTGGCTAAATTGATGGAAGAAGTTAGGGAAAAAACTGGTGCAAAAATCATACTTATTGATGCTACAGGGGAGTATGAAGGAATAGAAGATGAAGGGTGTGTTGTCGGCGATAACGCATTCTTTTCATTTAAAAATTTGAATAATAGTGAGTTTTGTTTTTTGTTTAGAGAACATTCTCCAAACACTTCAAACGCCCTGTGTGAAGCAATTAATACTTTGAAATTGATAAATCTTGGGAAACTAGATGATGGCGTAAAAATTGGGAAAAGCATTGTTGCCATTAACCAGATTGTGGCTGATAACATTAAAGACTTTGCTGGTTGCGATTTTGATATTTCCCTGTTGCCTGTTCAGATTAAGAATGAATGTGTGAAACAAAGTCGAAGTAATACATATGAAGCAGATGATTTTAAATTGGGTTATTGCTCACATTTGATTTCGCGCATTAATATGTTTCTACAAAATGAGACGATAAAAGGTGCATTAGGAATTGAGAATCGCGCTGGGAAAAGCGAAATAATAGCATTAGTTGACAATTTTATTCAAGATGGTTCTAAGAACATCTTGCGAATTGGATTTGAAAAGTTGTCGTATGATTTTGCTATAAGAGAGATTATTGTTGATTTTATTGCAGCACATTTGTTGAGAAAATCTAGGAAATACGAGTTTAAAAACAGTCCTTTGATATTATGTATTGATGAAGCTCACCAGTTTCTTAATAAAAGGATAAGTGCAGATGATGATTCTTCATTTTATTTGCAAAACATTGATAATATAGCAAAGGAATGTCGTAAATATGGATTGTTCTTATGTCTTGCAACTCAAATGCCAAGAGATATACCTATTGGAACATTAAGTCAAATGGGAACTTTTATTGTTCATAGACTAATAAATGAACAAGATAAAAAGTCTGTTGAAAATGCTTCTTCATCGGTCAATAAAAATGTCTTGTCGTTTCTGCCTAGTTTAGGAGAAGGGGAAGCTTTGCTGATAGGAGTTGATTTTCCTATGCCATTAATGATAAAAATAAATGAGCCAAAAAAGAAACCCAATTCAAATACTCCAACTTTAAAAAGAAATAAGTGATGACCCCAAATAATCAACAAGAATTGGGCAAGACCCTTTGGGCGATCGCCAACAACCTGCGCGGCGCGATGATGGCGGACGATTTCCGCGATTATATGTTGTCGTTCCTTTTCTGGAAATACTTGTCGGACAATTACATCAAATCCGCACAGAAGGAATTGGGATCAGATTATCCCATCAGTGACAACACGAAAAGAATTCCTTTGCAAATTTGGTACGACAATAATCCAAACGATGTGAAATTGTTTGAGGACCAAATGCGTAAGAAAATCCACTATTTTATAAAACCTAATTATCTTTGGGACAATATAGCAGAGTTGGCTCGCACCCAAAGTAACGACTTGTTGGATATACTCTACGATGGTTTCAAACATATTGAAAACGAGTCGTTTGGCAGCTCGTTCAAAGGGTTGTTTTCAGAAATCAATCTGCATTCGGAGAAATTGGGAAAAAATTATACTGAGCGTAATGCCCTTTTGGCAAAGGTCATCCAAACCATTGCCAATGGTTTGGCAGATAGTGGTGCAGAGGGAGATTCGTTAGGCGATGCCTACGAGTATCTTATTGGCCAGTTTGCGGCAGGTTCGGGCCAGAAAGCAGGAGAGTTCTATACTCCACAAATGATTTCCACCATCCTTTCGCGCGTTGTTACCTTGGATTGCCAAGACCCATCCACAGGGAAGAAAAAACGCATCGATAAGGTACTCGACTTCGCATGTGGTTCGGGTTCCTTGCTTCTAAATGTGCGCCGCGAGATGGAAGGCTTTGGCATTGGCAAGCTTTACGGACAGGAAAAAAACATCACTACCTACAACCTCGCCCGAATGAACATGCTGTTGCATGGCGTGAAGGACACGGAGTTTGAAATTCATCATGGCGATTCACTTGCCAACGATTGGGACGTTCTCCATGAGCAGAACCCCGCCAAAAAGATGCAATTTGACGCGGTGGTCGCCAATCCGCCTTTCAGCCTACGCTGGGACCCAACCGAGGAAACCGCCAAGGATTTCCGTTTCAGTCGCTATGGTGTGGCACCCAAGTCAGCCGCCGATTTTGCATTCCTTTTGCACGGTTTCCATTTCTTGAGCGACAATGGCACGATGGCCATCATTCTGCCTCACGGCGTGCTGTTCCGTGGTGGCAAGGAAGAAGTCATCCGCAAGAAACTGCTCGAAGACGACAACATCGATGCCGTTATTGGTCTGCCCGCCAACTTGTTCTATTCCACGGGCATTCCTGTTTGTATCCTCGTGTTGAAGAAATGCCGCAAGAATGACAAAATCCTGTTCATCAACGCCAGTGGCGAAGATCATTACGAGAAAGGCAAACGGCAAAATTACCTTCGCGATGATGATGTGAAAAAAATCGTGGAAACCTACCAGTTCCGAGAGGAGGAACCCCGTTTTTCTCGTCTGGTTTCATTGCAGGAAATCAAGGAAAACGACTACAACCTCAATATCACTCGCTACGTCAACTTGTCGAAAGATGAAGAGCCGATTGACCTTGAAGCTGTTACTAAGCAATTGAAGGAATGTGATGACAAGATTGCGGAAGCGCGAGACAAACTCAATGTGTTTTTGAAGGAGTTGGGGCAGGAAGAGATTTGAACATGAACAGAATCATTCTCGTTGGTAACGGCTTCGATTTGGCGCATGGCTTGAAGACGAGCTATGCTGATTTCATTGATTGGTATTGGGACAAAAGAATATTTGATCTTCATGATAATTATTCAAAAGTGTCTAAAGACATATTATGTACTATTACATCATTGTCTGATAACACATGGCAGTACTTTTATTGGCTCAATCAAAGTGTGTTGCATTCTACTCCAGGCAAAGAAGTTATTAAACAACTTTTGGCTGATAAGGCAAATTATCAAATTACGAAGTCTGACTTTTTTTCAATGATTTCAAGCTCTGATCCCCAGTGGTCAAATATTGAGAACACATATTATCGTTTACTATTTCCATTTATTGGCAATAGTTTTTTCCCTTATTATGATAACAAGCCAAAAGAGTTAAATGAAGAGTTGGCTTATGTTCGGACTTTGTTGATTAAGTATTTGAAAACGGTACAAGAGAATTGTATTAGTGATGAAATTGTCTATCTAGATATAATAGAAAAACTATATGCGCCTTTTAAACCAAGAGATATTTCAATTGGTGCAAAGCTTGAATGGAAGAGGTTTGTAGATGAGAGATTTAAATTTGATTCAAATATAAGATGGGATGATGTTTCGAATTGGGATGAATTGTTAGAAGCATTTGATGTAAAAGATAGAAAACAAAGTAAACAAGAAATTGAACAGTTTATCAAATCATATCAGGAGCAAGTAGGGTATATGGGAATAGAATCAATCGTGAAGCATGAATTTCCTGAGCATTTCTTGTTGCCAAATAGGATTATGCTTTTGAATTTTAATTATACCAATACGGCTGATTTATATTTGCGCAAAAACGAAAGGTTTGTGATAAACCATATTCATGGCAATTTGAACGAACCAGATAGCGTGATTTTTGGTTATGGGGACGAATTAGATGAGAATTATAAAAAGATGTTGGAGAAAAACGATAATGAGTATTTACGCAATATCAAGTCTGTCAAATATTTAGAATCGTCCAATTACCGTAACTTGCTTGAGTTTATGGAATCTTCACCGTATCAGATTTTCATTATGGGTCATTCCTGCGGCAATTCAGATAGAACTTTGCTTAATACTTTGTTTGAACATAAGAATTGTGTCTCCATCAAACCATTCTATCACAAATGGGATGACGGCACTGATAATTATATGGAATTGGTTCAGAACATATCTCGTAACTTCACTGATATGAAGCTGATGCGCGATAGGGTGGTGAATAAGACTTTCTGTGAAACGATTTAATGCATATCTTTGCCCTGCATAATCTTATTATAATTCTAACTTTAAAAATTCTTGAAAAATGGAAAAATGTAATTCAAAAAAGGAAATGTCATTAAAAAAATGGATTTTATGGTTTGAGCCTGTTGGACTTATATTGCTCCTGTTTGCATTTGGGTGGCAATGTTTGGCAGAACATGCTGCTCAAATGAAAACAGAAGGCTATATCCTTGAAATCAACGAGAAGCTACTGTTCATCTGGGATGGTATTTATGACGAAGCTTTACATAGTGATCGGTATGATGGCAATGCAATGGTCTGGGTTAATTATGATTCTCATAACCAGTCTATGAAAACTTGGGGGCAGACACAAAAAGAACTTAGTGTCATTAGCAAGCAAAAAGAATTATTCGGGACTATTAGGATAGTATTGTTTGTCATTGGGTCAGTATTGGTAATACTGTCTAAAACTCCATGTTTGAAGGATAAATCTTAGTTACACAACTATGATGTTGTCCTTGTCAAAAAACCGCAGCCATAGATGCCCGCCACCACACATGTCAGCGTCGGCATGACATGGCTGCTTCGCTCTCTATCATCTGGCTTCGTGACCTGGTGACTATTTGACCAGGACCGCTTTCACGGGAATACCGAAGTTGCCGCCCATTTATCCCATACTTCACGTTCCTGAACCCCATAGTGTTTTTGGTTCAGATATGGGTCAAAAAAAGTTGAGATATGGGTCTTAACCTTTCGTGCGCTCTCAGTTCCCGCTTTAAATGCCGTTTTTCCTGCTTCAGCCGAGTCCTGAAAGGACGACCCTAATTCACCCCGATATGCAATGTCGGGTTTTCATAATAAGACGGATGACAGTGACAGGCCGCAGCCATAGATCCCATGCCATCGCACATGCCAGCGTTGGGATGACATGGCTGCTGAGTTACTGGTTGCCGCAGCCATAGATGCCTGCCCTCGCACAGACCAGCGTCGGCATGACATGGCTGCTGGAGCCATCCGCACCCTGATGCAATACCCCTAAAACAATTAATGACAATTCGTGGTACATTAACGGTAATTCGTGTAAAACAAACAATTAATGATAATTCGTTGCAATAGAATTTTCTCCATCCCCTTGCGGGTTTGCGGAAAAGTTGTAATTTTGCGG
>Ga0247610_10004122_pt1 | contig 15617 bp, 15 predicted proteins | sample 174DNAGHGhighgp2_FD_193483 | JGI IMG/M metagenome (GOLD analysis project Ga0247610, IMG submission 193483) | Sheep rumen microbial communities from Palmerston North, Manawatu-Wanganui, New Zealand - 1742 DNA GHGhigh gp2 | ecosystem: Host-associated > Mammals > Digestive system > Stomach > Rumen... | reverse complement strand
CCAAAGGCGCATAGGCTCCGCCACCTCAGGAGAGGACAAGGAAAGAGGACTGATTATAGGCGTCCTGGGCTGTATGGCAGAACGCGTGAAAGAAGAGCTATTAGACAAACACGGCGTTGACCTCGTTGCCGGTCCCGATGCCTACATGTCCCTTCCCGACCTGATTGCCCAGGCAGAACTGGGACACAAGGCCATCAATACCGAACTGTCGGTCACCGAGACATACCGCGACGTAGTACCACAGCGCATACGACTCGGACACAAGATAGGCGGATTCGTCAGCATCATGCGCGGCTGCAACAACTTCTGCCACTACTGTATTGTTCCTTATACCCGTGGACGTGAACGAAGCCGCGACGTGGAAAGTATATTGAAAGAAGTCTGCGACCTGCGTAATCAGGGCTTCAAGGAGGTGACACTCCTTGGGCAGAATGTAAACTCGTACAGAGCCCGGCAAGAGGTGGGCTTCCCCCAGCTTCTTCGCCTTGTTGCCCAAGCAGCGCCTGAAATGCGTATACGCTTCACCACATCCCACCCGAAGGACATGAGTGATGAGACACTACAGGTCATTGCCGACATGCCCAACGTCTGCCGCCACATCCACCTTCCTGTACAAAGCGGCAGCAACCGTATTCTGCAGCTCATGAATCGCAAATACACCCGTGAATGGTATCTTGACAGAGTAGCAGCCATTAGGCGAATTGTCCCCGACTGCGGTTTGTCTACAGACATCTTTGTAGGCTACTGCTCAGAGACCGAGGAAGACCACCAGTTGTCACTCTCGCTGATGCGGGAAGTGCAGTACGATTCCGCCTTCATGTTCAAGTACAGCGAGCGTCCAGGCACTTACGCCTCCAAGCACCTGCCTGACGATGTGCCCGAGGAGGTGAAGATACGCCGCCTGAACGAACTGATACAACTGCAGACTGAAATCTCTGCCCAGCAGAACCGCAAGGACGAAGGCCGCGAGTTCAACGTTCTGGTGGAAGGATTCTCCAAACGCTCACGCGACATGCTCTGCGGACGCACCGAGCAGAACAAAATGGTGGTCTTCCCCAAAGGCACAAGCCACATCGGCCAGACAGTCAGCGTGCGTATCACAGGCAGCACCAGCGCAACGCTGCTTGGAATTTGAAACCCTGTTACACAGAATGTTCTCTCCCTGCAACATAAAGTATTATTACATTATTAATCAATAAAGGTTATAAAGTTATGAGCAAGATCAAGACTATTGGCATCCTCACTTCCGGCGGCGACGCCCCCGGCATGAATGCCGCCATCCGCGCCGTCACCCGTGCCGGCATCTGCAATGGTTTCAACATCAAAGGAATCTACCGTGGCTATGATGGACTCATCAAAGGTGAAATAAAAACGTTCACCACCGAAGATGTCAGTGGCATCATCACACGTGGAGGCACCATTCTCAAGACCGCACGCAGTAAAGAGTTCATGACCCCGGAAGGCCGTCAGAAAGCCTATGAGACTTGTCAGAAGGAGGAAATCGATGCTCTCGTCGTCATTGGCGGCAACGGTTCGCTGACCGGTGCCTGGAACTTCGGCATCGAGTTTGACTTCCCCTGCATCGGTCTCCCCGGCACCATCGACAACGACCTTTACGGCACCGACGCCACCATCGGCTACGACACCACGATGAACACCATCATGGAATGCGTCGACCGTATCCGCGACACCGCCAATTCCCACGAGCGCATCTTCTTCGTCGAGGTGATGGGCCGCGATGCCGGTTTCCTGGCACAGAACTGCGCCATCGCCTGTGGTGCCGAGGCTGCTATCGTCCCTGAGGAGGCGACCGATGTCGACCAGTTGGCACAGTTCATGGAACGTGGCATCCGAAAGTCCAAGAAGTCGTGCATCGTCATCGTCTCCGAGAGTCCCAAGTGCGGTGCCCTTTATTATGCCGACCGTGTGAAGCACGAGTTTCCCGAGTTCGACGTGCGTGTGTCCATCCTCGGCCATCTGCAGCGCGGAGGAAGCCCTTCAGCCCGCGACCGCATCCTGGCCAGCTGCACCGGTGTCGGTGCCGTCGAAGCCATCAAGCAGGGCCAGCGCAATGTCATGATCGGCTATCGCAACAACGATATCGTCTATGTGCCCTTCACCGAGTGCATCCGCACCGACAAGCGCTTCGACAAACGCCTGATTACCGTGCTCGATGAATTGAGCATCTAATGAAGCCGTCACTCCGATTTGGAGTGGCTTATCACTCGTCGGGCAGGAAGAGAGGATCCTCAGGCATAACCATGACAGGCTCTGCCTCAGCGGCCTGGAGGATCTTCTCAGGTACATATTTCTTGTCGACCACAAGGCGGAACATATACTCACGGAACCAACGGTCGGTCATGATCAGATAGCCCTGCTGACCCCACGAGGCACCCCAGGAGTTCTCCACCTTCCACTTCGTGGCTTTGCCCTTACCATCGAGGTCAACGGCAGTCAGGGTCATAGCATGGGTGGAACCGCTGTCGAAAGTCGAGATGCGCTGAGCCTTATCCATACCAAAGGTCGTACCGAAGAGCGATTCATAATCGAAGTTCTCCGTATCGGCATAGCCACGCTTGCGATCTAAGAACTTACCCACATCGTAGGAACTATATAGTTTGCGTCCGTCCTTCAATGAGGCAATCGCCATCTGCTCGATATCGTCCATCGGCAGATTGATGTATTTCCAGTTGTGGCCGTCGTAGGTGTGACGGTCGTACTCTACCTCATAGGTCTTGTAATAAGGACGACGGGGATCGTTCATCGCCATAACAAATGTGCCGTTGATAGGACCGCCTACTACCTCCTGATAGAACGACTGCGGGGTATAGGTCTTAGCAGGGCCGACAGCCTTGCCACTCTTATTCTTAAAAGCGTAGGTGAACTTCTGCACAGGTTCACCAATGGTCATCACCAGCATCTTGTAAATCTGTGCCAGCATACGCGCCTTGGCCTTGTCGATACTGGCCTGTTTACGGTCTTTCTGCGCCATATCACGCAGTTGCAAGCCGTACTCACGGAGTTTCGACGCTATCAGTGAACGCATCTTTGAGGTATTGTCGCTACTGAAACTTTCGGGCATCACCTCGGCAGGCACCAGACCGTACTTCTCTGCGAGGTCGCTGACACCACAGAACGTGCCGCCATCGCCTATAGGACTCTTGAAGAAAAACTGCACACGGGTATCGTCGATGGGTTTCTTACCCGTATCGACACACCCCTGCAACATCAGGTTTGCCTTCTCCAACTGATCCCAGAAGAAAAGATACGCCTGCGAGAACTCAATCTGGATGGAGTCGCCATGCTGACGGGTATAGTTGGAGCGCAGCACATTGAACCCACTGAACATCCAGCAGCGCCCCGAAGACTTCTGATCCGTGATGGATTGTATCTTGGTTTCTATATTAAAATAGGTGTCGAAGGCTCCAGCATTCTGAGAGTTGACGGCCAGCGCATCGATACTATTGGCAGCCACAGCATTCACCAGTGCCTTATTGACAGGAGAAGCCTGTACTTCTTTCTGAATATCCTTCAACATATCTTTCGAGATACCACCACTCTTCGTCTGAGCCGATACGCTAAATAAGGTATTGACCAGACATAAAGTTAAAACAAAAAACTTTTTCATACAATTTTACTTATTTATGATTATGGCTACAAAATTACAAAGAAAAAAACAATTATGATTGATTTGAGTCAAAAATATACGCTGTTTGCGCACACAACATGGCGCTTTTGTGTGTTGGTATCCAAAATCATCGTACCTTTGCACCGTCAAACAACTAATTTAAGTTTAAGGTAGGGGCTCAGGATAACAAAGCCCCGAGTAAAAAAGAAAGAAAAAATGAAAAAAATTTTAATGACTATGGTTGCTGCTTTTGCAGCAGTGAGCATGCAGGCTCAGGTTTACGTTGGTGGTAGTTTTGCTATTGAGGCCTGGAGTTCTCAGAAAAATGCTGGTGACAGAAGTGAGACTGCTTTCAAGATCATGCCTGAGATTGGTTACAACCTGAACGACCAGTGGGCTATCGGTACCGTGATTGGTTATCAGAACGACAAGTTCAATGGTATAAACGGTTTGAGCGAGAGCGCTTTCTCTATCGCTCCTTACGCTCGTTACACTTTCTCTAAACTGGGTAAGGTGAACCTGTTCGTTGACGGTGGTGTTGGTTTTACATCTGCTTCTAAGGCTGACTGGACTGAGATTTCCATTGGCTTCCAGCCAGGTATTGCCGTTAACCTCACCGACCAACTGAGTTTCGTTTCTCACATTGGTTTCCTCGGATGGGATCAACTTAATCCCGATGGTGACGACAACAACATTAGCAAGTTCGGACTGAGCCTCGATGGTATGAACCTCTCCTTCGGTATGTATTACAACTTCTAAGATATAGAACACAAATCCATAAAAAATGGCCACATCTCTTGGAGGTGTGGCTTTTTTTGTGTACTTTTGTCGCCAGTATGGCAAAAGAACAATCTGCAACGAAAGAACGACAGCGGACCAGCCTGAAGGAGCCACGCCGCTACAAGGTGACCATCTACAACGACGATTTCACCACAATGGAGTTTGTCGTGAAGATCCTGAAAGTGGTCTTCTTCAAGTCCGAGACAGAGGCTCAGACACTGATGCTGCAAGTACACCACTCCGACAAGGCCGTGGTGGGCATCTATAGTTACGACATTGCCGTGTCGAAAGTGAACAAGGCCACGCAGATGGCAAGAAACGAGGGCTATCCCCTGCGACTGACTTACGAACCAGAAGAATAAAAGACCTATGGAGATATACTATACACAGAAAGTCAACGAGGCTTTTGAAGAGATGCACGAGGCGGCTCAGAAGTACCGCCATGAGTTTACCACGCCAGAACACTTCCTCTATGCCCTGTTGAAACAATATGAATTCAACATGACACTGATAGACTGCAACGTAGACCTGAATATCGTAAACCGCAGCCTTCAGGACTATTTCGAGAAGATGGAACACGTGCCCGAAGAGGTCGGTAACTACACCATCGGCACCAGTCAGCAGTTGAGCGAGGCCCTCACCACAGCCGTCAGGATCGTGCAGAACTCGAGTGCCCATTTCATCTATGTGCCGCACATCGTGAAGGGTATCCTCGACCTGAAGGAGTCGTATGCCGCCTATCTGCTCAAAGACCTGTTGGGCGATTGGAAGCAGGACTTTCTGAGTGAACTGGTGGCACGCTATGCCGACGACCACGATCAGGCGGATATGGATGAGGAGGATGAGGTAGGAATGGCTGACGAGAAGGAGCCTTGGCGAAAACTCGTCACCTGTCTGAACGACACCTATCAGCAGCACAATCCTCTCATCGGACGGAAGAAAGAACTGGAGCGTACCATCCAGGTGCTCTGTCGCAAGGAGAAGAACAATCCTCTACACATAGGGGAACCTGGTGTAGGAAAAACCGCCCTCGTCTATGGACTGGCAAAATATATCGACACAACAGTCTGGGAGATTCCCAATCGTCTGAGAGGTAGTAAGATATATCAACTCGACTTAGGCACATTGTTGGCTGGCACACAGTTCAGGGGTGACTTTGAGAAGCGCATCAAGGAGGTGATGGACGGTATCATCAAGGAGTCGGACAGGAACATTGTCTATATCGACGAAATCCACAACCTCGTGGGAGCCGGTGCTACTGGCGAAGGCTCGATGGATGCCTCAAACATGCTGAAACCCTATTTGGAATCGGGTAATATCCGCTTCATCGGTGCTACGACATACGAGGAATACAACCGCCACTTCTCCAAATCAAAGGGGTTGGTGCGCAGGTTCCAGCAGATAGACATTGCAGAGCCCACGCAGGAAGAAACATTAGAGATCCTGAAACAACTGAAAAAAAACTACGAGCAATTTCACGGTGTGTATTATGCCGACAAGGCCCTTGAATTTGCCGTGAGTGCCAGTGCCAAATATATCAACGAACGGTTCCTGCCCGACAAGGCCATTGACCTGATAGATGAGGCTGGCGCCTATCGTGAAATACACAGACTCGGAGGACAGAAGCGACAGACGGTGGACAAGGCTCTTGTGGCCGATATCCTTTCAAAGACCTGCAAGGTTGACGCTTTGGCGATGAAAGAAGACGACAATTCCACTCTTGAGACACTCTATGAGCGTATCAGCAGTAAGATATATGGACAGGACGAGGCTGTGCGCCAAGTGGTGGAGGCTGTACAGATGTCGAAGGCAGGACTGCTAGACGACAATAAGCCCCTCGCCTCACTCTTGTTTGTAGGGCCTACGGGTGTCGGAAAGACGGAGGTGGCCCGTGTATTGGCAAAGGAACTGGGCATTGAACTGCTACGCTTCGACATGAGTGAATACACAGAGAAGCATACCGTAGCGAAACTGATTGGCTCGCCAGCAGGCTATGTAGGTTACGAGGATGGCGGTCTGCTGACAGACGCCATCCGCAAGACGCCCAACTGCGTCCTGCTGCTCGACGAGATAGAAAAAGCCCACCAGGACATCTACAATATTCTTTTACAAGTGATGGATTATGCCCGTCTGACGGACAACAAGGGGCGCAAGGCAGATTTCCGCAACGTCATCCTGATTATGACCTCAAATGCAGGCGCCCAATATGCGGGGCAGGCCAATATCGGTTTCTCTGGCAATATCAGCCGTGGAGAGGCCATGCTGAAACAGGTCAAGAAAACCTTCAAGCCTGAGTTCATCAACCGCCTCAGCGGTACTGTGGTCTTCAATGATATGGACAAGACGATGGCTATCCTTATCCTGCGCAAGAAACTGAGTGAACTGCAAGAGAAACTGACAGCCAGACAGGTGCAGATGACCCTGACTGACGAAGCCTTCAACACTCTGCTGAAAGAGGGATTCACCAAGGAATACGGCGCTCGTGAGATGGATCGTGTCATCACTGGCAAACTAAAGCCCCTGCTGATGCGTGAGATTCTCTTCGGTAGCCTGAAAAAAGGCGGGCGCGTCACAATCGACGGCCCGCTCCTTCATATCATTTCTTAGTAGTAGTTGTTGCTTTCTTAGTCGTTGTCGCCTTCTTGGCAGTAGAAGTCGTTGTCTTCTTTGTCGTGGTGGCAGCCCTTGTCGTGGTTGTAGTCTTCGGCTTGTAATACTTCAATGCCTCAGGCATCCAACCCTGTATATTCTTGATACGTGTGGCATCAGAGGGATGATCGCTCAGGAACTCAGCCGTCTGGTTCTGGTTCGACGCTGCCATACGTTGCCAGAAAGTAGTGGCCACCTGAGGATCATAACCAGCCATAGCCGCAAAGATCAGTCCCATGTGGTCGGCCTCGTTCTCATGGTCTCGCGAGTATTTCAGGTTTTTGAAGTTAAAGCCTTGTGCCGCAATGGCCTGCACGATGGACTGGGTGTTCGGCCCCATACCCAACACACCTGCGAGGGCAGCACCTACCTGCATACCGTACTGCTGTTTCATCTGCGTACTCATCTGCTCTGCCGAGTGACGGGCCACAGCATGGGCTATCTCATGTCCCAGCACAATAGCCAGCGAAGCCTCATTCTGCGTGATGGGCAGCAAGCCTTCGTAAACGCAGATCAGTCCGCCAGGCATACACCAGGCATTTGCTTGATTGTTCTGCACAAGATTAAATGTCCACTTGTAGTTCTGAACATCGTTTGACATACCATTGGCATTCAGATAGTTCACCACAGCACTGGCCAGGTTCTGCCCTACCCGCTTCACCATCGCCGTATTGGACTGGTTGGTAGAGAGTTTGGCCGTCTTCATAAACTCCTGATACTGCTGCGTCGAGAGACTGAGCACCTCACCGTCGCTAACCATCAGACTCTGCTTTCTACCCGTAATGGGTACGGTGTTGGTAGTACCGCAACTGACCAGCACGGCTGCCACCATCGACATGATAATGTACTTGAAACTTTTCATCTTTTTAGTGTTTAGATTGCTATTTGTGTGCAAAATAAGCAAAAAAAAACGAGACTTGCAAATATTCGGGGGAAAAAATAGGGGCACCCCTCTCGGAATGCCCCTTCCATTTAAATAATCACTTACTTTTTCTTACTTGTTCAAACCACGGTTGTTCAATGTAGCATTCAGCAGCAAAAGGTACTTGCGAACCTGCTTCTCGTTGAGCACGTAGCGCATCCATTTCACGTCCTTCTCGACGGCCTCACGGACACGAGCCTCACGCTCTTCTTTGTTGTACTGGGCTGCAAACATCATCTCAGCCGAAAATGTGTGATGAATCTCTGCAACCGCTTCAATCTGGTCGGCAGTCAGTGCCAAGGCCTCTGAGAGTTTATTCATATTGACGCTCATGTCGTAAGCCTCGACATTGTTCACACTGTTTGCGTTCTCACCTTCTGCAAATGCCATTGTCATGCTCAGCATTGCAACCATTGTCAAAATCATCTTTTTCATCTTTTTACCCTTTCTTTTTTACTCGGGGCGATTTGTTATCCTGACGCCCCTACCTTAAACTTAAATTGTTATCCTAATGTCTTTTGACGGTGCAAAGGTACGGCGTTTTTTGAACATTTACAAGCATTTTTACCAATTGTGTGCGCAAACAGCCTTATTTTTGACTCAAATCAACAATATCTCAAATTTTATTATTATCTTTGCACCCACATACATTATTATATATTATATGGAGCAAAAAAACAGGTTTATCACAGCCAACTACCAACTCTATACGGTGGCTGACGGCAAAAAAGAACTAGAAGAACAGACCTCTGAGGAGCATCCGTTCCAGTTTATCACGGGTTTCGGTGTATCATTAGACGCCTTCGAGCAGCAATTGATCCAGAAAGAGAGCGGCACAACGTTCGACTTCACCCTGGAGCCCGCTGACGCATTCGGAGCATACGACCCTGAAGGTGTTCATAAACTGGGCAGGGAGACGTTCATGATCAACGGTCATTTCGACCACGACAATATCTACGAAGGTGCCATCATCACTCTGATGGACAACGAAGACCACCGTTTCATGGCCAAAGTCCTGAAAATCGAGGAAGATGGCGTCACCCTCGACACCAACCATCCCCTGGCTGGCAAGACGCTGAACTTCACTGGAACCGTGATTGAGAACCGTGAGGCCACTGAGGATGAGATACAACACCTGATCAAGCACCTGACAGGCGGATGCAGCGGTTGCGGACATCATCACGGTGACGGGTGCGAAGGCTGTGGCGACGGATGCGAACACGACCATCACCATGAAGAAGGCTGCGGATGCGGCTGTGGACACTGCCATTAAAAGGAAAAAGGTAAAATGATAAAAAAGTGAATACATTCGGAACCCTATTCAGGCTGACGACCTTCGGTGAGAGCCATGGTGAGGCCATCGGAGGTGTGATCGACGGGATGCCTGCCGGCATTGACATCGACATGGATTTCATCCAGCAGGAACTCAACCGCCGCCGTCCTGGTCAGAGCAGCATCACTACCTCACGTCAGGAAGCCGATCAGGTGGAACTGCTCAGTGGCGTCTTTGAGGGCAAGTCTACGGGCTGCCCCATCGGTTTTATCGTGCGCAACACCAATCAGCACTCGCAAGACTACGAGAACATGCGCTGTCTGTTCCGCCCCTCGCACGCAGACTACACCTACCATTATAAATATGGTACGCGCGACCATCGGGGCGGAGGTCGCTCCTCGGCTCGTATCACCATCAGCCGTTGCGTGGGCGGTGCGCTGGCTAAGTTGGCGCTTCGTCAACTCGGCATCAGCATCCAGGCCTACACCTCGCAGATTGGCGACATCGCCCTAGAACGCGACTACCGTCTCTACGACCTGAGCAAGACGGAAACCAATGCTGTGCGCTGTCCGGATGCAGAAAAGGCCGCCCAGATGGAAGAACTGGTGAAGAAGGTCAAGGCCGAAGGCGACACCATCGGCGGCATCATCACCTGTGTCATCAAGGGCTGTCCTGCCGGACTGGGCGAACCAGAGTTCGGTAAACTCCACGCCGCCTTAGGCGCTGCCATGCTCAGCATTAATGCCGTTAAGGGCTTCGAATATGGTGAAGGTTTCTCTGGTGTCACCGCCCGTGGCTCCGAGCAGAATGACATCTTCGTCTCCCAAGCCCAAGGTGGGGTCACTACTGCTACGAATCGTAGCGGTGGCATTCAGGGTGGCATCAGCAACGGCCAGGACATCTATTTCCGCGTGGCTTTCAAACCCGTTGCCACCATTCTGACGGAACAGGACACCGTTGACCTCGAAGGCAAACCCACGACACTGACCGCCCGAGGCCGTCACGACCCCTGTGTCCTGCCCCGTGCCGTTCCCATCGTGGAAGCGATGGCTGCCTTGACTATTTTAGACCACTTTATGCTCAATAAGTCAACTAAGTTGTAAAAAACTCATACGAATCACTAAAAAAACATATAAAATGTTTGCATTCTCGGTTTTTAATCGTATATTTGCAAATGCAATTTAGGGTTTGTGATAAATCCGGATTCGCTTAGTTAAGTCTAGTTTAGTTTTTGTGTTGGTTGAGGGCTGGCGATTGCCAGCCCTCAAATTCTAAATGTTTCCCCTCGATGCCAGGCAGCACTTACCGTCGTACTTTCTGGGTTACTCCAAACAAGTATAAAAAATAGTTGGTACAATTTGACACACTCTTGTCTGCTGTCTGACTTGTCTGTAGACCTTCGGACTACCTCAGGGTTAAGTCAGGGTTAAGTCAGGGTTAAGTCAGGGTTAAGTCAGGGTTACAGCCTCAGGGTTACCTCAAAGGTAAGTCAAGGTTAAGCCAAGGTTCCAGAACTACCAAAAAGGTACAAAAAAACTCCAGATTGCAAAATGTCAAAGAGCGATATAGTTTTAAACTAACGTAATATATTAATGTGGTCGGACTATCCGACTTTTTAAAATGGATTCATACTTGCAAGATTATTCCTTAATAGTGCAGTAGAATCTCTTTCAGTCGACAACGAGACCAACATACCAAAATATTTGACAGTGCCAAGCGGCAAAAAAATCGAGGCTTAACAAACTAAATCAGTCTATCACACCTATGATTTCCTGCACAGACTGGCATCCGTGGCTGTCGAGCCAGTCGTTGATGCCGTCGCGCACCTTGATGCTCACGGTGGGGTCGAGGAAGTTGGCAGTGCCTATCTCAATGGCGGTGGCACCTGCCATCAGAAATTCTATCGCATCCTTCGCCGTACAGATGCCGCCCAGACCGATGACGGGTACCCTCACCGCCTTCGCCACCTGCCACACCATTCTTAAAGCAACGGGTTTGATGGCAGGGCCACTAAGACCGCCAGTGTTGATGCTCAGCAGCGTCTTACGCTTCTCGATGTCGATGGCCATCCCCATCAGCGTATTGATAAGTGAGACGCTGTCAGCACCCTCGGCCTCGACGGCACGGGCAATCTCGGTGATGTTCGTCACATTGGGCGAGAGTTTCACGATGAGCGTCTTGTGATAACGCTGGCGCACGGCCTTGACCACGCTGGAGGCACCTGCACAGGTGACACCAAAGGCCATACCGCCGTCCTTCACGTTCGGACAGGAGATATTCAACTCGATGGCAGGAATCTTTTCCAAGGCATCGATACGGGCGGCGCACTCGGCATAATCGTCTGGCGAAGAACCGCTTACGTTGACAATCATGTTCGTGTCTATATCCTTGATCTGCGGATAGATATGCTCACAAAAAAAATCGACACCCTTGTTCTGCAACCCCACGCAGTTGAGCATGCCAGCGGTTGTCTCAGCCATACGGGGATAGTCGTTGCCCTCACGGGGACGGAGCGTCGTACCCTTCACGATGATGCCGCCAATGCCGTCGAGGGGCATCAAGTCAGCAAACTCCAACCCATAGCCGAAGGTGCCGGATGCGGTCATCACGGGGTTCTTCAGCGCGAGGTCGTTTATCTTTACATTTAGTCTTGCCATAACAATTTCCGAATATTAAACACTGGTCCTTCCTTACAGACACAGAGATTGCCCTCCGTGGTCTTCTCTACACAACAGAGACAGGCACCCAGGCCGCAGGCCATCAGATTCTCGAGCGACACTTCGCACTCTGTCTTACTCTGACGAGCGTAGCGGGCCACCGCCTTCATCATCGGCGTGGGACCACAGGTGGCGATACGGTCGAAGCGTTCTTTTTGCAGCAGCGAGTGGTTGGTCACGAAGCCTTTCTCACCCTCGGAGCCGTCCTCAGTGGTTACGCACACGCGCCCGTACCTCTTAAATATATCAAGCATCAGCAGGTCTTTGGCCATCCTGGCACCCAACAGAAACGTGGGTTCGCAGCCCATCTGCTGCATTGCGGCACCCATATAGAGCAAGGGAGCCACGCCCACGCCACCGCCAACGAGCAGGATTCGTTCGTCTTTGGAGGCAGGCATCGTAAAACCGTGACCCAAAGGCAGCAAGCAGTTGAGCGTGTCGCCAACCTGCAACTGCGCCAGTCGTCTGGTGCCGTCGCCAATGGCAGCCACCAACAGCCAGAGTTCATTCTGTGCCTGGTCGACAAAGTTAATGGATATGGGGCGCCGGAGGAAAGTCGTGGGCGAGCCATCGACACGGATCTCCACGAACTGCCCTGGCTGCATCTCAGGCAAAGGCTTGTCGTCAGTCAACCTAATCAGCACGTAACGCTCGTGAATCCTTTCCACCGACTTAACTTTGAGGTCGAGCAAATACTTCTTCATAAAAATAGTACCTTTGTGAATCTGGGCACAAAGGTACTACAATTATTTGAAACAACAAAATATTTATTTCTTCTTCGGTTCGAAGGTGTCGAAAGTCTGATCATCATAGAAGACACGGATTTCGACTATCTTCCGTTGAGGTTTGTCAATGAATTTTACTTCCGTTCGTTCGATTTCTGGGCGTGTGTTTCGTACACTATTAAAATTCTGAGTCGAGGAAGTGCCATTTTGGGAGGTGGGAGCAGGTGATGTCTCAAAATCGAACATCAGATTTTGGTTCGTCGAGATACCATCTGACCCATGATCAACCTTCTCATGAACGCCATTTTCAGGGTTCTGATCAGGCAGATACATCTCACCAGAGCCAAACATTAGCCAATCGGTACTGATGTTAGGAATTTTCTTTTTGATGGCCTCCACGATATTGAGGGTAGGACGGGTGCGTCCGTTGAAGATGCTACTGAGGGTAGCAGGTGACTGTCCGATATAGTCAGCGAAGACCTGCTGAGTCATGTGCTGAGACTCCATAATTTGCCTAATTCGATCCTTCATTTTCTTATGACATTAAAAAAGGGGCGTTTTTGCCCTTTTAGGGTTTCGTTTACAAAGGTAAAACAAAAAACTGAACTAACCAACAAATGTAGAAAGAATTTAAGATTTAATAATTTATATTTGCGTTTTCATATTTGTAAACGAAAAGCATTGGAAATGTAATCATGGACTTTTGGATTACAAACATGAATTTACAGACATAAATCACTACAAAGGATTGATTTGGCGATTTAAAGATAAATAATTGGCTATTAACAAGGTATTTATGCAAGATTGCCCAAAATAGATAGTTATATTCAGAATTAGAGACCTGAATATAGGTTGGGGATTGGAAGATTTAGCAACATCTGCATATAAACCGCAGATTTTCAATTGCTTACCAAATAGATAAGCATTATGCATATTTATGAATATACAAAACAAAATCGCAAAATATAGATATCGATATTAAAATTTCGTGTCGCTAAATATCTATTTTGAGTTTAAAATTCAGATTCTAAAACCACAAGAATCCCAAATCGGAATAAAGATTTGAAAAGCAAAATCAAAATATTTAAACCTTAATAAACGTGAATGTCAAATCCAGAAAGCGCGAAAAATTCAAAATTCGTCATTTCTGCAATATTCTGCACGATTGTTGGAGATTCTGGAAATACACGAGTTTTGAGGGGGTACGAATCTCTCGGAACCCTTGTTTTTATCGGGTTTTGGGGCTAAAAAAAGCACTCCTGAAAAGTGCATTTTTTAGAAATTCTAGAACCGGAAAAGTGCGCTTTTTAGTGCAAAATGTAAAAAATCAGTTCCTTCATCAGTTCCCCTGGAGGGGTATTGGGGTTGTCTAAACCCTTACTTTTGGCATCTATTTCTCTAATCTTGCCAATTATCTGCATCACCTTCATGCCAGAGTAGTTTCGCATGCCAGTCATGTAGTCCTTCGCAGCCCACGGATTTCTCAGTTCCAGCCATTCTGCTACCCCCTCCTGACTCTTATTATTTGGCGCATAATAAGCAATCATGAGATTTTGGAAGAAATTAAAAAGCATTGGGAGAAATGAATAGATGCTACCGGCTTTCGGATTATCGTCAAAATATTTTACTATCTGATTTGCCTTGAACACATTGCGGTTAACAATGGCATCACGGAGTTCAAAACTATTAAAGTCCTTACTCACTCCAATCTGCTCCTCCACCACCTGAGGCGTCACTCTCCTATCCTGCTCCGGCAACGACAAAATCACCTTATCGAGTTCGCTGGTGAGACGACTAAGGTCTGCCCCGATGGAATCCGCGATAATCTGCGTGGATTTCGTATCGATACTTACGTTTTTCCGTTTCAGATAGTTCTCGATGAAGGGCGGGAGGTCTCTGTCGCGCAGTTTTTTGCTCTCAAAAAGCACGCCAGCACCTTGTATTGCCTTCACATATTCTCGTTTTCGACCATCAATAGTGCCGTTTTTGTGGCATAATACGAGGATCGTGGAAGTCTGCGGAGCCTTAAAATACTTCTCGAGAGCCTCTGTATTCTTGATGTTCTGCGCCTCTTTGACAATCACCACCTGATATTCCGACATCATCGGATATCTACGGGCGGCATCAGCAATCTGTGCAGCAGTCACATCGCTGCCAAAGAGGATCGTCTGGTTGAAATCACGCTCTTCGGGTGGCAGCACATGCTCAGCGATATAGTCCGAAATCTGGTCGATGTAGTACGATTCATCGCCCATCAGATAGTAGACAGGAAGGAACTTCCGTGCCTTCAAGTCGCTCATTATGCTGTCGAAACTGACATTTTTTGCCTCTGCCATGCAGTTTTTTCGATTATTATTTGTACTTTTGCGGGGACAAAGTTACAAAAATGTTTCGATTAAACCTACCACAATACGAAATAAAAATCACGGAGAAAGACGGAAAGCGTATGATTTTCGACTTTTTGCGTAAGAAATACGTGGCTTTGACACCTGAGGAATGGGTTCGCCAGCACTTCACGCACTACCTGGTGGAGCACAAGGGCTACCCCAAGGGACTGCTCGGCAACGAGATAGAACTGCAAATCGGCGACAAGCGGTTGCGCTGTGACTCCATCTTATATAATAAGGTGGCACGGCCACAGATGATCATCGAATACAAGGCACCCACCGTACCACTCCAACAAAAGGTGTTCGACCAAGTATCAGCGTATAATCTCTTGCTCAGGGTGGACTATCTTATCATCAGCAACGGCATGGAGCACTACTGTTGCAAGATGGATTACGAACATCAAAAATACTTATTCCTTCAGGAGATTCCTGATTATGAAAAATTATGACCTGATGCCCTATTGGACAGCAGGTCATATTTACTGATTTCGAATCGCAGGGTTATTCCATATCGCTGGCATCTTCAATCTTCTTCG
>Ga0247610_10004121_pt1 | contig 15618 bp, 10 predicted proteins | sample 174DNAGHGhighgp2_FD_193483 | JGI IMG/M metagenome (GOLD analysis project Ga0247610, IMG submission 193483) | Sheep rumen microbial communities from Palmerston North, Manawatu-Wanganui, New Zealand - 1742 DNA GHGhigh gp2 | ecosystem: Host-associated > Mammals > Digestive system > Stomach > Rumen... | reverse complement strand
CTCTTCACTGTATAATCATTATTTTTACCTGACCAGAACGCTCCGGTAGTCTAATAAACGCTCGTAATTGACGGTTCGTTCAATTACCCAAGAAATATCCTAAATCAAATATAAAGAATACTCCTCGCTTCTTGTACTACTACTTCTCTGTTATGAAAATCTATCAAAGAACTCTTTCTTCTGCAAACACCCAAATTTTTGGGCGAAAGCGGGTGCAAAGGTACAACTATTTTTTGAACCAACAAACAAAATACAAAATATTTTTTGGGAAAAATAAAAAAGTTTTCGACTTTATTGACAGACTGGAACTATACACACCTTATTATATAATATAAAAGAGCATCCTGTCGTTACAGAATGCTCTTCATATCATTGTCTACGGAATCGCCTTATTCTCTCTTACCAAGTATGCGCAGCAAATAGATAAACAGGTTGATAAAGTCCAAATAAAGCGTCAGCGCACCTAACAAGGCCAGTTTCTGATACCCTTCACCTGCATCTTCAGCTGTCATCAACATATTCTTTATCTTCTGAGAGTCGTAGGCTGTCAGTCCCACAAAGATCAGTACACCGACATAGCTGATTATCAAATCAAAACCAGAACTCTTCACAAAGAACACATTCACCAGAGTTGCAATAATCATTCCGATCAGCGCCATCATCAGGATTTTGCCTAATGACGAAAGGTCCGTCTTGGTAACATATCCAAGAACAGCCATAGCAGCAAAGGTACCCGCAGTAATGAGGAATACATTGGCTATGGATGAAGCTGTATAGATGGCAAACAGGAACGACAAGGTGACACCATTGATGACGGAATAGAGTACAAACATCAAGGTGGCCGTTGTCAAAGACAGACGGTTAATTGCTGCACTCACGCCAAATACAAGAGCCAATTCAGCAATCAACAGACCCCAAAGAAGTATCTTGTTGGTGGCGATAGTCATCATCAGACCAGGACTTGTTGCCACGCCATAAGCAGCGACACCCGTAATGACTAATGCCAAGGTCATCCAAACATATACTTTACGCAATAGTGTAGGAAAAGCAGTAGACATGGCCAGTTGCTTCTCCATAGAAAAGCCTTTTAAATCAATTTTTTCGTAATCCATTTTTTTATGTTTTTTATCAATGAATATGCAAAGTTACGACAAAGCCATTAAATCACAAAATAAATTGTGAATTATTCACGAACTTTTGGAAAGACACGACCGACGTTTTCGTTGGTTTGACGAGCGACTTCCTCCTCTTCTACCCCATAGGCATCAGCCAGACGGGCAATGATATAAGGAATGAAAGAACTCTCATTGCGTTCGCCGCGCTTGGGGACGGGTGCCATATAGGGAGCATCTGTTTCCAACACAATACGACTGAGTGGGACAACAGCAGGCAGGACCTCGGGCAGATGCGACTTCTTAAAGGTGAGTACACCTCCGATGCCCAGCACAAAATTCTCAAACTCCAACAACTGACGGGCTTCGTTCTCGTTTCCGGTAAAACAATGGAACACTCCACCTGGCAGTTCCTTCTGATAACGACGCAATATGCCCACTAACTCATTCTGCGCTTTCCGACAATGAATCATCAAAGGCAGACGCGTTTCCACCGACCAGCGTACTTGCTCTTCGAAAGCAGTCATCTGTTCCTTTTCGAACTCTCGAGACCAATAGAAATCAAGACCCACTTCGCCAATGGCTATCACGCCAACATCCGACAGATGCGGGTGCATAGCAGACAGCACCTCTTGCCAGTCGGCCTTCACCTCCTCGGGATGTAATCCAACCATAGGATAGGCAAAATCGGGGAACTGACGACAGAAATCCATCACTGTATCCAGAGAAGGCAAATCGATGGCAGGGATAAACACTTGGGAAGCACCTGCGTCCTTTGCCCGCTGGACGACCGTCGCTCGATCTTCTGCGAACTCCGTCCCATCCAAATGGGCATGGGTATCAATAAAGGGAATCATTTGAGAGATTATTTCTGACGGCACATCAATTCCAACGCATACTGGCGCAATAGTTCCTTACGCTCATCAGGCACACTCACTTTGGCCAGACTTTCATTCGCAAGACCAGTATAATAGGCTATCTTCTGTTCACAGAGTTCGCGAATGCCCATAGAATTATACAGAGCAGTCACCGCCGCCACTTTCTCCTCACGAACAGGATGCTCCATTCCAATCCATCGTTCCAGTTCGGTTCGTTGTTCCGCATTGGCACGATTGAAAGCATTGATGAGCATATAGGTCTTCTTATTGCACATGATATCGCCGCCAATCGCCTTACCAAAAACCTTCGGATCACCATACACATCAAGCAAATCATCTTGTAACTGGAATGCCAAGCCAAGTTTTTCACCATATTCATACAGATAGTTCTGGTCTTCCTCTGACGCATCACCCATAATGGCGCCTATCTTCATAGCACAGGCCAGCAGCACACTCGTCTTCAGGCGAATCATTTCTATATATTCTTCTTCTGTCACGTCATTACGTGTCTCGAATACCATATCATACTCCTGACCTTCACCAATCTCGAGCGCTGTCTCTGTAAACAAGTGAAGTACATCAGGAAGATAGTTCTCTGCACATTTTGCCATTCGTTCATAGGACAGCACGAGCATGGAGTCACCAGATAAAATCGCTTTATTGGCATCCCATTTCTTATGCACTGTGGTATGACCGCGACGCAAATCGGCCTGATCCATCAAGTCATCATGCAACAATGTATAGTTATGGTATGTCTCCAAAGCTATCGCTTGGTTCATAATCTCCTCCGGCCGTTCCTTGAACAGGTTATACGACATCATCATGAGCACTGGTCGAATACGTTTTCCTCCCAATGACAACACATACTGAATAGGTTCATATAGTGATGACGGCTGACGCAGATACTGCATCGTATCCAACGTATCATTCACCATTTTCAACAAATCGACTGACTTATACATATTATTATCGGATTAATCTACATTTTAAAGACGATTGGTACACAGACCATCGTACGACAGGGATTCCCTTTGTCGATTCCCGGTTTCCATTGAGGCATCATGCGTAATACTCTTAAAGCCTCACGGTCACACTCAGCACTCAACGACTTGGTGACTTTCAAATCAGAGATACTGCCATCAATATTTACAATAAACTGTGCTATCACCTTCCCTTGCAACTTCTTACGTTGGGCAACAGCTGGATAGCGCAAGTGGGTTGTCAGGAACCTTACAAATTCCGACGCACCACCAGGGAATTCAGGCAACTCCTCTACGATACGGAAATGAAGAGGGTTATCAAACTGATCCGTCAGTTGCGGAGGTTCAGGGGTCTCTTCCGACTGGTCATCCTCTTCGGACTCAGCATCCCCTGTCTGCTCAGGAGTGACAAGAAGTTCTTGAGGTTCATCCACATCAGCCACGACCAGCTTCTCGGATTTCTCATATTCCTCTTCTTTTAACAACGGAATCCTATCGCGATCCTCCTCGACATTCAGATCCTCGACAATTTCTTTCAAGGTATCCAAATCCATCTCCGGATTCGCCTCTTCCTTCCAACTCAATTCAAGAACAGCCAACAGCATACCTAACGAGACAACGAGCCCGAAAACGAGTCGCCATCCTCTTCTTCTTTCCAAATCAGCATGCTTTGACTTCTTAACTTCCATAATAATCGACGGATTTTTCCGTTATTGATAAAAACTGACTGCAAAATTAGCTTAGATATTTGAAAAAGCAGTATCTTTGTCGACAAATTTGGTTAATTAGATGAAAAAAAATGTTTTTACCGCCTTTTTGGCATGCTTGTCAATATGCTGCAGTGCGCAAGAAAGTCAAACGGCATATAACTTTCTCCGGCTACCGGTTAGTGCACATATAGCGGCGATTGGCGGTGACAATATCACCATCGATAACGATGACCCGACTGTTATCTTCCATAATCCTGCACTCATCAGCAACCTGAGTCGCAAGATGATCAACCTGAATTTCATGACCTATATGGAAGGAGCAAAAACGGGTAGCGCAGCTTTTATTAAGCCAGAAGGCGAACGGGCCACATGGGGTGTTGCTGCTCAATATATGAACTACGGTTCCATGAAAATGAGGAGCATCAACAATGAAGATATGGGAGATTTCTCAGCCAAGGATATAGCAGTATCGGGAAGCTTTGCATATGCATTAACCAAACATATTGCAGGAGGTATCACGGCCCGATTTATCACTTCGTTCATTGGAGGCTATAGCTCTATAGCAATGGGCGTTGACCTCGGCGTTAACTATTACAATCCCGACATTGACTTGTCTGTCTCTTTAGTCGCACGCAACCTGGGAGGACAGATCAAAGCCTTTGACGAGGAGTTCGACCGCATTCCCTTTGACTTGCAATTAGGCGGAAGCTATCGGTTCAGGAATATGCCTTTCCGTATTTCAGCTACCTTGACACGTCTCACAGACTGGAGTGACAAATTTCTGCACCACGTTGTGTTAGGAGCAGATGTCTTCTTGGGTGAAAACATCTGGTTAGGCGCAGGCTATAATTTCCGCCGTTCCAGTGAGATGAAAATTGACACAGGAGAAGGTAACAGCAATCGCGGAGCCGGTTTCTCATTTGGAGGTGGCATCGAACTGGAACGATTCCAGCTACAAGTAGCCTACTCGAAACTGCACGTCAGTGCAAACAGTCTTATTATCAGTGCATCATACGCTTTATAACTTATCATTTAACATATCTCGGACATGAAGAAAATCACAATTGCTATTGACGGACATTCCTCTTGCGGAAAAAGCACGATGGCCAAGGATCTTGCTAAAGAGTTAAGATATATCTACGTGGATACAGGAGCCATGTATCGAAGTGTCACGCTCTATGCCATGCGCCACAATATGTTTAATGATGATGGCAGTGTGAAGTTGCAAGAGCTGGAGAAAGCGATGCCTCAAATACACATTTCTTTCCAACACAACGAGAAAACGGGGAAGCCCGACACATATCTGAATGGTGAATGTGTAGAACAGGAGATTCGTTCGATTGAGGTAAGCAGTCACGTTAGTCCTATTGCAACCATTGGTTTTGTTCGCAGAGCCCTTGTTGCCCAACAGCAACAAATGGGGAAAGACAAAGGTGTTGTCATGGACGGTCGTGATATCGGCACCGTCGTCTTTCCTGACGCAGAATTAAAGATATTTGTGACCGCCTCTGCCGAGGTACGCGCTCAACGACGTTTTGACGAGCTCAAGAGCAAAGGTATGCCTGCTGATTATGAGGACATCCTGAAGAATGTGCAGGAACGCGACTATATCGATTCGCACCGCGAAGAGTCGCCATTGCGAAAGGCAGACGATGCTATCTTGCTCGACAACTCACAAATGACCATTGCAGAACAGAAAGCATGGTTACTGGATCGCGTCGCGACACTTCTCCATTAACCATTTGGGGGTACTGGTAGCTCCACAAATTCCAACAGTCTTGATACCCTTTAGCCACTGGTGGTTAATCTCGTCAGGGCCTTCAATCAGATGTGTGTTAGGATTAACACGCAAACACTCATTATAGAGCACTTTGCCATTAGAGCTCTTCCGTCCACATACGAACAGAATCAGGTCATGTCGTGAAGCAAACTGCGAGATGTTAGGCATTCGGTTGGCCACCGATCGACAAATGGTATCCGTACTCTTGAATGTAGCTGATGGTGAGATATGCTGTTGAATATACTCGATAATTTGATGAAATTCATCGAGCGATTTTGTGGTCTGCGAATACAGAAAGATATCCCGTGAGAAATCAAGTTTTGTCACCTCGTCAACACTCTCTATCACGATAGCAGTAGATTGTGTCTGTCCCACTAAGCCCAACACCTCCGCATGTCCCTTCTTACCGAAAATAACAATCTGAGCTGCGCCCGCCTCGAATTGTCGTTTGATACGTTTCTGCAACTGAAGTACCACGGGACAGGTAGCATCAATAATCTCAATATGATTCTGACGCGCCAGTTCATAAGTCTCAGGTGGTTCACCATGGGCACGCAACAATACTTTCACATTATGAAGCTTACGCATATCGTCATGATTGATGGTTATCAGTCCCATTTTTCGCAGGCGCTCACACTCCATTCCGTTATGAACAATATCACCAAGACAATACAGTTGATTGCCCTTTGACAATTCCTCCTCCGCCTTCTGTATGGCAGTTGTCACTCCAAAACAGAAACCGCTTCCGTTGTCTATCTCAATCTGTAGCATTTTTCAACTGATGGAAATATTGATCCAGCAACTGCTGTGCAGCGACGAAAGAGGTCTGCTGACCAGCCAATACCGCATGCTCTGCCTCACTCAGGAGTCGTTTGATTTGCGGATTATGGTAGAAACTAAGGCGTAAGTGCTCATTGATGCTTTCGTACATCCAATACTTCGCTTGTTCATTGCGGCGATAGTAGAAGTATCCATTCTGTTTGACGAAGTCCATATATTGGTAGATCATATCCCATACCTCCTTGACGCCAGTTCCATAGAAACCACTATAGCATAACACCTTGGGGCTCCATCCACTTGCCGGCATCGGGAAGAAATGCAGTGCATTACGGAAATTGGTTGCTGCCATCTGGCAAGCCTCAACATTATCACCATCACACTTGTTGATCACGATACCATCTGCAATCTCCATGATACCTCGTTTGATACCCTGCAACTCATCGCCTGTACCAGCCACTTGAATGAGCAAGAAGAAGTCGACCATCGAATGACAGGCAGTCTCACTCTGCCCGACACCTACTGTCTCCACAAATATCTTATCAAATCCTGCTGCTTCGCATAGGATAATCGTTTCACGAGTTTTCCTGGCTACACCACCTAACGAACCCGCAGATGGTGAAGGACGGATAAATGACTTAGGATGCTGTGCCAATTTCTCCATGCGTGTCTTGTCACCAAGGATACTTCCTTTACTTCGTTCAGAACTGGGGTCGATGGCAAGAACGGCCAATTTGCCACCCTTTTCCTTCAACACATGAACGCCAAATTCGTCTATAGAGGTAGACTTTCCAGCACCAGGTACGCCACTGATGCCCACCCGAATAGAATGACCGCTATAAGGGAGACACTTCTCAATCACCTCTTGTGCCTTGGCTTGATGATCCGGATTGACACTTTCCACTAATGTCACCGCTTGAGAGAGGATGGTTACATCACCTTTGATGATACCTTCAACCATCTCTGCAGCTGAAAGTTCACGACGGCGGAACCGGTTCCGCTGAATATAGGGATTAATAATAGATGGCTGTTCCACACCACTATTTACTTGAAGGCCAGCATATTCCTGGCTATTTTCAGGATGTTCCATTTGCTTATTTTATTTGAATATAAAGTATGACTTTGGGACGTTTGGGGTCGTTGGTGATCATCAGAATACGAGGGCGTGTACGCACCTTCGACAACTGCTCACGATAGGCAGTCACTTTCAACTTAGTAGACTCGCCAGGAGCCAGACTCCGTTGATTCAGTGTCACCTCCAACCCACTTGTAAACATCTGTAGCGAGGATATCTCCAACGGAGCAGAACCCTGATTGGACAGGATAATCTCGTTTTTCTTTTTAGATTTCCCCGCAAAAGCGATTTCAATATTCTCGGATGAGAGAGCAAGCCGAGGAACGTTTGACACATCCCCCCCTGACAATGCAGGTAAAAGCACCACACTGACCCCCATCTCATTGGAAGGACTTACTTTCTCTCCTGGTTCTTTTGCCAAATAAACCGAGCTTTGTGTCAGTCCGTAATCACGTAAATTGGAAGAGTTCAGCGTAAACACAATTTTTCCTGATCTACCAGGTGCCAGACGTGCTGGTGTGAGATCTGCCGACAGATAGGAAGGCAGATGCATCACATTGGGAGAAAGGACTTTCTTACCATTATTCAATATATGCACCTCCTGAACAGGCATATCGCCTTTATTGACATCATCAAATTCCAAGTCACGCTTATCTAATCTTAGCTCTCCTATTTCATAAGGATAAGCGTCGACAGAACTCTCCATCTCCGCCAGCACAACACCTGTCATTGTCAGGAATACTGGTTTTTCCGAAGCATTACTCATGATTGCAGCCATTTTATGAAAATGTCCCAACTGACGAGCATCATAGGTCACCTTCACCTGAAAATGTTCACCACCAGCAATGCTTCCTTTGGGATAGTCCACCTTTGTACAGCCGCAATCGGTCTTCACCGAATGAATAGTCATTTTCTTCGTGCTCTTATTCCACAACTCAAACGTCGCTGTGACTGGACGCATATATTCCGTATTGCCACAGTCAACCACAGACTTTGTGATCACCAGCCGCTGCGCTGATACGCTCAGAGACAGCAGAGTTAACATACTTATCAATATTCTTTTCATCTTCATCATTATTTTACAACGATATTCTTGGAACTACAAGTTGCCCTAAACTCAGGTGCATAGGCACACTGAACAGTACAAGTACCTGTTTCATATACACCTATCCGATCGATATAATACTCTGTTTCCAATATATGTTTCCCTTTTGCCAGCCTATCCATGTAATAATGAGTAGTATAGTCTTTTGGCGAACGATAGACGCCACGGCGATAACCACTCAATTGTTCTACAGGTTCCATGCAAGCTGCACGTTTGTCTACAATCTGAACGAAATCGAAATCGCGGGCAGCCACAATGGTCAGTCGCACCTTGACACGGTCCCCCACTCGCAGAGGATCTGTCCCGACAGGGATTATCTCACGTTTTACGGTGATTTCACTGCCTTGATCAGCTATTTCTTTCGTTTTCTGCATAAACTGCATATAGAGTGCGCCCCAGCTTGTACCCTCACTCGTCTTCTCTGCAGAGAACGTTTTAGGTTGCTCGTTGGTAACGACAGTCTTAACATACCCTATTCCTGCAGTAGCTTTTGGAAGATCAAGCACTTTTCCGTCTATCGTCAAAACCGTCTGTTGCTCCTCTATACTCAATGCCTGTTGGTTTCCATGAAGGAACGCATACACCGCATTCACGCTATTAATAGGTGTACTCCATGCCTGTGTCCGTTTTTCCTGCAACAGCCACCGCTGCATCTCCATGATGGTCTGTGTGTCGGCAGGAGTTAGCATTTGTATGGCCTCAATAGCAGCTACCTGTGTAGGGATTCGATAGTCATGCCATGAATATCCGGCTCGTGGAGTATCAAAATAACGTCCCATATCCTCACGCCACACCGTATACTCCTTGATGGACTGAACATAGGTCTTGTTTTGAAGAATAATAGCCGAGAGGGCTTTCTCGTAAATCGACTGATTTTTTACTTCTTTCTTGAGTAATTTTGTCAGATATGCATTAGCTGCCTGCACTTGCTGAGGCAGTGTCCTACCGTCAAGCTTGCACAAGTAAAGCCATTGCAACGCCTGATGGTTAGGGAATATTGGATGATGGCCTTTCTTCTCTTCTTTTTTCATCTCATCCACCAGTTTCACCATCTCGCTACCCATATAATCAAAGGCGCGACTCAACATCATGCTTGTTGCTGAGTGTTTTCCTGTCATTGCATTCAGTCGTACTAACATCTCACTGACAGCAACCGTCATATACAGACTACTTGGCATTCCTTTCCACCAACAGAAGCCACCATCACCTAATTGTAACTTCTCCAGTTGACGGAGCGTAGCATCCTGTCGAGCCTTCATCTGGTTCGTTTCAAAGAAATCCGAGAGCTGTTTTCGTTGCGTGGTCTCACTCTTGGCATCCATCACCCATGGAGTTTCCTCCAGCACCAGTTCCTTCAGTTCCTGATTTTTCTCAAGAGCACTCATCAGCGAAGATTCGTTCCCTTGCTCCATCATCCATTGGTCGAAAATAGTCTTTATCCTTGGATGCTGGTCAATCAGGTATTGAGCGATGGCATTGGCATAATAGGAAGCAGCCTGATCCACTGCATTATACTCACTGGGATTACCCACAGAAGGCAATGTCTGAACCATCAGCCATGCAGGGTTATTGGTATACTCTATGGTTATACGATTATCTTTGACATTCTGAGGCAAAGGTATCTCTATCCGTTTGATACCAGGTTCTGTTTGTGTAAAAGGTACAGTTACCGTTACCAGTTCCTCATCAGAGAGCACAGGTAAATAATGCTGTTCTCCATCGCTATATTGTTCTCCTTTTGCTACCACCTTACATACGAGTAGTGTAGGATCGAAAGCACGGGCATCCACATCAAACGTCACCGACTGAGTGGCATTCGCTGACAAAGAGAAGGTGGCAGACTGTTCTAAGACGATTTTCTCTGTCAAGGGGTCTGTCAGTTGCAGCACCGCAACACCTGTTTGAACCTGCTCAGTCGTATTTGTCAATCGTGCAGAGATTGTTGACTGGTCGCCCCGGCGGATGAAACGCGGCATATTCGGCTGAATCATGACAGGTTTCTGGGCAATCGCCTCAGCCTCTATATATCCTTCATCCATCTGACGAGTATGGGCAATGCCGACAAACCGCCAGGTGGTCAGACTTTCTGGCAAAGAGAACTGAATAGCTACCATTCCTTGTGGATCGGTCATCAATTGTGGATAGAAGAATGCGGTTTCCTGCAGGTTCTCTCTGAACTGTACATCACCCATTTCAACGGTTGGTTGTGTAGCCTCAGCACTGAGTTCAAAGGCTTCTTCAACAGCACTCCCTATTGCACTCTTTGCCATCTTCATCTCTACCATATCGGCACTGGCATTCATCACCTGCGATGACCCTTTGGCCAATAACACAGGTGCCGCATAACGTCCTCGTATCCGATAGTTACGTGATACGAAATAGGTAGGGAATACATTGTCATCAAAATGGCTCCACTCGAAGGATGGAACAGGGAACGACTGACGATCTTCCTGCTGACATATTCTACTGATTCCACCCAATGAGATAGACATCCACTGTGCACTGGGTAATGGAATCCACGTGTAAGGGTTTAAGGTGAATTCGTTCTTTGCCAACTGGTCAAGCGACTTATCATAAAGCACAGCCATCATCTGGGCATCGGCAGGCTTACCATTAGACTGTCGTACACGCAAGGTCCACGACTCCTGTTGCCCGGGTATCAGACGATCACGGAAAGTTTCCCATTGCAACGACAGTTTCTTGTCAGGCAGTGGACGACGGATTGTCGCCTCATGGTGATAGCAGACACCATTCTTCACCCACGAGAATGTAAGCAGCAACCCATTTTGATAGCTTTCCTGATAGGTAAACTGTCGATTGAGGAGTGCATTCGAACGTTCAACAGCCCCACTCTCCAGCACCTTTTCGCCAGACAAGATACTATAGACGATATGTACATCTTTTGCCGATGAGCCAACCTGTACTGTCACGGGGTTACCATCCTGAGGAAATGCCGAATCTGAGACATAGAACCAGTCGTCTGTTTTCACACAAGGCTTCTTATCGTTGAGCGCGAACACCACAAATGTATGCTTCAGGGTGTCTGTACCACAGACAGCTGTCAGTGTGTGCTGTCCTGACATTAGGGCAGGAATAATTACTGGTGTCTGTGTAGAAGTGGTTTTCCACTTTCCACCATCCCATTGGTATCGAACGTCCGCAGGGACATCATTGCCTGCAGCGTTCTTCTGACGGAAAATTACCTTCGACAACTGGTCGGCCCTCACTTGATTGGGTAGGTCGCAAGTCAATACCGTCGACTTATTCCCCAAAGGCAATGACAGTTCTCCATGATGTGTCTCTCCACTGACATCAGTCACATCAGCAGTCACCACAAAATGATAGAACATGGTGTAGTCCGTATCAGGAACCATCATCGGCACACGTACCTCGAAAGTTCCGTCGTCAGCTGTAGACGTCAGTTCCTCTGCCAGCACCTTATCTGCTGAAGAAAGATCAAGTCCGCCACGATTCCAATAATGGCTATAGCCACACCACCAAAAAGCTCTTCGGCGTACTACCTGATAGCGTACTTTTGCTCCTTGAACTGGGACACCAGCATAGCTACGGGCATATGCCTTAACGGTTAAGGTATCACCCTTTTGGTATGTCTGTCCCACTTGTGGGAACTCTACCTGGAATGTTGGTCGTTTATACTCCTCCACCATAAAACCATGATAGCCGTTGTCTATTCGCAGGGAGTAATGACCATTCATACCTGTAGAAGGAAGGATAAAATCAGCGGCACACGTACCAAACGCATCCGTCTTTAGTGTCTTCTCCGCCACACGCTCGCTGTTGGCATTCAGGAGCACCACATTCACCTCCTTTCCTGCAACCACCTCATGCTGATAGCCTTCTATCGTTGCGTAGGTGATAGCGGAAAAATGAACAGTCTGTCCAGGACGATAAATCTGTCGGTCTGTGTACACCACTGTTTGCTCCACACGTTGACGATGATCATAATAGCTGAAATTTCCCGACAGGTAATACTCTGGACAAGAAACATCCTGATTGCTATAGGCATATACTTCACTAGGACGATATCTTCCATAGGTATAGGTCGCTTCACCCTGTTCATCGGTGGTCAACCGGATGACAGTAGGCGCCTTGTCATAGTTTTTTCGGATGGTCAGTCGGACAGTCGCTCCTGATACCGGCTGCCCTGTTGTACTATTAACAACCACGAAACGTACTTTGTCTTTGGGAAGTATTTGTGACATCACGAACAAATCGGAAACAAAATAGAGCGATCTGCAAACCTGTGTACCTGGTGCGGAAGAAGCCTCAATCATATACACCCCATGGGGCAAGGAACCTAAGACAAGAGAGTCCTCGAACACCTCATAATCGGGATGTACAGCAAACGTTCGCGTTTGTGTCAGTTCAGGCAACAACTGCAACGATGGTTTCAATCGCTGATAGTCTTTCTCGTTTGAAGGATTCAAGCGAACATCTCCTTTCACGTTTGCCTTGTACACCTTTAGGGTTACTGAGGAGAGGTTTCTCAATTCTGCAAGGCGCACCACTTGTGGCTGGTCTGGACGCATGAGTTTGTTGGGAATCTCCATACGGAACATGGGTAGCGTCAACTGTTGTTCTGTATTACGCAGTTGATTGATACGTTTCCAACGGTCACCCCAACGACTGATAAACCCTCTAAGAACCGTCATCCTATCCGCTATCGACTCAAATGACGACTGTTCATAATATTCAATAGCCACCTCACCAGATACGTCTAAGTCGTCATATTTCCGAATGAGGGAGTCAAGCGAATGCAGATAAGCTTTTCTACCCATTACTTTTGTATCAGCATCCATCTGGTGATAGTTTTCACGCAGAGCTTCCAATGCTGTCAGACAGGCGGCCCGACGATTGCCCGATAGAAGATAATAGTCACTGGCTGGCTGATACTGACGTGTCTCATAGGCAATGACGCTCAGGAGATCATCATCGAAGATGCGGCTGTCAATTCCCTTTTGTATAAAAGGCTTATAAGCAGCAGCTTTCACTGCAGCCAGTCGGCTGCACAAGGACTGTGAGAGTTCAAAAGGGATCTCTTTTTTCTCCAACTGCCTGTTTTCCCTATAGATACGGTTAAGCACAGCCCGATAGACTGTCTGTAACGTCTCGTCCTGCGTATATTGATAACGCTGTTCGATGCGTTCGACGGCTGGCAGCAATGAATCCGGTGCCACCGATGCCATAACACTGGCACCTTTCAGTTCCGCCTTCAACAGCTGTCCATACGCTTTCTCTTTCTGCGCCTTAGCCACAATCTGCTGAAGCACATCGTACTGTGTACGGGGCAAGTCCTTCTGACCTGCCTCTTCCACCTTTTTCCACAAGGAATCAAATGTACCTTTATCTGCTGTCATCGGCAACACAATCATGATCAAAAAAAGAACAACCAACGTCTTTCTCATACGCGTTTTTTCTATTGTTTATGCAAAGGTAATCATTTTTATGCATAATTCATTTGGAATTATGAAATATTATATTTAATTTTGTAACCATGATTAATCAGCAACTACTCAATCCCAAGAGCATTGTCATTATCGGCGGCTCTAATAACGTGCACAAACCAGGTGGTGCAATCGTTCGTAACATTCTCAACGGAGGATACGAGGGTGTCCTGCGTATCGTCAACCCCAAAGAAGACGAAGTTCAGGGCATCAAGACATTTCACGATGCACGAGAACTTCCTCCCACCGATTTGGCCGTTCTTGTCGTAGCAGCGAAATACTGTCCCGACTATGTTGAATTACTTGCAGCCGAAAAGGAGGTACGTGCTTTTATCATCATCTCTGCTGGTTTTGGTGAGGAGACCCAGGCAGGTGCCCAACTCGAACAGCGCATCCTCGACACTTGTGAGCAGTATGGTGCAGCCCTTATCGGACCCAACTGTATCGGATTGCTCAATCGTCAGCACCACAGTGTCTTCACCCAACCTATTCCCAAACTGAATCCTCAGGGTGTCGATTTCGTCAGCGGCTCTGGCGCCACTGCCGTCTTTATTCTCGAGAGTGCCGTCATCAAAGGATTGCAGTTCAATAGTGTCTGGTCGATTGGCAATGGTAAGCAGATAGGTATTGAAGACGTACTCCAATATATGGATGACACCTTTAATCCGGCTGTCGACTCCAAGGTAAAACTGCTCTATATCGAGAACATCGCCAACCCTGACAAGCTGTTGTTTCATGCCACCAGCCTCATCAGGAAAGGATGCCGTATTGCCGCCATCAAAGCAGGCGCCTCAGAAAGTGGCAGTCGTGCAGCTTCTTCGCACACTGGTGCTATCGCCTCCAGCGACTCTGCAGTTGAGGCACTCTTCCGTAAGGCAGGTATCGTCAGGTGTTTCTCTCGCGAGGAGCTCACCACAGTAGGGTGTATCTTCACGCTTCCAGCATTGAAGGGTCGGAACTTCGCGATTGTTACCCATGCAGGCGGACCTGGTGTGATGCTTACCGATGCGCTGTCGAAAGGCGGTCTCAACGTACCCAAGATCGAAGGTGAGCGGGCAGAGGAATTGAAGAGCAAGCTGTTTCCTGGTTCTGCTGTCGCCAACCCCATTGATATCCTCGCTACAGGAACACCAGAACAACTGGGTACTGCCATCGACTACTGCGAGCATCATTTTGATCAGATTGACGCCATAGCCGTCATCTACGGCACACCTGGTTTAACACAACTCTATGAGGCTTACGACACCTTACATCAGAAGATACTGGAGTGCAAAAAACCCATCTTCCCTGTCCTCCCCAGTCTGCACACAGCAGGTCCTGAGGTAGAGGAGTTCCTAGCAAAAGGACATGTCAACTTCAGTGATGAGGTCACATTGGCCACTGCCCTCAGTCAGATTATGAGAACCCCTGCTCCTGCTTCTTCAGAACTGGAGCTCTATGGTGTCGATGTCCCCAAGATTCGCGATATTATTGGTAGTATCAAGGAGAACGGCTATATCTCTCCTGATTTAGTTCGTCAGTTGCTCAGTAGTGCCGGCATCCCGATGGTACCTGAAAAGGTGTCGACCTCTAAAGAAGAACTATTGACATTTGCTACACAGACAGGTTTTCCAGTTGTCGCCAAGGTGGTAGGTCCTGTCCATAAAAGCGATGTAGGAGGTGTGGCACTCAATATCCGTACTGCTGAGCATCTGGCATTGGAGTTCGATCGGATGATGCAGATTCCTGACGCAAAG
>Ga0247610_10004120_pt1 | contig 15620 bp, 10 predicted proteins | sample 174DNAGHGhighgp2_FD_193483 | JGI IMG/M metagenome (GOLD analysis project Ga0247610, IMG submission 193483) | Sheep rumen microbial communities from Palmerston North, Manawatu-Wanganui, New Zealand - 1742 DNA GHGhigh gp2 | ecosystem: Host-associated > Mammals > Digestive system > Stomach > Rumen... | reverse complement strand
ACAGAGATAAACAACATCAGTGCCGTTAATAATCTAGTTGTTTTCATATCGTTCAAAGTTCAATGTTCAACGCTTAATGTTCAACGTTCAATGTTCAACGTTCAATTTCTCTTCAGGTACTTATTCCCCTGATAGATGTATAGTCCATTGGGAAGGCCGCTGAACGGATCACGCATATCAGTCACCTTGCGCACCACACGGCCATGCATGTCGTAGACGTTATAATCCGTATGCTTCTGCAATGACGGCTTTTCCGCTGTGGGTACCTTGATAGCCGTAGGATACGGATTGGGCTCCCCAGCACCGAGATACTCATAATACAGATAGGGACGCAGATTTTCTCCAGGCTTTTTCTCATCTTCCGGTCCGTAAGCCACAGCCTGCACCAGGGCACCTTCGTTATCATAGATGAAGTACATGCCATCTGTCAGGTATGGCTGACCATCAATCTTTTTTTCTGTATAATACTGCAGGACAGACTCGTTGGTGGCATTGAGAATAATGTAATCAGTGGAGGTGACCGCACCAGTGTTGGGGTCTAAATCGTTGGAGATGACAAGGATGGTATTGCTCGCCTCGTCCACATATTCTACAATAGTTTCATCCTCTTTACCTTCATCCGAGTCATCATGCTTGTACGTAGTACTATATTCCAGACGGATTTCGCCCGTAACATAGTCATGCGAATACACTTCGACGATTGTGGCATCTTGCTCCTCGTCGTATGTGGTTTTGATGTTCCATTTAGTCTTTAGGGTGCCATCGATATTTTCCTGATAGGTGATGTTATTTTCGTCCTCGATGATGGTACGCGACACAAGTTCGCGGGAGTCGTCCCAGAGGGAGAGGGCGTATTCGTCGATTTGTTCATTCATTCCAGACCAGTCATCAATCGTCTCTACTACTGGCTTTACCTTATCAGGTGAGACAAGAAGGTATTCCGACTTTCTGAGAAAGGTCGAATCGGGAGAAACCATATAAGACTCAAAGCTTAACAGCTCGCCTCCGTCCATGGGTTTGAACAGTTCAAATCCTTCATCAAATTCTTCATCAGAGACAATGCGTGTCACAATGTATGTGCGATCGAAATCCGCATAATCAACGGAATCTTTCTTGATGACTTCCTCAAAGGAAGTGCCTGAGGCGGCAATAGCGTCATCGTCGGAATAGCCGCCGATAATCTCTATCTCCCGTTCCTTCTCACTCAGCTCAATGCCTGCGTCCTCCGAAATCTCTGACAATTGGACGCGACGTGGTATGGCATTCCACACAGTGGGAATGTCAGAGTTTGGCATGGCCTTAATGTCGGTGTTGACCACCGGAATGGGGTAGGAGTCATTCTGCGACATCATGAAGGTTGTCGAGTCACTTTCTTCATTAAGCAGCTCCAGCATATTGTATGTTGACATCATGTCACGACTGACTAACTTGAGACCATCGGCTTCGCCATGTGTGGTGAAACAGTGGCGGAATGTGGTGGTCGTCAGTTCGTCCGGCTCACCGTCCATGCTGTTGGTGGCAGCACCATAGCTGTTCAGGATGTGTCCGTATGGCAAACCGCATGCCATGGGGTTCCAATGGCCTGCTGTCCTGATAGGAGATACGGACGCACAATTCTGGAAGGTGACGTGCTGGTCGGCATATCCTACGAGACTTCCGACATAGTTCTGGCCTTCCAATACACCGAAACTGGCACAGTTGATGATGTCGCAATAGGCCGCATAACCCACGATACCGCCTACGCAGGCTGTACCCTTCATGGTGTTTTCGGCATCGAAGATGAGGTTGGCAATGACGGCATGTGACTTGATCGTTCCCTTTGCCACGCCCACGAGGCCTAAGCAGTCGATGCCCTGGAAGCAGTTGACGATGCCGCGAATACGGTGTCCGTTGCCGTTGATCACACCCTGGAACGGATGTTCGAAGGATCCTAAGGGCAGCATGGTTACTTCATTGCTGAATTTCAGGTCGGCCTTGATGTCAATACCGATGTTACCGGGGATTTGGCCTAACTGCACCATCTCAGCCAGGATACGCATCTCACTGGCATCGTAAACTTCGTACACCGAATGATCTGCATTACTCTTAGGCTTGTGCAGTCCACACACGGTGCATTTGTCGTCCGCGCCAAAAACATGAGATTTGATGCTGTCTTTGCGTTCTATTTCAGAATAGGGACAGTGCTCGCAAAGACGCAATTTTCCCATATTGGACAGACAGCTGGTATTGGTCGTAGAACTTTCCTTCAGACTGTGCTCCTTGTATTTAGGAGGGAGATAGATGGTGCTGTCAATGCCACAGACTGCGCATTTAGCCTCTTTTTCACCTCGTTGACCGCATATCGGTTCACGCAATAACCTCGTTTCGCTGAAATCATGGACATGAATATACATGGCGTTGATGCCACCAACCATGATACAATTTAGTGCGGAATAACTGGCTTCAAGAGTGATATAGTGCTTTCCGGCAGGAAGAGTGATGATATCTGAATTAATGTCAAGTAAGTTCTTACCTTGACTAGTTTTGGCTATCTTATCTTTTTTCGCAGTGAACTTAATTATACGGGTTCTACCTGGCTCCTTATCCTCTTCTACCATTAACTTGATGAAGACGTTGTATTCAAGGGTTGCCATTTTTCCGTTCGGAACAATGACGGAGAATATCATCGTGGCTTTCTTTGTCTGTTCTACGATCGTTAATCCTCCTTTATCCGTCATCTGGAAGCCGTCTATCTCAGGCGTGGAGATGACAATCCCATCACTCGTAGTGCCGCCGTTGAAAAGAAACGGCTTCTTAATCCCGTAGCCAAAACTGCTGATGGAAAGGGAAAACAATAAAACGGTCAAAATATAAAAAAACTTCCTGCCCATATCTCTTTCAAGTTTCATGTTTCAAGATTCAAGTTTCATGTTTCAATTATCAATTGTCAATGGTCAATGTTCAATTGTCAATTCTCACTGCTGTGACGCTGCTTCCGGCAACGTGGCATCCGATCCGCTGCCACAGATGGCCTCGAAGACATTGCCCGTCAGTGTTCCCTTGGCGTTGGTACCACAGATACCGCCGGCATAGTCGCGCACACCGCCAACCCATACGTTGCTTTCGGTGGTGCACTTGGAGATGGTGCCCTTGTTGAGTCCACAGATACCGCCGAGGTTCCTGCCCATATCTATCGAGCTCATCATAGAGAATATCACGTGGCAACTGTCAATGGTTCCACTGTTGACACCCGCGATGGCGCCGATATAGTCCCAGCCGCGCATGTTGCATCCAGCCATGCCCACGTTCTTCACGACGCCATCCTTGCCGATAACACCGAATAGTCCGCGATAGCCGCAGCCTGCCACGGGTTCTTCTGTCTGGAGCATCGTGATGACGTGATTGCCACCGTCGAAGGTTCCCTCGAATGCCGTGCTGTCAGTAGCGCCGATAGGTTTCCAAGGCACCTTGACGAAATTTTCGGCAATCAGGTCGTTGTCAAGACGGAAATGGGTCTTGGGACGGCGGTTGTTGACATAGTCGGCAATCCAGTAGAGGTTGCCGAAGGTCCTGACGACATAGGTGCTGTCGCTACCGGAATACTCCACAGCGGGACGCTCGTAGGGGTGCAGACATTTCTTGTCGGTGCAGAAGCCGTTTTCGTCGAAGCTATGGCCCGTGCCAGGCTCATTAAAGTATACCACATGGTAGCACTGGCTACAGGTATATTGCACGAGGGTGTTTTCGCAGTCCTGTCTCACCACCTCGCGACGCTCCAGCGAATGGGGGAGTTTCTTGATGAATTGGCAGTCGCCGCAGTAAATCATGTGATAGTAATCGTCGACAGGCAACTTCTCCTTGCCAAAGTTCTTGTGCTGCGCCTTAATGACATAGTCACACACCAGACACCGCTGGTTGTGATTTCCCCAGTCAGCGGAATAGGTTGCCCATTTATGCTTCTCCGTAACCTCTTTTCCGCACTCCTTACATTTCTTGTAGTGTACTGAGTCGGGGTCGATTTTGCCGGTTTTCTCGGTGTATTGCATCCATGCATCATGGCCGTAGACCTGCTGGAAGTGGTGGGGCTCTTGTATGGTGAGCCTGCATCCGTCAAGGCTGCAATAATGCTCGTGCTCGAGGATGCTTCCGTTGGACAATTTCCTGTACTGGGATTTGTGATTATGCCAGGTGAAGAGGAAGTAGCGTCCACCACCGGCATGACCGCCGCTAACGGTCTGATTCTCACCCGCCGTCGGCTTGCTGCTCCTGACCTCTGCCCACTTGAGCACGCGTTGGTTGAAATCTTGGTTGCCCGTATGGCTATAATAGACATGGTCCTGTTTAGGGTATGCGCCTCCATATATGCTATAGTTACGGCCGTTCAGTCCACCATAATAGGTCTTGTCCATGTGTGATTGCGCCTGGTAGTAGGGAGCCGGTATGTAATCCTTTCCCCCTTCATTGAACTCTTTGCCATAGGCATCCTTCCTATCTGCCGTTACTTTCACGTCGGTGATGTATTCTTTCGGGTCTGTACCGGCCTTAAATAGGGCAAACACGTAGCCACCGCCACGTCCCTTGCGGAAATCCAAATCGAAGTCACCTGCGCCATGATAGCCGTTAGCCTCGGGAGCAAGACTGTCTTTTTCCTGCACTGCCACAACTTTAATCTCCGTTACAAAGCCTTGAGCCATAGTAGCGGTAGTGGATAGTGAAAAGAGAATAGTAAATAGTATTTGTTTCATAACGTTCAATGTTCTAATCGTTTCTTTAGTACGCTTTGACCTTGGTCAAAGAATGTTCAACGTTTATTTACTTATGTTCAAAATCCGGTTTGCGCCAGAGCAACGCCTGGCCGATAAGATCCTGCGTCAAAAGTGTGAAATGGTCTTGCTTGGGGTTGAGGATGAAAATACCGTGTTGGTTGGTATTGTCATCCTTGATGACAAACCGCTTGTATTTGAAGAATAGCGGAACGTCGTTCTCCTTGATGCGCGTCGAATCGAATACCTGGCCGGAATTGTACATGAACTTTATAATATTGTTGAGCTTTCCCGTCGAAGCGACCTCATAGCCCACGGGGACATCCTTGAGCAGGGTGCGGATGGTATTCATGGCCGACTTGTCCTCACTGGTGCTGGCCAACACGCCCTGGTGCAGATAGAAGGGACCAATCTTCATGTTGGACGTGCAAGTGTCGTTCCACATGTAGATTGCTGCCACACTGATGTCCTTGTCGCCGGCAATGACGTAGTTCTGGTTCTCCTTGGGCGAGATATCGATGTCGCCATTATTATAGTAGATGTAGTCGTCGTAGTTGAGTCGTACCAAGGGGGTGACGTAGGCCTTGGCCTGGAACTCCTCTCCGGGGAGATAAGACCACGTGATGGTGAACAGGCTGTCGTCACTGCAGCGACGGCCCAGACCCTCACGACACATCTTGCCACCGAGGGTGGGGTAGAACACGGTGTATTCGACGTTCTTGACATACTCGTCGACAATCTCGCCGATAATCTCGTGGTCGATTTCTACCTTCGTGGTGGTAGAAGGGTTGGTGAGCTTGAGGGCGGAGGTAGGTATCTTGGCATATATCTGCTTCCTGACGCGGGGCATGACGTCGGTCTCGTGGACGATGTACTTGCCGACCATCAGGTTGTATAAGTTGGCCACCTGCGGATCGATGATCAGATCGGCGATGGGGGCAACCTTGATGTCGATGAGCTCCACGTTGTTGTCGTCCTTGTTGCCGCCAGGGGTGAACTTGAGCGACTTGAACCACTGGTCAACCACTTGGCTCTTCAAGGTCATGTTACTGCTGTCGTGCATTCCTGCTAGCTGCAGGGCGAGGGCACTATTGCCACCGAGAGCCTCAACGTGGGTCTCGCGGTCTGTCTGCGTTTTGGTCACCCAGTCCTGTGTCTCCGTACCGTCTTTGCCTCCGACGCAATAGAGGAAGGTAGCACCGGCCTGCTTGTCGACCGTTTCGCGTGAGTCGGTGACATGGCGGTTCATCGTGGTGCTGAGCTTGATCTTGCCGCCCAACTGGGCATGATAGATGATATGTGTGCCGTAGGTCTGGAGCATATTCTGAATGATGCGCTGCGCCTCGGTAAGATTGTTTTCATTGATGGCTTTTGAAGCCAGCTGCTGATAGCGGAGGAAGCCCTGGGACAATGCCTCGGGATGCTCGCGGGCAATATATAAGAGGTCATAAGGCTCCATGTGGCGCGAAGCTACGGTCAGACCATCGTTAATGATGCAGAAAGCAAACTCGTTGCTCGTCAAATCGGTCTTGTTGAAGGTTGTCGTGGCCTCAGCCTGAAACAGGAGTAAATCAACCTTCACCGATGACTTACGGGTAAGCTTCTCGCAGATGGTCGTGGCATCCGTGCCGCTGTAGACATGATGGAAGGACGAGGGAGAGACGTCGTCGACCAGGGTCGTTGAGCCATGTTCCTCATCGAACTTCTTTATATACTCCATATCGATGACACGGTCGCGCACCTCGTCGTAGTTACTATACTTTCCGGTACCGTTATAACCGTAACCCACACCGTAACTGCGATAAAGGTCGCCGATGTATGCCATACGCTGGGCGGCATGTACTCTCGTCCAGTACTCCTCGGTGTAGTCGCCATAGGCGTTGGCAGGATCGTATTCCTCCAATTCCGTTTGAAGGTCATCTTCGCGCGAGCAGGATGTGAAGAGTGAGGATTGCAGGATGAACAGTGCTGCCAACAGCACATTCGCCGACATTCCTATTGTTACGCCCGTCCGTCTCATTTCTTTGTTCGTGTTCATATTTGTCATCTATCAAAACTTGTTGATCGTAATATAAATCGGGAAGAACTTAAAGAACTCCTGACTGGAATAGTTGAATGCACTGACATACTCCGGGTAGTCGAGCAGCAGGTCGGTTCCTGAAGCACTGACACGCATGATGCGCGCCTCGCCTTCATCGCTTGTGACAACAGGGAATCCGCTGGCATCATTCTGCTGCCAGGTGATGGCCATCGTCGGTTGATTGGGATGTGAGAGTACCCAGTAGCCGTTAGGCCAGTCCAATCCGAGCATGTTACGGCCATCAAATTCGTGGCTGTAGAAAATGCTCATGCGGTTGCCCAGCATCTTGGTGATGCTCTGCGACTCCATGACCGAGGGCAGGTAGTCCTCCAGGCCGATGGCCTTGACGGAATTGCTCACAGCATCAGCCCATCTCAGGTGGCCGTCCTCGTCGCCAGTACGCTCGTCGGCACGCTTGATATGGTCGCCTCCGTCTATCAGGGCGAACCAGTAGCCTGCGCTGTTCTTATAGAGTGTTCCGTTATAATCTTTATATCTTCTCTTGGCGAACTCCACAAATGCAGAGTCTTTCTCCCAGTATGTGCGCATGTTGTCATTCTTCAGCGCTACCGGTTTCACCGACCAGAAGGTGCTGGCGACCTTCGCAAAATTCATCGGCTCAGCAACAACACTGGGTTGTTCGGTGAAGACGACAGACTGATAATTCAAAAGCTGCTCTTTCTTGGTAGGACAGGGGATTGGCTGAACGGCTCCCCAGTAGAAGTACAGATTCTTCAGCCTTTTCGTCTTCTGGTCGAAGAGGTTTCTAATATAGGTGGTGTCGCTCTCAGCGTGGATGCTGTCGTTGGGGATGTATGTCGATGCACTGCCTTGCCAGATGACGCGTCCCGGACGGTGGTTCTCATCGCCTACGAACAGTCCGGAATACAGGTAGGGACGCATATTGCCGTCTTTACCTTTAATCAGCGGATAAGCCACGATACAGGTTGAGTCGCTGCGAATGGAAGGAACATACTCCTTACAGATGATACAGGCTTTGTTGGAATCATTATAGATGACTCTCACATCCTGACCATAATTGCCCTCTACCGGTATGGTACCGTAGGGAGCCTCGTAAATCTCCTTTGTGGGGGCTTCTTTCTTCAGGTAGGTCTCAAAGACCTTGCGCATCACCTTACGGGTGGTCGCATTCTCAAAGAGCTGGTAGTATGGCAGGAAACGGCCGCTGACGAAGGAGGCGTTGTAGTTGTTGGGCTCAATACTGATATTGTTGGCCCAGCCATAGTAGTCGCCATCGCCGATTTTCTTGGCAGCGGCACTCTTATGGTCGAAAGTCCTGTGAAGCTTGGCACAGTCTTCACTGTCGCCACCCTTGACCTTGATTTCGCCTTCGTACTGAACGGTGTTTCTGACGAGTTTCTCGATGACCTTAGAGGGGGGAGAGGTTGTTACAACATCCTTGCCAAAGAGGGTTTCTGTCACCTGATTGATCGTATAACTCTTATCTACGCAGGAGTCGCGTTCGATTTGCATCGTCAGCTCAATCATACCGCCCAGATTGGAAGACACGACGAGGTGTGTGCCGAACTTCTCGGAGAAGGTGACGGCATCAGCTTCGGTGATACCGTTCTCGGTCTTGGCGACCAGTTGTTTGACAGCCTGACGGAAGTCTGCCGCGAGGATGCTGTTATTGTTATCCAGCTCGTCCAGATTCAGACATTGCAGCATGCCGACATCCATGGTCATGGTGGCCATGATGTGCTTGATGAACATGTGGGCTTTATAGCTGTTGTGCCAGATGGTCCTGGAAAACACATTGTTCTCACGGTAATACTTACCAGTTGCGATGGCACCGGTTTCGTCGATGGTGTACTTGGTCTCAGAATGTCCCATCTCCTCCAGGGTGTTGCCGCTGAAGATGTCCATGGACGTATAATGGCGTCGATCGGAATTGATGATGAGTCCTAACGTTGCCTCGTAGGACCTGAGACGTTCCATGTTGACGATGGGGGAGGTGGAGAAGTACTTGTCGTCCATCACGCTGCCGGCGGCGTTGTAGGCATAGCCTAAGCGCTGCAGTTTTATCTGTTCGGCCGAATAGGTTCTAGTCAGATCGTCGTAGCTCACATCACTGTCCTTCAAATCATCGGAACAGGAAATGAGGAGAAGGGCGAAAAGAATATAAAGGTATTTATTCATATCAGTCATCTTCGTAGTTACGTAATGATTTATCCATGTAGCTTCTCAGTATGTTACGTGCCTTGGCATCGTATACCACCTCGTAGATAGGCACCAGGCGGATATCGATCAGTGCCGCATCCTTCGGAGTCACCGTTGACTGCCATTTCTTCAAGGTCAGCGAGTCTATCTTTGCTTCCTGACCAGTGGTGAAGGCCGTCACGAGTGATACGTCACCACCACGGGCGGTGATATGGCTCTCTGAATTGCGGTTACACTTCTCGGCAGCATCCTTATATTCGGTACTGATCTCGGTACGGATGTTGACAAATTTAATCTGAACAGACAACTCCAGGGCCACCTTCACGTCGAGTGAATTGGACACGGAGTCCATGGATGTCGTGTTGTAATAGTCCAGCGAGCAACCTAAGACGGAGCGTCTCACGAAACCAGAACCAATCTCTTCGATAAATTCGCGGCAGTAACCGCTGGCTGTATATGCTGAAGAAGCAGAATGGACCTTCCGGACAAACTTCTGCATCACACTAGCGAATCCAGGGGCGTAGACCTCTTTAAAGAGGGGTACAACCTTGGCCAGTGAGTCTGCGTCAATGCTGACATAGGTGTCGGCTACCGATGAGGTGGCTACGGCATGGGAAACCAGCTCACGCAGGTTCAGGTAGTTGAGGTCGCGCGAGAAATAGCTCTGCTTCAGGCGCATCAACGAATAGTAGCTCTTCTGGGTAGAGAAGCTCTTCTTGTTGAAGGCTACATCCAAATCGACCGAGAACATACCTGCGCTAAAACCTAAACCGATGTCGAGCGCCAGGGAATCTTTCAGGGACTTGACGCTGGTGCTGTAGAAGAACTTTTGCTCGGTAGCGGGATTGTAGTCGTCGACAAGAAAGGAGGTATTGTACTTCTTTTCCATATCGCGCAGGTTACGCATATTGAACACCTCCATATCGGTACCGACACAGTAGGACTCATTATCCCTGTAGGTGTAGCCGGCACCACGGATGGCGTTGATGTCATCTTCAACTTGCTTAATATCTTCAGGGGTATAGGCCCTGGCAAGCCACGATATGGGCGCGTAACTGACTTCGGAGTCGTCGGCAGCCTGAGATGTCTCAGGAACGACGGGTATATCCTCGTCATTGCTGCACGATGCCATCGCCAACATGCCTGCTGCTATATATAAATATAATAAGGTGTACTTCATACTTAATTCCTGTTTTCTTGCCTATTTCGTCCCATTCGTACGCAAAATGTAATTCACACGGTCTTGCACCTTACCCGTGAAGAGGTTGGCCATGGATGCTATTTTTACGTCGGTGAGTGCACACAATTTCAATTTGTCGCTTTCGGGAGTGGGAGGGAAATTGACACTTTCCATCCACTCCTTGATGCCCTGGGGAGCGGGGTTGACTCCTGACAAAATCTCGGTGACAGCCTGTACATTGCCACCGCGGACATGGATGTCAAGGTTGTAGCGGTCACGGGATATCTTGCTGAACTGCTCGGTCTGTTCGCTGGTCGATGCCTCGACACCGACGAGGAGTCCAATGCTGGCATTGAGTGCCACGCCGGCACTCATGGTCTCGGTGAGTGAAGACTTCTCAATCTGCAATGTATATTCCAGCACGCCACCCATGAACGAACGGGCTACGAAGCCGCGACCCCACTTGTTCACGAAGTCCAGAACCATCTTGTTGCTGACATCTCCCTCCTTGACGTTGTTGCCCTCCAGCAGTTTCCAGTCGGCATAGAAGCCTGGTGCGAAGACCATGCTGTCGCCCGTTTCCTTGTAGTACATGATGACATTCTTATACTGAAGGTCACGGCAGTAAGCCACGCGCTTGGTGCGCTTCATGGCAAACACCGACTCGCTTTCCTTTACACTTCCCTTGGAAAAGTTACCTGTCACGCTGATGTCAGCCACGATAACGTTGACGCCAACACTTGCAGACAGAGCCAACTGCTTGGACACCGCTTCGCGTGTCTCACCGGTGATAATCTGTTCCTCACTATACGGCGTATAATCGTCGCTGACGAAGTTCAATCCCTTGACATACTGGATGGAGTCCAGATAATTGAGGTTGAAGATGTTGAAGGCCACTCCTTCCAGATATTCAGCACCTGTGGCATAGGTATAGCCTACTCCACGCTCGAAACCTGGAGGTGCCAGCAGCCGGGAAACATAGCCTCCTGAAGGTTCCGATCCGTTTACATTAGGTGCCCCGGAGGCACCATTACGGCCGTAAAGAGCCAACTTCTCTTCCTCTGTCAGCGGGTCGTCACTGCTACAGGAAACCATTCCAAGCACACAGGCAAGAAGGAGAAAACAATATATACGGTTCATCTTCATCTTATACTCTTTGATTATCAGACATTTTTACTGTCTTAATTTTAAATTAAAGTAGTTCATCAACACTTCACGGGCGTCCTTATCGGCAATAAGCACATAGATGGGGACCAGCGACATATCGACCATCACGGCAAGCGTGGGACGACAACTGTTCTGCCAGGCCGTGACTTGATCGTTATACAAATCACCGCCGGTGACAAGGATACACACCTGGCTCACATCGCCACCGCGCACCTTGACTGTCGCCGTTGTCTTACTCATCAGTTCTGTGGATTCTTTGGAAACGCCAATATCGAACGTCGCCGTACCGCCTACCGACCTGTCTTTCACCTTGGTCTGGAAGCTGGCCTCGAGAGCCACCTTGACACCCAACGTGTCGCGGAGCAACGTGCTGTCAACGCTGATCTGATAGTCGAGCACCGAGCCCATCACCGACTTGCTGATAAAGCAAGGGCCAAACTCATCCAGAAACGCGCTGCAGAGGTCATACTGCTTCGTCTGATTACCTTTCGCAGCAGCAATGTCCTTGGCAAACGTCTCCTGAACGGAGTAGAATCCCGGCGATAGCAGTTTCATCTTCTCTTCACGCGAGGTAGCCTTTTCCAGCAGTGACATGACGTTCATGTACTGAATCTCGCGGGTAAACTGGGTGGTCGTCAGACGCTTGAGCGCATATTTATTTTTGGACTTCTCTTCATGACCTTTTCCCACATCGACACCGACACTGCCACTGCCGCTACCACTGTTCTTACCCTTGCTCTTGATGGAACCGAAGTTCATACCGACCGAGGCGTTGACAGTAAGGCTTTTGGTGATAGCCTCCTCACTGTCTGCAGTGATGACTTCCTGGGTGGTCTGCGGGTAGATGACATCGGAAATCAGTCTGACACCCGTAGCACGCTGGATGCTATCGAGCGTGACGAGATTAAACAGCTGAATCAGAGCTCCGTCGCAATAGTCGCCACCGGGCATATAGCTGTAGCCGGCACCTTTGTTGGCGGAGAATACCGTCGAGATGGAATCTAGCGAGGGACTGCTCGACTGGACAATCGACATATTATACTGGCTTTCTCCACCAGCTCGTGTGGCTGCACCTTGGGTCGTGAGCGTCAGCACATTCTCGCGCACCGATCCCCAGTTCTCACCCACCTGAACAACAGCCGTCGTAGGACCTTCTCCAACTGACGGATAGACATTCGCCAAACCTTTCGAAGTTGCTACAGACCACTTGCCCGGCACGTTGATAAAGGCAGTGTACTCCCCATAGGAGGCGCCTGTATTCATGACGCCTTGCCCAGAGGTTCCGAGAATGGTAAACGGAGCATTGCTCGCACTACCAGTCCCCTCGTTGCCTATCATATCCTCACTACTGGAGCATGCTGCCGCGAGAGCGGCAACAAGCACCAATACCGAGTAAGTTAAGTTCCTGTTCATCTTTTAAAGGTTCTTATTGGACGTCTTTATCTTTAATGATTCCATACATCTTCTCATCAACCTTGAGATAGGTATCGATCAGTCCCTTGAGATATTTATAGGCTTCCTGCTCGTCAGTTGATGTGCCTTTAAAGAGCTCATAAATAGGCAACGTCTCAACACCTATCATAGCTGCTTTCTCAGGATAGGTGCTCAACAACCACTTTTTCAAATCTTCATTGATCAGCGAGCCACCGGTGGACAAAATGCTAACCAGTTCAACATCACCGCCACGAGCCTTGACTTTTGCAGTGGTAGAGTTAGCTGCCTTGAATTCTGTATCGGTCACCTCTACACCGGTCTTGAGGGCAAAACTCTTACGCTTTGTAGAATCTTTCTTCCATTCTTCCTCCATGGCCTTGATGCGTGCCTTGGTAGCAGAGTCAACTGACGTGGTGTCCTTGATTTGCTGCTGCCACTTGAAGTCGAGAGCAACCTTCACTTCCGTGCTCTTTTTGGTGTAGGACGAGTCAACAACGATTCGATAGTTGAGCTCCTGACCTAACAGGGATTTTACAACAACGTGTGTACCTACAACACTGAAGAGCTCGTCAGCTGCAGCTCTCTTTTTGGTCTTATCTTCGCCTGCAGCCTTGAGGTTGGCAATAAACTCCGCCTTGTAACGTTTGAAACCATTGCTAAGATTTGCATCGGTAAAGGCCAATTTATCGTCAGTCGTCGCATTGGCAAATTCGAGCTCACGGCTGTAAATAGAACGGGTCAATCTCTTCTGCATGACAGTCTGGCCAGTGTGATTGATGTTGGTTGTATTCACTGTCACACCCGTCGTATCAAATTTGACTGCACCGAAGTTTCCGGTAGGACTGACACTAACACCAATGATCTTGTCCAGAGCTGCCTCACTGTGGGAATAAATATACGCCTCCTCGGTCTGTGGTACCAGACTGCTCTTGACAAGTTTTTCATTACCGATGAGATCATCCATCTTGAAAATTTCAATACCCGTCCAAAGCGCGCTATTGGCAGCACCCTTTGTAGGATTATAACCATATCCGACATGGATATTTGAATTGACCATCTTCTTAAAGGCGTCAAGGTCAGTGTTTGACGACTGGGTCACCGTCTGGGAACCATCACCTTCACCAGCACGAGTAAATGCACCGTTTTCATCGAGGAAGTTTACCTTGTAAGACAGTTGACGGGCAGCTGCCCAGTTGCTACCAATCATCACTGGGACGCGCATGCTGCCACGACCATAATAGCGGGAAGGAGCGAACTCCATGTAGTCGTTGGTATCAATATACCAGATTCCATCGGTCTTAATGTTCAGGTAATAAGTGCCAAAGTCACCAGATACACTTGAGAGTTGCTGTCCATTTACATCCGTCAGGATTGCGGTGTTCATAGCCTGATTGGCAAACTGGGATGGAGTTTCAGATTCTTCTCCTACATAATTGGAGTCTGAACATGCGGTAAAGGCTGCTAAAGCCACTACAGCTACAAAGAACTGTTTCATCATTTTTTTCATAATCTTTTTATTTTTGGGTTAGTTTAAAAATTGTCTGACTTTTATCGTCACGGGTTAATAATCACCTTACAGTTTTACTGTTTGGATGCAAAGATAGCAAATTTTATCCGAAAAAACAACGATTAAATGGCAAAACCGTTAAGTTTTGCTAATTTTAAAACAATTATTGCTGATTTTGAAAAAAAGACGCCCAAAATGTTACAAACAATAAAGTCGTTTTTCGTATATGTTACAAATAGTAAAATTCAAACATTATAAACAACGTATCTTCCCTGATATAAAAAAAAGCGGAATGTACTATCATTTAAGCAATAATTATAAAAAAGTGAGGCGAAAAAGCCAATAATTCCCAAAATTGTTGTACTTTTGCACGGAATGAAGACGAGAAGTGTCATATTGAAGATTCTGATGCCGCTGGTGTTGGGCGCGGGCATCCTCTATTGGATGTATCGCGGCGAGGACTGGCAGACCATCTTGCATGTCATGACGGACGAGATGGACTGGACGTGGATGTTGCTGTCGTTCCCGTTTGGCATACTGGCACAGATGTTCCGTGGATGGCGTTGGCGGCAGACGTTGGAGCCGGTATTGGATGGAAACGCTGTGCGCCTGCGTACTTCCGTATTAATTCATAGCATTTTCCTGTCGTATGCGGCCTCGCTGGTCATTCCCCGTGTGGGTGAGTTCACGCGCTGCGGTGTGTTGAAGCGCTACGACGGGGTGTCATTCCCCAAGGCTTTGGGTACCGTGGTCACCGAGCGGGCCATCGATTCGCTGCTGGTGATGAGCATCACGGCCATCGTCCTATTGCTGGAGATGAGCACGTTTGGCATGTTCTTCCGCAAGACGGGTACCAACCTCCACAGCATTCTCCATAGCTTTTCGTGGGCGGGCTACTTGGTGGTAGCCATCTGCGCGGTGGCTATCCTCATCCTGCTGCATTTCCTGTTGCGCAAACTGTCTATATATGATAAGGTACGCGCGACGCTGCGAGGCATCTGGCAGGGCGTCATCTCGCTGAAGGACGTACGCAACATTCCGTTGTTCGTCTTCTTCACGCTGGCCATTTGGGTGAGCTACTTCCTGCACTACTACCTGACGTTCTATTGTTTCGACTTTACCGCCGACCTTGGTTTAGGTTGCGCCCTCGTCACCTTCATAGTCGGTTCCATAGCGGTCATCGTGCCTACGCCCAACGGTGCTGGCCCCTGGCATTTTGCCGTGAAGACAATGCTCATCCTCTATGGTGTGGCCGACGAAAAAGCACTCTATTTCGTCCTCATCGTCCATACCGTCCAGACCCTTCTTGTCGTCGCTCTCGGCATCTAC
>Ga0247610_10004119_pt1 | contig 15621 bp, 17 predicted proteins | sample 174DNAGHGhighgp2_FD_193483 | JGI IMG/M metagenome (GOLD analysis project Ga0247610, IMG submission 193483) | Sheep rumen microbial communities from Palmerston North, Manawatu-Wanganui, New Zealand - 1742 DNA GHGhigh gp2 | ecosystem: Host-associated > Mammals > Digestive system > Stomach > Rumen... | reverse complement strand
CATGCCCACCACGCCGAGCAGCACCATCAGTCCGACGAGCAGCAGTACGGATCCGTGATCTTTCGAAGGGATCCCCGCATCGATGATGTGCTTGACCACCAGCGGGATCATGAGCTCAAAGCTGGCTTCCAGCAGTTTGAAGAGCGGTCCCAGGATGCACTCTTTTCCGTATCCTCTGAAATATTTCCACAGTCGTTTCATTGTGCACAGATTATAACATATTTCATTGACTTTTTAAAAAAACAATAGTAAAATATCGTTCTAGTAGTGAAAAAAGGAAGAAAGGAGGGGATCTTCACATGAAAAACAGAAACATCGCGCTGTGCATCATCTTCACCATCATCAGTTGCGGTATCTACGGTTTCTACTGGATGTTCCGTCTTGCTACGGAATCCTATGAGATGCTTCAGAGCGAGGGCATGAGCCCGGTCGCAGTAGTTCTCATCGGTTTAGTTACCGGCGGTATCTACTGGTGGGTCTGGATGTTCCAGACCGGCAAGAAGCTGGATGAGCGGAACGGCGGCGGCAGCAACGGGGTACTGTATCTTGTTCTCGCTATCTTCGGACTTGTCATCGTAGACATGGCACTGCTCCAGAACGAGATCAACAAGAATGTCCCCGCATAAAGGCCGAAAAGACGACCAGAAAGGAGTATGCGGTAAACGCATGCTCCTTTTCATTTCACTTCTTTTCGCAGGAGCCGCCTATGCGGTCTGGTATCATTTTACGGAGATCGGGATCCCCTGCATCTTCCGTCTCATCACCGGCGTATCCTGTCCCGGCTGCGGGATCACCAGGATGCTCGCCGCCCTGTTCTTTCTCGACTTTCACGCCGCGTATGAAGCTAACGCATATCTCTTCGTCACCTTTCCCTTTGCGGTCTTTGAACTCATTTTCGAGGTCCGGCGCAAACTCCTTCATAAACGTCCGCCTCTTTGGAATCAGATCCTGCTGATCCTGTATCTTACCGGGCTCATTTCCTTCGGTATCCTGCGCGCGCTTTCCGAGCCGCACACCCACGGTCTTGCCGCGCTGCTCTTCGCGCCTTGAAAAACCCTCTTTTTCCTGTTAGAATAAACTGTTACTATGGAGGACTACTCATATGAGAGATGATTTTCTGGATGCAATGAGCGGCAGCAAAGGGATCTCCGATTACACACTCGAGGAGATCGAAGCCGCGGAAAAACGGAAGAAGAAAAAGGGAGGCTCCTTAAGCGATAATCTGATCGCCGTTACGGGCCGCGCCCCCTCCGTCCATGCTTCGTCGCTGCCGGATCTTTTTTCGGTCCCGTCCCTTTCCGCCGGTACCGGATCCGCCGCATCGTCCGCTTCTTCGGATACGAAATCCGCGGACTCCGCTTTGGATCCCGCGCAGCAGCAGCTTTTAAAGAACCAGCAGGCCCTGAACGATGAGCTGGCAAAGCTCAACAGCAGCATCGCCAGCGACTTCGGGATCGGCACCTCCAAAGGCTCCATGATCAAGGCGATGGACGAGTCGGTCGCCGCTTCCCCCGTAAAGGCCGTGAAGCCGCAGGAGGAAAAGCCCGCACTCCTGGAAGGCGAGGAGGCTCTGGATGCTTTTGCCGGCGTATCGGACGAGCTGGAAAAAGAGCTGCTCGGGCAGAAGGAGTTTTTAAGAAAGCTCATCATCTCCCTGAAGCGTCCCTTCGTCATGCCGCCGCAGGACGGACGTGCAAAGAACAGCGTCCTGATGATCGGCGCCGACGATACCGGAAAGCGTTATGCCCTGGGACTGCTGGCAAAGGAACTGAAGAAACGCCGTCTCCTTTCCAGTGAAAACATCAAGACCGTCGACCTCGGGATCTATACGGATGCGGCGCAGGAAAAAGTCTTTCTGCAGGATATGTACTCCGCCCTCTCGGGAGAGGCCGAGATCCTTTTATTCGAACATTTCGAAACCTGCCACCCGTCTTTTTTGAGCCATATCTCGTCTCTCGTCACGCAGGGCTTTTTCCGCCTGTCGGAGCGGTATATGATGCAGAACGGCCAGCTGATCAGCGTACAGAACGCGATGGCCTCCGAGACCGTCGGAAGCCTGAATGCCAGGGGCAAATACCTCTTCTTCGTCTCGGAGAGATCCCTGGATAAAACCGCCGGGATCCTCGGCGCCCCCTTCGTGGATGCCCTGGGCGACATCTGCGAGACCGCAGCCTTGGACAGCGACGCGATCCGCGGCATCGCACAGAGAGAGCTGGATGAGATCAAAACCAAAGCGAAAGAACGTTTCTTCTTTGACATCGATTTCTCGGAAGACTTCCTGGACAGCAGCATCGAAAAAGCCGGCCGCAAGGGTTTAAAAGGCGTGCAGGCCTTTTACGACTCCCTGCTGCAGGCGCTCGCACAGGCAAGACTGGAGGGCGACTACGCCAAGGGCTGTCAAATGACGATACGCATTGCCGACGGAAAACTCACGGCCGATGCCGGCGAAGAGACCATCGATCTGCAGGCCTTCCTGCCCGAGCAGTTTACCGGCGAGATCGACGAGATCAAGAAGGAAATGGATGAGATCGTCGGTCTGTCCGAAGTCAAGAAGTATATCCTGAGTCTCGAGGAATACTATCAGGTACAGAAGCGCCGGGATGCGGAAGGCTTAAAGACCGGCGAAGTCAGCAAGCACATGATCTTTACCGGCAATCCCGGTACCGGCAAAACGACGATCGCACGTATTGTCAGCAAGTATTTAAAAGCGATCGGAGTCTTAAGCGGCGGACAGCTTGTGGAAGTCTCCCGTGCGGATCTCGTCGGACGCTATGTCGGACATACCGCTCCGCTGACGAATAAGGTCATCTCCTCCGCGATCGGCGGTGTGCTCTTCATCGACGAAGCCTACAGCCTCTACCGCGGCAAGGAGGACACCTTCGGCCTCGAAGCCATCGATACGCTGGTCAAAGGGATCGAAGACAACCGGGATAATCTGATCGTGATTCTGGCGGGATACTCGATCGAGATGGAGGAGTTCCTGACCGCGAACTCCGGCTTAAAGAGCCGCTTCCCGAACGTGATCCATTTCCCGGACTACACCGGAGAAGAGCTTTTAAAGATCTCGCAGTCGATCGCGAAATCCAAGGGATACACCATCGACGAAAAGGCGAACGAAGCGCTGTGCGCTTACTTCGACGGAGTCCAGGCACTCGGTGCTGCCGATGCGGGTAACGGCCGTCTTGCAAGAAACCTCGTCGAGGAGGCGATCCTGAACCAGTCGAGAAGACTCGTCGCCGAGCCCGATGCGGATCTCTCCACGCTGACGGAAGCCGACTTCTCTCTGGAAGAGGAAGGTTAAGACCGACAGCCGATCAATGATGTCACAAAAAATATGCCCCGCCGGTTCGCACCGCGCGGGGCTTTTGCCTGCTGTAAAGATTCGGGGAATCTACAGTTTCAGTTTCTTCACGCGCTCCTGCATATACAGGGCGATCTTGCCCCACAGAGAGTTCAGCTGCTTTTTATGCGTACAGAGTTTCTCTGTGCAGTTCTGGCAGCTCAGATATCCGTTCGTCTTTTCCGAAAAACGCTCCGGTGCCTTAAAGAACGTGAGCTCCCAGCGCGCCAGCAGCGCGACGGATACCAGCAGAAGACTCCAGGTATAGACTTTTCGTACAAAGAACAGCGGTGTGAACATCATCGCGTAGTCCCAGTTGTAGATCCGGCAGGTGCAGCAGCACTTGTTCTTTAAAAGCCACGACTGGAACGGACAGAAAAACAGAATACAGATCATATCGCTGACCGAATAAAAAGAGCAAATCAATACCATGATCCCGTCATCAAAGATCCCGCACATATGCAGCATACCGAAGACCGCATTAAAGGCGATCCAGATCAGTGCCACCAGCATCACCGCGTTGTTATCCTGGATGACGATGTTGGTCTCGCCGGTCTTGATATAGTTTTTCTTAAACTGCTTCTGGCAGCCGGGGCTCTCCAGTTTAGACGGGAAAAAGCGAAGCACCATTTCGATCAGGAATACCGCCCAGATGACCGTCAGGATCAGCGGATGGCTCTCGATCAGGGCGCCGATCTCTTCGCCGCCCTGCAGGCGATAGCTGATATAGCAGTACAAAAGGACCAGAAAGGTAAGCGAACGCATCACCAGTCGGAAATAATGATAGGTGCTTACCGGGGTAAGACGGACTGTTTTCTTTGCCGGCTGCTTTTCGGCAGCCTTGGTTTCAACAGTTTGTTCCATCATCGTTACGGCATCATCACCGTCGCCGCCATCTTGTCTGACGTCGCTTTATCCGTAAAGATTTCCAGAAGCTTCAGTCCGAAAAGCACTGCCGTTCCCATCCCGCGGGAAGTCGTGATGTGCCCGTCCGTGACAACCGGATCCGTTACCGCCGTCGCGCCGGTCAGCTGATCTTCCATGCCGCCGTAGCAAGTCGCTTTTCTGCCGTTTAAGATTCCGAGCATACCGAAGATCGTCGGTGCCGCGCAGATCGCGGCCAGATATTTCCCTGCTTTATCGTATTCCTTCACTTTTTCCAGAAGCGGCTCGTATGCCTTCAGATTCTTCGTTCCGAGACCGCCGCCCGGCAGGATCAGCATATCGATCCCGTCAAAGGAAAACTCCTCAAAAGTCGTATCCGCTTCCACGTCGATCGCATGGGAGCCGTGTACGGTCTTTCGTCCCATGATCGAAACGGTCGTCACCTCCACGCCGCCGCGGCGCAGGATGTCGATCGGAGCGATCGCCTCCACCTCTTCAAATCCGTCTGCCAGAAAGACTGCTGTTTTCGCCATTTCTCACACCTCTTTCTATTTCATGCACATTCTCACGTCTTTTCGCGATATAGATTATAACAAATCGTTTAAAACTTGCAAACAGAAAAATAGATTGACAATTACGAATCCAGGCGTATATACTTGGTATATACCGTGTAGGAGGTAGAATATGCAGACACAGATTAAAACATGGGGAAACAGTCAGGGGGTCCGGTTGCCGAAAGATGCTCTGGAGGATGCCGGTTTTTCCAAAGATGATATTCTGACGATCACGGTTTCAAAAGGACAGATCATCCTGTACAAAGAGTTCCGACACAAATCACTGAAAGAACGCATGATGGCGTATGGTAATCAACTGCAATTTACCGACGAGATTGATTTCGGAGAGCCTGTGGAGGGTGAAGTATGGTAACCTATCCGGCTCAGGGAGACATCATAACCATAGACGGAATTGAACACCGCCTGCTGGTGATCAGTAATCAACTCTTTAACAACGCCGGTGGCGTGATCGTCTGCCCCATTGTCAAAAAAGAAACCGAAGGTCCTTTGCACATTTCCGTCAACACCAATATAGTCAACGGTATCGCACTCTGTGAGCAGTTGAGATTCTTTCTTCTGAAAAAAAGATCCTTTCGTATTTGGGGAAGCCTCAGCCTCTATCAGCTGATGGACATTTCTGACGCAGTACAGGGTATTTTTGAATATATCTGAAAAGACGGGGATTTTCATCCCCATCTTCGCTGTTCCAGCCAAAACAGATGATCAGATTGCCTTAATCCTGCGGAGAGCCTCCGCGGTGTTCTCGTGAGTGCCGAAAGCCGTAAGGCGGAAGTAATGCTCGCCGGAAGGACCGAATCCGGAACCCGGAGTCCCTACCACATTCGCTTTTTCGAGAAGAAGATCGAAGAACTCCCAGCTCGTCATATCCTCCGGCGTACGAAGCCAGATATACGGGGCATTCACACCGCCGGATACCGTATAACCCGCCTCGGATAATGCCGTCCGGATATCGGCGGCATTTTTCATGTAATACGCGACCTGCTCTTTGATCTGCGTCTGACCTGCCTCCGTATAAACCGCCTCGCCGGCACGCTGGATGATGTACGGTGCCCCGTTGTATTTCGTGCCGTGACGTCTTGCCCAAAGTGAATGAAGAGCCACGCCGTCCGCTTTCAGTTCCTTCGGGATCACGGTGAAGCCGAGTCGCACTCCGGTAAAGCCTGCGTTCTTGGAAAACGAGCGGATCTCGATCGCACAGGTCCTCGCCCCATCGCATTCGTAGATGCTGTGCGGGATCTCCTTTTCCGTGATATAAGCTTCATATGCGGCATCGTAGACGATGACCGCACCTTTCTCATTTGCATAGTCCACCCACTTCTGCAGGGCATCCTTCGTGATCGTCGCTCCGGTGGGGTTATTCGGAAAGCACAGATAGATCAGGTCCGGCGTCTCTTTCGGAAGCTCCGGAGAAAAGCCGTTCTCTGCCGTACAGGGCATATAGATCACATCCGACCAGGTGCCCGTCTTCTCGTCATAGGTACCGGTGCGCCCCGCCATCACATTTGTATCCACATAGACCGGATATACGGGGTCGCAGACCGCCACCTTCACGTCCTTTTCAAAGATCTCCTGGATATTTCCGCAATCACCCTTTGCGCCGTCCGAGACAAAGATCTCATCCGCAGCGATATCGCAGCCGCGGGCTTTGTAGTCATGCTCGGCGATGGTGTTCCGCAAAAAATCATAGCCGAGATCCGGTGCATAGCCGTGGAAAGATTCGCGTACCGCCATCTCGTCGACTGCTTTGTGCAGGGCGTCGATGACCGCAGGGACCAGCGGCTGCGTGACGTCGCCGATGCCGAGGCTGATGATGTTTGCGTCCGGGTGGGCCGCCTTGTATTCGCGCTGCTTCTTTCCGATCGTAGAAAAGAGGTAGCTGCCCGGCAGTTTCAAATAGTCTTGGTTCGCTCGTAACATAGTTTCGTTCCTCCTGTAATTCGATCTATTCTTTCTCCGCGGAATACGCATGTATGTATCCCGCGGGACACGCTTTCGCTTGATTCTTCACGTAACGGTGCTGCTCTGCATAGCAGGCACTAAACTCACTTCGTTCGTTAAGTGCTCTGCGTATAATCTCGCACGGCGCTTCGCTTGTGCTCGCTAAGCACCGACGTTCAGAACAGTCCCGCTCTGATACATACATGTGTATTCTCCGCCGTTACAACTGCATAATTACAAACTCACTTCGCCCTCAAAGACTGTGATAGCAGGCCCGGTCATATAGACATGATTGTCCTTTTCACGCCACTCGATCGTGAGGTCGCCGCCGAGTAAGTGCACCGTGACGAGACGGTCGGTCTTGTCGTTCAGCACAGAGGCAACAACGGATGCACAGGCTCCGGTGCCGCAGGCTAAGGTCTCGCCGGAGCCGCGTTCCCAGACACGCATCTTTACCTGTGAGCGGTCGAGGACCTGAATGAACTCGGTATTGACCGCATTCGGAAATGCAGGATGGTGCTCGTAAGCCGGGCCGATCTTCATAAGATCAAGCGCATCGGTATCATCCACGTATACGACCGCATGCGGATTGCCCATGGAAACCGCCGTCATACGGACTTCCTTCCCGTCGACCGTATAGGGGACGTTGATCAGGCGGCCGTCTGCGTCTGCCCCGGACACCGTGTGTGCCGGATCCGCGGGGATCTCCGCGGCCGTAAGGATCGGTTCTCCCATATCCACCGTAACGCTGACGACCTTGCCGTTTTCGGTCGTAAGATCCAGGATCCTGACCTTGCCGAAGCTTTCGATCGTCACGGGATTCTTGGTCGTAAGGCCGTAGTCATAGACGAACTTGGCCACGCAGCGGATCCCGTTTCCGCACATCTCGCCGCGGGAGCCGTCGGCATTATACATCTCCATCTCGAAGTCCGCGATATCGGAGGGATTGATAAAGATCACTCCGTCTCCGCCGATCCCGAAATGACGGTCGCTCAAGCGGCGTACGACTTCGGGTTTATTATCCACTTTCTCTTTGCTGCCGTCGACGTAAATGTAGTCGTTTCCGCAGCCGTGCATTTTTACAAATTTCATAGATTTCTCCTTTTGAATCATATCGCTAAACTCACGCATCGCCTGTGGCTCGTTCTCGTTAAGTCCTCTTTCCACCTGACATCGCTAAACTCGCACGGCGCCTTCGGCTTGTGCTCGTTAAGCTCGGCAGGTAGTTTCGCACTAGGCTCTCTTCGTTCGCCAAGTGCTCTATCCACCTGACATCGCTAAACTCGCACGGCGCCTTCGGCTTGTGCTCGTTAAGCTCGGCAGGTAAGTTCAGACTAAACTCGAACTTCGCCTGTGGCTCGTTCTCGTTAAGTCTTCACTTATCCAACATTGCAATCACCATCTGTGCGGCTTCGACGAGGCCGGTTCCGCTGCTCATACTGCACTTCTGCAGGTAACGGTGGGCTTCGTCTTCGGTCATGTGGTTTCTTCCCATCAGTACGGATTTCGCTTCCCCGATCAGTTTCTGCTCCTCCGGGGTACGCTTTGCCGGGGTCGCATGACGCTTTTTGCGCTCCCTCTCCTGTGCGGCGAACATCATATCCAGCGTCGAGAGAAAGTCCGTCGTCTTCAGCGGCATCTCCAGGGTCACGGCACCCCGTTCCGCGCCGTCCTCAAGCTGCTCTCCGCGCGCCAGTAAAAGGATACTAAAACCGCGCGGCATGTCCTCTACCATATCCGTAAAGGTCATGTCCGCGTACCGATAGCCGCAGATCAGTATCCCGCTCTGTAACTCGTCCGCTATGGAAAGCGCCTGTCCGCCCTGATTGCAGGTACGCACCGTCTCATAGCCGTTTCGCACGAGGAGTCCCCGGATCCCGCGGGCTTCTTCCTGTCGCTCAAAGAGCACAATGATGCCCGTCAACTTCGCTCCTCCGCTTTAGTAACGATTCAGATATCTGTCGACTTCCCAGTCCGTCACCTGTGCGCTGTATTCGTTCCACTCATTCTTTTTCGCCGCAATGTAAAGAGGCGCGATGTGGTCACCCAGGGTATCCATCACGAGCGCATCCTTTTCCATATCACAGATCGCCTCATACAGGTTTGCCGGCAGCGCTTCGATCCCCGCTGCGATACGCTCCTCTTCCGACATCTCCTTGGCATTTCCGGTGATCGGTGCAGGCGGCTCGATCTTGTTTTTGATCCCGTCGAGTCCGGCACGCAGCGCGACCGCGATCGCCAGATACGGATTTGCTGCGGAATCGGGGCTTCTGAGCTCGATCCTCGTATTCTCTCCGTGAGAGGACGGAATGCGGATGAGCGGACTGCGGTTCTGACGGCTCCAGGTGATCAGTACCGGTGCCTCATAGCCCGGCACGAGACGCTTGTAGGAATTCACAAGCGGGTTCATCACCGCGGTCATCCCGCGCATATGCTTCATGAGTCCGCCGATGAACCAGTACGCTTCTTTGCTGAGCCCGTTTGCGTCCGCATCGTCTCCGAAGATATTCTTTCCGTCTTTCGACAGAGACAGATTCAGATGCATCCCGGATCCGTTCGTCCCGAAACGCGGCTTCGGCATAAAGGTCGCATGCTGTCCGTGACGCCTTGCGATCGTCTTGACCGTCAGCTTGAAGGTCATGATATTGTCCGCGGTCTTCAGCGCCTCATCATAACGGAAATCGATCTCATGCTGTGCCGGCGCGATCTCGTGGTGGGAAGACTCGATCTCAAAGCCCATCTCCTCCAGCGTCAGCACCATATCACGTCTGGCATTCTCGCCGTAATCAACGGGGCCGAGATCAAAATATCCCGCTCTTTCATACGCCACCGTCGTCGGCTGCGCATTCTCATCGGTCTGGAACAGGAAAAACTCGCACTCCGGGCCGACATCAAAACGGTATCCCATCTGCGCCGCCTCATCGATCGCGCGCTTTAATACATATCTCGGATCCCCGGCAAACGGCTTCTGGTCCGTCGTGCAGACATCACAGATCAGTCTTGCCACCTTGCCGTGCTGCGGTCTCCAGGGGAAGATCGTCATCGTGTCGAGATCCGGTTGCAGGAACATATCCGACTCCTCGATCCTCGCAAAGCCTTCGATCGCAGACCCGTCAAACATGCACTCGTTATTCAGTGCCTTTTCCAGCTGTCCTTTCGTAACGGCAATGTTTTTCAGCGTGCCGAACACATCCGTAAACTGCAGACGGATGAACTCCACGTTCTCCTCCTCCACGATGCGGAAGATATCCTCTTTCGTATTTTTAGACATATGCATTTCCTTTCCGCGCCGCAGCGCATTTCATTTCACCCCTAAAAAAACAAAAAGTGCCCCCCTAAACAGGGACACTCCTTTGTGTCAACCTAATGTATTCTAGCGGATTCCCCGGGATAAGTCAACATCCGTTTCCCCCGCAGACTACCAGCTGGTACGGCCGCCGTCCAGGACCACGGTCGCCCCGGTCATATAGGTCGCCGCGTCCGAGATCATGTACAGGATCGTGCATACATACTCATCCGGGCGGCTCATGCGCGCCATCGGGATCCTCTTGCTGATCTTCTCCACGAAATCCGGATCCTGGCCGTTCTCCAGGCTGGCCGGACAGAGCGTATTGACACGGATGCCTTTCTCCGCCCAATAGATTGCCAGATATTTCGTCAATCCGATCAGTCCGTGCTTTACGACCGAATAGGAAACCGGCTTGATCGTCTGCTGATCCTCGGGGAGCCCCTCTTTCCGGTAGATCCGCTGATCCGGTGCGATCAGTCCGTAATCGGAAGAGATATTTAAGATCACCCCGCTTTGCTGCTTTTCCATCACTTCCCCGAATACCTGTGCACAGAGCATCGCCCCGGTCAGTCCCACTGCGAGATCCTGATCCCAGATCTCCACCGGGAAATTATGAAAGCGCATCGCCCCGAGATTCTTCGATCCGCCCTCGACCTTCGGATTGTTCGCCGCATTGTTGATCAGCACATCGATGTGCCCGTATTTCGCCAGCAGATCGTCGCGCACCTTTTCCAGTGCGGAGCGGTCCGTGATATCCGTCACATAGGTCTCTACCGTGATATCATCCCCATATTCTTCCTGCAGAGTCTTCTTTACGCGCTCCATCCCGTCCGGCACGATATCCAAAAGCACCGGGATCCCGCCACCCTCGGTAATGGCCTCGGCATGCTTACATCCGATGAGTCCGCCGCCGCCGGTAACGATACAGACCTTTCCCGGGATCTCAAAACGCTGTGTATACTTTTTCTTCATAGCCTTACCCTCTCATTCTTTCCGTTATCGTCCTGCATTGTTTCCCGCTGCCGGATCCTTGATCGCCTCCGCGATCTGCAAAGCCCGGATCCCGTCCTGCAGCCCGATGGGAGGATCGGTATCCCCGCGCTCCACGCAGTCCGTAAACTCTCGCAGTTCCCTCAGGAACATATCATTTCTCACAAAGTCCGGATAGGCCGTCTCCTCCGGGCTGCCCTCTCCGATCTGCACACGGCAGGTCGCAGCCAGCAGATCCGCATCCACCCGGCCCTCGCTTCCGACGATCCTTAAGCGGTGCGTCGGCGGATACCGGAGAAAATCGGTGTGCGCCGTCACCATAAAGCTTCCGCCCTTTCGCGGAAACCGGAGAATGGCGGAAGCCCCCTCTTCGACGTCGATCTCCAGATCGCTTTCTTTTTGCAGCAGGGAAACCACCGTCTGCGGCATCCCGAAAAACCATTGCAGGAGATCCAGATCATGCATCTGCAGATTTAAGACCGGACCGCCGCCGAGGTCTTTCCTCGCCATATAGGTCTGCCGGTAATCCTCATAGGTATGCATCGTAGTCACGCGCTCCGAGAAATCAGCCTCCGCATAAAGCAGCGTGCCGAGCGTACCTTCCACCAGCAGTTTCTTTACCTGTTGTACGCAGGGGTGATAGCGGTTTTGAAAACCGAGATAGACGACCAGATTCTTTTCTTTTACAGTCTTTTCGAGGCGGTCGACTCCGTCCATGGAAGCTCCGAGCGGCTTTTCGATAAAAAGATGGCAGCCGGCCTCCGCCGCTTTCTGCGCACATTCCATATGCTTTGCCGTCACATTCGTGATGAATGCGATATCCGGCTTCTGCGCCAGCGCCTCACCCAGATCGGTATAGGACGTGATCCCGTATTCCTGCTCCACATCCACGCCCTCACGGATCTGAAGCTTATCGGTAAACGTAGTCTTGTGGCCTCGGGAACGATATGCGATCAGCTCGACCCGATCCCCGTACAGCGTGCGGAGATTCCGGACATGCCGCTGTCCGATACTGCCGAGCCCGATCATTAAGATCTTCTTTTTTTCCACGTGATCCTCCCTTTATGGTGCGATATCCGCCTCATCCAGCGTACGGTAATGTTCCCGCAGATATTTCAGCAGTTCCGTCTCGTGATGATCCATGTAATACTCCACGTATTCCAGATCTTTCTTTGCATCGATATCCACTGCTTCCTCGAGCACAAAGCCGATCACGTGATCGCCGTGCATCAGGTGCTTTTCGGAAACAAAGGAAGTGCGGAGCAGATCCACATAGCCATCCGGCACATACACCTTTGCAAAATCCTGTCTCGGGTTATTGGCCTCGTCGATGGTCAGCGTCGGATCGAAACTGCGGTAGTAGCCGTCGTCTTTTAAGCAGAACATCTTGTGGGGCGGAAAGACCTGCGGATGTGAAGACCGAAGCGACGTCGCCTGCGGATCCGCAAGCATCTTCTTCGCGGCATCGCTTAGGATCGATACCTCCCGGAGGGGCGAGGTCGGGCGAAGATGCATGAAAAACTCCGGCAGCTTTCCTTCGTTCTCCGAAAGCCAGCCGATCGCATGCTCCATAAACTGGATATCCGGCGAATTGTCCGCCGCATACTCCGCCGGACGCAGGAAAGGCGTCTCCGCGCCGTAATAGCGGGCGATCTTTGCATAATACTCCGAATCGGTGGAAACGATGATCCTCGATACTTCGGGAGTCAGCGCCGCCGCGGCGATCGTATACGCAAGCAACGGATACCCTTTGACGCAGCGGATGTTTTTGTTCTTCACGCCCTTGCTCCCGGAACGGGCCGGGATGATGGCATAGATTTCGTCTGAAATGATCTGTGTATTCATAATTGTGATATTTTATCGGAAATCCCCGTTTTTTACAAGTGTGCGGATCCACTCCAGAAAAGCGTTCATATCATCGCACACCCGGTCACAGTATTTCCTGTCCTCCTCCGTCGGCTGTGTCAGATCCGGGATCATCACGGTATAGCAGCCTGCCGCCTTTGCGCTCCGGATCCCGTTCGGCGAATCCTCTACGGCGATCGGAAGCTCTCCGGTTCCGGCCGGCGCTTCCGCCTCTGTATCCCGGCTTATTTTTACACCCGCGATCCGCATCGCTTCCTGATAAACATCGGGATAAGGTTTCCCCCGCGCTACGGTCTTGGTCGAGATCACACGGGCAGGATCCAGGGAAAACCCCGCATCTTTTGTATAACGCTCCACCCGGGACAGCGGTGAAGCGGTAACGATATAATAGTCGATCCCCAGTTCTGCCAGCATCTCCGGCATTTCTGCCGCCCCCGCCTTTGCACGGACGGGATGATCCGCGCGGTATTCCTCCATGAGGCGTTTTCTGGTCTCCCGCAGATCGGTATATACATCCGCGCCGTAGCGTTCCTCAAAACGTTTCCGCGCCAGCGCCCCGTCGAGACTCCGCAGGCCCAGTGCCTCCTCATCCGTCATTTCCAGCCCGCAGGCTTTCGCCGCTTCCTTCCAGAAACGCCGGTAGAGCGGCTCCGTATCCAGCAGCACTCCGTCAAGATCAAACAGTATCGTTCTCATCGTCCGATCCCCTCTGCCGGACGCTCTTTCCGGTACAGCAGGAAATAAGCGCCGAAAAATGTCAGGCAGGCAATGAGTCCGATGATCCCCTCGATCTCCCAGGTGGAAAGAGTCAGAAAACCTTTCATGACCAGTGCCGCGACTCCATCCATTGCGGTATGAAGAAGAACCGCCAGCGGATACAGCACAAACCGCCCTTTCTCCCGGGCCGCATAGAACACCAGGATCGACAGTCCGATGTGAAGCAGTACCGCAAAGATCCGTTCGACGATACCGACGGCCAGATCCCCGGCCGAAAAAGCCGCGATCAAATCCGTCTGCAGGTACAGCGTGTCCAGCTGCTCCGGCGCCTGCTCCGCGACCTGTTCGATCACCGCTCCGAAAGCTCCCGAGTTGATCATCACCGCAGTCACGATATTTCCGATATAGGTAAGCCCCATGAGATACATGACTTCAAATCCCCCGTGCCCGATGCCGTAGGAGATCGAGGTCTCCCGGTTTTTATTCTTTTTCAGCAGGGTCTTAAAGACAATGAACCTGCCCGTCTCCTCAAAGGCCCCGGGAAAGAGCGAAACCACGAGCACCCAGAGCAGCGGTCTGTCATTGATAAAGCTGCTGATCGCATGATCGGGAAGCCGCATCTGGGTCGGAAAGACCAGGACATTCTGGATCGGCTTTTCCAGGACCATGACAAAAACAAAGAACGCGGCTGCTCCGATCAAAACCGTCGTGACCGGCTCCTTTTTCTTAACAACCCAAAGGATCGTGAGCATGACCGGTGCTACGACCCAGATCGCCAGCCCAACCGCAAATAAGATAAACTGCTCCGTTCCGACCGTTGCCAGTTCCCGCATCATCCTTCCTCCCGGGTCTTTTGTTTATTCCCGTGTGCTGCGGCTGTCCGCCGCCGCCTTTAACTTATGCTGCTCCTTCGCGACCACGCTGACGCGTTCCGACTCCTGCGTGACTTCGCCTCTGCTCTCCGCATCCTTCATCGAGACGAGGATCAGTCCCGCCTTTTTCAGGGCCTCCGCGATCTCCTCCGCCTCGTATCCTCTCTGATAATGCGTCTCCGTGCATTTCCGGTACCGTTCCCCTTCCCGCAAAAAAAGGGTCAGATCATACTCATTGATCCGCTCCTCATCCTGCCAGGTGTTTTCCCAGATGAAACTCACATCATCACGGTTTTCCGCGATCGTCGCATCCCCAATGACGTCCCGGTATTTATGCACCGTATTAAAATCAAAAATAAAAATCCCGCCGGGGTCGAGGTAATTGTCGACCAGGCGGAATACTTCCTCAAGCTCTCCCAAATCCGTGATATAGTTGATGCTGTCGCAGATGCTGACCACGGCTCCTACCGTACCGTAGAGTTCAAACTCCCGCATATCCTGACAGAGATAAAGGATCTCATGTCCGGAGTTTTCCCGCTTTTCCTGCGCGATCCGGAGCATCTCCTCCGAAAGATCGACACCGATCATATCATACCCTGCTTCCGCGAGCAGCTCCGTCATCGTCCCGGTGCCGCAGCCGAGATCCAGGACGAGGCCGTCCGCGATCCCGTTTTCCAGAAGCTCTGCCACGATGTGATCCCGCCACTGTTCGTAAGGCGCATCGTCCATCAGTTCGTCATAGACATCCGCAAAGCCGGTATATGCGTTTTCCTGCGCTTCGTTCATCGGCCTTAAGATCCCTCTTATTCTGCCTTTGCACCTTCCTCACGATCCCTGCCGAGGAAGAATGCGATCCCGAAACCGACCGCCAGTGCCACAAGGCCGGTAACCACGCTGAGTGCATTGATCTTCGCAAAGGTATCGGAGTTTACGACCACGATCGCGATGGGCGAGCCTGCGATCAGACCCATGATGCACCAGAATGTGATCTTCTCAAACTTCGAAAGCAGGATCTCGATCAGTTTTGCGATCGCGAAAATACCGATCACGGCACCGATCCCGAACGGGATCAGCAGCCCGCAGCACATTCCGGCCGTAGCCATATCTCCCGCAGGAAGCGCCTTGACCAGATTACTGATACTGCTGATG
>Ga0247610_10004118_pt1 | contig 15622 bp, 8 predicted proteins | sample 174DNAGHGhighgp2_FD_193483 | JGI IMG/M metagenome (GOLD analysis project Ga0247610, IMG submission 193483) | Sheep rumen microbial communities from Palmerston North, Manawatu-Wanganui, New Zealand - 1742 DNA GHGhigh gp2 | ecosystem: Host-associated > Mammals > Digestive system > Stomach > Rumen ... | reverse complement strand
TCGGCAGGGGCTGCGCCCCACTTGCCGCTGTAGCAGGTCTCGATGGCGAACATCATACGACGGTACTTTTTAAGTGAAGAGTGAAGAGTGAATAGTGAAGAATTGTTTTCCCCGTCTACACCATTCCCGCTCATCTGGGTGACGATGTTCTTGAGGCGGTCGGTGCCGTAGTAGAGGCGGGCGTCCTCGTTACCCCAGAGGGGACCGTCCTCGCTGCCGCCGTGGCCGCTCCAGAAGACGAAGACATTGCTGGTGGAGTCGGAATGGATGACATGGGGCAGACGCTCGGATTGACGGCCCAGCATGATGTCTTCAAGGTCATCGAGACTGAGCTGGCTGAAGTGATAGTCCACCACGGCGTTCTGGCGGACGTCTTGGCCGGATGATTCAGAATCTCCTGGTGGCTCTACGAAGATCTGTCCGGGGTAGCTGTTCCTGAGGTCATCGGCAAGGTTGTCTTCGACGATGAGCACGATGTGGTCGTCGTCGTAGCCATGGCTGCGCAGTAGCTGGTACATGGCGAAGGCATCGGCCTGATGGCGGTAGTTGTTCCACGTGGTGCTGGGGCTGATGACCACGGCCCAGTGGTCGGTGGCTTTGGGCAGATCGTGTTGGGGTATGTTGTCCTCATGTCCGAACTCCTGTGCCCATTTCTTTTCCAACAGCCAGAACTCCGTGGTGCTGGCCTCTGAGCTGGTGCCTGCCGTGCTGAGATACAGCTGGGGCTCGAAATAAGGATGAGGCTCATAGGTCACGGCGTCGTAGTTGAGGGCTATCTGCCAGAGCATATAGGTGGTATTCAGGATCTTGGTATGGGTGTTGCGATCGAAGAACAGGTTGCCCGTGGCGCCGCTCATGTCGATGGCGTGTCCAGCTGCCAGTTCCTCGAAGGCAATGGCAAGGCTGGCAGCATCCCACTGGACGGAGGGGCCGCTCTCGCTGCTGACCACGGCGCGCATATAGTCGGTGAGGCCTGGCTCATTGGGCTTTTCGCTGTAGGTCACTTGCTTGCCGTCCACCAAACAGCGGTCTGGGCTTCCTTCCCCTGCTGCCGCTCCTAATGCTATGAGGGTGAGGGCATCGTAGACCTGTGCCTCACCGTTGAAGGGTATACGTGAGAAGCGTCCCTCGTAGGCCTGGGTAAAGCCATAGTTCATGGCGGCACAGGGCGAGACGCCCATGAAAATGCTGTAAAAAGCTTCGCCTTGCAGTAACGTCTGATCCATGGCGGTGTCGGAACAGATGTTGCGCAGATAGACTACCTTCTCCGCTCCTATGACTTCATCAAGCCAGAAATCATCGATAGCCGTGCTGACCTGCACATAGTCTTCCCCCCTGTTCAAGGCTAAGAGCAACCATACTTCCGTGTCGTTAGCCTCCTCGACCACTTTCCTGAGGAAGGGGCGCAGGTCTTCTCCCGGTTTATAGGGATGTGTCCCGCCAGCGATATGCAGCTCGCGCTCAGTGGCGTAGTAGCCAAACCAGTCCATGAACGACTTGCCGTAGATGTCGTCGCTATAGATGAGCGCCACGTCGGTGGCGTGCAGGGCCTGTGCGGCAGAGAGCATGATCTCGCACTGGGTGATGTCGCTCTCGGTGAGGAACCAGGCGTAGGTGTTGCGGGCATTGGTACGCTGCAGCTCGGCACTGGTACAGGTGGGCATGACCACCGGCAGCCGCGTCTGCGCGGCGTAGCTCAGGAAGGTCTGTGCATTGTCGGAGTGGTAGGGGCCGATGATGGCATGACAGGTGTCGTCGCCCTCGCGGGGGTGGGTAAGGTCGAAGGCCAGCTGGTTCAGGTCTTCGGAGTGCTCGTCGTGGTAGCGCAGGTTTAGTCTGATTGTCTTTTCCCGTTTCTGCTGGGCTTTGGCAATGTTGGCCAAGGCCAGGTCGATGGCGTTCTGCCACTGGCTGGTGATGTCGGCCGGCAGCACCACGTCGACGTTCAGGGAGACGATGTCGGCGGGGGATCCATCGACCACCGGGGCGTCCTCCTTGTCGCTACACGCTGCCAGCAAGAGAAGGCTTATTAATGCATAATGCTTAATGCTTAATGCATAATTCATAATTTATAATTTATAATTCATAATTCATAATGCATAATGGGCTGCGCCAGGGAAAATGCTTAATGCTCATTCGAAATCATGGTTTACCTTGGGTATGTCATGGGTTATGTAGTCATCACCCAGCGTGCGGATTTGCGGCATGGTAACGGCAGGCTGTTGACACCAGTCGTTGACCCATTCCTGCAACGCACGGCTGTAGTCGCGCTTCATGAAGCAGGAGAAACCCGGGCTATAATCCGTGGTGGCATCAATCATGAGTGCATCGAGACTATGCTCATTGATGTTCATGTAACGTACTGCACTGGTGTTCCAAATGCCTAAATCGAAGATGATGTAAGACAACCCTTCTTCATAGCATTGCTGTCCTATCTGATAGGTTGTCTGGTACACCGTCTCCAAGTAGTTGTTGTTGGCACCTTCGTTGTAGTGACCGTCGTCTAACAAGTTGTCAACGTACAGTTTGATGATTTCTGCCTCGGGGCCCAGTTCCTGGCGCAGCAGTTCTTCCATATTGTCGCTATACTTCACGACAGTCGGCTCATACTGGCGATAGACGTACACCCTGACGTGATCGGGTACTGGCACATCATATGTGTCATCATCATCGTCCCAATCGTCGTACCAGTCATCATCGTCCTCTTCTTCGTCTTCTTCATGGTTGGCCTCATAGATTCTTCGCCACATCTCCAAGTCTTCTTTCATAAAGTTGGCATACATCCGTATAAAGGGGCCGATGTCAATGTTGAGCGCATGCAGTCGCTGGTCCAGCGCGTAGGTGGTTGCAGCTTCCTGCACCTCAGCCTCGGTGGCCCTGAGCAGCAGCACCTCGTCAGTGGGACGCAGCAGGGTGTTGATGTCGCCGAGCCATTGCGCCATATAAGGTTCGGTGAGCACCAGCAGACGGCGCTCGTAGTCATGATTATAATAGGGATTGGCAGGTTCTGCAGCCCAGGCGCGCAACCGCTGCCGCGTGTCGCCGAAGGAGTAGAGCGCGATGAACTCTATGTTGATGCTGTCGACCTCGGCATGCTTCTGCTGCTGTTGCATTAGCACAACGCTCTTCATCACGTTGTCGGCAAAGCCCTGATCGCCTAACTGTCCTGGGGCAAACGCCACCATGACTTGCAGCGTGGCTCCCTTGGCGGGTTGTACGTCGGGGGTGGGCTGCTGGTCGTCCTCATCGCTCTTGCTGCACGAAGTCAGCACGAGGGCGAACAATATAAATAGGTATGTAAGTCTGTTCAACATGTTCATTGCTTTTTATTTGAAAAACTCGTTCATGGATTCAGTGTATACGGAACCGTACTCCTTCTGGTTATAGAGGCTGACATGCGAGCCGGGCGTCGTGCGCACCAGTTCGCGATAGAGGTCATAGATGCAGATGTCGTTGCTTTCGTTAATCTGCCGGCGGATGGTACGTGAGAAGGCGTTTGACAGGTACACGCCGAGCGTGTGGTCGAAGACATCGGCCTTCGACGATTCGTAGGGAGTTGCGGCGGTCAGCACCACTACGTCAGGCTGTCCTTCGAGGGCCAGTCCCCAGTGTCCGCTGTAGCAGGTCTCGATGGCCAGCATCATACGACGATATTTTTTAAGTGAAGAGTGAAGAGTGAAGAGTGAAGAATTTGCTGCCGCCGTTCCGGCCATTTCTTCTACGATGTTACGGATGCGGTCGGTGCCGAAGTACTCTTTGCTGTCTTCATTGCCCCAGAGGGGGCCTTCCTCGCTGCCGCCGTGGCCACTCCAGAAGACGAAGACGTTGCTCGTGGAGTCGGAGTGGATGACGTGGGGCAGACGGTCGGACTGACGCCCCATCAGGATGTCGGCCAGGTCGTCGGGGGTGAGCTGGCTGAAGTGATAGTCCACCACGGCGTCCTGACGGATGTCGTCGCCGAGGGCTCCAGCGGACTCCACGAATATCTGTCCGGGGTAGTTGTTCCTGGGGTCATCGGCCAAGTTGTCCTCGACGATGAGCACGATATGGTCGTCGTCGTAGCCGTGACGACGCAACGTCTGGTACATGGCGAAGGCATCGGCCTGATGGCGGTAGTTCTCCCACGATGTAGAGGGGCTGATGACCACGGCCCAGCGGTCAGTCAGTTCGGGCAGGTTGTGGCTGACGCTGACGTCGGTGAAGTCTTGGTAGTACTGCTTCTGTTGCTCCCACAGCGCCACGGTCGATGACTCGGCGTTGGAACCGCCAGTACTGAGGAACAACTTGGGTATCAGTCTTTTACGAAAATATCCGACCTCGTCGTCATAATAGTCGACCAGCTCCCAGAGCATGTATGGGGTATTCAGGGCCTTGGTGTTCGTCTCCAGATCGAAGACGAGGCTGCCCGAAGCACCACTCACGTCGATGTCCCGTCCCTGACTGAGGCGGTTGAAGGCCAAAGCCAGTCCCTCGCTGGTCCACGAGGTTGGTGTATCGGTGGTATTGCTGACCACGGCACGCATGTGGTCGGTCAGGCCAGGACCGTAGGGTTGCTCGTTATAAGTCACCTGCTCGCCATTGACCAGACAGTGGTCGCCGTGCTTTGCCTGGTGAGCAGCGCCAAGGGCAATCATCGTGATGGCATCATACATCTGGGCCTCGCCCAAATGAGGTGTGCGCCCATAAACCTGATCGATGTAGTGCCAGAAACCGAAGGAGCGGCTACAGACGGGCGTGATACCGAAAAAGAGGCTCGAGTAGTTTTGCTGGGTGTCGATAATCATATCGTCGAGCGACGTGTCGCTACACATGGGAATCATGCCGATAGGCCAATTGTCATTATTCTCCGGCCAGAAATCAAAGTCATTGGCCTGTGCAATGATATCCAACATGTCTTCAGGGTCGCTAATAGCTATGCACAGCAGCACGTTTTCAAGGGAAATCTCAGCAGCCTGCATGAAGAAAGGTTCCAGGTCCATTCCCTTCTGATAGGTAATTGTTGGCGTAGGTGGCAGAGTTATCTGCAACTCAGTGGCGTAGTAGGCGAACCAGTCGGCAAAGGACTTGCCATACGCGTCATCGCTATGGATGAGCACAGCCTCTTTGTAGCCCAAATCACGGCCCGCGATGAGCATGATCTCGCACTGCGTGATGTCGCTCTCGGTGAGGAACCAGGCATAGGTGTTGCGGGCATTGGTACGCTGCAGCTCGGCACTGGTGCAGGTGGGCATGACCACCGGCAGGCGTGTCTGGGCGGCGTAGCTCAGGAAGGTCTGTGCGTTGCTGGAGTGGTAGGGGCCGATGATGGCGTGGCAGGTGTCATCGCCCTCTTTGGGGTGGGTGAGGTCGAAGGCCAGCTGGTCCAGGTTTTCAGAGTGCTCGTCGTGGTAGCGCAGGTTCAGCTTTACCTGCTGTGGCAATCGCTGCTGTGCCAAGGCTATGTTGGCTTGTGCCAGGTCGATGGCGTCCTGCCACAAGTTGGTGACGTCGGCGGGCAGCACCACGTCGACGTTCAGGGTGATGATGTCGATGGGGGAATCTTCGACCACCACCGGGGCGTCCTCCTTGTCGCTGCACGCTGCCAGCAATACAATGCATAACATTCCGATTAAGCGAGCGGCATGAGCGCTTGCTCTCAGATGCCCGAGCGTGAGGAATGTCGGCAACGCCAATGCATAATGCATAATGCATAATGGGCTGCGCCAGGGGAAATGCTTAATGCTTAATGCATAATGCATAATGCTTAATGCATAATGGTTAGTGCGTAATTTGTAATGATTCATGTATTCCATAGCTATTCAAATGTGTAAAGATTGTCCTCGATGAATGTGTCGTCATAATGGGTCACCTGGGCATCCATCTCGCCGACTGGCTTGAACAGCCAATCTCCAACCCAATACATCAGAGCCTTGCCGAATTGACGTTTGATGTAGAAACGCCTCAGTCCAAAGGCGTCCTTGGCATCCAGCATCAGCGTGGAAATCGTAAGATGAGTGTACCTCATACCCAGCAGCCAGTAGTCCCATCCTGTATTGCCGGCACCCAAGTCTACGATCACAAAGGGACAGCCCGTCTGTTCTGCGGTGTTCTGGGTTACATTGGCCGCTTCAAAAGCCGCCTCCACAATAGTCAGGGTGGAGTCTTGGGAATAGACACCGGTTTCACTCTCGCTGCTGAGCGCAATGGGAGTCAGTTGAGTGGCATCGCCCATTTCCATCTCTACAGTCTCTGCTATCTCGTCACGGTAAGGATACTGCGTCTTTTCGTACAGGCGGAATATGGGGACGTTGAAATAGTTGGTACGGGGGTCGGAGGCTGTCTCCACATGTCTATGCATATATGCACAGAATTTCCTCGTTGGGTAAGAGGCGGAGATATTAAGCCCGTGGACACGATTCCCAAGCGAGAACCGTTCGGCTATCTGTGCAATATCGTCTTCGTTCAGCTTGAGCAGCAGCACTTCGTCCGTAGGACGCAGCAGGTCCTTGATATCGGTGAGCAGTCCAGTCAGGAACGGTTCCGTGAGTACTAACAGGCGCCGCTCGTATTCATTAGCGTAAAAGGGGTTGACAGTGGTCTCCACCCATTTCCGTAGGCTGCTTCTTGCATCTTCCAGATTGAAAGGAGATATGAAACGCACATCCACGGTGTCCTTCTCTAGCATTTCATCCCATTTGTCCAGTTCATTCACACCTTCCATCACATTGTCGGCATAGCCTCTGTCGCCTAACTGCCCCGGGGCAAACATCACCGTAATCTGGATGGGAGCACCTTGCTTGGGTGTTGGGTGTTGGGTGTCGGGTGTTGGGTGTTGGGTGTCGGGTGTTGGCTCATCGTCATCACTGCAGCCTGCGAAAGTGCAAGCCGCAAAGAGCATGATAACCGCAAAAAGCCAATCCCTGTGTTTCATAAGCTTGTCGTGTTTTGTTTACTCTGGGAAGAAGTCGTCCATCGTACTGGTGTAGACGGAACCGTATTGGTTTTCATTGTAGAGAGTGACGTGCGAGCCATTGGTGGTGCGCGACAGTTGGCGGTAGAGGTCGTAGATGGGCACGGCCGGGTTGTCGTTGATGATGCGGCGGAAGGTGCGGGCAAAGGCATTGCTGAGGAACACGCCCATCTGCTGGTCGAAGACATCGGCCTTCGATGTCTCACGGCTGTTGGCGGCGGTGAGCACCACCACATCAGGCAAACCCAGAAGGGCCTCGCCCCATTGTCCGCTGTAGCAGGTCTCTAGGCAGAGCATCAGGCGGCGGTACTTCTTAAGTGAAGAGTGAAGAGTGAAGAGTGAAGAATTATTAAGTGAAGAGTGAAGAGTGAAGAGTGAAGAATTTGCTGCCGCCGTTCCTGACATCTGGGTGATGATGTTACGGAGGCGGTCAGTGCCGAAGTACTCCTTGCTGTCTTCATTGCCCCAGAGGGGACCGTCCTTGCTGCCGCCGTGGCCGCTCCAGAAGATGAAGACATTGCTGGCGGAGTCGGAGTGGATGACGTGGGGCAGACGCTCGGACTGACGCCCCATCAGGATGTCTTCCAAGTCCTCTGGACGCAGCTGGCTGAAGTGGTAGTCCACGGTGGCATGGCGGCGCACATTGTCGTTGAGGAAGATGTCGGTGTTGTTGGGGTCGTCGGTGCGCTCCACGAAGATTTCGCCAGGGAAGGTGTTCTTGGGATCTTCGGCCAGGTTGTCCTCGACAATGAACACCATGTGGTCGTCGTCGTAGCCGTGGTGGCGTAGTGTCTGGTACATAGCGAAGGCGTCGGCCTGGTGGCGGTAGTTCTCCCATGATGTAGAAGGGCTGATGATTACGGCCCAGTGGTCGGAGACGGGTGGCAGGTTGTGCGTGGCAATCTCCCCATGGTCAAACACCTGCTCGAAGTGCTTTTGCAGTTTCCAAAGCGATGTGCTGCTCGTCTCATTGCCTTGACCGGCGGTGCTGAGGTAGAGCATGGGCTTGGCTTCATTGAATACTTTTAAATCGTCAGTCAGACGTACATTCAGCAACCACCACATATAGGTTGTGTTCAGTACTTTGGTGTAGGTGTCATGGTCGAAGAACAGGTTGCCGATGGCACCCGTCACTACGATGTCCTGCTTGTTGGCCAGCCTGCTGAAAGCCGTATACAGTCCGCGCTCGGTCCAACCCACGGTGGTTCCTTGCTCGGAGGCCACAACTGTGCGTATGTGGTCTGTCAGTCCTGGGCTGTTGGCCTTGACCTCGACGCTAATGTCGTCAGGGCTGCTCAGCCTGTGTGCGGCTCCTAAGGCTATGAGGCTGAGGGCATCGTAGACTTGGGCCTCACCTGTGTAAGGGCGATGCCCATAGCGGGCTTCGTAGGTCTGGGGAAAACCATAGCTGACCGACCCGACGGGGCTGATGCCATAATCGAAATTCTTATGAGTATGGCCTTCTGCTATCATTGCGTCAAACGACGTGTCGGTGGTGATGGATACCATATGGAATTTTTCATCAGAGGGCCACTCCTCCATCGTCTCGAAATAATAGTTATAAATTACCTTGTTGACAGGTTCGTAGTCATTTACGTCAGAAAGAGCCAAAAAGACTACAATCTTCTTTCCTTCATGCTGATGGACGATGGATTCCATGAAGGGCGTAATGTCCATGCCCGACTGATATGCCAGTGTGCCTTCACCCGCAATGTTGATGCTGTGCTCAGTGGCAAAGAAGGCAAACCAGTCGTAAAACGACTTCCCGTAGGTGTCGTCGCTGTAGATCAGAACCACATCGCTGGCCTTCATGACAGAGGCCACCGTGAACAGCATCTCGCACTGGGTGATGTTACTCTCGGTGAGGAACCAGGCGTAGGTATTGCGGGCATTGGCCCGTTGCAGGTCGGCACTGGCGCAGGTGGGCATGACTACTGGCAGCCGCGTCTGGGCGGCATAGCTCAGGAAGGTCTGCGCGTTGTCGGAGCTGTAGGGGCCGATGATGGCATGGCAGGTGTCTTCGCCCTCTTTGGGGTGGGTGAGGTCAAAGGCCAGCTGCTCCAGGTCTTCTGTGTCTTCGTCATGGTAGCGCAGGTTCAGCTTCACCTGCTTGTTCAGGTTCTGTTGTGCATGGGCAATGTTCTCCATGGCCCAGTCGATGGAGTTCTTCCATCGCGTCTGGATATAGGGAGGCAGCACCACGTCGACGTTCAGCGTGACGATGTCGATGGGAGAACCATCGACCACAGGGGCGTCCTCCTTATCACTGCACGCAGCCGTCATACATAGCATCATGCAGCCTATAAGCCATGCGAAAACTGTTCTCACCTTTTCAATATCCCATATATTCTTTCATAAAACTAAAATAACTAGTGCTGTAGCCGTCCCATGCACCATGCCACTCCATGGCGGGCATGGCGTTTAGTGGCTGGCGCATCCAGCTGGTACACCAGCGCAGTAGAGCCATATCGTAGTAACACTCGAAACCGGCGAGCTGCCCAGTTGGGATTTCTGTGTCGACCAACACAATGTTGTTATTGTATTTATTACCTAATATACTTATCAGAAGCGATTCAAAACCAGGATTGCCAGATCCCAAGTCGATGATGCAGTTGGGATAATTGTCCCTACTGTAATAGTCCTTAGGCAAGGCCTGGCTCTTTTGGTAGACCACATCGTTAAGACTGGCCTTCATTTCTTCGAGGCTGCCATAAAGTTCTTCTGGCGTGTCGGTGACACAGATATGGATAATGCTGTCCTCGGCTACACCCTCTTTCCTGAACGTTTCGCAGATGCTGTCACGATAGTGGATGATGGTATCGTTGAACAGTCGCAAGATGGTATAACTGGAACTCTTGGCTTTTTTATATTTCAGGTAGTCCATGAAGTCGCTCGTGGATTGCGCCAGTGAGATGCTCATGGCGTGAAGTCGGTTGCCTAATTGCAGCTGTTCGTTGGCGGGCAGGATGTCATCATCGGTGGCTTTCAGCACCAGCACTTCGTCGGTGGAACGCATGAAGTCCTTCACATGGCTGAGCCACGGTATCATGTAGCATTCGGTCAGCACCAACAAACGGCGTGTGTACGAATAACTATAGATGGGGTTGATGGTGTCCTTGGCCCATGCCTGCATCTCCTCATACGTTGCCCCTAAGCTGCTTTTGGCTATGAACTCCACATCGAGTGCTTCACCGCTGCCCACACTGTCCTTCAGCTGGTAGGCAGCAGTGAACACGCGGTCGCAATAGCCATTGTCGCCCAACTGTCCCGGGGCAAACACCACCATCACCTGCAGGTGAGTGTAATCGCTGGGTGTTGGGTGTTGGGTGTTAGGTGTTGGGTCGGGCTGTGGGGCATTGTCATCGTTGCATGATGCAAGCGTCACACTATATAATAGATGACAGATGACAAACGATATGACCAGCAACCGGCTCTTTTCCATATATCAAATGTCTACGAGTGTGAAGCCAGATGGGACTTTGCCCCAGAAAGGCTTAGCTGACAGGGTATAAGGATAGGAATAGCAGCGCAGGTTCCTGAAACCACCGTCGCCCCAAGAGTCATAGTTCCTGTTTTCCACTTGGTCGAGGTACATGCATTTGGAGGGAAGGCTGACATATTTCTGATGACGCTTTTTACCCTTGAAAAGCTTATATTTGTCTCTGTAATAATAATAGAAGATGTGTGCTTCGGAAAATTTCGGGTTCATTAATGCTTGTTCGGAAATGCCATTGTGGAAAATGTAACCAGACTCCTTGTTGGCAAAGCCTTCATCTTCAGAACCAATCTCCAAGATCATGTAGTCTTTCCCGAAATTCCAAGCCAGTCCTGGGAAAACCTTGTTGGGAAGCTTTTTGCAGATTCGTTTCTTCTGAGTCAGGAATTCCTCGTTGCCACAGAGGCTCAGGTAGTCATAGATATCCTGTACTTCGGGAACGGGTTTTGCATCCCACACCTCGTCGTATCCAGAGTAGTAGTAATCGCCTCTGCCCTGCTGAATGTTTACAAGCACGCCTCGCAGTTCTTTCTTCTTCTCGTTGGAACCTTGTGATTCCCTCACGCAAATCCAGTAGTGGTTGTCCCCCAGATAGACATCGCCCCACTCACAGGGTGATTCCCAGTTGGCGTTTTCACCCCACTGTTCTTTGGTCAGGTAGACAATGCGTTGCAGCTTGGGAATGCAGCGGATGTTGACATCGGCATAGCCCACATTGTCACTGCCGTTGCCACGGTGGAAGGTCAGCGTACCGAAGTTCTGCTTCTTGCCGTCTGCGCGGCAGTTAAGGTTGCTCATGTCGATGATACATCCGTCGTCTGTCTCACGGATGAAAGTGTCATCGTCAACAAGGCTGCGGAAGATTCTCTCGCAGTAGTCGGCACTCTCCACTTTGACGCTGCGCACCAGTGGGTTGGCGGGATCCCGGTCAAGACCGATGGTGGGTTCATAGGTTGTGTTCTCGAAGTCAATGTCATCCTCGAATTCTTTCTCAAACTCCACGTCGGCCAGGTTGTACAGCAGCGTCATCACACCATTGCGCTCGTTGCCCACGCGCTGCTCTTCAGGGTCAATCACATCCTCCTTTTCAGGACCGCTTGCTTCGTCGATGGGATGATCATCTGAATCGTCATTGCATCCTGTAGCAAGGCTCATCACTACGAACAGTAGTGCCAGTGTCTTGATGTATTTCATTTTATTATTAATATGTATTGTTGTTAATATCGTTCAAAGTAGGGTAATCGAACATATATCCACGTATGGGTCGCACGGGGAAATAGTCATCGTGCCAGTCACCGACGGTGGTTTGCAAAGTGAGGCTGTAGTCGGGCTTGAGCACCATCATCAACACCTCGCTTGCCAGTTCTTCATGGCGGGTGGCGAAGATGTTCAGCTGTCCCTTATAGCGCACGGCACGTTTGCCGTCATCGAAGGAGCAGTTGTTCACAAAGTCGTGGATTCCCAGGTAACCGTTGAACTGCGCGTTGAAGCCGCTCACCTGACCCTTGAACAGTGCCTTGGGGTTGAAGCCTAAGAAGGCGTGAAGCTCTTCCACCTCGGAAGGCAGTGGCAGATACCACCGCGTGTTAGGGTTGCCGGGGAACATGGTGTTGGGCTTGTTGCCCCATATCCAGTCGTTGTCCTTCTGGTTATAGTAACCTATGTCGTGGTAGAAACGTGTGTAGAGCACACCGTCTTCCATATATTCCTGATAGTTCGACTTCTTTTTGGTGGGGTCGAGGCAGAACCCCATTGTGTATGGAATGTCGTAGCGGCTCCAGAATTTGGAACCTATCTTCACAATGGGCGTCTCTTGCAAACTACCACTGCTGATAAAGTAGAACGCATCGTCCTTGACAGTGCGGTTGCGGCTGTCCTCGCTGATGAACTTGATGCCGGGCGTGCTGATGCTCAGCGAGCCGTTGACGTAGCATATCTGCTGGATGATGTCCGTACACTTCAGGTCGGTGATGGGAGCCACGAAGCACTCTTGGCTGCTGAAACCCACGAAGGCTGGCTGGTGGATGCCATCGCCGAGGAACAGACCCTCGTTCAGGCGGATCTTCCGCCTGTAGATGGGGTAGGCCACGGTGACACGCTGGTCCGTACGTATCTTCGGCACGTATTCCGAGCACACCTGCAGTACCGGCGTACCCTCACCGTCACCGCTCTTCAGGTAGAGAATTCGGCAGAGCGAGCCGTTATCACCCACGTTGGAGAAGTCGAAGAGGTCCTTGCGCGTGCAGTCGATGGTATAGAGGTCGCTGCCCAGCTTCTCGTCGCTCACCTTGCAGTCGGGGCGCTCGGCCATGCGCAGCGTGGCATCGAGGAAGTCCTGACGCAACTCCGTGGGAACGAAGTCCCAGACAGGCATCAGCTCGAAGTTGATGACGTCGATGTCGCCGGTGATGATGGCACGCTCATTGTAGTCGATCGAGGCCAGCCAGGCAGTGATGTGGTCGGGCGGCAACTGCGACGTGGCGCCCAAACGGGCAATGTCGTTCTGCATCTGCCGACGGGTGGCCTCGCTACCGCCAACCACCTTGATGGCACCGTTGGCACTCTTGCTCGACGACACATCTTGTTTGTGGTTAGACGTGCGCTGTATTTCTGACATACGGCCTAAGGTGAAGTCTGTTTCCGCCTTCACCAAATCCGCGACGTAGAACGTGCCCGTCTTCTCCATAGTGAAGGTGTAGTCGATGCGTCCGCCGAGGTCGGCCTGCATCACGATATGGGTGCCGAACTCCTCCAAGGTCTTCGTCACCTCTTCGGCCAAGGAAGCCGGTTTGGTATCCTTGAGCGTGAGCAGGCTGTTCACGCGCTTAAAGAAGGCATCGGAATAGGGCGTACGACCCAACTCACGCAGGTGCAGCAGGGCAGCCTTGTCGATGACGCGCGAAGCCACCGTCTTCACCATGGCTCCTCGTCCGAAGTTCTGCTCTTCGCTTTTGCCGTTGGGCGTCAGCGAGGAGGCTAAGTCGCAGTCCACCTTACAGCCGTTGATCTTCAGGCTGGAAGTAGTCTGTTCGCTGGTTAGCTCCTCGGCGTATTCCGCCAGCGATTTGGTGGCAAAGTATTTCATCTCCGTGCGCGACAGGCGTGAGTCGTGCAGTGGCTCGTAGGTGGCGGCGCTACCGGCGGCACGCAGCTTGTCGAGGTCGATGATAGGGGTCTTGGTACGCACGGACATGGGGTTGTCGAGTGCCTTGAAGATGTCGTAGCCATAGCCCACGTAGAGGTCTTCTTTCGCGTTGCCGCCGTTGCTGTCGGCATCGGCACGCGAGTGCTGCCTCACGGTCAGCGTGGCACTGAGCGGCGGCTCGCCGTTGGCGGCAGTGAACACCAGGGTGGCGGTGCGCTGGCTGTCGCCATTGTTGTCGGTGGTGGCAAGGCTCAGGATGCCCTCGTTGCTGAGGGTGTCGGTCTCAAGGGTGAGCCACTCGCCGCCCTCGGCCAAGGTCACCTTCACCGTGCTGTCGCGCTGGGCGTCGTAGCCCTGTATCTTCAGACGCAGGCTGCCGAAGGTGGCGGTACGTTCGAAGTACACGTTGCCCTCGTCGTCGGTCTCCACGGCACCGCCGCCGAGCACGTCCACCGTCCATGCCGCTGCTTTAGGATCAGGGTCAGGACCGTCAGGTCCGTCATCGTCGTGACAGGCGGTGAGGAGGAGAAGAAGCAGACCCACAACATGCAGACCCACCCCCCAGCCCCTCCCTAAGAGGGAGGGGAGTATATGCTCCTTGTCCTTCCTTGCACGCATCGTATCCTAAACTCCTAAACTCCTTACTCCTAAACTCCTAAACTCCTTACTCCTTACTCCTATACTCCTAAACTCCTAACCTCCATCAAATGTCCTGCAGTGCGAAGCCCGAAGGCAAACTCGATCCGAATTGAACGGTCTGGGCGGTATAGATGACAGGATTATTGGTGTTACTGAAGAAGTCTTTCCATCCGCTCTCATATTTGTACCGATAGGTTTCAGCCCCTAAGTATCCATTACCATATTGCGACCCACATATCCGGACGTAGTGGAAGCGGCGCCACCATTTGCCCCAGTTTAAGTCACCCTCTGTTTGGTCTCCAACGATATAGACATAATAGTCATGGCTGAAATGCAGAAAGTGACTCCAGCCATCTTCTACATTGCCGAATCCGTCGTCAAGGTCTCCACAACTCCATTGCGTCCATGTGCCCGACATTCTGACGGGCGCTGGAAAAATCTTGTGGGGAAGGGCCTGCTTGATTTTCTTCTTCCGCTTGAGGTTTTTGCTGCTGGCGCACCAGTTCAGGTAGGCTCCTATAGCATCCCACCACGCCCATGCATGTTTATTAGGTCCCCAGGCACCCCATGTCTCGCTTTCGTACCAATGGTAGTCAGACCCCTTTCCATACTCCATACATACAAGATATCCGGGATCCGTGCCGTGGCTCTCTTTCACGCAGAGATAGTACAGACTGCCATTCCTGTACACCTGTCCGCTCTTGGCGGGCGACACTTCCCAGTCGGCATTGTCGCCCCACTGATCCTTGGTCTTGTAACTGATGCGCTGCAGATGGGGGATGCAGGGCATGTCGATATCGGCATAGCCCACGCAGCTGCCGTCGCTGGCACGGTGATAGGTCAGCGTACCCAGATTCAGCTTCTGTCCGCCACTGCCGATACCCTCCAAGTTTGTCAGGTTGATGACATAGCCATCCGCAGTCTTACTGATCAAAAGGCTGTCTTGACCGATGAGGGAGAGGAAATAGTCCTCGGCCATCTCTGGCTCCTCCACCCACACGCTGCGGTTGAAGGGGTCGGCATTGTCGCGCACCTCACCAATAACGGGCTCGAAGGTCTTGTTGCTAATATCGATGCCGTCAGCGCCGTTGACCTGCTGGCCGGTGAGCTTCTGCATAAACACATTTACTTTCCAATACAATTCGTCGGCGCGCTGCTGCCCCGGCTTCAGCTGTTCGGTCTCTTCCGTGCCAGTCTTTTCATCCTTGTCATCGTCAGAGCACGATGCCATGAGTGTGGCACCAGTACAGATGGCCATTAACAACACGGGAAAGAGTCTGTTTTTTAACTGTTTGATTATCATAGTTGTTATTCTAAATTTGAATTGATTTCCTGAAGGGTTGGATAGTTGAACATATAGCATCGTACTGGACGTACGGGGAAGAAGTCGTCG
>Ga0247610_10004112_pt1 | contig 15642 bp, 13 predicted proteins | sample 174DNAGHGhighgp2_FD_193483 | JGI IMG/M metagenome (GOLD analysis project Ga0247610, IMG submission 193483) | Sheep rumen microbial communities from Palmerston North, Manawatu-Wanganui, New Zealand - 1742 DNA GHGhigh gp2 | ecosystem: Host-associated > Mammals > Digestive system > Stomach > Rumen... | reverse complement strand
ATGGTGATGGCAATGGCATCAAGTTTGTGTTCACCATTGAGCCGTAGAACTGAGAATAGACCTTGGGGAATCAGGCCATTCTGATTCGTCAGAGAGGCCCCGCGCACGGCGGAAGAGGCTTCTATGTGAATAAATAAAACGCACCCGGGGTTTACACTCCGAAACACCCGGGGTTTTTACCAAAGAATACCCGGGGTTTTTACCCCCAAAACCCCGGGATTTCTTACCAGGAAAACCCGGGTATTCCTGACCAAAAACCCGGGGTAAAATCGACAATAAACATAAACGTCTAACTTAAAACAAGTTACATCATGGCAAAGAACAAATGGCGTTGCCGCGAGTACACACCCACAGGCAACATGACAGGAAGCCACAGCTTCTACGCTGAGGCAGTGTGATGCCCTTTTGCCATTGAAAGAAAACCCCTAACGGGGTAAATGGTGCGGTTGTGTTGTGCGGATGCTATTGAAAGAAAACGCCTAACGGCGTAAAGACCCTGCGGATACCCCGTAGGGGTTTTCATTTAATAGAAATTGCCTAACGGCATACCGGGCGATACCCCGTAGGGGTTTCCTTTTAATAGCAACGGCCACCGACCAACCAAAACGAGGGGGCCGCGGCGCATTGCGCCGCGGCCCCCTATCTTAGTTCTAACCTCTTAGTTCTTACTTCACCGGATGGTCCTTGTGGAAGGCCTCGAGGCGGGCCTTGAGGTCGGGGAACTGGTCGCGCTGCACCAAGGCCACGCAGGCGCGGATGCCCTGCTTGTGGCTGCCCGTGATGTCGAGGGCGATGGCGCTGACGCCGTAGCGGATGAGCTCGTTGAGCAGGGCGACACCTTCGTAGCCGGGATAGCAGAAGGTGAAGTAGAAGCCGTCGCCGATGTCCTCGCCCATATCCTTGTCGTAGACGATATAGAAGCCGTTGTCGGTGAAGAGTTTCTTCATGATGCCGGCCTTCTCGCCGTACTCCTTGATGTCCTTGACGAAATTGAAGGTGCCGTCGTTGGCGCCCTTGAGCATGGCGGCCATGGCGTACTGCACGCTGTGGGCGGTGCCGCTGGAGAGGCAGTAGAGGGTGCCGAAGATGAGGGCGCGGCCGAGCTGCGTCTGGCTGTAGTAGCGGGCCAGGTCGGGGCACTCCATGTTGAACAGCTTGGGCGAGCAAATCATCATGGCGATACGCTCACCGGCATAGCTGAAGCTCTTGGAGCCGCTAATCATCAGCACATAGCGGTCGGTATATTTGGCCACGGTGGGCTGGAAGGGAGCCTTGCCAGGGACGGAGTAGTCCTTGCGGAAGTCCATGAGGAAGTAGGCGTCGTCCTCGAGGACCACCACGCCGTACTTGTTGGCCATCTCGCCGATGATCTGGAGCTCATGGTCGGTGAAGCAGAACCAGGCGGGATTGTTGGGGCTGCTGTAGATGAGGCAGGCCACGTCGCCGTCGCGCAGCTCCTCTTCGAGCTTGTCGCGCAGCTTGTCACCACGGTACTCATAGACGTCGAAGGTCTTCATGGGGATGCCGAGGACGCGGCACTGCTGCTTCTGCACGGGGAAGCCGGGGTCGATGAAGAGCACCTTGGTCTTCTTGGCATCGTAGCGGGTCAGCGTGAGGAAGCTGGCGAAGCCTGCCTGCATGGAGCCCACGGTGGGGACGCAGCAGTCGGGCGTGACGTCGATGTCGAGGAAGTTCTTCACGAAGCGGGCAGCCTCACGCTTGAAGTCGGCGGTACCGTAGATTTCGGGATAGATGCTGGCGACGCCGCTCTTGAGGGCCTCGATCTGGGCCTGGACACCCACCTGCGGGGCGGGCAGGCCGGGGATGCCCATCTCCATCTTCACGAAGCGGACGCCGGTCTCTTTCTCCACATCCTGTATCATCTTGCGCATCTCGCGGATGCTGGCCTTGCCGGGGTTCTGGATCTTGTTGGCCGCGGCAATGCGGTCTATCGTTTCTTTCTGTATAGGTATTTGTGACATAATTTATTATTGTTTGAATGTTTGTTTCTATTTTTGGGGAAGTTAAAGAAGTTAAAAGAAGTTATCGTTCGCTTCGCTCACTAGAAGTTAAAGCCAAATGTACCAGCAGGAGCTATTGGCTTTAACTTCTTTAACTTCTTAACTTCTTTAACTTCCATAATCTATTTCGTTTTAAACCCTTTCAGCTTCACCACGTTGATAGGGCTTATCTCCTGTATCAGGTTATACACTTCCTGTTGTTCCTCTGCCGGTGCCGGGGTAAAGATGGATACCAGCTCCTGAATCTTCACGTCGACGAACTGCTGCAGCGACAACATATTGGCATTGCGTTTGCTCACCGTCTGCAGGTTGCGCAGCGCCTGGATGATGGCCTGACGCGCCTTGGGCTGGTCCTTGGTCATCATGTCGAGCCCGAGTCGGTGGTAATTGTAGTAGGCCTCATGCAGTTGTTCGTAGGCCGAGTTGGTATGATTCTCCATAAACCAATAGCGGTTGCGGGCGTTATGGGAATCCCAGCCCGAATACTTCGAGATGTCAACAGCCTGTGCCACCTGCTGGGCCTGCTGGTAGAAGACATCGCCTCCGTTGGGACTGAAGGAGTCAAAATAGAGGCCCATCATCACATAACAATAGTAGGCGACGGTGGAGGAAAGTATTGAGGAGAAATTGTTGGGGTCGAAATCCAACGGCTGGCTGTCGTTATAGGAGAAGGCAAAGTTGCCCTGTTCCATATAGTTGAAGAGGCCGGTGCTGTAGGTCGAGTTGTAGACTGGACGCTTGAGCTGTACATTGATCTGTCCGACGAAGTCGGTGGCGCTGTTGCGCTGCGTGAGGATGAGCGAGAACGACCATTCTATCTGTTCCTGCTGCTGGAACTCTATGACAGACCAGCGGCGGCCGTTGATAAAATTCTCGATAGCCTCTTTCATATTGTCGAACACCTTTTTGTCGTTGGCCGACTCATAGGCCTGCGTGGTGGTGAGCAGTTTTTGGTAGTTTATTGTCACATTACAGCGGAATTCCTGCCCCTGTGCAACACCGAAGCAGAACATTATCAGCACTATGGACAATATTCGACGCATACTTTACCTTGCAAATATACAACTTTTTCCGAAATAGGGCAAATATAAATATAAGGTTGAACAATTTGTTGAAAACATTATATAATATTATAATATCCATATCGGTATTTTTTCGTATCTTTGCACTTTAAACCGAAAACAATAAGACTACTATATGAGCGAAAATCAGAATGTTGACTACAGTGCGAGTAACATTACCGTACTTGAAGGCTTGGAGGCTGTGCGCGTGCGCCCTGCCATGTATATCGGCGACGTGAATGAGCGCGGCCTGCACCACCTGGTGTATGAGGTGGTGGACAACTCCATCGACGAGGCCCTGGCAGGCTTCTGCTCGAAGATTGACGTACAGATTAATCCCGACAACAGCATCACCGTGGAGGACAACGGCCGCGGTATTCCCGTGGACATGCACGAGAAGGAGCACCGCTCGGCCCTCGAGGTCGTCATGACGGTACTGCACGCCGGCGGCAAGTTCAACAAGAACAGCTACAAGGTCTCCGGCGGTCTGCACGGCGTGGGTGTCAGCTGCGTCAACGCCCTGAGCGACCACATGATTGTCAACGTCTACCGCAACGGCAAAGTCTACCAGCAGGAATACAGCAAGGGCAAGCCCCTCTACGCCGTGAAGGAAGTGGGTACCACCGACAAGCGCGGCACCAAGATCACCTTCCATCCCGACGCCTCCATCTTCACCGTCACCGAGTACAAATACGACACGCTGCTCGACCGCATGCGCGAGCTGGCATACCTGAACAAGGGTATTGAAATCAATATCACCGACTGGAGAAACCCGGAAGTTCCTGAGAATCCCGAGGAGGAGGACAAACCCAGCCGTCAGGACCACTTCTACAGCGAGAAGGGTCTGCGCGACTTCATCAGCTACCTCGACGAGAACCGCGAGAAGCTGATGCCCGACGCCATCTATATCGAGGGTGAGCGCAAGGGTATCCCCATCGAGATTGCCATGCAGTACAATACCGGCTACAGCGAGAACCTGCACAGTTATGTGAACAACATCAACACCCACGAGGGTGGCACGCACCTCGCCGGCTTCCGCAGCGGTCTCACCCGCACGCTGAAGAACTATGCCGACCGTAGCGGTCTGCTGCAGAAAGCCAAGGTAGAGATTACCGGCGACGACTTCCGCGAGGGTCTCACCGCCATCATCTCCGTCAAGGTCGCCGAGCCCCAGTTCGAGGGTCAGACCAAGACCAAGCTCGGCAATGCCGAGGTGCGTGGCGCCGTTGACGAGGCCGTCAGCGAGATGCTGGAGAACTACCTCGAGGAGCATCCCACCGAGGCCCACACCATCGTCGACAAGGTCATCCTTGCCGCCCGCGCCCGTCAGGCCGCCCGCAAGGCCCGCGAGATGGTGCAGCGCAGCAACGTCTTCTCTTCCGCCGGCATGCCCGGCAAGTTGGCCGACTGCCAGAGCAACGACCCCGCCGAGTGCGAGATCTTCTTCGTCGAGGGTGACTCGGCAGGTGGCAGCGCCAAGCAGGGCCGCGACCGCCGCTTCCAGGCCATCCTGCCGCTGCGCGGTAAGATCCTCAACGTGGAGAAAGTGATGCGCCACCGCGCCTTCGAGAGCGAGGCCATCCGCGACATCTACACCGCCCTGGGCGTCACCGTGGGCACCCCCGAGGACCCGCAGGCGCTGAACCTCAGCAAGCTGCGTTACCATAAGGTCATCATCATGACCGATGCCGATGTCGACGGCGCCCATATCGACACCCTCATGCTCACCTTCTTCTTCCGCTACATGCCCGAACTCATCGAGAACGGCTACGTCTACCTCGCCACTCCCCCACTCTACCTCGTCAAGAAGGGCAACAAGCAGGTCTACTGCTGGACGGAGGACGACCGCGAGCGCGCCCTCATGGAGTTCGGCGACAAGGGCATCCACGTGCAGCGCTACAAAGGTCTGGGTGAGATGAACAGCGACCAGCTGCGCGACACCACCATGGATCCGGAGGGCCGCCAGCTGCGCCAGGTGACCATCGAGAATGCCGCCTCGGCCGACCGCATCTTCTCGCTCCTCATGGGCGACGACGTGCCGCCCCGCCGCGCCTTCATCGAGGCCAACGCCACATACGCTAATATCGACGCTTGATTTTTGAATAACGACCTTAAAGTCCCTAAGGACATTAAGGACCTTAAAGACCTTATAAGATGGATAAAAGAAACCTCCTCCTTATCAGCAACAGCACCATGCGCGGCGAGGCCTACCTCGGCTGGTGCAAGGACATGATTGCCGACTTCTGCCACCGGCACAACGTGAAAAAGGTGCTCTTCGTACCCTATGCCGGCGTGTCGCTGGCTCCCAACGGCCTCACCAAGAGCTACGACGCCTACGAGGCCAAGGTGGCTGCCGTGTACAAAGAGTTCGGCGTGAAGCTCACCTCCGTACACCACAAGGCGCTGCCCATCAACGCCGTCTATGACACCGACTGCGTGGCCGTGGGCGGTGGCAACACTTTCCACCTCGTCCGCGAGCTGCAGCGCACGGGCCTCATGCAGGCCATCCGCCAGCGCGTCTTCGACGGCATGCCTTATATGGGCTGGAGCGCCGGCTCGAATGTGGCAGGTCCCACCCTCTGCACCACCAACGACATGCCCATCGTCATGCCCGCCTCGTTCGACTGCATGGGATTGGTGCCGTTCCAGATCAACCCGCACTACACCGACTTCTTCGACCCGAAGCACGGCGGCGAGACCCGCGACGACCGCCTGAAGGAGTACATCATGGTGAACCCCAAGGCCACCGTCGCCGCCATCCGCGAAGCCACGGCTCTGCTTCTCGAGGACGGCAAGCTGAGTCTCATCGGCAAGCCCAACAAGATGAAGGTCTTCAAGACCAAGATGGAGAACACCAAGGAGTACGGCCTCCGCAGCAACATCGACTTCCTGCTGAAAGCCTAACCCTCCTGCTAATAGGAAACAAGAGAGGCCCGCGCTTTGCGCGGGCCTCTCTATTTTTTTATAAAGCGTCTATTAGCGAACGCCAACGAAGATTTCGTTCAGGGCTTTTTCGATGGCGAAGCGCGTGGCGCGGGCGTCGTCGCTGCCCTTGGCCTCGGCCTTGCAGACACACAGCAGGTCGTTGGTCTTGCCATTGATGATCTGTATCGTCACCGTAACGGCGCGTTCCGTCCAGAAACCTTCCCTGTTGTTGCCGTCGCCATAGTTGATAATCATGGTCTGGTTGGCATTCTCAGCCTTAACCTCCGGCACACGGACATAGCCACGGCCCATGAGGTAGCCGGCGATAAGGTCGGCGGGATTGATGCTATTGCTGGTAGTGGAACCATAGGTACCGCTTTTGCCACCCCATACGTCGCCACTAACCGAGGTACGCTCAGCAGTGGGGGTCACATAGAAATAGCGGTAGCCCTCCAGCGATCCGTTACGCGAGATGGAGGTCGGCGCGATAGAGAGGCAGCTGGTGAAAAGCACCACACCGGCACAAAGGAGTAAGAATGAATAGATTTTCTTCATAATAACACTTTTTTTAGATTTTTGAATTAATGTGCAAAAATACACGTTTTTTGACAAACGGCCAAATTTATTTTGCCATTTGACCGAAAACATGTATTTTTGCAGTCGGAAACGTATCAACATATCAACGTATACTAACTAATACTATAAAGATCAGCACAATCACAATAATAACAGCAAAACCACATCCTTTAAATAATTGGTCTGCGCAACCAGCCCGATTTTCATTGTTGATGACAATCTTTGGTCCTTCCTTTGTTTCAAAATCAGTAGTCATATCTCATATTTATGTTGACCTTTTAGTGCCACAAAGGTCGCATTTAATTTCACAACGAAGCGTGGCACCGTATGACACTTCTCCCTACGGAGGTCGTGAGAATTACCTTAAAAACGAAGAAATGGATACAGTCCACGCTATACACGCGAACCGTCATACCGTCCTGCGTTTTATTGGAAGTTTCTCACGTTTCCGTAGGCAAGAGTCATGCATAACGCCTCGTGGTTTTTATCTGAAACCAGCTGCAAAGATACGCACTTTTCACGATGTGGCCAAATTAATTTTTCAACGTCGCGTTTTTTATGTATTTTTGCAGATAGAATTTTCAACGATAATTCACGGCTAAATCATGATAATTAACGTTCAATAGAAAGAACTATGACTAAATACATCGGCGCGCATGTGAGCGCATCGGGCGGCGTGGGGAACGCCATACTGAATGCCGAGGCCATCGGGGCCAACGCCTTTGCCTTGTTTACACGTAACCAACGCTCGTGGGTGAGCAAGCCGCTGCCACAGCTGGAAATCGACGGCTTCCGCGCGCTGCTCGTCGACCGCGGCTTCAAGCCCGCCATGGTGCTGCCGCACGACAGCTACCTCATCAACCTGGGCTCACCCGACGAAGAGACCCTTCAAAAATCTCGTGCCGCCTTCCTCGACGAGATGAAACGTGCCGAGCAGCTCGGCCTAACGATGCTGAATTTCCACCCCGGCAGCCACCTCAACAAAATCAGCGAGGAGGAATGCCTCGACCAGATAGCCCGCGAGGTCAACCTCGCGTTGAGTCAGACCGAGGGCGTGACGGCCGTGATAGAGAACACCGCCGGACAGGGCACCAACCTCGGATGGAAGTTCGAGCATATCGCCCGCATCATCAGCGGCATCGACGACAAGAGCCGCGTGGGCGTCTGCATCGACACCTGCCACACCCTCGCCGCCGGCTACGACCTCTCGACAGAGATGGGCTATATGTTCTGCTTCGAGGAGTTTGACCGCCTGATAGGACAGCAGTACCTCCGTGCCATCCACCTCAACGACAGCAAGAAGAATGCAGGAAGTCATGTCGACCGCCACGAAGTGCTGGGCGAAGGCTTCCTTGGCAAAGCCTTCTTCAGCCGCTTCATGCACGACGCCCGCTTCGACAACATGCCCATCATCCTCGAGACCCCCGACCCCATGCGCTGGGCCGAAGAAATCAAATGGCTGCGGAGCCTGTAGAGGTCCAGTGTGTTGCAACAATTGTTGCAACATACAAAAACACAAAACATGGACAGGGAAACCTTCGAAAAGCAGAAAGCTTTCGCCGGAGAGCGACAGCCGTCGATGAAGCGGCGCTGCCTCGACCATGACTATAGCCAGCGCGGCATGTACATGGTGTCACTGGTGACAGAGGGGCGACAGAAACTCTTCGGCGACGTGGCTGGGCAAAGCGAGGCCGAACCTGGCAGTACAAATGCACCACACATGGTGCTGTCGGAACTGGGAGAGGCTGTCGTAAAATGCTGGCAGTCCATACCTGAGTATTACCCTGAGGTAAAGTTGATAAAACTACAGATGATGCCCGACCATCTGCATGGCATTATCTTCGTGCAACGCAAAATGGACAGCCATCTGGGCATCGTGCTCAAAGGCTTCAAAACAGGATGCAACAAAGAATACCGGCGGCTTATGATTGGGTGTGTTGCCCCTGTTGGGTGTGTTGCAACAATGTTGCACCATACAGGACAGCAACTTACAGAACCACCACAGAAGCACACCGGCCATGAGAAAGGCCTCCTCTTTGAGCGCAACTACAACGACCGCCTACTACTACGCGAAGGACAACTGCAACGCTGGATAGACTACCTCGACGACAACCCTCGCCGCCTGCTGGCCAAACGAGAACATCCAGACCTTTTCCGCGTCCACTTTGGCTTGCAACTGGCCGGACAGACCTATGCCGCCATCGGCAACCGCTTCCTCCTGCAAAGGCCATGGAAGCTGCAGGTACAGTGCTCACGAAGCCTCACAAAAGATGAGATTGATGCCAAAGTTGATCTATTCCTCTCGCATGCCCGACAGGGAGCCGTGTTAGTCTCACCCGCCATAAGCGAGGGCGAGAAGGCAGTAATGCGGGCGGCCCTGGAGGCGCGGCTGCCGCTCATCTTTATTTCCCCAAACAACATTACTCCTTTTACCAAGCCTGGTGGCACCTTTATAGAAGCCTGCTCGCACGGCGACTTCCTCATCCTTGCTCCCTGGCCAGACCGCTCAGCCTCACTACCCCTCACCCGCCAGGAATGCCTTACCTTGAACAAAATGACAGAATCGATATGCGAACAATAAAAAACATTGCACTCGCAGCTCTGCTGCTGACAGCCTGCGGTTCTCAGCGTGAAGCCGACAGCATCGACACCGCGCTGATGCTCACCGAAGACAGTTTGTCTTTCGATGTATGCTTCGAAATCCGTATGAGGAACATCATGGGTGTATGGGTGGATTCCCTAGGATCGGTGTATCTTAACCACGACTTTCTTGATAATCCACCACCTCCACCACCAGGGGAATTTTATGAATACGTGGACGACCGAGAACCCTGTGATTTCTGGTTGCTACGCGAAAAAGTGAAACGTTTCCTTGCCAACCCCGACAACAACACCAGCCTGCCTGAAAAGGTGATGATAGACATACCGCTGCTGGGAGAATACCCTGTAAGCAAAGGACTTGTATCAATACTTGCCATGGATGGTGCCAGTGAAGAAGATGTCGAGAGAGTGCGGCATGAGATTGCCGCCGCAGTCATCGAGCTGCGCGACTCCCTTGCCCGCGAAGTCTTCGGCCTACATTATGGCGAGCTCGCTGACGAACAAGCAGCAGCCATAAACGATGCCATCCCAACCTCAACCTATGACGCCAAGAAAAACCGTTTCTATCAAATACACAACAAAAAACAATAAGACATTGATATGACTGCAAAGCTACACCCCGATACCCTACCCTTCCTGCAGGAACTGACAATGAACAACAACCGGCCGTGGTTCAACGAACATGTCGTATGGCGACAGCAGCCAACTGGCAAAAGAAATAATGAAACAGGTCAATAAAAACATCATAACCTAAAAATAATGACGAGAACCAGACACATCCTGCCGGTGATAATTCTTATGCTCAGCGCATTAGGTGCCGAGGCACAGAATTCTTATTTCTCCCCCCCAACCGTTGAAACCTATGCATTGCATGGGAACGTCAAGGAAGTTCTCCTAACTGGGCAATTAATAGATATGGATAAGACCGACACTCTCTACCTGCATTTCAACGAGGATGGGATGCTTCTGGAGAGCAGGTATTCGACATACGTAGGTGAGCTTCCAAACACCACCTATCGCTATAACGACGGGAAGATTGTGGAGAGATTAAACTTCGATGACAGCAGCTGTTTCCATGACACATACCTCTACGTAGCCGACGGATGCCTGACGGAAGTGATTCGCACCTATAGCGAAGAGGGGGAAATCATCGACATCGACACCTTTTATTTCATCTGCGACGAGTTTTGCCGCATCACCGCGGAAGGACGCGTCTACCCAACACGCTACACATACAACGAAGCAGGTCTTGTCGCCACAATGACCTACGACGACAACCTTATCCTCTATGAATACGATGCACAGAACTTGTTGGAGAAAGAAATCTGGAAAGAAGGCGGTAGCGAGAAAGTCACCGTTTACATCCGCGATGAATATGGCAATATTACTGACGAGATAATATCTTATCCCCATGTGGGGACCATCAAGCGACACGTCAGTTACAATACACTCGACCGCCACGGAAACTGGACAACCCTTACAGAGGACGGTATGACATTCCAACGTTCCATCACCTACTACGACGAATAAACCAATAATATTATCAACCATATGACACCCACCCTACACCCCGACACCCTACCCTTCCTGCAGGAGCTGACGGTAAATAACAACCGGCCGTGGTTTAACGACCACAAGGATAGATGGCTGGCCATCAAAGCAGACTTCGAGGTTTTCACTCAAGCGCTCATCGATGAGATGGTGCGCTATGACGACACGCTGGTGGGCCTGACGGCCAAGAACTCGGTCTATCGCATCTACCGCGACACTCGCTTCTCGGCCGACAAGACACCCTACAAGACCCATATCGCATGCTTCCTCAGCAGCTGGGGGCCGAAGAACAGCGGCGTGCCGGGCTATTACTTCCAGCTGGGCACCGAAGAGGCCTACGGCCTGAAGGGCACCTGCAACCTCGGCGGCGGCATCTTCATGCCCTCGCCCGAAGCCCTCAACGCCATCCGTCAGGAAATATTCTACTGCACCGACGAATTCCTGGCCATCATGAACGAGCCGTCATACAAGAAGCACTTCGGCTCGGAGTTCTTCACCATGAAGAAGCTGCAGCGCGTCCCCAAGGGCTACCCTGCCGATTGGAAATATGCCGACCTGCTGAAATACAAGGACTACTGCACCAGCTATACTATGCCAGAAAAGCTCCTCGCGAGCGAGAAGCTTTTCGATGAGGTATTGAAAGTGTGGCGTGCCAGCGTGCCGCTGAACCGCTTTTTGCAGCGGTGTCAGCTTGACTGACAACCATGCAAAAGAAGGGCGATGGAAGACCTCAGGAGATAATCGAAGCAATAAGCTCCTTTATAGCAGGAATCAGGGGAGCGACGAGGCACACAATCAGTGCCACGGGTGCCACGAAGCGCACGAGGAAATAGTAGAACACCTTGAACCCCGCGACTTTCATCACGCCGTGGTTGGAGAGTTCGTCATGGATCTCTTCCTTCTTCATAAACCATCCAAAGAAAATGATGGTCAACAGAGCGCAAATCGGCGGCAGATAGGAGCCCGTGAGTGTGTCGAGCCAGTCGAAAAGCGACATGCCGGCAGGCTTGAAACCGCTGAGCAGCCCCCCCTCATAGGAGTAGGCCGCCACCACAGCAAGAGCAACCAAAATAATCGAAAGGAGGATGGCCGACGTGGAGCGCTTCTTGCCGTATTCCGCCCCCCAGGCCGTCAGGGCCTCGAGCAACGAGATGGCCGACGTCAGCGCCGCCACTGCCAGCAGCAAGAAGAATGCGCCACCAAAAACCATACTGCCCACCTGTCCCATGGAGTTGAAGACCACAGGCAGCACGTTGAACACCAGGCTGGGACCGCCAGCGGGGTCCTGACCGCTGGCGAAGACTGCCGGGAAGATAGCCACACCCGCCAGAATGGCAATGGCGGTGTCGCACACGGTAATCCACATAGCACTCTTGAAAATGCCGTCATTCTTGGGGAGATAGCTGCCATAGACAATCATCACACCCATACCCACCGACAGCGAGAAAAGAGACTGGCCGAGGATGGCCAGCACCCCCTCCGTCGTGAGCTGCGAGAAGTCAGGGCTGAACAAATAGGCCAGTCCTTTCGAGGCACCCGGAAGGGTCAGCGAGCGCACGCAGAGCAGCACTACCAGCACCAAAAGAATGGGCATCAGAATCTTGGAGACCTTCTCAATGCCGTTCTGCACACCGCCGAGGATAATCAGCAGCGTAAGCACGGCGAAAATGACAAGGCACACCACCGGCGCCACCGGCGACGATGCGAAGGCAGCAAAATGAGTGGCAAAATCGCCGTCGGCTATCGAGGCCAAGGTGCCGCTGACCGACTCCCAGAAGTAGTTCAGCGTCCAGCCCGAGATGACATAGTAAATACAAAGGATGAGGAAGCTGGTAATAAGACCCAGCAGACCCACATAACGCCAGTTCCTATGCTTGGGGCGCAGCTCTTCATAGGCTTTCATGGGAGTATGCCCTGTGCGGCGACCGATCACGAGCTCGCTCATCAGCAATACCATGCCGATAAGAAAGACGAACAGCAGGTAGACGATGATGGCGGCGCCGCCACCATACTTGCCGCAGATATAGGGGAAACGCCAGATGTTGCCCAGGCCGATGGCCGACCCGGCGGCAGCCATGATGGCACCGAACGAAGAAGAGAATCCAGAATTATTATTTGCCATGCGTAAGTATTTAGTAAAAATATGGAGACGCGCCGAAGCACGTCTCCATACAGTGTTACAAATCAAATTTTATTTATCCTTCTTGATGTTGGGCTCCTCAAGACCGTACTTGTTCTTCTTGTCGATAATCTTCAGGTAGAGAGCAATGAAGAAGGCAATCACACCGAAGGAAGCAAAGAGAATCAGAGGCACCGTGAAGCGGTAAGGCACAAAGATGGCGCCGCTATGCTTGTCAATAGCATCGCGATACTTGTCGAGCTGTGTCTCGGCCTTCTTGTCCTTGCTCAGGAAGTCAAAGAAACCAGCCTGCGGCTTCTTCTCCTGGGCAGGATTCTCGTTGATATAGGTGATGATGTTTTCACGACGCTCCTCGAGAGCCTTCATCGTCCTGGTGACAGCAGCATAGGTAGTGTCGACGGCAGGAGTCTTCTGCTCGGCGGCGAGACCATTGTAGGTCTTGTCGATGGAAGCATAGGTCTTGCTCAAGTTAGCATAGCAGGTATCGAAAGCGATGGTGTCCTTGTCCATGGCCAACGAAGCCTCCTGATACTGGTCAACAAAAACCTTGGTCTCTTTGACAATCTGATTGTCGCTGTTGGAAGAAGCCAACACATTACCAATCAGCAGAGGCACAAAGCAAAGACCGATGTTCTGCACCCAGAAGATGAGGGAGTATGCGCTACCAAGATAACGAGGATTCATCACTTTGGGAACCGAAGGCCACAATGCAGCAGGTACAAGGGCAAACGAGATGCCGAGGATGACGATGGTGGCGTAAGCAATGAGTGCACTGCCGGTGGCAGGTACGACAAATGCAAAAATCAAGTGACAGCAAATCAGGAGCAGCGAACCCCAAATTAGCATCGTAGCACCTTTACCCTTGTTATCGAGGAAGGCGCCCAAGAACGGAGTGATAACAGCGGCTCCAATGGGGAACCAACGGAAGATATTCGAGGCGGTAGTAGCATCGATACCCAGGTTGCACTGCAACATATTGGCACCGTAACGCTGGAAGGGGAAGATAGCGCTGTAGTAGAGGACGCAAAGCAGGGCGATAACCCAGAATATCTTGCTGCCGAATATTTTACCCACATCGCTAACCTTAAATTCTTCTTCAGACTCACCCTCGGCGGAAGTACCTTTACCAAGCTGGGCGTCGAACTTCTTATCCATCACGCAGAAGACCAAGAAGAAAATCAATCCAATGAGGAGCAACAGGGTGCAGAAAGCCACAGGAGCCACGATAGTACCGAAGCTCTTGGCAATGACAGGAGAAATGGAGAACACCGAGAAGACACCCACACGGGCGATAGCCATCTCAAGGCCCATAGCCAAAGCCATCTCCTTGCCGTTAAACCACTTGGCGATGGCACGGCTCACAGTAATACCCGCCATTTCGCAACCACAACCAAAAATCATGAAGCCCAAAGCCGACATCTTAGCGCTACCAGGCATAGAGACCCACCAGCTGTCGAGCCATCCACAGAAACTTGATGTCTGGAATGCGTCGTTCACACCGACAAACTTGATGATGGCACCCAGCAACATCAGAGACGCCGACAGCGTACCTGTGAATCGGATACCCATCTTATCGAGAATGATACCCGCAATAATCAGGAATCCGCACACATTCAAAATGTACTCGCCAGCAGCGTAAGTACCAAAGACGCTAGGACTCCAGCCACGCTCAGCCTCGAGCAGACTCTCGATAGGCGACATCACATCGACAAACATGTAGCCGAAGAACATCATCAGGGCAATCAGGATAAGCGCCGACCAGCGGGCCACCGGATTGTCGTTCATTAATTGATAAACTTTTTTAGCCATAATGTATTATTTAATTATTATTTATCTTCTATAAACAACACTTTACACATGGACAGACCATGCACAATGATTTTGCAAAGATACGAAGAAAAAATGACATAGCGGTGACATATTGAAAAAAAAGTTAAAATTAACATTTAACAAGTACCATCAAGGGACAAACAACCTACCATCGACCTACCAACACCGTATCATCTCCTACCATAGTCGGACTTTGGTAGGAGTTGGTACGGTGTTGGTACGGTGTTGATACGGAGATGATACTGATTTTGTGCTAGTTACAAAAAGGCAATTTTTTGCGTTTTTTTACGTTATGAAAACATGGAATATATTTTCGAGAACACCGACATAGTCAGAGACTATGAATGTGATATTCAAGGCATTGTGAACAATGCCAACTATCAGCACTACATGGAGCACTCGCGGCACCTGTATATCATCGGGCGCGGGGTGAGTTTCGCCGAATTGCACGAACAAGGTATCGATGTTGTGGTGGCGCGGTTCGAAATCAAATACAAGGTGCCGCTGCGTCCCTGCGACGAATATGTCTGTCGCCTACTTCCCGAGAAGCAGGGCATCCGCTATATCTTCCACCAGGCTATCTTCCGCAAGGCCGACAACAAACTCTGCTGCCAGGCACAGGTAGATTGCGTAGCAACGATGGGTGGCAAACTGATAAGCGGACACCCCAAACTGGACGCACTACTATGAAAAGAAAAAAAATACGGGGTATCAAAATCGTATTGCTACGGAATTGCTATTAATAGGAAACGCCTACGGCGTAGTGTGTCCACAAATACGCCGTAGGCGTTCTCTGTTAATAGAAGAAGCCCGGTTTCTGAAGTGACCCCAAAAAGTTGGACAGATTAATAAAATCAGTTAATTTGTCTGTAGAAATGAGTTCGGTATTGCACCGGACTCATTTTTAGTTTCAGTTTGATGCGTTTGTTGTTGTAGT
>Ga0247610_10004111_pt1 | contig 15648 bp, 34 predicted proteins | sample 174DNAGHGhighgp2_FD_193483 | JGI IMG/M metagenome (GOLD analysis project Ga0247610, IMG submission 193483) | Sheep rumen microbial communities from Palmerston North, Manawatu-Wanganui, New Zealand - 1742 DNA GHGhigh gp2 | ecosystem: Host-associated > Mammals > Digestive system > Stomach > Rumen... | reverse complement strand
ATTCTTGATAATGTCACTTATTTACTTCATTCCTATGATGACATCTACATTGATGTTCAAGAAAATACCATTTAAGCTACAAGACAATGTAAAGCAAGAAAAAATAATAGACATATTAAAAACGAAGAAATATATGGCTATCTGGTTTATGTTCTTTGCTAATATTTCATGTGGTCTAGCATTTATCGCCAATGAAGCCCCTATGTTAAGAACATTTGGCTTTGGAATGGTTGCCATTAGTATTATCAGTTCAATGAGTTCTGTATTCAATTCGTTGGGTAGATTTGGTTTTGCAGCATTATCAGACTGGAAAGGCCGTGAATATGCATATTTTGTAATATTTGGATTAAGTATTATTGCTTGTTTATTTAATCTTAGTTATGTTCCTGTAATATTCGTAATTGCTTTAATGATGATTAATATGGGTTATGGAGGCGGATTTTCAGCATTGCCATCGTTGATTACGAAACATTATGGTATTTCAAAGACCTCCACAATTCATGGACTAACATTGTCTGCTTGGGGTATTGCCGGTTTTGTTGGCCCTATGCTTGCGAACGTACTATCATATCAATCCCTATTGTTCGTACTTGCTGGTATATATGGAATAAGTTTAATATCTGTCAAAAAATTCGTAAGGTAGTATATGAAGAAAATCATTATTTTATTGGCTCTAATGATACTCCTATGTGGAGCAAAGAAAAATTCAAATGTCATTGTGACTGTATGTAAGAATGAATCGTGTTTCAATGCGATAGTTGAAGACGTTGCTAGTTATAAGAATATTACTTTGTCTGATGGAACACAATACATTAGATTCACAACTAAAGACAAACAAGTTAAAGATTTAAATATAACAGGTAAAATCGTAACAATACATAAATAGATTATGGTATACTTATTTCATGTGCCTAAAGGTGAAATCGCCTACGATTATGAGTTTGATGGAGAACATGCAAATTGTTGCTGTATGTGTAAATACAATGGCAATTGTGATGCTTCAACAAATGAGTTAGGTGTATATTATGACCCACCATTGGACTGTGATGAAAAGGATAACTGTGAGAGATACTATTTAACATTCATTGAACCTTATAAACACTTAGAAAGTAAATTTGACTTGATTACAAAAGCATAAGGAAATATAATATGCGTCATATTAGACAAAGGAGAAATAATAATGTTTGGCCGAAAGAGTGTATATGGGAAACATACAGAAACCCCGCAAAAGACTTGCAAAACACCATCAAAAAAACTTTACAAACACAAGCAAGCAAACCAAGTAGTGAAGAATGTTGCTCCAAAGAACGGAACAACCATTGATTCATTTGAATTGGAATATCAAAAGTTCATTGAAGAACTTAAAGCCAAAAAAGCTTCTAAAGTCGTAGAAAATACCAATGAGACAGAACAGGAATCTACAGAAGAAGTATAATTTCCTAAATTTGAATATTGGTTCTGGAGAACTACCACAAATTGACTACATTACTCCATTAAGTTCATATAGGGATAATTACAATTATATCAGCATATTACCTATATCTTCTATGCCTGATGTTTCGGAAGATATACAATATTGTACTGAACGTATAAATGATACTGATTTATTTTATGGTATGTCATATAGTGGTATTCCTCCATTTGATATGCAACCGGAAATAATGTTTGGTGCTAGTGGAGAAATTCCTGAACTATTGAGAAAATACTATTTCTTGAAATACTATCTATACTATAATCCTGGAAAACTAGATACATTTGGTAATTTGCCCAATATTGAATGGAGTGCAGTTAGTGGTTATACTCAATTTGATAGTATGGTTGAAGATATTATCAATAATACAGTATCATCGGTAAATTCTCCACAATCATTAAACAATAATCAAGTTCTTGATGATTTTGAAAGAGAATATGAAGCTTTTATTGCTGAGTTGAGAAATAAAAAGAATATGCAAGGTCTTGGCAGCACTTACACACCTAGCGTATATCTTAATGAAGATGAATATGATTATTCATCAGGATTTAGTGGTCAGGAATAGCAAGTACTGGCATTCTGTGTGGTGATGTTATGAAAATATATGTAATTGGTGGAAAAAACAATAAATTTCTAGATTTTGGTGAAGAAAGACAGAAATTCATTGTTGATGAAAAACACGAAGGCAAGAATATAGATTTCTTAAATCCTTGGTATTGTGAACTAACTGGATTATATCATTTGTGGATGAACAATAATTCAGACCCAAATGAAATTGTTGGTCTTGAACATTATAGAAGATATTTTGTCAATGAAAAAACAAATAAACCATTGACTGACAATGAAATAAATGAAATCTTAAAAGACAATGATGTAATTTGTCAAAAGTTCAAGTTTGGTAGTAAGACACCTTTGACTTGGTGGGGTGTTTGTCTAAAACCTTACATATTCTATTTCATAAACAATCTAGAAGATAAAGCTTTCGCAAAATGGTACTTGAATGAATTGAAGACTTCACATGAATTCTGTCGCTGCAATATGTTCATCTGTAAAAGAGAAATTATGGATAAGTACTGTGAATGTCTATTCAATACAGTTTCAAAAATGCTACCAGGTCAATTTACTAGACGAAAAAGAATTATTGGTTTCATCGCAGAATACTTTATGGGGTTCTGGTTTAGATATTATGGATATAAGATTGCTTATACTAAAGCAATAGAATTGGATAAAAATTTAAAACGCATTATTAGGATGTCTTCAAAATGAAAATCTATGTAGTAGGAAACTCAAAGAATAATTATTTTACATTTGATGAAAGCCGTGAGAAATTTTTAATTGATACTCCACATGACGGCGATAATATTGACAATCGCAATTCTAGATATTGTGAACTTACAGGACTATATTACTTATGGAAGCACTGTAATGATGATATTATTGGTCTTGAACATTATAGAAGATATTTCAGTTATAAAGACCACTTACTAAATGAAAATGATGCAAAAGAATTACTAAATGTATATCAAGTAATTTACCATAAAGCTCAACCAATACGATATAAACTTGGCAGACAATGTATTTCATTTTGTGGTCAGACCGATTTTGATAGGGTAATGGTTAGTCTAAAGACTGTTTATCCGGAATATTATAAGACCGCTCAAGAGGTTGTAAACTTAAATTATCATATCCAATACAATATGATGATTTGCAAGAAAGAATTCATGGATGCTTACTGTGAATGGTTATTTGACATCCTAAATCCAATAGTGGATTTCACAGGACTAGATAAGTTTAAAAGAAGAAGTATTGGATATATTGCAGAAATCCTATTGAGCACTGTCTATATGGTTCATAACAATATAAAAGGTTTTAACTGTGACGTAAAATTGAACGGCAATAAACACGGCCAAGGATTTTCTAAATTTGGAACACCATTGAATTTTAATATTAGAAAATAATGTACGAACAGCGCATAGAACAGCTCAAACAAATTACGAGCAAAAAAGATTGGGATGGCTATAATGCTAATCCAATTGATAGTTCATTATGGGATATTGCAAAAACACTTCGTCCTGTCATACCAGAAACATTTGATGTATTTCCAGACCCAACTGGTGGTGTTGTATTTGAAACCTCATTTAAAGGCGAACGTTGGGAAGAAATAGATATTAAAGATAACTATTTCTGCTATTGTAATAGTGATGATGTTGAAAAGAAATATACAGATATAAATGAATTTATAAAGTTCATTAAAGAACTTATTGTCAATAAGAAACTAAATGAAATAGAAAAGGACTTTAAATGAAGTCCTCAGATAGTTTATTTTTCTTCAATCGGATTTTTGCTTGTTTCCATTTAAGAGATAGTTCTCTAATTTTATTCACAACATTATTATATTCTTTAATGTTCAATGTATTTCTATTGAAAACTGTATCTTTCTTATGTAGGAAGATTTCACAATCAGTTTCACGAAGTTCGGTGGCTACCCAAATATCACCATGACAGTATTCTACCATTATATAGTTTGTTATATGATTTTCTATATTTTCTATTGATTCAACATAACCACATCTTACACCTTTATAATAGTCAACCACATAAAGATTTGTGTCTTTACATAATTTATTGAATATGGCGAAACTAATTTTTTCATTCATTAACGAAAATCCTTATTCATATTTTCTTTTCGTTTTTCAATTTTTGCAAGTTTCCACTTTTTGACTAATTCTCTAATATTTTTGACTTCTATATCATATTGTTTCTTCGTAACCTCAAAATCAGGAAATATATCTATTCGTTCACATTAATGCGAACAGGAAGATACCAAGTCTTTAGACTTGTATAGGAATGTTCGCATATTATATAATATAGAATAATATATTGTTTTGTCAATAATAAAGTTTAAAATAAACAAAATTTTAAAATAATTAACTTTTTAAAAGTTTTTTATTATACATATAATATATAGGTAGTTAAAATGTGTGAAATTACATATAATATAAAACTAAATTTTGAAAATCAAGAAGAACATTCTTTTTGGTTAAATCTTTTGACTGAACAAAAAGATATGTTAAATTACGCATCAGAACTGATATATAATAATAAACCAAAATTAAATCAAAAAGATATAGCAGATTTAATATATTATCCTATTAGAAATAAAGCCAAATTCTTGAATGCTCAATGTGTATGTAAAATTGAAAGAGAAGTATTAAGCATTTTTAGAACTATTAAATCAAATAAACATAACATTAAATCAGCTCCAGAAAAGAAAAATTTAAGTATGAGATTGGATAAAAGACTGTATTCTAAGTTTAATAAAAATGGAATATATCTTATATCTAATGTTTCTATGAAAAGATGTAAAGCAACATTTAATCTATATCCAAAAATAGAAGAAATGTTTAATAAATATACTTTAGCAGATCCACTGATATTCTATAAAAATAATGAATTTTATTTAGCTGTTACATTTAAAGTTCCAGAACAAGTAAAACAAAATGATAGTACACTAGGAATAGATTTAGGTTGTAGGAGATTAGTTACTACATCAAATGGCGATGCTATTAAATCTACTGACTATTTAAGACAAAAAAGAAAAATTAGATACTTAAAAAGAATTTTAAATAGTAAAAAGAAAAACAGTCATTCTGCTAGAACAAAACTAAAGAAAATTAAAAATAAAGAACATTATTACAGTAAACAATATATTGAAAAGTCCGTTAATTATATACTTAAAAATACAAAAGAATCAAACATAGCAATTGAAGATTTAACAAAAATAAAAAAGAAAACATATAAGAAATATGGTACACATAATAATCGTATAAGTCAAATACCATTTTATATGTTCAAACAAATTTTAACCTATAAGGCAACTCTTTATGGTAAAGAGGTAAAAACTGTTAGTCCTGCTTTTACAAGTCAATTAGATTGTACTACAAATAAATTGGATGGAAAAAGACAAGGATGTAGGTATTATTCAGCTAAAGGTTATGTATTAGATGCAGATTGGAATGCATCTATAAACATAAAAAATCGTGCTGAAAATGTAAAACACCTTATTTCGTATGATAAACTTCCTTTAGATGGTTGTTTAAATATACTTAATAAGCAGGTTGCCGTCATCCAACCAATAGTGAATGAGATAATTTCAAATTCGCAAGCCACCACTCTTTAGAGTGGTGGTAGTTGACATAGAACAAGTGTTCCATCAAGACATTCATGTACTTTTGTGGCTCGGCTTATGGTTTCGCAACTAAATACAGCCAACAATTTATTTTCGTCTAAATCATTTTCAACATAAGCATAATAGAGTAAATTTTTAATTCTTTGCTCTACAAATAAACCAGTATCTTTACATAATGTATGAAATACTGTATATTTACTCAAATTGCTAATTTTTTCATTTTTCCGTACAAGAATTCTTGATTAGATTATAGATTGCTTGCTGGTTTAGCATAATTGCCTTTAAATCAATTGTTGTTGCTTCTCTTGATTCAGTTCTTACAATTACACCACGAACTGGGTGATAGAGCGATGAACCCATTATTATGCAAATCATAACACCAAGAATAAATCCAATGACTAGATTTTTCATTTATTCCTCCAGTCCTTGATTTTCCATATAATTTTCTAAATGAGTGATTTCAGTGCTTAAGTCGCTGATTTCTTTATCTTTTGTTTCAATTTCCTGCAATAAATGACGAGCAAATAAAATTAGATTATTAACAACAGAATTATCTGTATTAGGTTCAGTTGTCAATACAAACTTTGTCATTTCTTGTTCATTCATTTTTTCGTTGAGGGTTTCACAAAGATCATTCAGATTAAGCATATTTGCCTCCTAATTAGTTGTTTTGTTGTTTGTAAGTTTAAATATAGAAAAACAATATATAAATGTCAATCATACTGATGTAAAAATTCGTTTACATCAAGTTCCGGTTCAAAGTCTTTTTTCAATTTTTCTTTGTTAATCATCATTTGTGTATATTTGTTTATATAAGAACAAAAATCAAGCTTGATATGGTACTTATTTTCTTTTAAATCACCATTCCAAGTTGGAAATACGAACTTATAAAATACCGATGGATCTTTTGTCTTATGCCATTCACAAAAATCAAAATCAATTTCACGAGTAAAAGTTGATTTATTTGCATACAAGACAATACTACTATCATTGACATTTTCTGAATATAGGTATTTAATTAGAAATTTATTCTTTATCGTATTGAAACATAGACAGAATTGCAAAGTATTTGTTATTGTATTCGGATCATAGTCAGTAAAGATATGCATCTGATAATCATCAGTAAGAATAATTTCATTCTTTTCTGAAACAATGTTTATTCGGTTATACCGAAATTTAGTCATGTTTACAAAACCAGCATCAGCCCAAGCACGATTCCAGTATACTGGCAATTCTTTCTTAATTTTCTTGATTATGCTCTTATGCATGTTTGAAATCCTTTTCTAGTTCTTTCTTTCTTGAATTTGCAATATTGCACTTGGTCAAGTAGTTAATCTTCACGATAGTCAGACATTTCTTCATGGTATAATGATTTATCAATTGTAAAAGCACAATCTTCAACTTCCGTACCATGTTCAAAACAACTATCTATATAATCTTTATTTTCTTCAATAATAGTGTCTATATCTTTATATGTTTCTGTACGATAAATAGGAACTAATAGGACTCGTTTAATCTGTTCAACATATTCTTCTTTTGTCATAATATTACCTCTTGGATTGTTGTTTCTAAGTTTAAAAAATAAAAAAACCATCAACATTCGTCAATGGTTTAAACTTATTTTTATGTAAAAAATTGTTTACAACAAGTTACGGTTCAAAGTCCTTATTCATATTTTTCTTTTTATATTCAATTTTTAATAGCAACACTTTATGTGGACATAGTCTTACATATTTAAGTACCATATTCAATAGGAATTACATTGATAGCACCACACCAACGACATTGGATATAAGCATCATCAGAATGCATCCTATTGGTTCTTCCCTTTGAAATATTACTACACTTTCCACATTCAAAAGTGATCTTAGGTGTAAGTCCAATCAAAATGGAAGGACTCCAATTCCACATACTAAAATCTTTACATTTTACCTTCACAACCATTAGTCACACTCCTTATTAATTTCATACTTATGTGGTTCTTCTGCCTGCACATCAATTCGTTCCAACTTAACATTGTCAGGTGTAACTTCAGCTGTACCAACGGAAGCCATAATGATAGTCTTCATAGCATCATATTCTTCATCAGTAGCATTTTCAGGAATTTCAAAGTTTGGTACACCATTGAACTTTAACATTAGACATTAGAAAAATCATTTTCTAGATTTTTTTTCTTATCTTCAATAAGTTTTATTTTGTTTAGCCTATCAGCATCAATTCTAGCTTCAGCATAGGTGTCATAATATATCTTCTTTTTAAAATAATTATCTTTAATGTCTGTAAATTCTTTAAAATAAATGACATCAACTTTATGTACACCTTTGAAATCTGTATAGATGTAATAATGATATTCAGAATTAGCATCGTAGATTCGTACTCGTTCTTCAAAGGTCATATTATACATCCTTTAGTTTGTTCATAATTTGATGAACTTCAAATCCAAGATGTGTATGTTCCTTTACTTTATTATAAAGATTTACAAGGTCTTCGTCAATTCCATCAGGTTCATATCTTTGAGTGTCTAGTTCACTTAGAAGATAGATTTCAAGCAAATCTAATTCTTCTTTTGTAAAATCCATAATTATTCTCCTTTAAAGTCTTTATAAAGGTTTCGTCTCTTTGTTTTTCTAAGTATAATATAGAAAAAACATTGACAATAGTCAATGTTTTAAACTTATTTTTATTTAAAAAATTGTTTACTCTAATCATTGAAAATCATGCTCAATCATTTTTAGTCTAAAATTATTATCAAAATTTTTCATATCATTTATAGCATAGATAATAGTTTCTTTAATTAAGTCCATACCAAATAGGTATAAATCTTCCATTAGAACAATATTATCAGGTGTATGATAGTTTCGTTGAACCATCTTATTACGAATCTGTTCAGAAACCCGTTCATTGTCCCAATAATAACAAGAACCTGATGAATATAATTTGTTGAACAATACTATATATTGAGTATTTTCATTCCATTCAGGCCAAAGTCTAACAATTTCGCCACAAGAATCAATGTATTTTGAATCGTAATGAAAATCTAGCTCGTCTAAAGACTGACCTCTATTACCAAATTTAGGAATCAATCCATAACTAAGACATAGTTTCTTAACATCATCAATACATTTTATATATTCGCTTTTATACATTATTTCTTTTCAATGCTTATATTTTCAAGCTGTTCTAGATATTCTGGGTGTTTGGACAAGACTTCGGTTTCATGTTTTCTCTTTTCTTTTTCAGAAAGAAATTTATCATACGGATCGCATGCTTCCCAATATTTTTTGTATTTTGTATTCAACATAAGTTCTCCAATAATTCTAAAAAAGATTGTTCAAACGATTCTTAAATAAAATCCATTCCTGGTCATTAGTCCTGGTTCCATTCATAGTTTCAATTAACCTCTTACGGTCATCCAATTCCATATTTTCCATATTCAAATTTTTCCAAGTTTCCCAAGGTATACCTGCAACATTCCACGGGTCCCACTTATTACCAACAATTTCATACTTATGCTGTGACTTCCAAAGTTTCTCTTGTTCATTGGCTTTAGCCATAGCTTTATGAAAATAATTACAATCGCCGGATGCAAACCATTCAGCAATCTGTTTTTCATATTCAGTCCAATAATCAGTCTTCTTTTTCATTTGTTAGTCTCCTTTAGTTATTATTCAATTTCCATATAGTCCACGGTGGCTTCATGCCAACCGATATCTTCCCACTTGCGGACTTTTAAAAACTTTGGTACTTCACCATTATCAGCTAAACCAGCATCATAATCGTATATAGTAGATATTTTTGTTCCTAAAATTTGACCTTTGCCTTTTGCCAACCAATTAGCAAGTTCCCTATTGGTAGCTCGTCTTGGTTTTGGTTCTTCAGGAATTTCGGCACAGTGAGTCCATATGCCGATTCTGTTTGTGATAACTCGGATTGTTCCGTCTATCTTACGAATTATAGCACAGACATGTTGTATATATAGTGCTTTATAATCATTATAATCATTATAATCATTATCCCACACTAGCATTTCCCTTGGTGGGTCAAAAACTTGCGGTTTTGTGATTGGCTTGAGTTCTATTCCTTTGTAGTACATAGTTTATACTCCTTTTGATATTTTTATTATTGTAGGTAAATCACCCCAGCAAGGTTTCTTTGGTGGATATTTGATTGTTCCATCTTCAATCAGATGGATTTTCTTAACAACAAAGTCGGTCATTCGTCTTAGCCATCTTTCAGTCAATTCACTAAATGATTTCTTACCCCATTGTTGAAAATGGTATGAAGGAATCCATACATTAGTTACATATCTTTTAGGTTCAATGTAATAATAGAACTGCAATTGACCTGTTGTTTCATCCATTGGCTTAATATGATAACCATCTTTATTATAGCATTCTTCGCTTTCTATTATACACAAAGGACCTATGGATTTATCAAAAATCTTACTATGACATATTACTTCATAGTAATAGCTGTGCTTTACAATTTCAAAGCCATAACTTTCATAAAATTTTAAGATTTCTGTAAGAGTCATTGTTATCCATCTGTTCCCATAAACATTAAAATTCATAAGATGAATATTTCTGCCATAATTACTCTAAAACAGCCAGCAGTGAGTCTATCTTCATCTTTATTGTTTTCTATCATAGTTTTATTCCTTAAACCAACTGACTAATTCTTCAGCCCAGAATATGTGCATTTCATCTGATTTTGTATCATTAACACCAAATACTGTATATTCATTATCTTCTAGCCATTCTGCAATTCTCTTTTTATACATTACTGGTATGTTTACTGATGTACTATCTTCACCTTTTTCAGCAGCAATAATTATACTCTTTTCGCATAATATTTTTAATTCTTCAAATGTTGAATCATTGAAGCTTTCATCAGGAAAATACTTTTGTCTAAGTTCACTTGCTTTAATCATTTTTATATTCCATTACATTGTATCTAGAAATTCAATTATCTTATTAACATCATTCATAAATCCGTGCTGTGCTAAGTAGTCATATCTTTTTGGTATTACAGCACAAAATATAGTTCCATCTTTTTCGTCATAACTAATATTAAATAATTTATCAGTTTCTTTTTTGAAACCATCAATTATATAGTTATACTTTGTACTATGAGATAGTAATGTCAATCCGTGTTCTTTGATATAAACATCAATGATGGGTAATGGATTTTCATTGAATTTATCGCCCCATATAAAATGTAGAATTTTTCTTAAATTCATTCTTCTACTTATCCTTTTCAGTTAACCATTCATAGAATTCTTTAAATACAAGATATAAATTGATATTGCCATTTTCATCAGTGTGTTTTTTAATTAGTTCTTGTCTTTTCGCTAATTCTTCTTCAGTTATTTTAAGTTTTTCAAATGGAACATTTACAGTAAATTTAGTCATATAAACCTACTTATTATAATAATGACCAACTAGATACTTTATTAAGAATACCAACAATTCCTAAAAAATTCTTTAATTTCATCGTCAGTATATTTCTTGGCTCTTTCAAAACCAATGTATTCACCAACATCATTGTTTTGATAATCAAGAACCTTGTTAATATACTTTTGTCCTTCCTTGGTTTCCCTAATAATGCCCAACCACTTATTAAAGAATTTCTTTTCAGTCAATTCATTGACTTCAAGATAATCCTTGAAATTCATATAGCCTGGATGTTGTTCATCTTCAATACAAACACCATCAAGATTATCAAAGAACAATTCAAGGTCATAAGTTCTAATATCACGGCCATAAGTATTAGCAGCATATTCGTAACTCAGACCATTATATAGCATATCTGTTATTTGTTTTTTTGTCATTTCAAGACCTCTTTTTCTACCAATTAATTATAATTGAGTCTGTATAACCAAATCCATCTTTTGTAGCTGTCACTTTATAGCCTTTTTCGTAAAATATCTTCATGAGCATAACTACATCAAGTGAATATGTTTTCAACATGTAATTTTTATGTAATGTAATTTCATGTAGACCTAATTCATTTGCCTTACGAAGTTGAGCACTAATTACTTTAATTCCTTTTTCTTGTCTTTTTACCCTTTCAGCGTCTATCGTTACTGAATGTAGTTCTGCTGCTGTCGGTATTAAGTCTAAATTCATTTCAAGATTTCCTTCTTACTTATCAATTTTTTCAAAGAAAATATAATGGAATACTTGGTGCCCTTCTTTATCATGTGTAGCCCAATGTGAAACAGCGTTTTCACCCATCCAAAAATTCTTATATTCAGAGTTTTCTGAAAATTCCCAGCGGCTATTCCATTTATCCAAAAGTTCCTTTGAAAAATTATTTAAGTTATAATTTCCGCTAGGGTAGTATTTTACATAACCACTAGTTTTTAAGTAAGTTGCTACCTGTTTTGATAATTTACGATATGGAACATTTGCTAATACGATTTTAGCCGAACGTGGAACATTATAACTTGTTTCAACTTCAATTACATTGAAACCAGTATTATCTCTTTCTTCTTTTGTCATTTCATTATCTCCTTCTTACTTGAAGCATTCATCCTGACACATCTTGATATCCGAATTCATGCCGAATTTCCAGCACTGTTCTATGCAGGTTTTAAGCGTGTCGGAAATAGACGTATCCGTCTTTACCTCTGTAGGAATAGTTACATTTTTGATAATTTTATTATCCAACTTGACCTTGACTGAATCATACTTGTGTTGATTTTCAATACTGTCCCTTTGCCAATCAATGTAATCCTTCTTGCAGCCTAGACTGACATTAACAGCATCAATGCATTTTGGTCTATCTTCCAACATCGCATAATAGTTATTCTCCACCATTTGCTCAGTACTGGGTGTTGCAATGCTGAATATGAGAATAAAAATTACAGTAATAACTACAGAAATACCGAATCCAATTGAATCGTCTAGGATTAACGAAAATACAATGCCAAAACCAATAAGCGATAATGAACTTATAGCAATCAAAAGTGCATAAAAAAGTGGTGTAGTCATTTTATAACCTCCGGCCGTTGTTGTTTTTCACACAATAAAATATAGAAAAACCATCAACATTTGTCAATAGTTTAAACTTTAGTTATGTAAAATAAAATTTACAAACATTATAAATACAATAGAGGTAAACAATATGGGGTTAGATGAAGCAAAAGAGATTTTAGAAAATAATGGCTATCTCATAGAAACCAATAAGAGAAGCGCTGCATTCTATTATCGTGCAAAGGTATTTGAGAAAATTCAGCAAATCTTTGATGAACGTGCTGCTTCAGCAAGAAAGACAAATCCTAATGTAAGAGGATTTAAAACTGACACACTTAAATCATACATTCGTGCATACGGCTATCAAGATTTAAACAAACTTATAAATGGTGAATTTGAAGCCGGCGTATCGGTTAAAGAAGCCGCCGAGAAATGCATTGACTGGTTCAAGGACATTGTTGAAAGAGAAGGATAACATGCATTTAGATGAAGCAAAAGAGATATTAAAAGAAAATGGCTATTTGTGCGAAAGAAGTTTAGCACAAACAAATCTCGCTAAGACATATTTTACAGAACTTGATAAAGTTTTAAAGAAGAACTTCAAGAATGTAAGAGTAGAAAAAAGACCTAAGGACTGGAACAATACAACTTATATGATTAATACATCCAATTTAAAGAATGTTAGACTTGAAGTTTATTATTACAAATATATTTTGAAACCAGGTGATAAAGATAGATTTCATATAGAATCAGCAAAAGACCCCGAAGTAGATGTAACTTTTCATCTACCTCCAACAGAAGATTATCAGGATGTAGAAGAGTTCTATGAAACAGAAATTGATAAGTTAATTAACTGGATTAATAAGACCAGTATAGAATTGCCTGTATATGCAGCGAAAGAAGAAGCAAAAATAGCACGCAAAAAACAAAGAGAAGCTGAAGAGAAAAAGAAGCAAAGAAAATCACAAGCAAAACCAAGAAAGAAATTGAAATATACTGACTTATTTGACTACAAGCAAGATATTTATGATGCTTTGACTGACCGTGGCTTGGGTATGGAATTTGCTCTTGACTATGTAAATAGTTTGGATAGTGACTTTATGTTAGACCATCAAGACATCAATGCATTAGCCGATGAAGCCGTAAGAGAATGGGGTTAATATGGAGTTAAATGAAGCAAAGAAAATTTTGAAAGAAAATGGCTATCTATTTGAAGATACAGAAACCAATGATGACGAAGTAGATGAACTTACAGCCGAATGGAAAAAGAATCGTTACAATCGTGCATCTGATAAAGAACTTGATGATATTTTTTGGAAGCGTACTGCTGAAGAAAATAAGCATATTGATTTGGTAGATAAGATTTCTAATGCGAAGAAATTTAATTTAAAATATAAACCTTGGTCTGAAGACAATGTTCAGAAAATCCGCGATGCTATCTATGGTAGATTTGACCCTGACTTCGGTGGATTGAATAACTGGTCTGTACAAACCGGCAATAATGGTAAAAATTATATTTATTTTAAAGGTGAAGAAGTTTGCCGAGTAGCTTATAATAAAAAGAATAAGTCAGTCAACTTGAACTTTGGTGATGGAATTGGTATAGATTTTGAATTTGACCCAGACGAAGAAACTTTTGAAGAATTCATTAAATTCATTTTAACAAGAATCAAAGAACAGAATTACAGATAGATGATAATATGAAGTTAGACGAAGCCCTATACATATTGCGTGAACACCATTACGAATGTAATGCAGCAGGATATAATGGTTTTGAACTTGATTATCCTTCAGTAGATTACTATAAAGAACAAATTAAAATTGAATTACAGAAACTCGGTTATAATACTGTAGATTGGGTGGATAAAGACTATTGGAATAAGTTAATTAACGAAATGTATAATGACGAAAAGGATGTTGAAGACGCAGCAGAAATTTTGAGAGATTATGAAACTGAAGAACAAGAACGTATGCGTGAAGAACAAGAATTAAGTGATATGTTTGATGGGTATTAGTGAAGTTATGAGTGAAAAACCAGTTATTTTGTTTGAATCTTATCCTGACTTCAGTGGTTCACCACTGGAGATTTATAATGAACTTGTAAAAAGAGGATATGATAAAAAGTATGATTTGATTTGGACTGTATATGCTAATTTCAATGAAAAGACTAATTATAAAGTAGTAAAGTTTCACGGATGTAATACACCAGAAAAGCAAAGAATTTTAGCCAGAACTAAAGTTATCATTGACAGCAACAGATATGTTTATAAACCAAATGCAGGTGTTTACAGAATACATGTCAGACACGGTTCATGTTTAAAGAATACTATTAGTTATAATGCTGGCATAGGTCCAGTAGATGCTATTTTGACTACATCAAAAGAAATGCTAAATTGCGACAGAAAGATTTTTCCACAAGCAATTAAAGATAAATTCATTATAACTGGCTATCCTGCAACAGATAAAATCTTTTCACCACATAACCTATATGATTGTGGATTTATCAAAGAAATAACTGGTACCGATAATAAATTTACAAAGATAATAAGTTGGCTACCAACATTTAGACAACATAGATTTTCGCCAAATTCAGGTTCTAAAAAAGTATATCCTTATGGATTACCTTTGATTTATTCACCAGCAGATTTTGATAAATTAAATGAAGTATTAAAACAAAATAACATTCTTCTTTTAATACATCCACATCACGCACAAGCAAAGAATTATAAACAACTTTCAAATACAACAAATATAAAATTTATAAATGAACCTTTGAAATTGAAATATAATCTTGCTAATACAGATATACTTGGCAACAGTGATGCTTTAATAACAGATTATTCTGCTGCATACCACGAATATGTTATATTAAATAGACCTATTGCTTTGGCTATTGATGATTTGGTAGAGTATTCAAAAAGTTGTGGTTTCTTTGTTAATTATCTTGAATGGATAAAGGGCGATTATCTTTTAACAGTAGATAATTTAGTAAATTGGTTTAATGATTTGTC
>Ga0247610_10004110_pt1 | contig 15648 bp, 18 predicted proteins | sample 174DNAGHGhighgp2_FD_193483 | JGI IMG/M metagenome (GOLD analysis project Ga0247610, IMG submission 193483) | Sheep rumen microbial communities from Palmerston North, Manawatu-Wanganui, New Zealand - 1742 DNA GHGhigh gp2 | ecosystem: Host-associated > Mammals > Digestive system > Stomach > Rumen... | reverse complement strand
GAGAACGAACGCTTAAGGCTGGAGAATCTCCTGCTAAAAAAAGTGAGAGCCTTAGTCGAGGAAAGAGAAGCCCGAAACAGAGCGATTGGGCGCAAGCCATCGAAGAACTAAGGCGTAATGAGCATGCGGACTTGGATGTTCTGCTGGAGCTCAAGAAGATGGCACGTAGCACGTTCTATTATCACCTCAAGCATGGCAAGAAGAAAGACAAGTACAAGGAAGTAAAAGATATGATATACACCATATTCCATAAGCACAAAGGTCGTTACGGCTACAGGCGTATAACGCTAGAACTCCGTAATGAGGGGCGTCTTATCAATCATAAGACGGTCAAGAAACTTATGGATGAACTTGGGCTGAAAAGCGAGGTAAGGAAGGTGAAATACCGTTCCTATAAAGGAGATGTAGGTAAGACTGCTCCCAACATCATCAACAGGAATTTTACGGCAGAGAGGCCTTACCAGAAACTTGCGACGGACGTGACTCAGGTGACGATAGAAGGGCGTAAGGCCTACCTCTCACCGATACTCGACATGTGCGGCGGAGAAGTGCTCTCTTATGTCATAACAGACACTCCGAACCTTGAAATGGTAATCACTATGCTCAATCGGATGTATGAGAGTGTAGATCTCCCTGAAGGCGTCGTATTGCACTCTGATCAGGGTTGGCACTACCAGCATGCAGCCTATCAGAACAGCCTGAAGAAGCATGGTATTATCCAGAGCATGTCTCGTAAGGGAAACTGTCTGGACAACGCCATGATGGAGAACTTCTTTGGTATCATGAAGTCAGAACTGCTGTATCCAGGCAAGTACACATCTATGGAAGTCTTCATAAAAGACCTGAAAGAGTACATTGACTATTATAATAATGAGAGAATAAAGCTCAGATTAAAAGGAATGAGCCCAGTACAATACCGGACTCAATTCCAAATGAGCAATAGTGTTTAATCCGTCCAAACTTTGGGGTTCACTTCAGGTTTGTCCCCTTTTCTGTCGGCTCAGTTTAATTTTTTATCGGACACCAATAAATTATTATATGTTTTGCAGAAGCATTGTTTTTACTAAGACTCCTTTGTTGAAAGCGTATAGATATAGGGATAAGTTTCAGCTTGTTCCAATTTTTTATGCAAAGAACGCGCCGCTGTCTAGATATGCGAGGCACTTCCCTGCTTTCTTGGAATTTCAAATCGAGGATTGCGAGAAAGTGGATCCTATCATGGAGAAGGTGATTAAAGAGAAAGGATTACCTGAAGAATTAATAAAACAGAGCAGAGTTATACCAGAACAAAACAGGATTAGAAAGGAGATACTCCAGCTTTTATCGGTTTTTACGAATTTTCTTTTCTTTGAATATACTTCGATGAAAGGATATTGGGGTATTATGACTCCATATCAGGATTTTGACAAGATAGATGAAAAAACAGCCTCGATGTTTAATAACCAGACAAGTAGTTGGTATGTTAATGCCTATGTATATCCAGGATTGAAGGATGATTTAGCTATTGATAAACTAACTGAGTGTAGCGATTATTATGAAGCAGTAGATGAGCCAATGGCGTATTTTACTGTTAATCCAAATCTGGAAAACAATCCTGAGATAAAGATACCACCATACCTGGATTTTATTCTTGACAGGTATTATCTTTTGGACAAGGATGTTAGGATAAAGGTTAGGCAAATAATTGGCCTGCTCTATGATGGCATAGAACTGTTTGATATAAAGAGAAGTGTTTCTTTGCTGTCTATTATTTCATCTATAGAGGGGATAGCACTTATCGATTATCAGATGTATGGTCAGACACCAAATCTTGGAGCAAAGAACAGAGTGCTTAGATATCTGAAAAGATATGTCGCTGGAAAATCTGGAGATAAATTTGCAGAATTTTATGCCAAGAGGTGTGATATTACTCATGAAAGTTCTCTTTTCTTGGGGGATGTAGACTTGTTTGGTGATGTCGAAGAACAAAATAAAGATTGGTTTTTCCGCATGGAAGTGATGCAAGTTGCTAGACTAGCACTATATAATTGGATGAGAAGGAAAGAAGAATAAGGAGGTCTGATGTCTGAAGGCTTAGGGGACAAGTAGAGTGATTTAACTATAACGTGTTGTTAGGATTGAGGAATTGATGCTGGCGATGCGTTTTTGTGGTGTCAGGCCTGAAGCTGCAGAGATCGGGATGTGGCAATGGCTGCGGAGATGATAAAGTGATGGAAAAACTTGTCGAAAGAGTTAAATAATTATAAAATCATATCGATACTTGGATTTTTCTGTATGTAATTTCAAATATTATATGTATTTTTGCGGCAAAAATAAAAAGATATGAAGATAACACTCGAAGTAAGCCTCCACTCTTTGTTCTCCTCCGTCATGGAAGAAGAGCGGTTTATGACTTCGCTAGACGTAATTAGAGAGGTCATGAATGTTCCTCAGTGTGCCTTGAATAGCATACTAAGGGCAAATGGTTACGCCGAGGTTGCACCGGGTAGCATTTGTATAGATGAAAAGATGCTGTCCGTTTTTGCAGATGCCTACATCCGCAAAATGAAAAACTTTTTTCTAAGTTCCGTCCGTAACATAGAAAATCTATCTTATGAAGAATTTACGGACCTCAATGAGTTTTATAACACTTTTAAAAAACAAGACGTAAAGTTCGTACGCAGAGCCGAATGGAGCCAGATCGATACTGAGCTGATTCGCGAAGCGTTTATGGACAAGATTAAAGAATTAACCCCACGAAGGAAATCGCGCTTCGATTGTTTTCTGGAGCAGATTTATGAAAGATGTGAGTTGCCGACAGTATATCATGAGTTGGGACATATTCTTATAAAAGATTCATGTTCTGATGAAAATAATAGTCTTTTAGATCGCGTAACTCACAATCGGTTCTATTTAGTAAGGCAAAAAGTCAAAAAAGCAGTTAATTGTTCGGTAAATATTGTGCGACAATTCTTTGTCGCGGCTCGATATCATATATTTGTTGCTGATGATGTAGATGCTAATGGTGGTTTGAATAGTCAGTTGAAACTATCATGTATGTATCATTTTAAAAGTAACAATTATGAACAAAGAACGACTGAAATCAAATATAGAGGCAAGTAACTTATCAAAGGAAGATAAGGAGGAACTTGTCAAACTGTTGAAACAGAATCGCCTGAACGAGTATATAAAACTAATAATTAAGTTAATGGGGGTGGGCAGCGTGTTCTGGGATTAAGCCCCCTGCAATAAGTAAGTATGGATTTAGGAAATGCAATTAAGACTCTGCGTAAGCAGAAGAAGATTACACAGAAACAACTTGCAGAGTTGAGTGAAATATCGACAAATGCGTTATGTAGTATTGAGACCGGTCAGTCATTCCCGTCGAAGACTACAATTGCCAAGATATGTAGTTCTCTGAATGTTCCAGAGTCTTATTTGCTTTTGTTTAGTATTACAGAAGATGATATCCCTGAGGGGAAGAAGATATTGTATAGAACTCTCTGTGAGCCCTTGAAAGAGGAGCTGATTCATGATTAGTGTGAAATAAGTAATGTAAGTTTGCAAATTTAAAAAAGGTTTTGTTATGCTGGACGTCATAAAGGTGGCATCTTACATCTTTGAAAGATATAAGGCGCAGGAGAAGACAAGAATTGACGAAATGAAGCTGCATAAGCTGCTTTATTTCGCTCAGCGTGAGTGTTTCATTCAGAAGGACGAACCGTTGTTCCCTGATCGTTTCGAGGCATGGAAATATGGTCCTGTCATGGTGAAAATACGTGAGAGATACCAAGAAGGAACACTTTGTGAGTGTCTATCGGAGAAGGAAGTGGCAGAATATGGAAGTGTTTTCGATAAAGTGTTTGAGAGTTACTCCAAAGAAGATTCATGGAGCCTGAGTATGCTAACGCATGGTGAAACATCTTGGAAGAATGCTCGTGTTGGTGTTCCTCCTGAGGCTAATTGTAATGCTCTGATGGAGACCAGTGATATTCGTAAAGATGCAGAGCGCATGAAGCTCCGCAGATTCTATTTCTCAGAAATACTTCCGCAGCTCCATGAGAATAACTGATGAACAGCAACGTAAATTAGACGGTCTTCGCCGCTTACGGGCAAAGGATGTACCAGCTGACATTCTGAACGAAATTAGGGGGCCTAAAGTTAACGGCCAAGATGCCACTTTGGTTGATCTCTTCCGAAATCCGAATTATTTGCAGGAAGATATAGATGGTACTTTGGCTTCATATGTCATCGTATCGCCTCAAAATCAGGTGTTGCTGTTTTTTTCTATCCGTTGCGGTGAGCTCTTTTTCAAGTCGGATCCGCATAAGATGGTGTTGGGGCATAATGCTTGGGTGGCTGTAAATTTGCTGATGAAAAAGGGCCTGGCAGAAGATGAACGTAAAAAAGCTATGGATGCGATAAAAGCGGCCTTAGATGAAGGAATCGCTTTTGATGATTTTGAATTCTACGCAGACAAAAAACAGAGTTTTATCAATGATGTTAAAAAAGAACCGAGTACAGAGGTCAGCCGAGTGTCTCAAGTTTTTCCTGCTGTTGAACTGAAATTCTTCGGTGTTAATGCTAATGCCGGTGGCTATTGGAAGTCATTGGGGTTAAATCAGAAGATGGGAGAAACCTTGTTCTGGAGTAAGATCATCCCAATAGTTGATGAGCTGAGGGAGCATGTCGGTTGCAGATTTTTGTATCTTTTTGCGGCAGACAATGAGGCAGAGGGGCACTTGGTAACATATTACAAGGAGCGCCTTCTTCATGTGGAGCAGAATCAAGTAGACCTGTCTTTTAACAAGCCATATTTCGATTACGAGAGTAGATTTCTTTATCAGGATATATCGAAGTTGGTTAAAGAGAAGGAGAGGTTTTTCAATACTTTCAATACTGAGGTTGAAGATCCTGTGTAAGATGGGGAAGGACTGAAAATGGGTTGGCTGACTGTAATTAAACATGTTATTATGGTTACCATCTTTATGGTTGTAGTAATCTTATTCATCCATGAAGATGTATGCGCTACTACGTCTGACTATATCTCAGGTGTAGGGAGTGTTGCTTCAGTTTATGCAATTATGATAACACTCTGGCAATTTGTTAAGAAAACAGATGAAATCAAAGAGGCTGTCACTGCTAAGACTAAGGAAATATCTTCATTTCTGACCTATGCAGAAATTGAAAGGCATAAGGAAATGTGTAATTCAATCTATAATAGTATTAATGGAGGTCAGTATGAGGCTGCTGCCATGAAATTGGATGCTATTAAGAACTTGTTGATAGAATTGAGGGAAAGAAGGCCAGATGACGTAGAATTAAATGCTATCAACAAGGTGATAAAAGAAATAGGTAATGATAGTGTGAATCTGAGAGATCCCAGGATTTCGAATGAGGAATTGGATTGCAAAGAGGTCTTTAAACATGTAAACAAAATGTCGAACATCTTGTCGAATATGTCGGCAAGCATAAAAAATGAACAGTTATGATAGAGAAGTATAAGCAAATAGTAAAAATGTTACTATCGCTCACTAGCGAAGGCAAACTGGAATGGGAAAAAACCAGTGGTAATGAATACAAGGTCAGTATAGGTAAGAACGATATATCCATCTTGTATCATGAGGCTAGCCCTTATAGTCTTGTTACAAATGCTGCTCCAGACATTAGTTTCCTTAGTTTAAGGCTATGGGATCATAATGGATCGTTGAAGGATTATGAAACTGTCGAAAAACGCGACTATGGATCAACCGACTATGATAATCTCATGAGTTTGTACGTAGCGGCACGCAGAAGTTATGGAAAGGTGTATAATACACTGGACGATATCCTTCAGGATTTAGAGAAAGCAGGTAAGGAGGATAAATAAAACTATATGAAAATAACAGCACAACATGTAGAAATTCTGCTTGCTATTTCTTCATTAGTCGTGGCAGTAGCGTCTTTGCGAGTTGCTAAAACGCAGGAAATAATTGTCAAATCTCAATTTGATGCTCAAAAGGAGGAGCATCAACCAGTTTTCTTTGTTGAGAAATTTACGGCAAATCATGATAGTACAGAGTGTTTCAGAATAATTATAAGTAATAATTGCGCAAAGTCAATTCTGCGTGTACACACAGAAACTTATTATAAAATAGACGAAGTAATCAGTAATTGCTCGAAGTATGAAATACTAAAGACCTATTATCTTCCTGTGCTGGGATATTACTCATCGCATGATAGAATCTTAGGTTTGGCTAATAGGATGGTATGTGATACTACGTTAGGAAATTTGAGAAGCTATTTAGATTTTAAACGAGAATGTAGATTGAGAATCGCTGTTGACAAGAGTCGGAGTTATAGTTGTGATAAGATAGATTTCTTTGTCATCGACTATATGGACATATATAAAAAACCTCATACGGCATATTATGAAGGAGAATTACATTCGACAAAAGAGAGGTATGACGAGGTTGTACGTTTGTCTCGAAAAGAGTTCGACAATAACTATTATCATCGAGAGTTGTTTAGTTTGGAAGATGTTTTAAAGTATCTTGATGAGAGACAATAATTCAGATAGATAATTGGATAACAATTTGTTTTCTGATATGTAAGTATAAAGATGAAATTATACATAATCGGGAATGGGTTTGACAGAGCTCATCAGCTACCTACAAGTTATAAAGATTTCGCCAAATATCTGTCTGAATCTCAACCAGATGCATATCAGCGAATAGGGTTGCTGTATAATCATTCTGATGAAAACTGGTTGTGGAAAGACTATGAGGCAAACTTGAGCAATATTGATATAGACGGGTGCGTAGAGAAAAGGATTGACTATTGGAATCCCCATTCTCGCCATGATATAGAGAACCTCTTCGATACCCTATATCATGATCTTCAACAATTGTTCCATGACTGGATTAATACGATTTCCGTTGATGGATGTGAGGATTTTTTGAATCTATCACCAGATGATTATTATATCACATTTAATTATACGAATGTTCTAGAGAGGAAGTATCATATCCCTCGGAGTCATATATGCTATATACATAATGATACCTCTAACCAAACTTATTTGAGGCCTGTTATCGGACATGGCGAGGGCTATAAGCAAATCGAAACGAGAGTTCAACTTCATAAAGAAAGGGTTACCGAGATTGTTAATAGACGTGGTAAGCCAGAATGGTGTGAAAGTGAAGAGGCATATGTGGAGTTCATTCTGAAGTGTTTTCAAGAACTGATTGGCTCTCTCAAAAAACTACCTTCCAATAATATCGCATATAATACGAGTTATTTTACAATGCTCAATGGCTTGAAATTTTCTGAGGTGTACATTTGGGGACATTCATTGGCGGATGTTGATGTCCCATACTTTGAGAAGTTCTTTTCTTTGGAGTCTGTGAAGTTTGCCAAATGGTATGTAAGTTATCATGGAGATAAGGAGAGAGATAAGTTGTATTTGAAATTCTTCAGAATATCTAAGTTAAAGAAACTTCCTTGTATGATGGAATTGGGGGCGAAGATAGGCCCTGACGGTACGATTTCGCGCAATAGAAGGAAAATCTATGAAAAAAGAAAAGTCGCTGACGAAATCCAGACTTAGGATAATAGCATTAAGGCCGATTACACCAGTGAACTGTGATGAAAATGTCATGGCGATGGTGAGGAGTATCCAAAAGAAAGTGTTTGGATCTGACTGGATGTATTTCTATAGCGGCTATAAATTGACGGATATACCAGATATGGTCTGCGGAGATGATGGTGATATGTTGCCTGCATACGGCTATTATCTGGAAGTACCGAAAGATGCAGATAAAGATGGACTACTGTTTGATACTGATAACTTGTGCGTGAGCATCAGTGCCGTGGTGGGACCAAATGGTAGCGGAAAGAGTTCAGCGATTGAACTGATGATCAGAATTTTGAATAATCTGTCGGTGGCTGCTAAGGGAGAAACGAAGAATCATATTGCCTCGGAACATTTATACTTCATAGAGAATGTGTATGGGGCCATTGTTGCGGCAGAAGGTGACCATTATTTTCTGATACAGGTATATGGACGCTCGGTGAAGGTGGCATCATACGTGTGGAAAGAAGAAAACCATCATTATGAACGTGATTATATGCCAGAATTGCTTACCCTTACGGATAAAAATGATAGATATGAGCCAATTTTAGGTAATGGCATAGGACAGGTACAGCTCTACAATCTGTTTTATACTGCTATCTTCAATTACTCCATGTATGCCTATAATTATATGGACTATTATGAAGAGAGAACGATTGAGAATAGATGGGCAACGGAGAATGAGAGAGATAAAGAAGGAAAGGCGACCTTTGGAGAACCATATACCCAAGACCAATGTTGGCTGAAGGGTTTGTTTCATAAGAATGACGGATATCAGACTCCGATAGTTCTGAACCCGATGAGGGATGAGGGGATAATCAATGTGCCGAAAGAAAATAGCCTTGCGACAGAAAGAGTTCGCAACATGCTATTTTATGAGAATGAGCATGAAGAAGGGCATGGGGGACAACCATTATTCCCATTTAGAATCGTGAATAGTCATCTTGAGGTTGTGGCATTAAAAATTTCTGCTTTCAAGGAACCGAAGTTTGGAAGAGATAGTATTATTGGAACCTTGAAATTGGAAAACACGCCACTGGCTCGGAATTTTGAAAAAAGCAGGAAGAGAATCTGTGATGAGTGGGCAGGACTGATGTTTATGAGACATGATGAGGCAACTGATGAACAAAAGATAGCATGGGATTATGTGGCCTATAAAACATTGAAGATTATTACTACATACGACAAGTATGAAGATGCAAGGAAAGACATTGTGGAATCTGTAGAGATAGACGAGGCAAAGATTGAACGTTGTCTTAAGGAGATGCAGAAAGACGACAGTCATATAACGCTGAAGTTGAGGCAGGCTCTAAACTTTCTTAAGTTTCGTGTGTTTCGAGGGCATATGAATTGTGAAGGCGGATATGTATCGCTTTATGAAGCCTATAAACGGTTTGAAAAGCAGATAACTATATTCAATGAAATGAATATGAGAATGCAAAATGGACGGATGTTAGTGAATTTACCGAAAGGATATACGGATAAGGATATACCCCATTTTAGTGTTGATTTCAAAACAATGCATCTGCAAATATCATATAAGCCAGGTAAAGAAAAACCCGTCCCTGTGATTTACATGAAAGATGGTCGACTGATTATGAGATATCCGGGGCATCAAGAAATATTGCCACCTCCGATTTATGATATGCAACTCATGTTGATAGAGAAGGATAAGATTAAAGAAAACGGGCGCTTTGATAATAAGGATATATTCCCGATGAGTGGGCTGAGTTCTGGCGAGAAACAAATCGCAGGTGCGGTAAGTAATTTCGCCTATCATTTAGCTAATATTGATTCTGTTTGGGAGGATAAGAGCCTGAAGGTGCTTGGAAGAATAGAGCCTGAATCGGGAGTTAAGCAGGACGTACCTCTTATCAGATATAAATATGTGAACGTGGTATTTGACGAGGTGGAGTTATATTTCCATCCAGATTTGCAGAGAAGGTTTGTTAGTCTATTGATGGATGCTATCAAGAATTTGCACTTGGAACATGTGGAGGGTGTGAATATGCTACTTGTTACTCATTCTCCATTTGTGTTGAGCGACTTGCCTAGGAGTAATGTATTAGCTATAGGTGAAGACGAGGATGAGGTGAAGGAAACTTTCTGTGCTAATATTCATGAGATGCTGGGGAATAGTTTCTTTATGAAGTATACCATGGGTGATCTAGCCCGGGAACAGGTGGAGGAAATTTTTAAACTTTATAATGAATTTGAAGAGAGTGAGGATAAGAAAGGACTCATAGCTTCGCGGGCATTGAAGTGGCCTCAATATGAATATGTGGCCAGTCTGGTTGCAGATGAGTATCTGCATGGGCTGGTTGGTAGAATGTTGGAGGAAATGAGTAAATATCTGCCTGAGCCTGATGAAGATATAGATGAGCAGATCAAAGAGGCAGAGGAATGGCTTAAAACGCTTAAGGAAAGAAAGGAGAAACAGCATGATTAAGATGAACTATGGCAATGCCAAGCATCTGACACAGCTCAAAGAGGATTATCCGAAGATATTCAAGGGCGTTAGCAGAATGGAGTCGCGATGGACGGCTTTGAGAAAGAAACTCGTTAAGAAGGATGCTGAATTTAAAAGACTGCTTCCTGCGAAGGTTTACGAGCTGTTGGTGATGGATTTTGAGGGGTTGGCTGATATCTACGAGAAATATATTGTGCAGGTTTTGGAGGAGGAAATCGTGGATGATGCTAAATCCCTGTTTGCGTATGAAGGGCATAAGGATAGATATGATGTGACATGGACTGGACTACGGTCGAAGATTGTTGAATTCTTGCTGGATAAGAAAAACGGTTTTGATATTCATACGTGTCATTACTGCGATATGGCGTACATCAATGTGTTTGAGGTAGGGAAGAAGAAAAAGACTCAGTTTGATCTGGACCATGTGTTGGATAAGGGGAGATGCCCGATTCTGGCACTGTCGCTGTTTAATCTTGTTCCGTCTTGTCAGGTATGTAATGGTAATCGCATCAAGGGTAGAAGGCTGCTGTATACTGATGCCAGATTAAGGAAGAAACTCAGTCCGACGAATCTGAATTATGATTTCGAAGGGAAAGTGAAGATAGAGGTGAGGAATAAGAAGGGAGAGTGCCCGAACACTGGATTTGAGAAGAGGATGGATGATTATGAGATCAAGTTTGACACGCATCTTGATCCGGATTATGATGAAGAGGTGAAAGCTTTTCATCTGAAGGAGCGGTATGAGTACCATAAATGTGAGGCATTGAGGATGCTCGATCTGAAGGAGAGATATAGCGATGCACGGATTTTGGAAATGGCCAGGATGATAGCTGGAGGATCTAAGGTGAAGATGACGCTCCTTGGGGCTGGGTATTTGGCACTGTTGAAGGAGGATGTGTTTGCCAAGGAGTTTCGGAAGAAGTTTCATAGGAGCTTTGGGAAGATGTATGATGATGTGATGGAGTAGGTTGTATGGCAATGAATGAATTTTTTGAGTCATTAGGTAAGGCAAGAGATAAGGCCAGAAAGTATGGGTATAAGTGTTTGTGCCCTGGTTGCTCGAAGAAGGCCATAAACTCACATCTCGTACAGAAACATCCTTTTTTGGAGTCGATAGCAGAGGATGGAAAGGTGTACCAAATCGGTGATAATGAAATCAGCCCAATGTCCGGCGACTTCAGCGATCTTAAGGAGAAGACGTTATCGATTCAACAAGCGTTGTCGATGCCTCTTTTTTGCTCGCAGCACGATAATGATTTGTTTAAGTCGATAGAATCAGGCAATATTGATTTCGATTCGACACAAACGTTTCTTCTTTTTAGTCTCAGGGGACTAGCAAGTCAACGTTATCTTGAAGAAAAACGCCAGGTGTATTATCAGAATACAGGGAATGAAGGCGAGCCGTTTGATGTACAAAGGGAATACTCTAAACATGTGATTGACCGATTTGATAGTACTCTTGATATGTTGCTTCAAGATATAGAGACGAAGGCGCATGATCAATATGTTTTTAAAATTTTAGATTTGCCATACGCTCCATTTTGTGGGGCGGATGCTGTAGTGGATGAAGATGAAATGGTGAATTCTTATTATAAAGGGGATATGACTGCACGACCGATAAATACTCTTTATTTGACGCTGCTGCCAATAAGGGAGAAAGAGGTGCTTCAGGTGATTATTGGGTATCATAAGGATTATGTTGGTGATAAGCAAAGGGCTTTTTATGAGAAGAATGTGAAATCGCCTAAACGAGATACTTTTTTGCAGTTTGTTTTTCGCATGAAGAATTGGTGTTGTAGTCCTTCAGTGATTAAGGATACGAATTTTGCCACTATCTATGAGATACGGAGGAATGAGATAATCTGGAATGGTGGGTGTTGAGGATAATGGAGGTGTAAGAAGGATAAATTGTATGGATAGAGAAGAGTTTGTTAAGAGGCTGTATTCTACGGTTATTCCTGAGGGGACGGCCCCTGAGGATATACAAACAATGACTCGCCCTGTGTCGGAAGCGATTAGGGAGATGATGCCAAAAAGGTTGTTTCGATATAGGGTATTTGAAGACAGGTCGGTGGATGCTTTTGAAAATGACATCATATATGCGGTGACGGCGGATAAGTTTAATGATCCGTATGATACTTTGGTGAGGTATGACTTGGAAGGTATTGAGAAATGGGTGAACACTGTGATGAATACAGAGACTCTTGGGCAAATGAAAGAGTGGTATGCTCAAGGATGGGATTTGCCTAAAGAAGTTAGACATATTCTTCCAAAGGAAATGACTGATACGTTGAAAGTGGCGCTGTTTTCGATAGAGGATATCAAGGACTATGAGGAAAGGATAGAAGAAACCAGACAAAGGATGATATCGCTGATAGAAACGTATTTCCCGATCTTGTCGGAAACGAGTAAGAGGTATTCGACGATTGCGTGTTTTAGTGAAAGTATCGAGAGTGTTCTTATGTGGAGTCACTATGCTGATTCTCATAAGGGCTTTGCATTGGAATATGATTTCAGACCGACATTGGAGCAGCCAATTAAGAATGTAGCGCTGTTGCCGGTTGTTTATAGTGAGGAGAGGTTTGACATTTCTGATTATATCGCATGGGGCTTCCTTAGAATCTTGGGGCTTCAGGCTAAGATGCCGGATATATCAGCGTCGTTTAAGAATGCACTGTGGAAGTCTGATATTTGGGCGTATGAGAAGGAGTGGAGGATGATTGATTCGACTCCTCGGGATATCACTGATGAGAGGGCTTCGGCTATTCCTTATAAGCCGGTGGCGATTTATTATGGTCGGCATATGAGTGGCGATGATAAGAAAAGGCTTCATGAGGTGGCGAAGGAGAAGGGGATCAAGGAGTTTGAGATGTATCTGGATTATTCATCGAAGAAGTATGAGATGTTGTATAGGGAGTATAAGAGAGAAGAAGTATGACTCAGGAGGAGAGGTGGCAGGCTAAGTATGAAGAGGTGGTTGATTTCATAAATACCAACCATCGTAATCCTTCGCGCCATCGAATAGAGGAGCACAATATGCTTAACTGGCTGAAGGCGTGTAGGAAGAAGATGAATGCTGGCGAGCTTAAGGAACCACGGTTAAGTATGCTTATGAAACTGCTGGCGCTAAGCGAGCGTTATAAGCGGAAGAATCAGTACGAATAGTAAGTCTCGTTATTGTCACATGAGGAAACAGGCAAGAATCTGGATCAGATGGTGTTGGGTTTGAGGTTCCTGGCGAACCTCATAAAGAACGGAAGCCGGTCAGAGATCATCTGGTCGGCTTTTCTCGTTTTAATAGGTGTGACATAATTGGTTAAAACGCGAATATGGGATAGTTTAATGTTACACTGGGGACTTAAAATTTGTTAAATAATTGTGCTTAATAGTTTTAAATTAGGCCGTTATTCGTATATTTGCGCCATAAAAGTTTAAAATAGAGCTGTTATGGAGAATATTTATATGCTTACGGATGGGGCAATCCTTGGAAAAATAGGAGAAAGGCTGAAGTCTGTCAGACTAAAGCAAAACATCACCCAACAAAGCCTGTCTGAGGCGGCCAATGTGTCTCTCTCTACCGTCAAAAAGATAGAGAAGGGAGAGATTCGGTCGTTTGATTCGCTGTTGAGGCTATTACGAACGTTGGGAAAGCTTGACATCCTCCAGCCGTTGGTCGAAGAGCAACAACTGAGCCCCAATGAATACTTTCAGTTGGTGCAATCGTCGAAGACCAATCAGAGGAAACGGGCCGCAGGTAAAGTGAATGAAAAACATCAGGAGGAGTCGGAATGGTAGATGTAGCACGCGCCAACATGTTTGGCTTTCCTGTAGGGACATTCCGCTGGGATGAACGTTATGGAATCGTACAGTTTGAATACGACCATAGTTTCGTGGGGCGTGGCTTGGAGCCATCTCCGCTGATGATGCCCGTCCAAGAAGGTCGCGTCTATTCCTTTGCAGATTTGGATCGGGAAACCTTTAAGGGACTGCCTGGTATGTTGGCTGACTCATTGCCTGACACTTATGGTCGGGCTTTGTTTGACCGCTGGCTTGCCATAACGGGCCGTACGAGTAGCAATCCTATTGAGACCTTGTGCTTCTTGGGGAAACGCTGTATGGGCGCTTTGGAGTTTGAACCGGCCATAGACACAACATTCGACCCTCACGCCAGATTTGAGATCGACTCCTTGGTTGATGTTGCGAAAGAGGCATTGGCAGACAAGAATGCTTTTGATGCCAATCTGAATGACGACAAGAAACAGGCTATTGCCGAGATTTTGCGGCTGGGTACATCAGCCGGTGGGCAGCGGGCCAAGGCCATCATTGCATACAACAAAGATACAGGCGAGGTGCGGTCTGGTCAGGTAGATGCGCCTGAAGGATTCGACTATTATCTTATTAAATTGGATGGTGTCTCGGCAAAGGCAGGATTTAAGGAAACAGAGAACTATGGTCGATTGGAGTATTCTTTTTATAAATTGGTGAAGGCTTGTGGAATAAAAATGACGGAGTGTTCACTGATTGAGGAGAATGGACGTGCCCATTTCCTGACGAAGCGTTTTGACCGTAAGAATGATAAGAAAGTACACATGCAGACACTTTGCGGTATGGCTCATTATGACTATCGACTGCATCGGGCCTATTCTTACGAGCAAGCATTCAATGTGATGCGCGCCCTGCGTCTGCCCTATTCTGAGGCCAAGGAGATGTTCCGCAGGATGGTGTTCAACGTGGTGGTACGCAATCAGGACGACCACACCAAGAATATCTCATTCCTGATGGAGGGAGACGGCAAATGGCATCTCTCACCTGCTTACGACATGGGTTATGCCTATAATCCCAATGGTGGTTGGACAGCTACACATCAGATGTCTATTAACGGGAAGTTTGATGATATCACCCGTCATGACTTGCTGACATTTGCCCAACAAAACAACATCAAAGACGCTTCGCTGATTATTGATGAAATATGTGAGGCTGCTTCGCATTGGCCGCAAATAGCCCGCGAGTGCGATGTGCCAGCAGAAATGATTGAGGCTATTGTGCCGAATATGCTTGTTCGATTGTGACCTTTACTCGTTTGCATGGTCCGATTATGTCACACTAGAGGGGACAGACCCGGTTGTGAGGTATTAACTTAAAAGTACAACAATATGTTTACATTAATCCAATTACCGTATGCGATGGAGGCACTGGAGCCTGTGATCAGTGCTGAGACGATTTCGTTCCATCATGGCAAACATTTACAGGCGTATGTTGATAATCTCAATAAGCTGCTCCCTGGAAGCGGTTTTGAGGGATTGTCTCTCGGAAGATCAGGGGACGGTTCTTTGATCCGTTTTGCAGTAAGGGATAAAAGTCATTAAAGTGATATATGCCGCGAAAGGCGAGAAAGGAATCAGGGACGGGTATCTAGGAACCCGAAGATTGCGTTGTATATGCGGTCGTACAAGTTGGTGAAGGAGTTGGCTCGTGTGTGTGATATGACTCCTGATGGAGTGTACTACCATACGAAGCGTCTTCGTGAAAATGGCGTGTTGATTCGTGAAGGCGGACGTAAAGAGGGACATTGGGTCGTCGTTAAAAA
>Ga0247610_10004109_pt1 | contig 15650 bp, 25 predicted proteins | sample 174DNAGHGhighgp2_FD_193483 | JGI IMG/M metagenome (GOLD analysis project Ga0247610, IMG submission 193483) | Sheep rumen microbial communities from Palmerston North, Manawatu-Wanganui, New Zealand - 1742 DNA GHGhigh gp2 | ecosystem: Host-associated > Mammals > Digestive system > Stomach > Rumen... | reverse complement strand
GAAGAAGTGCTAACTTCCTATAATGATACGCGCATTAAGCTAATTGAGAAGTATGCAAAGCGTAAAGAAGATGGCGAATTTGATGTAAATGAAAAGAATGAATATCAATTTACTCCAGAAAATATGCAGGCTTATGTTGAAGAAATTAATAAGCTGATCGCGGAAGAAATTGAAATCGAAGCCAATCCAATTCGATTTGAAGATATTGAAAATTTGGAATTCACCGCTTCAGAAGCTACATTCCTAGACCCATTTGTAGTAGAAGAATAAAAAAATAAAAGCCCGGACTGAAAAGTCCGGGCTTATTTTTTTATGCAGATAAATAATTATCTCCTGTACATCTATGCGCGCATCCAGATTTACAAGTACCTACGCAGCTTCCAGAACAATTGGGAGCACAGTTCGCAGTACAAGTGACACTGCATCCACCTGAACAGCTAGTTGTACAACCAGATCCGCAGGCCATGGCGCAGCCTTCTGCACAAGCATTCAAGCAAGAGCCAGTGCAATCTAGCTCGCATCCTGTTCCGCACCCACGAACACAAGATTTCTTACAGCCGCCTTGACAGTTCGTTGCACAAGTTTTAAAACAGGTAGATTGGCATACTTCGCAGTATCCGCTACCTCCACCTCCACTGCCTTTCTCAAGCGATGGAGTTCCATCAGCCTGAATAATTACAGTACGGCTAACTGATGCGCCCTAAGTGCTAGCGGTGACTGTAACTTTACCGCCGTTTGGGCCCACCTATATGTCATCCTTAGTTATTGTTACCCCCCCTCCACTGGTCGCGACTGCCGTGACCTTCCCTGAGCCGTCAACCGTCACTGTTAACGTGATCGCCGCCGCAGCCTCGATAGCTCTTCTGTATGCAGCCATCGAGGCAATATTAAAATTTGCAATATTACCATTAACTTTTTTAAGAGTAAAAGTTCCCGCATTTGAATCTGTTATTAGATCATAGAACAATTCTCCCATAGGAATTTCTATTATATCCTTCTAGTCATTTACTCCTAAGAGTTTATTATTAATATCAAATTTAGTATCATAGATTTTTCCACCACTCAATCCGTCCTCAAAGTTAAGATCAAATGCTCCTATTTTGCCTTTCTTAATTATGACCTATCCATCCGAAGCCTTTGCTTGGAATGTTATTTCTTTGTATCCTTGCGGCTATACCGTTGTAGGTATGGGCGGAGTAGTAACATTAGCGTTTCTTAAATTAATAAAAGAACTAGTATACGTGTAAATAACATAATCATCTGCAGTTTTTCCAGTTGGAAGATTAGTGCATGTTTTTAAAAGCTATAGCCATTCAGCATCGAGTCCATTGGCATTAAAAGTATATGTAATCTTCTTATCTACGTCGTACAAAGCATAAGTAGTATGGTCATTTGCTAACATTACATATGCCGTATATCCAGTATTTTCTGTAGTTTGAGACCCTTCGGCTGTTAATGTATAATGATCATCTATATTAGTTCCGCCAGATTCACTTGTGGTGTTTGTTTGTTCATTTGCAGTGTAGGACGTATCTACATGCACATATTTTGGACGCACAGAAGTGGGCGTAACTTCTTCTACATAAACTGCTTCGTTCTCTTCAATATTACCATCTTTCTCTTCAGTTAAATAATATATTACACCAGATATCATATTTCCATCACCATCAAACCCATAATGAGCATACAAACGATTTCCATCCTTATCGACCGCCGTTTTAGCATATGTCATATTAGGATTTAACTCAATTCCAGCTTCATCATTCGGCGCGCTAATTAAACGAATCCCTTTACTAGATAATTCATTTTCAGTTAACTTCCAACCTCCGAGATAGCCAGATGTTGCAACTACACTACCCTCCAAAGTTAAATTACCAGTATCAGGATCGGCATAAAATACATCCTTACCGGACCAGTTACGTAGAATTAAACCATTCCAGCTAATCTCTACGCGTTTAATTTCATCAGGTATAGTTTGCATATATTTAGATGAGCCATCATTATCTAGCCCTTTATACCAGGTTCCCTTTTTAGCTATTAAAGCTAAGCCCTCTGAATCATATTTTACATACTATAAGCTATCTACGCCAGTTTGCGATTTTGTCGTATCACCGTTTAAAACTGCTTCACCGTATTCAGCAGAGCTCGTTAAATCACTATCTGAAGGGAAAGCTTTATAAGCAAATAGGCCATTACCATTTAACTAGAAACGTACTTCGTTTCCAGCATATATTTTAATCCTATTAGTATCTAGCTAACCACTAGTAATTAAGCTTGCGTTAATACCTGAGGGAACAATACCAGTATTCCAAATCCAGTTACCATTCTCATCTTTTTTATTTGCAGTAAAAATGCCACCACCGCGGAAAGCTACTACACCTTCAACGCCATCACGACTAGTACTGCGGCCCCAGATGCCATTTACATTGTCAATGGTAAGTTTGCCGTTATTAAACTAGAAATTTATATCTTCATTATTAAATAGACTATCTTGCAGCAAATCGCCATCGATTAAGCCGGTAGAAGTGAATGCCTATATTGCAGACTTAATTCCGCCCGCACTTTTTTTCATAGCTTCACTTTGCGCAACAATCGTTGAGAAAAGATCTTCAAATTTAGTTTCATAATTTTTTATTTCTACCTAATCTTCCCAAAACCTGTCAAGCTTTAGGGTTACTGCAGAAATATAACCTGCAACGTCTTCTAAATGTAAATCATTATCATTTATATGTACTATTTGATTCAAACGTTTATAAGCAGTATGGATAAATGTGCTATTAAGTAAGCTTAATTCAACATTATACTCAACCTTTGGGCGGGAATTTTCTTTCATTACTTTAATTGCGTCTAAGTATATGGCAGTATCGGCATTAGAAAGTACATAAACCAACTCAAAAGGAACAAGTTTGTCCTACTAATTGTTTAATAATGCGGCTGGTTTAAATGTTAAATAATATCCTGCCTAAGAGTCTTCCATACCTTTTGCCCTATCGTCTGGCACAATATAGTAATCCTCATTATTCTTTAGCATAGTCTTTTTCGCGGAAATTTTTAATGTAGAAGAATAATCCTTTAATTTAATCGTATTAAAGTATAAGCGCGGATAGACACGTTTCTTAGAATAATTTTCCCACGTAATTCCAGCAGATTGTTCCTCGTTAAGACGTTCACCGGTAATATAACTTTCTTTTTTGCAAGGCACAGAAAGTAGCGGCTTAATTGTATCAGGCGATTCATCTTCATAATACCCAATATAAGCGTCATACTCTGATAGTTCTGTTTCACTATATTCATATTTTTCATTAACTACACTTAAACTTTCTTTTTGATACAAACCAGTACGAAGAAAATTAACTACCTAATCTGATAACTATTCCGCACCAGTGATAATAAGTGAAAATACAGGAGAGCTTCCGCTATCAGAAATCCACCCAAACTCGCACCCGCCACCAAGTCTATAGACACGCCATATATTATTCTGTAATTGTCCAATTTGAGCTGGAATCCAAGACTGTACCCGTGCGGCCGGAGTAAGATAGTCGTCATTAATAATAGGTATCATTTTCTTTAATATTTCAATATTTTTCTATAGTTGAGCTATTCTATCAGTGTACCCTTCTTCTTTAAAACCTTGTTCTTGTCCGATAAGCCAATTCATACCTTCCAATGTTGTATTAATAATTTCTATTCTTCCTTCAAGTTCATTAATATCACACTTTGATGGGTCAGTGGGCCAATTCTTTTTACTCGCAATAACGGTTAATGTATCGTTTAAATTCTGATAATTCTTATAATATTCTAATCCAGCATCAAGATTATTAAATGACTGTATGCCATTCTTTTCGCCGATTAATAAAGGAAATAAATTCTCAGAATTAAAACTAGAATTAGCTTGTTTTTTCTCTTTTAGCTCTTGTATCGTCATTAACACATTTGGATCAGGATATCGGAAAGCAATATTGTCCAAATGCGAAAGGAATTTAGCTCTTGTCTCAATTTCGTCCTAGTTACTTGAACTTAATAAAGTGCTTATATTTATAGCTAAGTGCTCATTTATTGAATTATTAATACCAACATTATATATAATTGGAGATTCATTCTCATAATACTTCTCATCATCCCACAAGAACTATAAGTATTCTGTCGTTGGACTACTGCTGCCATCTGGGCTTCCCAGTATATTTATTGCAAATGAATCATTGTATCTATGTCCATAATCATTAAAGTCGTCTGGTTGCCAATAGCCTTCGCGCATAGCAGGCCCCATCATTTTTTCAAACTTATTAAAAAGAGCGGCCTTATTTTTTAGCGCTGTTTTTAATCTCCCTTCAAGTCCGCCATCTGAAATGTCTGTGAGATTCGTATTTGCGAAAGGATCAGAATTTTGCCAATCTTCATTCGACTACCACGCTGTCGCCTAACTTTCAGACAACACGCGCATTTCATCAATCTCAGTACTAATATAATCGCTAGATTCAATTGTAGAAGAATCGTTGTCTGCCATGCCAGCCCCTAGATATTCCGCATTATTTCCTTTACTACCATATAAATAATAATTAAGTGTATCTCTTTCAGTTTCAGCTTCTGTTAATGCAGCTTTATCCTAAATAGCTCGGTTTTTCCATCTTTCTGCTAATTCATTATAATAACTATAAGGATCATACTTAGCTCTCATATAAATCTAATGATCAGTAGCCTCATCTATATCACGAACTATATTTGTTAATCGCACAATAGTTAGCCCGTCATCATCATATTGTATAGAAAACTATGTTATTGGTCCAGAATACTATGTAACTTTTCCAGAATAATTATTATTTTCAAATAATTCAATACTTTCTTTGCTTAATCCAGGCCAACGCTGAACATTAACATAGCTCCCCCAATTTGCGTTATCTTCACTACTATCAATTACAGTTAAGGAAGTATTAATATCTGTTAAGACCGGCTTGCCCGTAATTCCGCTGGCTTCTTTCGCGGCTTCATCACTCTAATTAATAGCTTCCGTGATAGAATTAGTTAATGTGGTTATTCTAGCGTTTACATCCACTAGTTGATTTTTTATAACATCTATATGCTCTTTAAGCATAATAATTTCCTAATTAAGATTGTGCATCTATTCTTCATATTTAGGAATTTCTGCATACTATTCATCAGTGATAGCTTGTATTTCATGTAAATAGTCAAAATTAAGTAAATAGTCTTCCTTACTTTTATTTGCATCCACATCCATGATAGTAACTTCATTATCACCCTCTTCTACTGTTTGCACATACATCTTACTAATAATTTCAGAGTTATCTACAGTACGCGTAATTGCGCTAGAAGAATAAGGATACGTCAAATCAATATGACCCTACTTATCTTGATAATAATTATTATAATAGACAACTGTACGCCCTGGGGCACCATCTTCAGTTATCGCTTTAATCGAATAATCTTCATCATGAGCGTATTCATAACGACAATAAACCCCAAATTGTTCAGCGATAGTTTGCGTTACGTTGTATAAATTACTTTCTGAAATTTCAACTGGGCGTTGCTTTTCGCGCATACCTTCTATAGTACGAGGAACTAATTCATTTCTATTTTCATCAAGCCGCCATGAAGAAGTATATTCATCTTCATAAACTATATATTCCTTTCTTTCCTCACCGACATTGTTATAAGCGCTCCAATCCATTTCAATTCTATAGCACCAATTGCCTTTCCAATGACCTTCGCTATCCTTAAATATTAAGTCATTCCAATACTGAATATTTTGTACTGGTTCCTATTCTTTAAAATCCTCAGTAGTTAATTTCTTATTATCATATTCATTTATTTCTGTTATATATGTCTCTTTAGATAAAGAGATACGATAACCGATTTTTCCTAGCTCATGAAATGCTAAACCTTCAGCTTTTACAGTCAAGTCCAATTCATCGACATTATGATCATGTGCGACGGACGTAACTAAGAATTCAAATATGCCTTCATCATTCGTGCCTTTGTTAAATATAACTTTTAACTTATGCATATTAGCTTCAAGCGGCTAATTGTCTAGGTGAAGCCATAAGGGATTTTCTATTTTAGTCGCTCCATCATAATAATACTTAGGAATAGTAAAGCTCAATTCTTCAGTACCATCATCGCGCAAGACCATTTCTGGATCTTGAATCTGGCCTTTATGGTTCTAATCAGACCACTTCAGGACAGATAAAAACCTGTCCTGAAGCGTCCAAATAGAAATCTCATAGCTGCGAACCGGCTTTGTTGCGTTCAAATAATTTTCAGCCATGATTAAATTCCTCCTTTAACTCCTTATAAATACATATTTTTGAAAATAAACTAAAGCTATGTAAGGCCGTTTGGTACATTGTGTGTAATTAAATATGAATTATTTTCTCCACCATTTGCCTTCCAAGCGGCTACCTGATAAGTTGATGTTAAAACGTTTCTCTCATCTAATATTATGTAATTACTCTTCACCATATCTCCAACATTTTCTTCCCAATTTTCAGTTTCAATTGTAGAACTATTTTCTGTAAAATAGCTTTGCGCACGAATCGTAAATTCACCAATTGCCGTGCCTGTCTTAGCATCAAAAGTAAAGGTGGCGGGGAAAGGCGTATCGTCATTCATAAAAATTTTCTTTATTTCCCCTATTAATTGGCCTTTCTTACTGGCTTCACATTCGCTTGCACTAATAATATGATCTGCATTTTGAGCAGTAAACTTATCAATAGCCAAATTCGCCCATGCGCGTATCTTTGGATGCCGTATAGTGTCACGAATCGTCTCACGTATTGTCTCCCAGCTATTACCTTGTGCGTATAAGGTAGGGTTCTGAAGAATAGTAATAACATTATTATAGCTACTATAGAGAGTAGGAATAGTAAAATTAAATTCATGTTTTCCAGTAGCTTCGAGGGAAATTGTATTATATGGTTTACTCTATCCGCTGTGCTTGTTCCAAGGAGTAACTATATAATTTTCACTAAACTAAGGAGTTAATGTAAATTTTAATGTTACGGGAGAAGGCGCATTTCCAGCATAGTACAGATATGCGGCAGTTTGATTATAACCACTATTTGGCGGATACAATTCAATACCATGTTCTTCTTTTTCAACAGTCATGCCAGCAATGCGGCCGCCTAAGCCATTATCTAAAACAATCCTAGCTCCTTTATAGTACAAACCATCTTGATCTGGCCATCTAAAATAAGCACTATCTAAAAGAGCGTCACCGGTTGGTTGATATTCTTTGTTATATTGATCCTCAGTTAGAGAATCAGCTACTAAAGAATATAATTCTTGTTTCATAGTAACATAAATCTAATCACCATAAAGTACATTTATATTCGCCATACTTCCAATTGGAATATGATCTTCATATATAATTTTTAGTGCATCAGGAGAATCCACAATCTATGCTTCTACGCCATTTACATCAGTCCACATTTCATCATAATATTCATCACCAGCTTGCGGCCGCCCAAGTATATTTTTCTTAGCATACCAAAACGGCTCATCCATTGTAAATTCAAGTTCAACTTCTCCTTTATAAAGAGTAGTACTTGTTTTATAAGTTCTCCCATTATTCATAGTCATTTCAACTGGATGTTCAAATGGTAGCAACTTTAACCGCGGTGGAGCTGATACTCGCGCGAGAATTGCCCTATTAGGATGCTCGGATAAAATTAACTCACGAATAATACCGGGACGAAACCAATGCTTAAAGGCATCTAAATCAGTTTGCTCGATTCCATCAGTTGCTAAATCAAATGTAAGAGTATTCTGATGAAAATAGGTGCCCCAATAAAATTGTCCAGGAATAACGTCATAAGTTGAAGTTAAATCTTCAAAGCTCCCATATGCATCGCGTTCCATGCGGTCACCCGCGGTATATGCAATAAAGTTAAAATCTTCTATACGCTTTGGATTCTCCGCTTTCGGATCATCAAATGAAAAGCTAATAAAAGAACGGTGCATATAGGATCTTCGTTCATCTACATTTTCACCCTTACTATTAGTAATTCTATTCCCAGTATACGTTGCCTGCCAAACCTGGGTACGAGGTGGCCCGCTTTGGGCCACCTCTGTACCTTGTAATATATATTCATTTGCCATATCTCCTTTTACCTCCTTACGCTGTTCGCGGCACTGGTCTTTTTAGCGATGCGTAGCATTTCTGACAACGCTTGCTCGCCCGCGCGCTTAGCATCATAATCATTTGCAATTTTCTATACGTTCATATTAAGTTCTACTTTTTCGATTGTAGTTGAATTGTCTTCAGTTGTAGTTATTCCAGTTAATGGCTTACTGATCTGAGAATAACCTTGATTATAGGATTTCAGTAGAGAGATTAATGAATTTGGACGATTGGAGAGAATATTGTTACGGAGAACTTGAGTTTGTTCTGCAGTTAGAACTGTTTCTGTACCGCGCTCTCCTAGTTCATAAATACCATGACCTACATAACCGCCAGAAGCCGCATGCACATACTCACCATCCGTATAATTTATTGACAATATTTTCGCGTAAGGTCTAGATTTGCTCTTACCGCTACTGCTGCTACTACCATCATTATATAATGCTCCTTTACAGAATGCATTACAACTTGAACCGCATCCTAGAGGAGGAATAAAGCCACCGCCGCCACCAGCAGCCGCGGGAGCAGGCTATTTATGATGACACTTAGAACATTCTCCATTGTTCCAACTATGATTCTCTTTAGTTGCAGACTAGAAATAATATCCTTCAACGCCATTAATTGTTTCTTTTGCATATTTAAACGCCCAGTGTTGATTATCATCAATGGACTAATATGTTGTATTACCATCGCCTTTCATCCACGGCTAGTTATAACGCTTAGCTAGCGCTTCTCTATCAAAATAGTTCTTATGATTCGTATAAGTTCTTCTCGCAGCTTCAGTAGCCTTAGTTAAGTCAGCTGTATCTTTATAAACAGAATCAAAGATTTCTTTATAGCCACCAGCTTTCATATAACGATTGCCCTAATCATATGCATCACCATATTGGCTCTTCATAGCGGTATCATAAGTATTAAATGCAACCGCCGTCTTTTCTTGCATTTCAAACTTGGCCCAATCAGCAATGCCGCCAACCTCTTCTTGATAAGTCTTCCACTATGTAGCCTCGAAGAATATCTTATTAAATCCATCAGCAGTATTTAATGGCGAGCTAGCCCAGAATTCAGAATTACCATTCATAATAAAGCTAGCTATCTATTGCGCGCTAGAATTCATTACTTGATATACATCACTCCATAATAGACCATATTCCTTCTGGAATTCTAACTACTATGTCATAATATCAATTTGATTATCTAAGCGTTCAATTTCCTTATCAGAAGCTTCTTGTATTGCATCAATCTGCTATTGCTAAATGTCAAAATACAAGTCGCGTTCCTAATCATCAATTTCCTATTGTAAACTTGTAATATCTGCCGCGGATGCGCCAGAGCGTTCTAGAATACCCAAGCGACGGCGCTTACGATTAAGCTCATCTTCTTTCTCTTGAGTTTCATACATTTCACGCTCTTTATCCAAAGCATCAGTTAAGCCCTAAATATACTCTTGAGTAGAATCTTCAAGAGCTTCACGCTCATCAGATAAAGCATCAATTTCTCTTTGCTTCATATCTTCAATCGCGGCTAAAACTGCATCTTCAAGTTCCATCTGGTTATCACGCATTTCCTGATAAATCTCATTACGCGACGTTTCAAGTTCAAGAATCTTATTTTCGCCTTCTGCAATTGATTCCCAAAGAGATTCGGTAGAAGCTTTAAATTCATCAATATGACTCCAGAATGCCTTGGTGGTGTTCTCATAGAAAGATTCCCACTCTTCTTCAGACGTTTCACCATTATTATCCGCGTCAGGTTTGATTGCATTGCCGCTCTCATCAAACTTCATATAATCTCCGAAGCCAGCGGCCATAAGGATTTCATATTTTTCTTTATTAGTATGATTTGCGCCTTTTAGATTATCGAAGCCAACTAGGTCAGTTAAGAACTCCATTACGCCATCTTTACCGTTGATAATGCTATCTTTGAATTGCATCTTACCAGTTTCAGCATCAAAGGTATACAATTTACCAAGCGGCTCATTTTCTAAGGCTTCAATACGCTTATTAAAGTAATCACGGCGAGAGATATTTAATTCTTCCTAAGCCTTAGTTTGCGCCTTAATGGACTCTAATGACAACTTCTAAGACTTAACATAAGCCTTACCGTCCTTAATCCATTCGGATTGTATCTTTGAACGAAGTGTTTCTTCATGAGTAATTTGACGTTCTAATGCGGCAATTTCCTACATAAGATTGAACCAACGCTCAACCGTATCTACCCAAGCTTTCGGATCGATGACTTTTTCTTTATCTCCGCCACCGCCTCCTCCACCACCGCCGCCACCGGCGCCGGCTAGGTCAGATACGGATGCACTCTTTAAGGATTCCCACATTGCACGAAGTTGTTTTAATGCAGCCAACGCAGCAGATGCAGAAGCCATTGCGGGACCGCCATTTATATTACCAGTAGCAAATGCAACCGCATTGTGCTCATTAGTAACCGCGCGCCCGCGTTCATTAGACATTCCTTTCTTTAGTAGAGATTCAGTTTGTAAGTGATTGAAAACAATTGCGTCATCAGATAGATCAACCATTTCTGGGCCATTCTATCCAGCAACAAAGTAACGACCGTTGGAAACTACAAGTTCTGGACCAAGTTCACCCATAAGAGTGCCTTTAGCTTTAGCTAGGCCAAAATTACCAGTTGCTCCACCTGTTGGCACCGCAACAGGAGTTGCTGCGGCACTTACATTTATATTAGGATTAACACCTTTAATAGTCGTTTTACCAGGAGCACTACCGCCACTTCTCCAAGTGATGATTCCCTCTGCATGGAATGGGCCTAAATCAGGAGAACCTTTCCATTCTACATTACCAGTACCTTCAAAATGCTTTTTTTCTGGTTCGCCTGTCCACTTTATATGACCAGTACCTTCAAAATCTGTTTTTTCTGGCTCACCTTTAACTGGAATAGTTACTGGACCTTCAGTTGCAACGCTCTTAGCCTAAGCCTCTACTGGTACAACAGGCTAGCTCGCTCCAGCAGGCATGGAAATCTCAGTTACTATTCCCTTAATTTCCATCTATTTGCCCTAACCAGCTTCGCCTTCCGGCCCTTCGCTTAGATTACCATTATCACCAGATACATTAGCATTAATATTAATATTACTATTACTACTAATTTCTTTTAAATACTAGCTAATTTGAGCCAATTGAGCAGGTACGTCATTAAAATTACCTGTAATAGTAAGATCAGTATTTTCGTTTTCTTGAATTGAATCGAGATTGTCCTTTATTGTAGTTGTGTCTTTTATACCTTTATCGGAATCACTACCAATTGCAACAGTCTATTCACCTTTTTCGTTAACTGTTTCAAGTCCGTCTTGAACCTTCTTTACGCCAGTTTCTGCTTCTTCAGTATTAACTTTTAATTCTGGTTGATTTTCTTGGAAATATTGTATAAGTTCTTTTGTAAGATTAGCTTTACTTTCAGCGGCTGTTAAACCTAATTTCTTCGTTTGTTCATAATTATCTTGGAAAATTTGGATTAAATCAAGGAAATTCTCATTACCGCTGCCTTTACCAGCAAAATTTCCAAATGGTGTGTTAATATCCCAAGTAATAGAAATTTTCTATTGCATTGTTTGAATTAGAGCCATAATAACAGAAACCGCAGCAATAACATTAGCGACTAATGTATCCCAGTGAGAACGCACACTATTAAGTGTAGATACTGTTCTGTTCTCAAACTCAGTCATTGCTTTATCCATACCAGAAGCAATTGCATCCGCAGCGGGCTTCATAGCTTCTTTAAACTAACCAGCCTATGCATTTATATCACTTTCTAACTATGTTGCAAGCGTACTGAATTCATTTCGGAAAGTTTCAGCCGCGTAGTCGCCAATGGATTCAAATTCAGTTGCAGTACCCTCTTTCGTACCAGATTTATCTATTGCCCCAGGCAACTTTGTAGTTTCTTCCGTCATAGCGGTTACAGCGGTCTATCCACCTGCGGTACCAGCTTCGGCTCCGGCCGCTTTAGTCTAATTTATGAGATCTTTGTTATCAACAAAATTTACATCGCTTTTAGCACCTGCACCTGCTATTAATCTAGAGCCAGGTGGTAATTTCGATTGGCCAGCGCTTGCTTCAGGAGCCTCTTTAGGCGTATTAACTTCTGGCGTTGGTATTTTCCCACTTACTAGCTACTTAATTTTTTCAATTAAGTTATCAACCTATGTTGCGACTGTTGTCGCGGCAGTGCCTATTGCACTGATTGCTCCAGTTATATTATTAATACCATTAATGTCAACTTTGCTAAGCTCTTTAATAGATTGTGGAAGAACTTTAAATGCTTCGGTAATGGCTTGAGAAATTGTGTCTTTTAAATTACGATCAATTCCTAAGCCACTATTAAGCATATCTTTAACATATTGCTATAATTCAGCTTCATTATTAAACTTAACGCCATTAGTAGGGAGGGTTACTTCAATACCTTGAGCGATAGGAACTTTAATTGCTTTTCCATCATTAATTACATTCTTAAGTGTAAGCTCTTTTTCTTTACCACCATTTAAATATTGCTTTACCTAATTCCGTAAATTTTCATCTTTACTAATATCTCCAGCTTGTGCCTAATCATCAATATTGTAAATTGGTTCAAGGCGAATTCCTTGTTCAACTTCCCAAATTTGATAATCTTTATCTTCAACATTAATATCAGATAGTTCTTTATCCTTTATTTTTCTATCATGAATATACGAAGCTTTTAAAGCATCTTCTTGATTATTATATAATTCTTCATCAGAGCCTTTATATTTTTTTCCAGCACCTTCAGAAATAACGTCCATTTCATAATCATTAATTTTTAATGTACCTTTTGCTTTAACCGCTTGTGCTTCGTCTGTAGTAATTTCTTCATTTTTATCAATAAAGTCCCAATCTTTAGAAGAAATACCTGCTTGAAACATATCTGATGCCATACTAGCTGTGTCAGATTTAGTATAGGGCTAACCATTAACATAGTATTTCTTATTTTGACCATTATCATCCGTAACAATCTAAATTGTGCCCTATGCGATTTTTAATTTTAATGATTCTTCAACACTTAATTCTTTTCCTGCATTATATCTATCTAAGATACCCTACAAGTCTGCTTGAATTTGTTTAGTACGTTCGTCATCTTTTTTGGTATATTCATTTGAAAATTCTTGTGCCAAAGCATCATAATTAACTTCTCCCCAATTAAATTCATATATACCAGAATCATTTATAGTAATAGCATATGCTCCACTATTAACAGATAAAGATAAATCGCCCCAATCTAAACCTTTAAGAACATCAACGATACTTTGAATATTTCCTGCTTCATCTTTATAATCATTACTCTTAGACATCTTATAAAGATTAGTCATAATTGTAGACATCATTTTAGCAGTAACACCGGCATCTTCTAATTCTTGTTCTGACGCGGTCAAAATTCTTCCAATACTAATACTACCTTTAGAAGTATTAATTGCAAGGTTTTTCAAAGCTTTTTGGCCATCTTCAGATGCGCTTAAAGCCTTATAGATCTTATCGCGTGCGATAATCATAGTATTTTCAAATTGTTCAATATACTCTTCTCCATCGTCGCCTTTATGCGTTAGACCTATTTCTGGTATCTCAATTTCCATATCATGGTCAACATCTACATCTTCTAGACTTTCCATAGCGACAATAGCTTCAAGAAGTTGAATAGCAGAATCTAGCATAGCAATCTAAGAATCGGCAATTGCATCAACGCCTTCTTCCATTGATTTAGCACTATCCTACAAACCTTTAGTATCTAATTTAATACCAAGTTTGCTTAAATCAACTTTCATTTCTCCATCAACATTCTTTAAAGCATTGGCGCCTTCGGTAATAAGATCAGCGGCCTCCTAAGCATTTGATAAGAATCGTCCGCCAAATTGTACTGGCTGTTCACTTAACTCGGCTAAATGTCCCATTTCGGTTACAATATTATAAAAATCCTAATAACCCATGGTATTCTTAGCCTTACCAGTTGCTTTGCCGGCTTCTTTCATAACATCAAAAGCTTTTCCTAAATTACTCCAATAATTTAAAGGATTATTCTAAGCTTCTGGAATTTTTCCTTCCATAAATTTAAAGGAATCATCTTCAGCATCAATTGAACGAGTCATATTAATCTTTTTCGCTAAATCTAATTCTTTTTCTAAAGCAGAAATACGCTTTTGATTTTCTGGGGTTTCTTCTTGCTAACGTAAACTATTTAATTCATTTTGTAAACTAATAATATATTCAGTTGTATCTTGAATGGTCTTAAAATGATCTTCACTTGCAATTAGTGAATCGCGTAAATCATCAAATAATAATTCTCCTTCAAATCCATTAATTTGAGTTAAAGTATTATATAATTCACGAGCAGATTCATTAGTAAGTTTAAATCCATTTTTTGTTTCGGTAAAATCAAGATTATAGATTCCCATCGACTAAGCTTTGGAAATCAAATCTTGTTTACCAGTAATATCTAGTTCACCGCTGATTCCTTTAGAGATTGCATCACGAATTGAATGAAGGATATTTAAAACAGTATCTTGAATTTCTTCTAATCCTTCTCCAATCTTTAGTCCAGCCTGTTGTGCAGCTGATTCAAGTGTCTGAGCAATACCTAATAAATTAGCATTGTCGCCAATTTTAAGAACACCATCCTCTAATGAGGCGCCCCACATATTTAACTCTGCATTAATAATATCTGTTAAACTATAAGACTATCCTTCACCAATATGCATCTATTCAGCTCTCTAGATGCCCGCCTCAAGAGCCTGATCTTTTGTAAAACCTTCATATTCTTGAATATCTAATAATAAACGCTTTTGAACTGCATCTAACGCTTTTATATATTTAGGAGCGGTTGAACCAAACTATTTTGAAGCTTGTTCATAAAGTTGCGCTACATAAGATTCTACATCTTCTACAATTTCACCTGCTTCAGTCATCTAGGCAAAAGTAGCAACGACATTTTCTGCTCCATTTTTAAAGTCTGAAGCACTAAAAGTTATACCATTTATAGTTCCCCAGCCATCGCCCGGTCCAAAAGCTTTATCCATCAAAAGATCAGGAATAATTTTACGATTTCCAAGATTTCTAACATTTCCATTATATCCATCAAAATTAAATTCAACTGTATTAATGGCCTCTTCTAGCTTTGTCCAAAGATTAGTTAAATTAATCCAATCTCCTGCTTTCGCATTCTCAATCTACTTAATTTCTTCAACTATAGCATCTTCCGCATTTTTATTTAAATCAATTAATCCATCATTGTACGCTTTAAACGCACTTGTATATTCAGGAGTATTCTTAATCTAATCTAAGCTATCTCCCCAAATGCTCTTTGCAAATGCGTTCCAATCAGTAATACGAATATTTCCAAAGCCATCGCGCATTACTGCATCATAATGCTATGTCATATAATCTTCAAACTTAATATCATATTTAGCAAGAAGATTGCCGAAATCAGCATAAGACATACCATTACCATTCTTTAATGCATCGGTAATATCAATATTGGTCTG
>Ga0247610_10004108_pt1 | contig 15651 bp, 13 predicted proteins | sample 174DNAGHGhighgp2_FD_193483 | JGI IMG/M metagenome (GOLD analysis project Ga0247610, IMG submission 193483) | Sheep rumen microbial communities from Palmerston North, Manawatu-Wanganui, New Zealand - 1742 DNA GHGhigh gp2 | ecosystem: Host-associated > Mammals > Digestive system > Stomach > Rumen... | reverse complement strand
GCCACGATCCGCAACGCGTCCGTAAAGAATCTCAATATGGGCGTTGTGAAATACCGCAAGCAGGTCCTGAAGTGGGGCGTGGTAGGCACAATGGATGCCTCCCAAACCGGCCCTACGTCTAACGGACTGTGGACCGGGGATGTAAGCGTTCTTGAGCACGCCGGTATTTATTCCGAGCCTACTTGGTCCGACTGCCTGTATGCGCCTAATGGGATGATCACCACGAACAACACCATCCAAGTCTATTGGGGCGAAAGTGGCAGCATCCCGCTCTACGGTTTGCTTGGCGGCGCAGATCTCAACTCTACCTTTATGGCGATGTGGCCTTATAAGATGTATGAGGCAGTGAGCGGCGGCTATCGTATCCGCTGGCTGCCTCTCGACGATCAAATCCACCGCATTACTTATATGCGAACCGCAGGGTCTTATGCTATGCTGCCGGTCAGCATTCAGGAAACTTCCTCCGGAACCGGGGTGAATGTCAAATTGGCAATGGAGCGCTCGTTCAACGGATACGGCTGTAAGCGCCTGATCGCGGAGGTCGAAACTGAAACGGGCGCCGGATATGAAAACAAGTATCACCGCTTGTATGGGACTTGAGGACTTAAATGCTTTTGGAAAGTGAAACCGCCGTTAAGGCCGCGCATGATATCATCCACAATGCGGAGGAGTTCTTTGATAAGTGGCTCCTTCTTTTGGCATCCCAAGAGGAGGTGCCCGAAGGCTATGTGGATTTTGAATTTGCGGATGGCAGCCTGCTCCGTGTTCCGTGCGCGTGGCAGACCTTAATGTTCGCCGAAGGCGCCGAAAGACCTTACATCACATTCAGGCGTGGCGACGCCGTTACGACCTGGCGCCCCGGAACGGTTAGTTCCTTTGCCGGTGCCTTCAGTGGCCTAGTAAGCGATGGTCCGGTTGCACTCAATGTCTTGGCAGTCGAATCGATCCTTGCCCTTACGGGGACATATGGAACGGGCTACGTCAACATTGAGGATGCGGAGTTTGATACCATCACAACCCTTTCCATCATTGCCGCCTACTGCGTTATCACGAATCTCGTAATAAACACCACGGCGCAAATCATCGGGGGCACATTTGAGAATCTTGGCGTGCTCGGCGAGGGAACGCTGGACGCCGACTTGGACGAACTCACCGGGGATTCCCTTACCGCCGATGATATGTCCTGCACCGGCGAGCAGGTTGTCCCGATTGAAAAGGTCAATGCGTGGTATTCGGATTATGGTCCGAAAACGGATGCGGACTATGCCGGCGGAGGCATACCGCTTCTCCCGCTGTCCGCTTCCGCACAGCCTATAAATGGATTTGACAAGCCGCTTGAAAGCAACCCATTCTTCCCGGACTGGTTTTACGTAAGCAACTACGGTGCCACCTGGAAGGCTGGAACGGCTTGGGTGCCTTCACGGACAAAGCCTTCTAAACCTGCTTGGCAGGACTCGGACGGCATTTACTGGTATCAGGTGAATGTGTCGACCACCGCAAGCATGTTCGGTTCCCCGAACATGATCTTCCCGCCGCGTTGCCACGCAGAAGGTTCTTACAGCGACACCGTGGCGCCGGTAACTGCGGAAGCGGATGGGCTGGTTGTCACTGTCAAAATTGTGGAGAAATGCGCCGTCCCGATTTGCCTTACGGATCGTTATGACTTTCAGGACGAAAATACCTGGACTTGGTTTCCGGGCAACACGATTATAGTGAAAGGTCCTTGCATTGAGCAATTTGTGGTCAAGCGCGTGTTCTACGAAACCGCTGGCAAGATCACGGCGGTTGAATATCAATTTTTGCCACTAGGAGATATGGATGTCGGTTACTAATACTTCGTATGCCCGTGAATATGTTGTGGTTTCCAAAACCGCGAATATGGCGGTATTGCGCGTGGTTGACGAATCGCTGTATTCTACCTACTGGAAGGAATTTATCTCCGCGAATGTGAAGCGCGAGGTCCAGCCGATGTATTTGCGGCTGGAACAGGTGCCTCCGGAAACTACGCTGGTGGACCAATACGCGAACTTCATCCCGGAACTCCCGCTGGTGACTTTGGAGGTTGGCGACGAGAAAGTCAATGTGACCGATCGTATCACGGCGAATTTGCCCAATACAGAGGTTCCAGGGCTGTATCGCATCGATTACCGCATCAACCTGACGGCAGAATTTTCATCGCCTATTTGGGCCGTTTATGTCTCAATACAGCAGCGTCCGATTTTGAGGAAAGCCGCCGCCGGTTGGGTTAGGGACAGCTACATCCTCCAAACGCTCAACCGCCTTATTATGGAACCCCAGTTTATGGAAGCGCTCCACGCGGCGGGCGAGCCTCTTTACGGATTTATGGAGGCGAACCAACATCCGTCCATCAAGGCGTCCAATCTCGGCAAGTATGAAGGCTTGCAGGCGTGGGGCGCCGGCGGCGCCTTCAACGACAACTCGAATGGCATTTTCATTACCGGGCTCAAGCTCCCGCAAGGCTCCGTGGTTATCTACCAAAGAAGGATGCTCCAGTTGCGCGAGCCGGTTTGGCCTGATCCGGTAAACGCCTTCCATCATATGGACCCCAGGACACATGAGCGCTCGCCGGATGCCTACACGGCAGGCAGCGTGGTCCGCAGCGGGGACTATTCCTACATTTGCATCAATGACGCGGACTCGACAATCCCGTTGAGCGATCCGAATTACTGGCGCAAGGGCTACCTCTACAAATTCAGCGTCCTCAATGGCGATGACGAATTTGAATTGCCGAAGGGGCGCCTGCCAGTCGGTAAAGGCGGGGTGGAACATATTTGGATTACGGTGGACAACCAAGGCTACTCGTTTTGGGTTGACATCGCACATCAAACAACTCTCGGCACCTACCGTGGATACTATGACCGCAAGAACTTCGCGGACTATGGCACGGAGGACATCATCTCCTACATCGATGAAAATGCCATCAAATTGTTCAAGCGTAAGGCGACAGACATTCAGGCACCGGAAACCTTGGCATACCCGCCGGGACATCATCTCAATCCGGCGTGGGACGAAATCTATGCCAAATACGACGAAACCCTTTCGCCGCTGTTTGGCGATTACTTTGTAGTCCCCCATACCAATGCCTCCAATGCGATTGTCTCGAAGACCTGGAGCGTGTCCTCCGAGATGTGCGAGGCATACGCGCACATGATGGGCGTCCCGCCTTTGATTGTCAAGGAATGTGGCGCCAAGTGGTCCGCATTGCTCTTTGCATTGCTTACGCGCACCCGCAATACATTTGAAGGTCTCCGCGTTTGCTTCCAAGCCGTGGGCCTTGATATTGAGAACCTCCGCTTGTCCGACCCTTCAATAGCCTACTATTGCAAGCCCGGCGAGGTGGAGGAGAAAAAGGTCGAGGACGTTTATAAGCAGCACGAGAATCTCCGCAAGCTGCTTGCCCATATTGATACGCTGGCGCCCGAAGGCAAAGAGAAGGCGGAAGAAGGAGCCCTCCGCTATGTTACGGAGAAAACCGCCGAGGACGACCCGGAGCATGTCAAGCCCAATGAGGTGAATGTTGCCATCCAGCAGTATTCGGAAGCCGATGGCTGGGTCACGCGTTATCGCTTTGAAAGGATTGAGCCGGCGCAGCATTTCAATAACCGCTACTACAAGGCGGACCTTGATGTGCTGGCACGCCTTGCGGAAGATGCCGTTGCCGATTTGGGCGATGGTCATCCGTGGGTTAAGGAATCCGCGTGGGCTGGCAGCCCGTCGGCGCTTGTTGACGTGTGCCTGACCTATGAAATTCCGATCTACATTTTCCTCCGCCTCAAGATGTATTTGTATGCGGAAAACCGGATCGAGATGCAGGGCTTCACCTACTCCGGGCTCTTTGACGGACAGCGCTGCGGCGCCAAGAACGTGATTGAGTTGTTCCCCTCCAAATACTACAGCCGTGCCGCCCACGACTTCGTAACCATCGATACAGCGGTGTTTACGGCTACGCGTGAAGGCTGGGAGGAAATTCCGTATACCCGCCTCAACGAGGCACGCGGATCCAAAATCTATGAGTTCGTCGGCTGCCAGTATCCGCTCCGCATTATGGCGGTGGACAAGGAGAATGTCACATTCCTCCGTTATTGGCAGTCCACCCATACCTTCGGCCTGCTTGGATTGCCGGGTTCGACTTCCACCGTTAACGATGTCCCCTTCTATAATGATGAGCACTTCCATAACGTCACCGACCCGGAGGTCAATGATGAAAGCGACCTGATGCTGGCGAACGGGCACGTTGGGGTCACGGCATTGTATCGCCCGAAGGAATTGCACGCGAAGGACACCGAGGCGTTACGCTGGATGTATATCCTGAACGATACCGAGGAGGAGGAAACGTGGGCGTTGAGCGATACGGAAGCCTTCACCGATTATGCGGACATTGAGGCTTCGGACATCTACCCGTTTGAAGGTGCTATTGATGATTTGAAGACAGCCATCGATCACATCACGGATGGTCCGCAGACCGGCGCCAACCGGCTTCGTTTTACGTGGGAAGGGGACAAGCTGGTCCTTGAAGATTGTATGCCGGCGGCCATCTACCTACGTGATTTGAATGGCGTAGTCGTTGGCGCCTACGGATTGATTCCAAGCGAATACACATTGACCCCGCAGGATTGGGAAATTTATAAGATGTCCTCGCCTACCGTATCTGTCCGTATAGGATTTGCCTACGAGTAGTGCGCCGGCTCGGCTGGTTTATGTATATTTGAAAAGTAATTAGATGGTAGATCTATGGGCATTAAACTTGTGAAGAGAAAGACGGAAGCAAGCACTTCGGCTAGCGAGTTCCAGGCAATTCTTGACTCGTTGGCGAACCTGTATTCCAATGGTGTTCAATTCAGGTATGACGCCGACCAAAAGGTGGTTGCGGTAATGAAGGGCGACAAGACGATCGGCACAGTCCGGTCCGAAGGCGCCCTCCACACAATCATTTGGGCGACGTTGAGCCTTGCGGAGAAAGAAGCGTGATTTCAGTGATGACAAATCAAGGCGCCCTTGAAGTCGGCCGCTCCCTTTCGGGTGGCAGCCGTTTTCTTGCTTGGGAGGCAGCCCTTCTCGCCGATCCGTTCCCGAATGACATTATGGCGGTTGCCAGCCTCGATTCTTCCAAAGTTGAAATCGATGGCGCCACCGGCGGATCGATTGATGGCAAAACCATCCTCTACCGATACCCCTGCACCGGCTCCTTGCCAGTCAAGGTGTCCACGGATGACCCTAACGGGGAATCTTACGAGGCGATGGCGGTTGACTTCGACTTCAACGGCCAAGTTCCTATTGAAGAAGGCAACGCCAGTAGCAGCAGCGGCAACGGGAACACCGCGATTGAATATCAGGCGGTAGTGGCGCTTGCCCGCCGCTATGCCAAGTATACCACGGTTTCCCGCGGCAATACTTATTCCTATGGCGACCGCGTATGGATGCCGTATGATGCGGACCCGAAGCGCGAACATGCCTACATTTGCCTTACGGACAACTTCGAATATGAAGGTGTCCTGCCTAGTGAGGACACCGCCAACTGGCTGGCAATTGATACGGCGCAGCTGGTGAAATACCCGGGCGAACCGGATTGTTACAGCGACCCCCTTTCTCACGATGCGGATGGCACCGCCGTGCCTAGCGACATCATTCCGTTCTTCGTGACCTCGTATGACGAGTCCGTGAAGATGGCAAACGGAATGGAATGGGAATACAAGATCCGCGTATTCCTCGACAATGTGGTCACAAAGAATTTGAGCAACCTTGAGGGCTTCTCTCAAGGCGGCTTGCAGGCGAACGGCAGCGTCACGCTCACGTTCCTTGCGAGCGTTTCGGAATTGTGCAGGGCGATTCGCGATAAGGTTTCGTCCGCAACCTAATGAGGTAATGAGTATGCCTAGAATCAAGATGCTTGAAAAGATGTCCGCCTATAAGGTGACCTACTTGGCGGACAAACCGGGCGAGATTGGTGCCAAGTTCTATACGAAAAAGGTCTTTGCTGGCAACGAGAATGATGCCATCGTCGCTTTCAACGGCTGGTTTGATTCGTGCAAGGCCTTCCCCGAAGGTTCCTCTTGCGACATTCAAAAGGTCGAATTGATTCAAGGCGAAGGCGCCAACAAGTCCTACACCTTTACTTGGTGGGACAATGAGCCCACTGCCGACCGCCGCCCCACTACGCGGGCGGATTTGAAAAATTGCCTGCACAAAGAAATTTTCCTTGCCGCCGATGATGCAGAAGCGTTGAAGCTGGCGGTGGAATATCTTTGCGATTACACCGGCGATGACCCCGAAGATGTTGCTGACACTCCTGAAGAGATTTGGGATTACTTTAACGGCGACTGGGGCGCCGGAGATCCTATTCCGATGGTCCTCAAGCAGCGCAGCCGCGTTGTCAAGGATTCCGGCTTCGACCCGAATGGTGAAGACGACGAGTCCAAAAAGCACGAGGGTGCTGGCGTGGGCGACATGACTGCCCTTATCAAGGGCGTGGACCGGGCGCACACTAAAGAAACACTCCCGCTACAAGCCGAGCTGCATCGTTTGAAGGAGAGGCGGACGGAGCGCGTAAAAGAGATTCTTGGGGACAGCGTCAAGAATTATTTTGAGGATTTAGGGTATGAGGTGCCTTGGGTGTATCTCGATTGGCCGTCCGTAAGCCTTACATTAAAAGGATCCATCGATGGGTATTATTTCAACGCCCATCCGGAAGTCGTCCTTAAAAGCGCATACATTTCCCGAAGGTCCTCCCTTAATCCGGACCATAATAAGGTGATAACCAATTACGGCGAGAAGTATCGGCGCATTCCGATAGATTACAACAAGCACTTTACTGCGCAGACCCCAAAGCCCGTGCAAGAAAAGTATTTCGAATTGCTGGAAGCGCTTAAGGGTATAACAAAATTTGCGGGCCTTGTCGAAAAGGACCCGGAGATCCAAAAGTTAAACGATGAAATACAGGACGTGGCGAACTCAATAAAGGTTCACCCGCTCCTTAGTCCGGGCATCACGTAATAGGGAATCAAATCGCTATTCAATGAGGTTATAAAAATGGGAATCAAACTTATCAAGAAAAACGAGTCCTACGAATCGGACTTGGAAGACATCGCCCAGACCAGCGGCGAGATTGACTACCGCGATGCGTGGGCGCTCGATAGCGCCGCCGCCGGGGACAGGGAAATTCGTAAGAAGGTCCGCACCCTGATTATGGATTGGCGTGGCGCCGCCGAGGATGGCGACGATGACGAAATGACAAAGGCTGCCAAGGCGCTCAAGACCTTGGCGGATTCCCTGCCCAAGCACGAGGCGCGTATGCACCTCGGCCGCTGCGTAAACTGCCACGGCGGATGGACCAAGACCAACTACGTTGATGAACTGGAACCGGACGTTCGCAAATACTTTAAGGAAAAAGGCTTCGTGGATAACGATGACGTTTGCCCCAAGTGCATTGCTGCGGTGAAAAAGCATCTCGCGCAGGGCAAGGCCGAAAGCGCCACCTATGACGAATATGTGGACGCGGTTGCTGCCAGCCTTGAAGATGATTTTGAATACAGCCCGATTACGGCGCTTGAATTTGCCCGCGATGATTTCAAGGACATCACAAAGGCCTGCTACAGCGCTACCAAGGACCCGAAAGAAGCCGCAAAGGAAATTGACGCCAAGTATATGGGCGGCAATGAAGGCCGCAAAAAGGCCGAAGGGCACGAAGGCTGGGACGGCTGGGAAGAGGTTGAAGGGCTGGAAGATACCATCGAGGGAATTGAAAACCTCGCCTACGAATTGCGCAACTGCATTCGCGGCGCCAAAACGCGTTGCAAGGATTGGAAGGCTCTCTCCCTTTATATCAAGGGGCTTGCTTCCAACCTTGACGATGCCGCCGAATTGATGGCCTACAAGCACGATGGCGAGGACGATGAATCGGCAAACGAATCGGACAACCCCGTTGGCGAACTCTTTGATGCCTTGAAGCAGGCCCTTGACGGAAAGGGCTACAAGGTTTCGCAGTTCACCTCGGACAAGGAATTTGTCGGGCAAGAGAAACCTTATGATGGCATAAGCATCGAAAACGAGGACCCCAATGCGTATCACAAAAATCCTTACCGTATTGTCCTTGATACGGATGCCAACCTCTTCCGCATCTTCTTCCCGCATGTTCGCCGCAAGTCCGTGACCGGGCAGCCCGGCAGCATTTCCGGCATTGTCAAATTCATCTTGCGCGATCTCAACCTGGATGAATCCAAAAAGAAGAAAAACCCGAGCAAGGACTTTTCGTCCACCGTTGAGGAGGACGAGGACGGCAAAAAGAAATCACACTAGGAGCTATTATGGGAATCAAACTTATTCACAAGCACAATGAGGCCGTGCGTGACCTGGAAGCAATCCGTGCCAAGTTTTGCGACAATCCGGAACTCGCCAAAATAGGGCGCCTCTCCGAGCCTTATGAGGGCGACGCCGTTTTTGGAACGCAGACTTGGAGCGATGGTGTCCCGGTTACAAAATACTGGCATCGGGATAACAGAAGCCAATGGGTGTCCCTTAAAAAGGGAACGCGCTGCATCGCATTGCTCGATCAGGACGGCGAAGAAGTTGAGGCCGTTTGGATTCCATACCGCAACGGATGGCTCCGTGTGGATGGCAGCGACATTGAAGTAAATTTTAACTAAAACACCGAGGACTATTATGGGAATCAAACTTATCAAGAAAACAAACGAGGCTGCTTACACGGCCATCAAGAATCCGGAGCAGGCCGCGTTCATCATTGATTGCGGTTCCTCGGAAAAGGCAAAAAAATTGAACGATGCCTTCTACAAGGTTGCCTTCGTGGAAGACGGATGGAAGCCGAACAAGGAAGTCATCGGAGGCGAAGTGATCCAGGGCTGGAATGTTGGGCAGTTCTTCACCGCCTGCGTCGATCCTTGTGACAAGGCCGCCGCCTGGTGCGAAGAATGGCTCCGCAATTCCGGCGGCGCCGCTCCCGCTATTCAGGGCAATTCCGCCGGGCTGGAAAGCAATAACGAAACCGCCACAAACGAGGATGATGTTGGCGTCCGCCTTACCAACATCCTCAACGGTAATGACGTTTGGTCCGAAGTGAGCGGCGGCGATAACGATTCGCTCGTGGACCAAATCCTTGACGGCGATTGGATTGGCTTGATGTGCGGACCGAACAGCGACGAGGCTGCCGATTGGGATGCCTACATCAAGGACACCTTCGGTCCTTTCAGCCAGTATGTTGCGGCCGAATGGTTCTCGCCGGATAAGAATGACCCCAACTTCAAAACTGTCCACATCAAGTTCAAGCCGCGTTTCGCCCTTGGCGATAAGGAAACGCAGGCCAGCGTGCTCAACAGTCTCGGCGACAAGATCGCGGACGGCTACCTCGTTATGGCAGAAAAGCGTAACGAAGAACTGTCCCCGAAAATGAAGCAGCGCCTGAAATTGAAGTCGTGGCAGGCGGCAACGGAGAAACTGAAAGGCTTCGATGAAGCCGGTTACTCGTTCCTCGATTTGTATGAGGGCGGCAAGTGCCCCGCCTTCATGACCCCTACCAAGGGCTATCAAACCGAAAAGGAAGCGCTCGATGCCGCAAAGAAAATCTTTGACGACTTTGACGAATACTTCGAAATAACCGCCCTCTTCGATGAAGCAGGCGGACCGGATGGCGAAGCCGTGTGGTTCCCTGCCTACGGCTTGAAGAAAACCTTTGTGGACCTTCCCGAAGGCGAAGGGCTGGAAGTTCTCTCGGAACTCTCCGATGTCCTCTATCGCTTGTATACAAAGGGCGAATCCGCAAGCGAAGACCGCCGTGGCACGGACCGCTACGGACACCACGTTAAGCGCTTCACCACAAAGGACTTGAAGGGCTTGGACGGCGAAGTGATTGGCGGCAATGACGGCAGCGGCGATGATGCTGGAACGCCCAGCAACTTCGGACTTGCCTATTTGGACACCACTTCGATTGATGCGTTCTCCAACAACTTCATCCCCAGTGTCCGCGACCGTTTCCTGCACGACCTCGCACAAATGCCGGTATCCAAGAAATCGATTGAGGACCTGCTCCGCAAGCACAAGCTCCACAAATTCGGCGACCCTATCGGCGTCCGCGATTTCTTCCCGGAAAACGGAATTGCCTACCTCGGGACATATGCAAGTGACGGCCTCCCGCGTAAGACGCTGTGCCTGCGTTGGGGTCCGGCGCTGAAGAAATAAAAGGTTCCTATCACTCAAATGGAGTAGGGCTCGCCAGCAATGGCGGGCCCTTTTTAATGGCGCATAGATGCGTTTTACGGCGCTAAAATATGAAAGGCGGGTATTTGCCCGCCTTAACAATTTGAAGCGCTTATAGGCGCGTTTACGGCGCAGGGATCGCTATGCCAGCCAGGGCGAGGTAGCGCTTCGCGTTGGTGCGGGCGTTCAATTCCTGCTCCGCTATCCTTCGCATAGTCGCGCCGTCTTCCGGCTTATACTTTAACAATTCCGCAACCAGCGCCTGAACAGTTTTGATTGGCGGGAGGCCGCGTCCGGTGAAATTCGCGCGGGCACAAATATGCCAATTCTCGGCGGTGATATAGCCGCATCCAGTATACGGATTCAATTTACGATTGTCCCAAGATATGCACGCCCTGCCGCACGCCATACCATCGTAAAGCGAGCGCCCGATTCCTACAACAATGTCCGCATCGTTTATCAAGTCCTCAACGTGCCACACGCGCTGCCCCACTTCCTTGGGGACGCTTTTGAAGGTCCAGCCTAATTCCTTGCAGGCGGCCTTCAACATAGAATCATCGCCTTGACAAATGGACAACACGCGGGGACAAAGGGCGGCGGGCTGCGCCGGTTCGCGTAGCGGGGACTTTGGCGAGTAACGTTCCAAATCCTCGCCGTTGCGCATAAGGATTGTCTCATAGCCGCGTCCTTTCAAGAAATCCTGAATCTCCTCGGATATGGACACATATGCCTTGGCGCCTTTAATTGGAAATTCCAATGCGGTCCACTTGCTGTGGCAGGTTTGGACAACGGGGCATTTGCCGATGAATTCTTTTCCGGATTGCTGGTTCGCAAAGCAGGCGGCAAGCGGGATGCCCCACCTATACGGCTGGGCGCCTATTTCCTTGAGATGCTTTTCGGTTACGCCGTTCCCGTCCATATCCGGCGCGTAGTAATAAACCGTATACCCCAAATCAATGAACGCCTTACTCATCGCCCAATTGAAAGTGTCCGTCCCGCCAATGAATTTATATGTCCCGTTTGCCACACAAATGTTGCGGCAATTAGGGTCGTGAATGATTTGATATTCTTTGACAATGCCCGCCGGACCTTTACAAAATTCGGAATACATTGCCGGGTATATCTTGTAAAGATCGGTATACATCCCCACCGAATTGGTGCTGACATCCCCTAGCGCTGCTATCTTACTTTTATCGAATAACATAGTCAGCATCCCTTCAACCATATAACGCATACTTCGGATGTCATTGCGGGCGCCAGCCAATTTCAAATCGATGGTTGCCTTATGCGATAAAAGGGCGCTCCCCTTATACGCTTGGAACGAGCCGGAGGCGTGATATGGGTGGACATTCCATCCAATGCGATGCGTCCAGTCCGGGTTTGCGTGAAGCAGCCCGCACACCGCCGGTTTCGCGTTTGTCGGGGGAATGGTGAACAATGCCCTATACATCAAATAGGACCAAAACGCGATTCCCTTAAAATCGCCGTAATCATAAAACACGCTGGACCCGTTGCGCGAACTTCCGGGCTTATGGCTCGTGCCTTTGAAATGCAAATAATACATGTCCGCATCCGCCTTGGCGGCGCCTAGAAATTCGTTATAGGTGCCCCACTCCCAAGTATCGGAATTGGCAGTCCCTTTAATGTCCAGCCGTGCTTTCCCTCGGCCAAGCACGGTCTTCAACGCGATAAACACATTATCCGGCAAATGCCCGTCGCCTGCCACGCGCACGTGAATTTCATCAAAAAAGTCCGCCGCATCAAATGCCCACAACATATTGAGGTGGAAAATTTCGATCGGCTGAAGTCCGCCGCCACACGGCATCCAATGGATGAAGGCAATGCGTTTGCTTTTCCAGTGGGGCATACATACATTCGATTTCGCATAAACCGGCGTCCCCCAAATTTTCAGAAGGCGGGAGGTTTCCGCCGACGGCGTGTTGGCTTTTTCCGCCAAGTCCTTACGCCTAGGCAACGACTTGTCCACCTTATATTCAACGCCCGGTATCCCAGCAAGCCTGCCGTGGACAAAACCTTCGGAATGAAGGACAATTACTTTCTCCTTCTTCGCAAGCGCCCGCTTTATCCTCGCCTGATTGGACCGGATAACTGTTTCCGGCTCGTAGGCGTGGTCCACAATCTTAACCATTTGAATGTTTCCTAAAAATTTGAAGAAGCGCCCTTATCGGGTGCTTCCACTTGGTTTCCTCTATAAGCCGCCGCGTCATCTCACGCCGCCTGCCTGCCTTGAAATGGGATGGATGCATCGGGTGCCCCTCCCATTTCGCAATATCAAAATACTGCGGCCATAGCCCTTTGGGCACGCCTATCATTAGTCGTCCCACTCCACCTTGCTGGTGTCAAAGCGGCGCTCGCGCTCGATGGCTTCCCGCTTCCCCTTCCCGTATGCCTGCTTCGCAAATGCCTTCGCAGCCTTGCCCCAGTCCTTTTTCTCAAATGTATTCCGTGTTTTCATAGTTGTCCCTTTTTGCGCGTAAATGCGCTTGTAAGGCGTTTTCAGCCCGCGCCTTCACATTTACACCCCTTTTCATTTTCATCGCCTTTAAGCGCGGTTTCCGGCGCAGCATTCGCCTTCTCCGCCTGCTTCTTCTCCTCAAAGGTTAAAATCGCCTTCGATATCATCACCGCCGCTTCCCAATCGGTGTCCGGGATGGCGCCCGGCCCAAATTTGGCAATAGCGTCCACAAAGGCGCGATACTCAAAATTCGTGTCGCTAGGATCCGGGCAGTGGACACTCCTTATCAACAGGCGCCCAAAGTCCAAAACATCCTCGTTCCTCTCATATTCAATCTTGGCCGCCTTGATTTCGTCCAATAGGCGGACCTGCTCCGCCAACGCCTTCTTCAGGTCCTTCACCATCGCCGCGTATACATTGAAGCGCTCCTTCTTCGAAACCATCTCCAATGCCGCCGGGTTGCTGCATACCTTCTCTATTCCATCTATGAGCGCCGCCGTGTATGCCCATATCGCATTACGGACAACCTCAAAGCCTTCCCCATTCTTGAAGGCAACGCAACGGAGAAACAACGCCGACTTCATCCAGTCCTGCGTGAACAGTCCCTTCTTTTGATTCAACTCGTGGAGCCCGACGCGGATTTCATTTACCGCCTCGGTTAGGTTGTCCCCGTCCTTGTAGATTAAAGGCCCTTTGATTTTTCTAGGCTGCTCAATGCCCCAAGCCTTCAGGAATCCCCGCTGGAGATTGAAGTCAATGTATGCCCGCTCCGCCGTGGTAGGCGGCTTGACATAAAAGGGGTTAACCTTCCGTTTCTTTCTTTTTGTCACGGCGCAGAACCTCGTCCCTTAATGCTTCAGCCTTCTCTTCATCATATATCGGCGTCGAATCCGCTTGGACCGGCACCTTCGAGATATTAACATCGTAGCCACTTAAAGTTCTCAAAAAGTCCTGGCGCATCCGGAAACTGTCCCGGAGAAACGCGGTATACGCCATCAATTCGTTGCGCGACATTTTCGATGGATCAAACATCTTGTCCATCGCCGCCTCAACCTCGTCCAGCCTTTTGGACATACGGTCCATAGATTGAACGGTGCGGTCAACCATATTCACCATCGTCGTATTGACGCGCTGGCGCACCTCTTCCAATCCATCTTGCGTATACAGCAGCACTGGCTTACTTTCACTCATATACCATAATATACGTTCTTTTTTCCGTTCGGACAACTCCTTACCTGTCCCTTAATCTTCCATACAAAGTATCTATTATGCGGACAACCTGTCCCTTCGGACAGTCTCCTAATACATAGACTTAGTCCATCGGTATATTGGTATTGGTAAATTCGGGGAGGGGGAAAACGGACAATTTGGACACAAAAAATTGGCGAATCCAGTTAAATTTCAAAGTTTATGGGACACGGGACTGCCTTTTTGAATTAGGAGACTGTCCGTCGGACAAATCGGACAGGTCGCATAAGAAAAAGGACCGGTCCCAACCTACTCGGACCGGTCCTTTCATTCCAGAAATTCTTTCCGCTTTCGATAATAGTAAGGCTTCGATATCGCCTTCTCCTGCCATAGCCGCTCCAAGTCATCTATCGTTTCGATGACCAGCGTAGGCTTTCGTCCAACCTTCTTTCCTTCCCCTTGAAGCAGCCTCTTCATCCGGCGCCGCTCCTTTGCCGCCACATTGTGCCGCTTGTATATCTCCTTCTTGCGTCTCGGCGTTAGACCATCCCAATACTCCGGCCCCACCTTCCCCGTCCGGGGCGAGTAGGACACCAACGGCGGAACCTTGAAATGGCTGTATGCGGTATACAGGTTTCCCCGTATGACCGCCTCCACATCCTCACGCGGCACGCCTAATCGCGATATCTCACGCTCTATCGCACGGACACAGTCATTGAATTCAAAATGATTGCCAGCCAGTCCCCATCTCTCCTCCGTGCTCGTCTCGAAAAAGTGATACCAGGCAAATGCCGCCGGGATGATTTTCTTCCAGATGAACGAGAACCGTTCCCCTTTCCCCACCTTCCCCTTATAGAAGTATTCTATCGACGGCAGCATCACCTTCGTGTCGATGCCGAACAATTCCTTCGCGTCATACCTTGATAATGGCATCGGAATGCGCATAGCGCCTAGTCCCTTCACATCCACCTTTCGGTATGACCCCAACATGTCCGGGTCCGGCCTGCCGAAGGTCATTTGCCTAGGCGAGTCCATACAATGATCGTAGGCGATGGCGCCCAAGCCAGCCTCGATCGAAAACTGCATAAAGGCATTTGCATATGCGGTGGTGTATTCCGCATATGAGTATTCCTTTGAAAGTCCGTAGAAAACCTTTCGCCGGTTTTCTTTTCCGGGGACCGATAATACCGCCGAGGGACTTTTGGAAACGATAATGTTGTCCGAGCTAATTTCATCCAGCCTGGCGGCATCCTCGGCGGTCAATTCATCCAAATCAAAAACGACCGCATCGATAGGGGAATCCTGCAAAAGGCGGAATGATACGCCGGACATATAAAGGTCGTATAGGGCCTTGGCGCCTTTCAATTCCGCGATGGCGGAACCACGGCGATGGAGTATCGCCGCATTGGCCTTGCCTCTAAATTTGTATGGGAAAATCTCTAATCTCATTTAAGCGAACAAAAATATACGGACGGACAAAAGTTGAAGATGTCCCGTATAAGATAGCATCAACCTACAATAACGCATAGGTGGAAAAATGAAAATTGAAGAAGCAATGAAGCAGGACTTCAGCAGGATGACCCCGCAGCAGCGTTCCCATTTAAGGAAGCGTATTCTCGCCGCCGGGCTCCCCGTCCCCCCGGAATTGGACCTGAAGAAGGGACAATCCGTAATTCCGGTAGTCGATTCAAAACCGGATAATGGTCCTTGGAAGTGCACGGTGGTTGCGGATGGCAGGGAAACGGTTTACACCATCGGAGGCG
>Ga0247610_10004106_pt1 | contig 15654 bp, 10 predicted proteins | sample 174DNAGHGhighgp2_FD_193483 | JGI IMG/M metagenome (GOLD analysis project Ga0247610, IMG submission 193483) | Sheep rumen microbial communities from Palmerston North, Manawatu-Wanganui, New Zealand - 1742 DNA GHGhigh gp2 | ecosystem: Host-associated > Mammals > Digestive system > Stomach > Rumen... | reverse complement strand
CACGTTCGTGGGCTCATCGTCCCACGTTCGTGGGCCCATTGTCCCACGTTCGTGGGACAAGTAAATCCTCTAGGCGATGAATGTGAATCCTCTAGGCGATGAATGTGAATCCTCTAGGCGATGAATATGGATCCTCTTGGTGATGAATGTGGATCCTCTTGGTGATGAATGTGGATCCTCTTGGTGATGAATGTGTGTCGCACCAACGGGGTTACATAATACATAAAATGATTATCCGCAATCATACCACCAAAGAGACCGCAACGCGGTCTTCGCTTTGGTAACCGAGGGTACGAGCGTAGCGAGCACCCCCGGATAACAAGCTCTATAGAGGCAATCACTCTGAAAGAGTGCCCGAACAGCGTAATGGGCGACCCCTTCAGGGTCGATGTTCCCCTTTTTGTCCCTATCCGGGGGTACTGCGCACTCCCGGTTATTGAGAGGAGACGCTTCCAGCGTCTTGGTGGTACGATTGCGGATAATCATAATACATAATGTACTCAGAACAGGGGTTCCGTCCAGCGGACTTCACCCCTGCCTGTAATCTTTCCACCCCTGCCTGTAATCTTTCCACCCCTGCTTTAACTTTGCAGCCTCAAATAAGAGTCTTAGCGGGGTTACTCCCGCAACTTGAATTAATGAGCCCACTTGAAAAAGTCGCTCCAAAAACAGGTTTAACATAACTTAGCATCAATTTGTAAGCAGAGAAACAATAAAGATACTATCTACAGGAAACATGCAACCCCTTAGAAAGCTGCATGGAAATAGCCCCGGAGGGGCGAAAGAACACAGGCAGGGGGGAACGCAGTGACGCTCGACCTCTGGTCGCTTCGACACTTCGAAGAACCCCTGCTAAGGTAACATCCCATATATGAGCCCTGTAGGGGCGACACACCAGACAGCAGCATGTTGTGTCACCCCTCCGGGGTTCGAATCATCTTACTGCCGATGCAGGGGTTTCATTTCATTCCACCCCTGCCTGTGGTATGCCACCCCTACGGGGTTTAGGTTACAAACTGAAAGTACAACACACTTTTTCAAGTGGACTCATTAATTAATAGAACCCACCATTAATGATGGTGACGGACGGAGTTGGTTATTTGAGCTTCATCTTCAGCGCCACGCCGTTCAGGGCCGGGACGTCAATGCTCACGGGAGTCTCAGGGCTGAAGGCTATGGTGTGCGTCTGGCCTGTCAGCAGGTCGGTGGCCTTGACCTTGGATGTAGGCTTCAGGCCGTAGAGCTCAAAGACGTGAGCCGGGATGTTGATGGCCACAGCGGCCTCGCTGTTGTCGAAATTGGCGACAAACAGAATAACTTCCTTGCCCGAGCGGCGCAGGTAGGCGTACTGGCGATGTGAGTTGAAACGGTCGGAGTAGGGGTTCACGTACATGAGGTCGTAGAAGTCGCCCTCACGGATGGCGGCCTCGCTGGAGCAGAGGTTGAGTAGAGTGGAGTAGAACTTCTGTAAATCAACTTCCTGTGGTGTGAGCTTGCGACCGTCGAACTTGCCTTTGTTGCGCCAACGGCTCACGGCATCCACCGTCCAGTAGTCGAAGATTGTGGTGCGTCCGTCGCGACCGCTGAAGCCCTCGGCATCCATGCCGCGCTCGCCAAGCTCCTGACCGAAATAGATCATGACGGGACCCGTGCTGATGGTGGCTGCCACGAGCATCGGTGCGCGACCGCGTTCGGCATCGCCGGCAAAGAAGTCAGAGGCTATGCGCTGCTCGTCGTGGTTCTCGAGGAACGACAGCATGTGCGGGCGTATGTCGTCAACAGCCTGCCAGCACGAGGTGATGCTCTCGGCATTGGCAAGACCTACGGTGACGGCACGCAGCGTGTCGTAGAGTCCCACTTTGTCATACAGATAGTCGAAATGCCCCTCGTGGATATAGCGGCGATAGGCATCGGGGCCATAGATCTCGGCAATGAAGACGATGTCGGGGTGTGCGGCCTTGACCTGAGGTATGGCCCATCCCCAGAACTCCGAGGGCACCATCTCGGCCATATCGCAGCGGAAGCCGTCGATGCCCTTGCCGGCCCAGAACTGCAGTATGCCCAGCATCTTCTCCCATGTCGATGGCACGGGATCGAAGTGCGTGGAGCGCCCGTTGGCATAATCCACGCCGTAGTTGAGCTTCACGGTCTCATACCAGTCGTTGCTGCCAGCATGGGGACTGAAGACGTCGTTGCCGGTGGCACGTGCGGGCTTCTCGACGTAGGGCTGCTGCTGTCCGGCGTAAAGGTCGAAGTCGGCAGTGAACGCCTGGCCGGGATAGTAGTAGAAATTGTTCTGCGGCGAGAAGCACAGTGTGGTGTCATCGCCGGCACCGAGGTCGGCAATGCCCTCCGGACAGGCATCGCTGTGGTAGGTCCTCGCCACATGGTTGGGCACGAAGTCTATGATGACCTTCAGGCCTGCACGGTGGGTGCGTGCCACGAGGTTCTCGAACTCCTTCATGCGTGCCGGGACGCTTGTGGCCAGGTCGGGGTCGATGTCGTAATAGTCCTTTATGGCGTAGGCGCTGCCGGCCTTACCCTTCACGATGGCGGGGTGGTCGCGTTTTATGCCGTAGGCCGAGTAGTCGGTCTGCGTGGCGTGCTCGATGACGCCGGTGTACCAGATGTGGGTGGCGCCAAGCTGGCGGATCTCGCCGAGGGCTTTCGCCGTGAAGGCCGCCATCGTGCCGCAACCATTCTGTGAGCGGTCGCCATTGGGCTGGTTGGTTGTAGTGTCGTTGCCGAAGAGGCGTGTGAAGACTTGATATATAACTGGTTTGTTTGTCATAGCTAAATCTGTGGTTGAAGCAGCACAGACTTGCATAAGACATGCCAGTCCTATGCAAGCCTGTGTGGTGAGTCGTGAGCGTCGCATGGCGAAATCACAGGTCGGTGGCAGCCTGTATGGTGATGCCCTCGATGCCTTTGGCGATTTTGGCTATCATGCCCTGAAGAGCCTTGCCGGGGCCGCACTCGGTGAATTCTGTAGCACCGGCGGCCAACATGGCCTGCACCTCCTGGGTCCAGCGGACGCTGGCGGTGAGCTGGGCTATGAGATTCTGCTTGATCTCGGCAGGCTCGGTATGTGCCTTGCCGTCAACGTTCTGATAGACGGGACACTTGGGTGTCAGGAACTCAGTAGCCTCGATGGCAGCCTGAAGCTCATCCTTGGCGGGCTGCATGAGGGGGCTGTGGAAGGCTCCGCCCACGGCCAGTGGCAGTGCGCGTTTGGCCCCTGCGGCCTTCAGGCGTGTGCAGGCCTCGTTGATGGCCTCCACGGTGCCGCTGATGACGAGCTGACCGGGGTTGTTGTAGTTGGCGGGTATGCAGATGCCGACTTCAGCGTTCACCTCGGCGCAGACGCGCTCCACGCTCTCGTCGTCGAGACCTATGATGGCAGCCATCGTAGAGGGCTGGGCTTCGCAGGCTTTCTGCATGGCCTGGGCACGTGAGCTGACAAGGCGCAGGCCGTCGTCGAAGCTCAGGGCTCCTGCTGCCACGAGGGCGCTGAACTCGCCCAGGGAGTGGCCACCCACCATATCTGGCTGGAAACGGTCGCCGAGGCTCAGGGCGAGGGCCACGCTGTGAAGGAACACGGCAGGCTGTGTCACTCGCGTCTGCTTGAGCTCGTCGGCTGTGCCGTCGAACATGATGCTTGTGATGTCGAAACCAAGGATGTCGTTGGCACGGTCAAAGAGTGCGCGTGCGTCGGCATTGTTGTCATAGAGGTCCTTGCCCATTCCGGGGAACTGGGCACCCTGACCGGGGAATACAAATGCTTTCATAACGTGTGTTTTGGTTGAAATGCGGTGCAAAGGTACATTTTTTTCTGCTTTCAGCCGCTTTTTTCGCAAAATAGTTTGCGTGGCAACGACGCTTTTGCTAATTTTGTACGCAAATTTCAATAAAACATCGTAAATGAAGCGCATTTTAGTCACCGGCGGTGCCGGTTTTATCGGTTCACATCTCTGCGAGCGTCTCGTCAACGACGGCCATGACGTCATCTGCCTCGACAACTATTATACGGGGTCGAAGGAGAACGTATGGCACCTCATTGGCAAGCCCAACTTCGAAATCGTGCGTCATGACGTGACCCAGCCATACTGGGCAGAGGTTGACGAGATCTACAACCTCGCCTGTCCGGCAAGCCCGATACATTATCAGCACGACCCCATACAGACAACGAAGACGGCAATCTTCGGTATCTACCACCTCATGGGACTGGCACGACGCACACACTGCAAAATCCTGCACGCCTCCACGAGTGAGGTCTATGGAGACCCCGCCGTGCATCCACAGCCCGAGACCTACTGGGGCAATGTCAACCCCATCGGCATACGCTCGTGCTATGACGAGGGTAAGCGTTGCGCCGAGACGCTGGCAATGGACTACCACCGACTCCACGCCGTGCGCTCGAAGATAATACGCATTTTCAACACCTATGGCCCTAAGATGCAGGCCTACGACGGACGCGTGGTGACCAACTTCGTCGTCTCGGCACTCAAGAACGAGGACATCACCATCTACGGCGACGGACAGCAGACACGCTCCTTCCAGTATGTCTCTGACCTCATAGAGGGAATGATACGTGTCATGGCCACCGACGATAGCTTCACGGGACCCATCAACCTCGGCAACCCGGGCGAATTCACTATGCTCGAGCTGGCGAATATGGTCATCGAACTGACGGGTTCGAAGTCAAAGCTCGTATTCTTGCCACTGCCGCAAGACGACCCGCGACAGCGCAAGCCCGACATCACACTCGCACGTGAGATGCTGGGGTGGGAACCGAAGGTGTCACTGCGTGAAGGCCTGCAGAAGGTCATCGACTACTTCCGGCCGCGAATAAAGTAAACATAAACATAGGAAATAACACTTGACAACCATGGCAGACAACGAATTTCTGCAAATAAACCCGGCGGACTTCAAGGTGCTTGTCGTTGATGACGTACCCGCCAACGTCATGCTGCTAAGAGTGATGCTCTCGCGCAGCGGCTACAAGGTGATCACTTGTGGCGAACCTCTTAAGGTCGTAGATCTCGTCAACGCCGAGATGCCCGACCTCATACTCCTCGACGTCATGATGCCGCAGCTCTCAGGATTCCAGATATGTCAGATACTGAAGGGACAGGCCGAGACGAAGGACATTCCCGTGATTTTCCTCACGGCACTCGACAACACCGAGTCCATGCTCGAAGGCTTCAGGGCCGGTGCCGCCGACTATATCGGCAAGCCGTTCGAGAAGGACATACTGCTCGAGCGCGTGCGCTCGCAGATACAACTCGTGGCAGCACGGCAAATCATCGAGCGACAAAACATCGAACTGCGAGAGACAATCTACGGCCGCGACAAGCTCTACAGCGTGATAGCCCACGACCTGCGCTCGCCACTCGGAGCCATTCAGGTCACCATAAAGATGTTCGAGGACATGCTGCCCGCAGAACTCATCGGAGAGGACATGCACGGACTCATCGTCGAGTGCAACAATCAGGTCACGGAGCTCTTCTCACTCCTCGACAACCTGCTGAAATGGACAAAGAGCCAGACAGGCAAGCTCAAGACGGTGTTCCAGGACTTCGCACTCAACATCATGATCGAGGCCGTCTATGACATGTATCGGAAGGTGGCAGAGATGAAGGGTATAACACTCACCATCGAAGGTGCCGACCCCAGCGTCAACGTCCATGCCGACATGGACATGTGCAAGACCGTGCTGCGCAACTTCCTCTCCAACGCCATCAAGTTCAGCAACGAGGGCTCTTCCATAGAAATCGTAGAGCGCGTCGATGGCGACTACGCCGTGATGAGCGTTCGCGACCATGGATGCGGCATGACGGAGGAGGAGGTGGGACGACTCTTCAACAAGGACACTCACTTCTCTAAGTTCGGCACGAACCGTGAGGAAGGCTCGGGGCTCGGACTGCTGCTGTGCCAGAGCTTCGCAAAGGCCAATGGCGGACACCTCGAGGTGCAGTCCAAACAGGGCGAGGGCTCTACATTCTCGATGTACATACCATTGATGAAGTAATGATTGTCTCCAAGATAAGATAAGTATATTGTAAAGGTTTCATCCTGCAAAAAAGACAACGAATGGGAAGACGTGCTGTTTTCGTTTACATGAAGCTTTTAGTCACTATACTCACGGTGATTGTGGTGGTGATGATATTCTACGGACTGACAGGTGGCAACAGCAGCCCGATAGGGAATACGTTCCACGCCTGTTCTGTGGTGATGTTGCCCGTGTTCATCGTTCTCGACATCATAGCACTCATCTACTGGCTTGCCGTCAGACGACGATGGCTATGGGCATTGCTGCCACTGCTGCCGCTGCCGTTCTGCTGGAACTATATATGCGCCAACCTGAGATTCGCCTCGGCCGACACGTCAATGCACAACAACGTGCTCACCGTGGCTACATACAACGTGCGCAGCTTCTCGAGCGAGGCGTCGGGATTCATCGCACAAGACATCATGACGACGCTCAACCGCTCCAACTGCGACATAGTGTGCCTACAGGAGTATCGCGACGACATACCGGGAGATAATAATAATGTTCGCACGCGCGTGCGTAACCTCTACGAATACTCCGTGGCAGGCAGCGGCGACATGGCGATATTCTCACGCTATCCCATACGCGACCATCAGGAGTTCAAGTTCGAGTACTCGAACAACGGGTGGCAGTGGGCTGACATCGAGGTGGCTTCCAACCTCGTCGTGCGAGTCTTCAATGTACACATGGAGACGACAGGCATAAACAGCGCCCTGCACCAGCTGGCAAAAGAGAATGCACAGATTGACCTCGACGACATTCCCATGGATCCTGATGCCATCGACACCGACCGCAACACCATCGGTTCGCGCATCAACAACGACCGCATCTACAGGCTCCTGCTCGGCAACTACGCCTTCGGACTCAGCGTGCGAAGCGGACAGGCTATTACAATAGCCAACGCCAAGCGAGAGAGCCCACACCCCATAATCCTTGCCGGTGACTTCAACGACGTGCCTTACAGCTTCACCTACAAGACCCTGCTCGGAGATCTCACCGATGGATTCACCACCGGAGGACATGGCTACGGAGCTACATACCGGGGTGCCAAGGGCTTCTTCAGGATTGACTACATCTTCGCCGACAGGCAGATGCCCTGTTTCGACTACAGTACACTCGACATGACCTACAGCGACCACAATCCCGTGGTGGCCAAGTTCGACATCAGCAAGAAGTAGGGATTTCTCCCCACAGCTTTAGGGTTTTCCTTTTGCGCGGCTCAACGTAATGACCTACCTTTGCGCTGTCTAAGAATAACACACTTATTTGCAAACATTTTCACCACTTCAACATCATGAACACTCACAAGACTCTCATTGCAGCAATGCTGCTCGCGCTGCCTGCTACATGGGCAGTTGCGCAAGACGATGACATCTACTTCGTCCCGAAGAAGAAGTCACACACCACCACGACATCATCATACACGCCACAGCAAAGGACTTACTCACCCCGCGAGGACGTTCAGGTAATATACACCGACGCCGACGACACACCCGTATATACCGCTTCGCCCCGCGACATTGACGAGTACAACCGCAGGCCCTCGGCTTCGCGCAAAGCCTACCAGCTCTCTGGCTCTGACACTCTCTATGTCATGAGCGACTCCACCGTGCTCACCACGAGACGTTTCGCTAATGATGTCTATTCGCAGGGCTACGACGACGGCTTCATCGATGGCGAGGACTATGCCTACAGCCAGAGACTCAACCGCTTCGGTTATGCCAGCGTATATCTGTCGCCATGGCGTTACAGCTACTACGACCCATGGTACGACCCCTGGTACTTCGACTCATACTACTGGGGCTACGACCCATACTGGGGCACCTACGGATGGCACAGACCCTACTGGGGTGTCTATTGGGGATGGAATCACTGGAACGGCCCCTATTACGGCTTCTATCACGGCTATCGCCCATACCACTATTATGGCGGTGGATATGCCTACGGCGGGCGCTATCACGGGGGCAACTTCGTGGACCGCGGAGGACACTACGGACGCACACCCGGACAGACAGGACGCTCCTACGGCATGAACCGCGGCGGACGCGGCGGCGCAGGACGCTATGGCTCCTCATCACGCTCAGGAGGGTATTCACGCTCCGACGGCAGAGGCTACACCATCGGCACGGGCGGCACAGGGCGTGCTGGCATGAGCCGTAGCGCAGGACGCTCCGCCACATCCACGCCGTCCACCTATGGCGGTGTGCGCAGCAGTGGCACCTCGTCGGCAGGACGTTCCTACAGCGGAAGTACCTCGTCGGCAGGACGTTCCTACAGCGGAGGCACGACACGCAGTTCCGGCTCGTCGTCATTCGGCGGCGGACGCAGCAGCGGAGGCAGCTTCGGCGGTGGAGGCGGCTTCGGCGGTGGAGGCGGCTTCGGCGGTGGCGGCGGAGGTCGCTCCGGCGGCGGACGCGGTGGGCGATGACCGCACCACACTGCTATTGTCATGACACGCAAAAACACTTAATTAACACATCGAGAAGCACACTAAAACACATACCATCACTTCAGCTCGTACATTCACATGAAAAGATTCATAGCCATAACACTGACGATGGCCGTGGCTGCTACGGCCTTGCACGCACAAGACTCATACAACAACGACCGCATGACCAACACCTCCGACATCATAGGCTCGGCGCGCTACGTCGGTATGGGAGGAGCCATGGGAGCACTCGGAGCCGACATCTCGGCCATGAGCAACAACCCCGCCGCAATAGGCGTGTTCCGCAGAAACGACATCAGCATAACCATGGGCACACAGATACAGAGTGCTACACCCTACAACGGCGATGCAAGGGCACGCTACACCTTCGACCAGATAGGCTTCGTGTCTGCATTCCGCAACGACGGAGGCTTCGTGAACTTCGGCATCAACTTCCAGAAGAAAGCCAACTACGCCCACTCGCTCTTCACATCAAGCAACAGGCTCGGAGGCTTCACACAGGCGGCACAGCTCGCCAAGATCTACGGACTCTATGACAGGAGCGACGGCACCAATGGCGCACCGAAAGGCATGCTCGCCACACAGGCTTACGATGCCATGCTCTACGACCTGCCGGGAGGCACGCACATCGCCAGCCAGGGCTTCGACTTCAACCGTCTCACCTCAGGCAACCTCTACGGACTCGACTTCAACCTCTCTGGAAACATACACGACCGCTGGTACCTTGGATTCACCTTCGGCATCGACTTCCTGAACTACAGCAGCAACCAGCGGTACGTGGAGTTCCGTGACGGCTCCGACGGTTCCGTGCAGGACTACGACATACTCTCCAACCAGAAGGTCAAGGGCGTAGGCGTCAACTTCAAACTCGGAACTATCCTCAGACCCATCGAGGACAACCCTCTCAGGATAGGCTTCGCCATCGAGACGCCGTCATTCTACAAGCTCAAGCAGGAGGACAGCTACTTCAGCATCGCATCGAAGTGGAAATTCGACCACACTGACGCCAACGGAAAGGCTATCTACAACTATATTGACCAACCTGGCCAATACAATATCCTCGACAGCCCCGACGGCAACTACCTTGAGTTCAACGTGCGCTCGCCATGGAAGTTCCGCGCAAGCATAGGCTCAACCTATGACAAGCTCATAGCATGGGACATCGAGTACGAGTATGCTCTCAACAATCACGTCAAGCAGGGCTATCCCACAGCATCCAACGGATGGAACCAGTCGTCATCGATGGATTTCGACCGCAGCATGAACAGTCTTACAAATAACATGATGCGTGGCGTACACAATGTACGTGTCGGACTCGAAGTGAAGCCCATCGACCAAGTCGCCGTGCGTGCAGGCTACAACTTTTACAGCAGCCCCATGAAGTCCGGAGCACGTCTCGACCAGAGTATAGACAGCTATGCACTCGAATATGCCCTCGGCACCGACTACACCAATCTCTCGGCGGCTAATATCTTCACCTTCGGACTCGGATATCGGGGCAAGATCTTCTATGCCGACTTGGCATACAAGTATCGCGCACAGACGGGTGACTTCTATGCCTTCGATGACAGCTACCAGACCATGGGACGCTCCGAGGCTCAGTTTGACGTCACCGAGCGCTCACTGTTGCCCACCTCTGTCAACCTCGACCGTCACAACTTGACATTCACCCTGGGCTTCCATTTCTGACTTCAACGGCCTTCTATTGCCTCCCTGTGTCTGGCATCCTGCCACTGCGGCATAACCCACATTGGTAAGCTGAGCTCCCCTCTGTTGTGACACAGTAACTTCAACGCAGCCTGCGTCTGACCTCACGTCATGCGCAGGCTGTTTCGATGTTCGCAAGCATCTTTGTGCAAAGATGCATAGGTGCAATGAGAAAGGTAAAACCATCGTCGGTTGCGGCTGCGCTCTGCTACCTGCACACATCTCTATGGTTCATTTGGCTATCTGTATTCCATCGGTCATTGGACGATACAAGGAAGCGAATGAAAAACAAAGGGACGCGACATGCAATATCGCGTCCCTTTGTTTAACACAGCACTTGACCTGTCGCTCACGACGGGCGTCAGGACACATTGTTGAGAAGCATCTCAAGGGAGAGCTCATCCTGAATGAGCACCTCGCGGGGCTTGGCACCCTGTGCGGGTCCCACCACACCGATGCGTTCCAGCTGGTCCATGAGTCGTCCGGCACGGTTGAAGCCGATGGAGAACTTACGCTGTATGAGCGATGTTGAACCCTGCTGCTTGATGATGATGAGCTTGGCAGCCTCGCGGAACAGCGGGTCGAGGTTGTGGACATCGACCTCTGCGGCTCCGCTGTTCGACCCTCCGTCTTCGACTGGCGGCAGTGGCAGCGGGAATGGTCCGAGATAGCTCTGCTGGCGCGCTATGTAGTTGGCAATGGCCTCCACCTCGGGCGTGTCAACGAATGCACATTGCAGACGCACAGGCTCCGAGCCGGCAAGGAATAGCATGTCGCCCTTACCGATGAGCTGGTTGGCTCCGGGGCGGTCGAGGATGGTGCGTGAGTCTATCATGGCGCTGACGCGGAATGCCATTCGTGCCGGGAAGTTGGCCTTTATGGTGCCGGTGATGATGTTCGTGGTGGGTCGCTGCGTGGCTATTATCATGTGTATGCCCACGGCACGTGCCAGCTGGGCGATGCGTGCTATTGGCAGCTCAATCTCTTTGCCGGCTGTCATGATGAGGTCGCCGAACTCGTCTATGACCACCACGATATATGGCAAGAAGTGGTGGCCGTTGTTGGGGTTGAGCTGGCGGTTGCGGAACTTCTCGTTATATTCCTTAATGTTTTTAGCGCGCGCGCGTTTGAGGAGGTCGTAGCGTGTGTCCATCTCCACGCAGAGGCTCTTGAGCGTGTTCACCACCTTCTGTACGTCGGTGATGATGGGTTCGTCGGTGTCGTCCTCGATTTGCGCGAGGAAGTGGTTGACGATAGGCGAGTAGATGCTGAATTCCACCTTCTTGGGATCCACCATGACGAACTTCAGCTCGGCGGGGTGTTTCTTGTAGAGCAGCGATGTGATGATGGCGTTGAGGCCTACGGACTTACCTTGACCCGTGGCACCTGCCACGAGTAGGTGAGGCATCTTGGCGAGATCGGCCATGAAGACCTCGTTGGTGATGGTCTTGCCCAGCGCCATGGGCAGCTCCATGGTAGATTCCTGGAATTTGCGGCTGTTGATGATGCTCTCCATGGACACTATCTGCGGTTTGGCGTTAGGCACCTCGATGCCTATGGTGCCCTTGCCGGGAATGGGAGCTATGATGCGTATGCCGAGTGCGGCGAGCGAGAGCGCTATGTCATCCTCGAGGTTGCGAATCTTGGTGATGCGCACGCCCGGTGCGGGGGTAATCTCGTAGAGGGTGATGGTGGGGCCTATGGTTGCCTTGATGGAAGATATCTCCACGCCGAAGCTCTTCAGGACGGAGACAATCTGGTCTTTGTTCTTGGTGAGTTCTTCGCGGTCGAGGTTGGCGCTGGCGTCAATCTCATAATGCTTCAGCAAGTCGAGGGTGGGGTACTTGTAGAACTCGAGGTCGAGTTTTGGGTCGTAGGGTTCTATGGGCTTCTCGGCATCGGCCTCGGGTTCCTGCTTGTTCTTCTCTACGATAAGTTCCAGCTCGCTGCCATCGGCGGCTGTGCCGTCGGCAGGCTGTGCAGGCTGGTCGCCTTCGGGCATGTTAATCCATGATGACGTGTCGCCGTCGTCGGTGGGAGCGGCATCGTCGGCGGGAGATGTGTCATCGGCGGTATCTAATATGGCCATCGGGACGTCGGGGTCAGGATTGAGGTCAACGTGCTGTGGAACATCGGCTTCTGCGACCTCAGCGGCGTCGGCATTATCGGCATTATCGTCAGTGTCGGCAGAGCGCTTTGAGCGTTTTCGCTTGGCGGCCGGCAGCTCTGAGGTGAAGTCAACGACTGTGGCCTGATGCTCGGCGTCGGCATCATCGCCATGTTGCGAGGCATCGATGTCGGGGTGTGAGGGTGAAGCGGCTTCATAGTCGTCAGAGGTCTCTGTGCGTTTCAGTTTGTTGAGCAGAGCCGCAACAAGTGCCATGACGGGGTACCGCTCGTTGAGCTGGCGTGCCAGCTGGCCGGGGTGCATGAGACGTCGCAGGATGCGGATGGTCTCTGCACTGACGTAGCACAGATATGCCACCAAGGCGAGCACGATGACGAAGAATGTACCCACTACGCCGATATGCCCTTCGAGTACTGCCACGACGTAGTTGCCGTGATAGCCACCGGGATTGATATAGCTCATTGACGGCTGCGAAGCAAAGAATGCCTTGAGGAAAAAAGCTCCGGCCACGCTGAACCAGACGAGGAGGAACGTGCAGTTGACAAACCACTTCCAGAGCCTGACATAATAGGCATGAGTCAGGCGCAGTGCTGCCGCGAAGAGGAAGACGGGAATCATGAAGGCACCGAATCCGAAGTTCTCGTGAATCCAGTAGTGGCTCCACATGGCTCCGAGGTAGCCCACCCAGTTCCGGGCACTGCCGACGTAGCCGCCCTGCAGCACCTTCTGGTCCTCGCCGCCGGTGAAGAGGTGTGACACCAATGCAAGAAGCGTGAATGCCGCCAGGGCCAACAGGAGCACGCCAGCCACCATACGTACCGACTCCTCACGGGTCATGGGTTCGTCCTTGTCGCCGCGAAGGGCGGTCTTCACGCCGAGTCCCACGGCCTGGGCAGCAGGCTTTGGCGCACTACGTCTCTGGGAGCGCTTTCGAGGCTCCTTTTGAGGGGGTTGCTTAGTCATAAATTTCTTCTATTCCTTATTTCGGGTGCAAAATTAAGTATTTTATTCAAGTTCTGAACAAAAGATTAGATATTTTTGCAAAAAAAAAGTACTTTTGCACCCTAAAATCAAAAAAACAACTTACAAACAGACGATGCACATAGTCTATTCACAATCCGTAGTGGAGTTCGTTGCCGTGGCCACAGAGACATGCCTGCTGCTCGAACAACACCAAAGTCACGACCGTGACGACCTCGTGGCAAAGCTGCTGAAGCTACTGCCGCTGCTTTATGCCAAGGCTCAGCTGTTGCCTGAGGTGGATGGCGCCGACGCTTTCTCGCCCGAGAGCTATGTCAGCGAATCCGACTACGAATGGCTGCGCATGAGTCTTGCAGAGACCATGGGCGAGATTGATGAGTTCGAGGATACGCTCTACGATGAGGGCGTGCAGACGGGCGAGCTGCGCTGGCGCAATGTCAGCGAGTGTCTGGCCGACATCTATCAGCCCGTTCGCAACTTCGTGGAGACATACCGTGCCGGCATGGAGGAGAACACCGAAGAGGCTCTGTGGGCTGTTCGAGACACCTTCGAGCTCTACTGGGGTGCCGACCTCGTGGATGTCCTGCGCAGGCTGCACAGAGTGACCTACATCGACCAAGCCGGGGCATAGCACCCGGCACCGCCGAAATGTCGTAACTATCATGACACCCGTAACACACATTGAAACAGATTTACAGAAAATACGATAAAACGCTCATCAACACACTGCCGCGTGAGGCATTCCCGGGACGCATCATCGTAATCCTCAGCGAGGGCGAGGCCCGACGTGCCGTAGATTACCTGTTGCGCTCGCCACGGCTGGGCATAGACACCGAGACACGCCCCAACTTCCGTCCGGGCGGCATGAACCCGGTGTCGTTGCTGCAAGTGTCCACGACAGACACTTGCTTTCTGTTCAGACTCAACCGCATCGGGCTGCCACAGTGTGTGCTGCGTCTGCTCACGGACCAAGGCACACAGAAAGTGGGGCTCTCGCTACACGATGACTGGGCTCAGCTGCGGCGACGCTTTGATTTCGAGCCTGGTAACTATCTTGAGCTACAGGACTACGTTAAGCGTCTTGGCATCGAGGATATGAGCCTGCAGAAGTTGTATGCCAATATATTCGGGCGCAAGATCTCGAAGTCGCAACGCCTCTCGAACTGGGATGCCGATGTGCTCACCGACGCACAGAAGCTCTATGCTGCCACCGACGCGTGGACATGTCTGTTGCTCTACGATGAGATAAACCGCCTGCTCACCACGCGCGATTACGAACTGCTGTGAACAGCGGCGGCCTTCTCACGTGAAATCCTAATCACACATATATATATTATAATGCGACAGCTATCTACCATCCACCTTAAGCGCGGCAAGGAGGACTCGCTGCGCCGCTTCCATCCATGGGTGTTCTCGGGCGCGATACAGCGCATCGACGGCAATGTCGAGGAGGGCGACCTTGTACTAGTAGTGACTTCCACAGGTGACTTCATAGCCATCGGCCACTGGCAGATAGGCTCCATTGCCGTGCGTGTGCTCACCTTCTCCGACGAGGCCATAGATGCCGCCTTCTGGCATCGACGACTGTCGGCGGCACTCGAACTGAGGCGTGCCCTGCACCTTGCCGATACAACGGACAACACCACCTACCGCCTCGTGCATGGCGAGGGCGACAACCTTCCGGGTCTGGTGATTGACATATACGGCCCCACGGCCGTGGTACAGGCTCATAGCGTAGGCATGCATGTGTGCCGCGAGGAGATTGCTAAGGCCCTGCGCGATGTGATGGGCGAATCGCTGCACAGCATCTTCTATAAGAGTGAGACAACGCTGCCTTTCAAGGCCGAATTGGGGCAGGAGAACGGCTTCCTGTGGGGCGACACCGCCGACAACATCGCCGTGGAGAACGGCCTTAGGTTCCACATAGACTGGCTGCATGGCCAGAAGACGGGCTTCTTCGTTGACCAGCGTGACAACCGCAGCCTGCTGGAGAGCTTAGCTAAAGGCCGTGCCGTGCTCAACATGTTCTGCTACACGGGTGGCTTCTCTGTATATGCCATGCGTGGCGGTGCACGTCTGGTGCATTCTGTTGACAGCTCGGCAAAAGCCATAGATATGGCTACTGCCAATGTCAACCTCAACTTCCCCGGCGACACACGCCATGAGGCATTTGCACAAGACGCTTTCCGTTTTCTCAGTGACATGAAGACGGGGGCGTATGACCTCATAATACTCGACCCGCCAGCCTTTGCCAAACACAAGGATGCGCTGCGCAACGCCTTGAAGGGATATACCCGACTCAATGCTCGGGCCTTCGAGAAGATTGCACCGGGAGGT
>Ga0247610_10004105_pt1 | contig 15661 bp, 17 predicted proteins | sample 174DNAGHGhighgp2_FD_193483 | JGI IMG/M metagenome (GOLD analysis project Ga0247610, IMG submission 193483) | Sheep rumen microbial communities from Palmerston North, Manawatu-Wanganui, New Zealand - 1742 DNA GHGhigh gp2 | ecosystem: Host-associated > Mammals > Digestive system > Stomach > Rumen... | reverse complement strand
AAAAAGCCTCTCCGGCTTACTGCCACAACGGTTCCAGGGCAGCGGAACGGGGCAAAATCTGCCGGATCGGCAAAAAAATCTCAAAAAAAAATTCCAAAATGGTCTATCATTATGCAAGCATTGACAGTAAAATTTGCTATAGTGGGACGGAAGTCCCAAGAGGTCCTTCCTCCCCCTATAACCCCTACCATCCCAGCACCGGACCAACACCGGTGCTTTTTCATACCCAATTTCCACCAACAGGAAACAGAGGGAACAAAAATAACCCGGAAAGGGGAAAACAGGCCATGAATACCGCTTGAAACCACATCCTCCAAACATACCCCGGTCACATCTACCACATTCCCACCAACTACCCTCCACAAAACCTTTCCCTTCCATTATAGCGATCAAAAACAAAGCTCCCGGAAGGGGAACAGGCATAGAATCGAACGTGAACGAATACCCCACCCCCTGTGCCGGGGGAAGAGGCTGGAAGCCTTGAAAACAAAGGGCCGGAAGGATTTCCTCCGGTCCATTTTTGATCCCTGTTTCTACCAACTATTCGTAAAACAGTTGTTTAGCGAATAGTTGAAATTCATGGTAGAAACGCTGGAACCGTTGATACATAAGGCTTAGAGGGAATTGTGACAGGGCAGCCATCCGGCCCACAACCGCCACGGCATGGACAAAATGGACACCGGCGGCCCGGAGGACCGGCAGCGGCCCCACCAGCAGCGGCCCACCAGGCACCCCGGGGAGGGGGTCCGGTCCAGGAACCCCGGGGGGTCTGAATGTGACAGGGACTCCGCACCGCTGGGCGGTGTAACGAAAAATAGCCTCTCCTCCCCGGTATCCGGGAGGCAGGGGGAAGGAGATGATAGTGATGCCGAGACCGAAGCCAACGAAGCTGGATGCAGACGGAGAATTTTTCGTGAGGATGACGGCTCGTGGATACAGCACGAGGGAGATCATCAAAGAGCTTTACCACCTGGAAGAGGCTGATGATCCGAAGAAGTTTCACAACTACGAGTGCAAGCTCTCCCGGTACAGAAGGTATCCGGACTTCATGGAAGTTTTCAAGGATGAGATTGCCAAGGTGATTTCTCCGAAGCTGCTGGGGAAGGGCGTGAGGGTTCTGTCGGATCAGATGGACTCCACGGAGCCTTGGCTGGCGAACAAGGCGGCGAATGACATTGTTGCGTTCACGAGCAAGCGGCTGTTTGCGGAAGAGGACAATGCGGTGACCATTCAGTTTGCCGAGGGAGCCGGGATGCCGGAGATCGGAACGCCTGACGGCGAAGAGGAATGAGGTGGGATGATTGCCCATCGTAACCATTGACTACAAGCCGACACCGAAACAGGCGATCTTCCATGCCAGCAAAGCCAACGAGATTCTGTACGGCGGCGCTGCTGGCGGCGGCAAGACGAAGGCGCTGATCATGGATGCGCTCTTCCGCTGCCTGAAGTTCCCCGGAACCACGGCCTGTGTTTTCCGGAGGACCTATCAGGAGCTGGAGGACACGGACATCAAAGAGGCACAGGCTTCCTACCCGGAGGCGCTGGCGAAGTACAATGCCGGACGGCATGAATTCCGGTTGAAGAACGGGAGCAAGATCCTGTTCCGGCATTGTGAATCCGAGGCTGATCGGTTCAAGTATTCCGGTATCGAGATTCAGTTCTTGTACTTTGACGAGCTGACCTCGTTTGAACAAGTGGTCTACGATTTCATCAAAACCCGTCTCCGTGCCAAGAAGAGCCTTGGCGTGGTTCCGATTGTCCGCTCTGCCAGCAACCCTGGCAACATCGGACACGGCTGGGTGAAGAAGATGTTCGTGGATGCCGGACCGTACATGGAGATCCTTGAACAGGAGATTTTCTCCGAGACCCTGCACAAGTCCAAGAAGATCAGGACCCAATACATCCCGGCGCTGGCGATGGAAAACCCGTTCATCACGGATGACTACATCTTCGAGCTGGAACAGAAGCCACCGGCCCTCCGGGCGGCGCTGTTGAACGGCGATTGGGATTCCTTCGAGGGCCAGGTGTTCAAGGAATGGAAGGACGATCCGAATCACTACATTGACCGCCGGTGGACCCATGTGATCGAGCCGTTTGAGATTCCGCTGGATTGGCCCAGGTACTTCGGCTTTGACCACGGGTACTCCAAGCCGTTCTCATGCGGATGGTTCGCCATTGGTCCTGACCAAACCATGTACATGTACCGTGAGTGGTACGGCTGCAAACCGAGACAGGCGAATGTCGGCATTGAGCTGACACCGATACAGATTTCGGACGGCATCCTTGAACGGGAAGAGACCGAGATGAAGGACAACATCACGGTGATCCGCACCGCCGACCCGGCGATCTTTGACAAGAGCCGTGGAGACAGCGTAGCTGATCAGATGGCTCCCGGATATATGGGCCGCCGACAGGGCGTTGTCTTCAACAAAGGCGATCACGCACGGATGGCTGGCAAGATGCAAGTTCATGAACGGCTGCGGTTTGATGACAACGGCAGACCGAAACTGCAAGTATTCAATACATGCAGGGAGTTTATCCGAACGTTCCCAACTCTGCCTTACTCGCAGAAGAAGACCGAGGATGTTGACTCCGATGCGGAGGATCACCCATGCATACGATATGTTGCGCTACGTTTGCATGGATCACCCCGTTGTGCCTAAGAAGAAGACACCGCCGGTATACAAGCCGTTCGATCCTTTTAGTAGATGAGGTAGGTGATACAGATGGCTGAAGCACTTCCCAAGCTGGAAATTTCCGAGGATGACGAGAAAGAGCTTCAGAAGATCGCTGACGAGCTGGAGGCGATGGTCGATGAGACCAGCTATTACGAAGAACAGCCGTTAAGCCGTGGACAGGAAGCGCTCCTGAACCGGATTTATGACCGGCTGGAGCTGTTCCAGAAAGGGAACGAACCGTACCACGAAGCAGCCAAGAAAGCACGGCAGATCCTCCACATGGATGACCCGGATCAGGACACATCGAAGTCGAAGAAGGTTTCAGGGAAAAAGACCCTCCAGCTTCAGACCCTGAAGAGTACGGTGAATAACGTTATTGCCGATCAGATGCTCTCCATGCCGGAAGCACGGCTGATGCCGGAGACCGCAGCGATGCAGGAAGCGGCAGATGACCTTCAGGACATGGTTCATTACGTTATCTACTGCGCAAACGATTTTGAGCAGACCCATTACCGGCTGTGCGAGGACTTCTACGGTCCCGGCACGATGGTTGCTCAGACGGCGTGGGACCCGGACATGAACCACGGCAAGGGCGAGATCGCCATTATCCGCTGGCCCATCGAGGCTTTCCTTTGGGACCCCAAGGCCGAGAACATTCAGGATTGCCGAGCGGTAATGAAACTGAGCTGGCATCCGCTGTCCTGGTTCCGGTCCCATTACCCGGAACAGGGCCGGTATGTCGGAGCCGAGAAGGGAAACCATGAGAATGTTGGCATGACCACCGCTCAGGAGGCCGTTGAGGATACCGGGAGCGATGAAGACCGTGCGCTGCTGATTGAGTATTGGTGGCGTGATTATGATGCCAAGACCCGGCGGTACAAGATCAATGTGGCGTATGCAGCCGGAAACGCTCTGCTGGATGTCCAGCTTGGCGTGTACGATCACGGCCTTTACCCGTTCTCGATCCTGCCGTGCGACACGATTGAAGGCTGCCTCGCCGGTGAGGGCCTTGTGACCCAGCTTGCACCGATGATGCGGTATATCAACCGGTACATGGCCTATGTGGACATGAACCTCCGGATGGCATCCAAGACGAGGGCGCTGGTCCGGAAGGATGCCGGTATTGACATTGAGGCTCTTGCTGATTGGGAGAATGACATCATCGAGGGCAACAATATTACTCCGGACAACATCCAATGGATGAGTACGCCACCGTTCAACAGCATGATCAATCAGATGATGCTCCAGCTTGAGACCGATCTGAAGCAGGACTCTGGTGCGAATCAGTTCACTCGTGGCGAGACCACTGGCGGTATTGTTTCCGGTAAGGCGATCAATTCCCTGATCCAAGCCGGTGGCAAGATTTCGTCCATGCGGTCCGAGCAGATCAAGTATTTCCACAAGGATGTCGCGGAGCAGGTCATCTGGCTGATGAGTCAGTTCTACGATGACAACCGGGTGATGATGATTACGGGCCGGAAGGGCGTAACCCGTGAGCTGAAGGTGAACATGGAGAAGCTGTTCGGCAAGTCGAAGGGGGCGGTGAATCCTCCTCCGTATACCGTGCAGATCGAGATTTCCAGCCGTGATCCCCAGCGGATTGCCAATCAGAATCAGATGTTCATGGAAGCCTACACGATGTCTGCACAGGCCCAGCAGTTCTTCCCCCTGTCCTCGCTGATCAAGATTCTGAACCTGGACGGCAAGGACAAAATCCTGCCGATCATCGAGGGCAATGAGACCTATCAGCAGCAGATGCAGCAGATGCAGCAGCAAGTTGAGCAGATGGGCCAGCAGATGCAGCAGATGGCAGAAGAGAACCAGCACCTGAAGCAGACCACCATGCAGATGGGCGATGCGCTTTCCTCCGTGAAGGCACGGCTGGGGCAGACCCCCGGAACGGAACCGGAAGAGAGCGCAATGGTCAACCAGGCTGAGAACAACTTCGGACAGCAGACAGGAATGCCGCTGCCCACATAACCAAGGCAAAAGCCTCGTGATGTGCGAGGTTTTTCATATTTTGACTTCCCCGTGATGTGCGGTGGAGGAAAGGAGAACCTATGGGAATTGAGTCTGAATCCAACCTCAATACTGAAGCCACGGAAGCGGATCAGCTGCCGGAAGGTCTGATTGAGGAAACGGACGAGACCGAAATCGACCTTGACGAGGCGATTGATGAAAACGCCGAGGAAGGTCAGGCCGCTGACGAACAGGACGAGCAGGAGCATGAAGCGGAGCCTCAGGCCAAGGAACCGCATTATGTGAAGGGCCGGATTGAGAAGGCGGTAGCGAGGGTACGGGAAGAGTATGAGGCTATTCTCAACCCTCTCCGGGAGCAGCTTTCCGCAATGTCGGAAAGAATGCTGAAGGCCGATGCGCAGGAGCTGGTGAAGAAGGGTGAATTCCGGAGCGTTGAAACCGCCGAGGAATATCTCCGTCTGAAGCAGGGTCTTCCGGCTTCCACAATTGAGGAGCCGAAGGGCCAGCCTCGCAATGCCAACGGACAGTTTGCCCCCAAACAGGATGCCGGGGATGCCGCTACACAGGCCCGGATTGATATGCTGAAGCACCAGGCTTCACAGATCAAAGCGAGGACCGGCGTGGATGTCATCAAGGCGTTCAACGAGGACCCCAATATCAAAAAGCGTGTAATCGCAGGAGAGGTTGACTTCTACGATGTTGCCGAGGAGATCGGCAAACAGCCGAAGAGAGGCAAGCCTCCTGCACCGATGCGTTCTCCCAATGGAGCCGCAACCAGCCAGCCTACCAATGCCATCATGGAGATGACAGATGAGCAGTTCCGGCGGCTGGAAGAACGAGTTCAGAAAGGGGCACGCATCCGACAAAGTTAAAGGAGCGTGTAATCCATGCCTAACGTAAACATGAACTATTCCTATGATGCCGCCACCGCCCCCTCCCTGGTTGAAACCTACATCCAGCGGAAGGCCATGCAGAATGTCGAACCCAACCTCCGGTATCTGGACGATGCCGACATGATCGACCAGCCGGAAGGCAACGGCAAGCATGTCCGCATGTGGCGTTATTCCGAACTTCCTGCCATCACCACTCCCCTGGCTGAAGGCGTGACCCCGGACGGTCAGAAGCTGACCGAGACGGCGTTCACCGTCATGACCAAGCCTTTCGGCGGCTGGATGGCCTACACCGATGAGCTGGATCTGTTCCATGTGGACAAGAAGACCGATGCCATCGCTGAACGGCTGACCCGTCAGGCGGCCCTGTCCATTGACACCGTGGGCCGTGATCAGATTTGCGCTGGCCTGAATGTGATGTATCCCGGCAGCGTGACCAGCCGTGCTGCGCTGACTTCTTCCGACATCCTGACCTATGCGGTCATCAAGAAGGTTGTCCGCAACCTGAAGAAGAAGGGTGCGCAGCCGTTCCCGGATGGCTACTTCCATGCGAAGATCGACCATGACACCTACTACGACCTGACTCAGGACCAGCATTGGAACGATGTCAGCGTGTACCAGGATGACAGCCGGGTGAAGTCCTACGAGCTGGGCAACATCTACAAGGTGAAGTTCTTCGAGGTGGACAACGGCAAGATTTTCGCCGCCGAGTCCTATCTGTATGGCTCCAAGGCGTACCTGACGGCCTACGCCAACTTCGATGCTGCCAACCGCACGATGATCGTTGCGGATACCATGAGCGAGGACGAGGCCCGTGAGCTGACCGGCAAGATGGTGTATGTGCAGTACACCAACTCCAGCACGGACTATGTGACCCCCATGTGCGTTGAACGGGTATATCCGTCCGGCACGGCGAATCAGACGAAGATCGTCTTCCGCTGGGTCCCTGCGGCCTCTGTGACCGCCAATTGGACCACCGCCAAGTCCCTGAAGGTTGTTCCTTCCGGCGGCGCTACCAGCGGTGCTGAAGTCCATGCTTCCCTGATCTACGGTCAGCACGCCTTCGGCCTCGTGAAGCTGGGCGGCGGCAAGGGCAAGCCGAACATTCAGACCATTATCATGCCGCTGGGCAGCGAGGGCAGCGCCGATCCGCTCAAACAGCGTGGCTCGATTGCGTGGAAGGTGAAGCACTTCGCCTGTGCGGTAATTCAGGATGACTTCATCTGCCGTGTTGAACACAGCGTAAGCGCCTAAGACATTTCCCGGGGAGCCGGTCCACCTCCGCTGGCTCCCCAATTCCTCTCTTTCCGAGGCTATCCGCTTGACCCACGGGTAGCCTCACTTTTTTATAGAAAGGAGCCTGAATATGGCTACGAAAGAAAAAGAAACCCCTGTTGTGAATGAAGAAAAAGCGATGAAAGACAGCCTGACTTTTGCCGTTCCGAAACCGAAGGAGGAAGACGGCGGTCCCCGTGTGCGGATTATCCTGCCGAGGCTGGAGGATGACGGCAGCGTGGCGGTGGATCAGTACGAGCATGTGACCCTTGCCAATGAGAAGGGTGAGGAACATACCCGGATTCTCCGTGGAGAATTTGTGGATGTCACGGTTCCGGTGTACATGGCGCTGAAGGAGCGCTACGGAAAACAGATCTGAGGAGTGATGCACCATGACCCTGCAAGAGATCAAGGAACAGATCATGTTCCAGACGAACAACGATGCGGATGACCTTGAGGACTTTGAGCCGCACATTGCCGATTACATCAATGACGGCTATGACAGGATCGTGGTGGTTTTTGACCATCAGCATGTTGATCCAAACAGCGAAACTTATCCGACCTTGACGGAAGATGAAGATGAACCGAATCTCCCGGAATGGATGCACCGTTATCTGACCGATTGGGCAACATGGCTTGTGTACCGCAACGGCAATCCGCAGAAGCAGCAGAGGGGGTACGCCTACCGGGAATCCTTCGAGCTGTTTCTGCGGACGATTGCCGGTGAGGGCGGCATTGACGGCATGAACGCAGACGGGACCCTGAAACGGTACAGGAATTTCATCAATATCCCGGAGTGAGGTGAGGGAGGATGGCTTATTTTTCGCTGAAAGCCTATGATGCCGATGTCTTCCTCTCCTCATTCATGGGATTGCAACAGGCCGGAGATAATGTCGGAACGGACATCCGGTATGCCGTGGAAGCCGAGAATGTGGAGACACCGTATGGCGTTCTCCAACCGATGTCTGCCCCGGTTGTGCTGGAGACCGGCTTTCAGAACCGGATCGAGACAATGGCACGGCTTTACCGGCGGTGGTATGAAGGAACCGGCAGCAAGGATTGGCTGGTCATCAGCATGGGCGGTAAGCTCTACTACAAGCACGATGGCACACAGGACTCATGGCTGGCGCTGCCGTATCCGGCTGGTGTGAGCGCATATCAGAGCGATGTGTGGAGCTGGGCGGCCTACGAGATCAATCCGGCAGGAAGCACGGCCCCTGTTGATGTCCTGCTGATGAGCAATGCACAGGACGGCATGATCATGGTGGTTCCCCCGTATACGGCAACTGTATCGAGTAATAGCTGGACGGTCCGAACGATTGATACGCAAGGGAAGAAGTTTGGCGTGATCGAACGGTATGCGGAACGTATTTGGGGTGGAGCGATCCCGGATGACCCGGACATGCTGATGTATTCCCGGCCTTTCAATCCGGAGGATTGGACAATTTCCGGGGATGGCGAGGAGCCGGAAGACGGTGCTGGTGATATCCAGCAGCCGAGCTGGGACGGCGATTCGTTCAATGCGCTGAAGGCATTCGGCAATCAGCTCATTGCCTACAAGAAAAACCGGGTGTGGCGAATCCTGGGTACGGACCCCGGCGAATACACCTTCAAAGAGCAGTACGGCGGCGGTACTCCGTTCCCCAACACCATTGCGGTGGATGTGGAACGGATTTTTTCTGCGGACCGGGACGGCATGAGCGTGTATGACGGTCTGAGCGTAACGCCGTATTCACGGGAAGCCATTGAGCGGCTTTGGGCAACCGTCAACCGGGCCGCTATGGAGCAGATGTGCGGTGTACTGTTCAAGGAAAGGTACTATCTCTCCGTTCCGACAGGGAACAGTACGGTGAACAACGATATGATCGTGTTCAACCTGAGAGACCGGACGATTCTCTACTACACCGGGATGTACATTGAATCTTTTCTCGCAACGGAAGACACGCTTTATGCGACATCTTCCAATCTGCCAGGGAAGATCATCAGCCTTCCGTATGATTCATGGGAGAACGGTTCTGCATCGGACAAGCCGGTGAAATGGATGACCCCTTGGGTTGATTTCGGAAGGAAGACGATCAACAAGGGTGGCTTTGAGGTCTACTTCTCCCCGGAGGTTTCCGGCGAGAACCCCGTGACCTTCACATTCTCCGTGCAGACGGAAAAGAAGACCAAGACGAAGACCGTGACGATCCAGCCGAACATGGCGAAGCCGAAGCAGAAGCGAGTCCGCTTTGGTGGCACAGGAAGAAAGTACCGGCTGACCATTGAGGTCCGGACACCTCCGGCGAACACCGTTTGGCGGTTCACCGGCGGCATTCAGATGGTTGTCGAAACTGATCCGGATTAAAGAGGTGAGGAGGCATGGCACGAGACAAGAACGCAACGATCCAGCAGCACCAGCCTCTTCGGACACCGGAAGGATGGAACCGGCAGGAAAGGATGTTCCTTGTCCAACTCGATGAAATCCTGGATGACATCTACCGGCGGTTTGGGCGGCTGAAGCTGGCAGACCTGAGCGAGTCGGTACAGAATGGCATTACGATTGTCGATGAGACCACCGGGAAACGGGTAATGATCTCCGAGGCGGTCAATGCCATTGACATCAAGATCGAGGATGCGGAGAGCAGCATTGCAACGCTGGCGGCTACGGCAGAAAGAATTGAGACCCGGATTGCCGAGCTTGGCTACGGCATGGTCTTCATGCAGCCGAATGAGCCGGAAACATATTCCAAGGGCGATATATGGATTCAGACCCTTGCCGTTGGGAGCTGGCAGAGTGTTCTTGACAAGTATTCGAGCTGGCAGGAAATCCTCGCCAATGTAAGCACATGGCAAGTGGTCGGCGGCATCCCCAAGATGTTCGTGTATGACGGACAGGCTTGGGTTGAGATGTACGATGCCGAGATTCAGACGAACGTAATGACTCAGATCGAACAGCTTCGTGATCTGATCGCTCTGAGGGCAACGGTTGATGATCTGAACCTTCTGACCGGCCAAGTCACCCAGCATTCATCTGAACTTGCGGTTATGGCTCAGCAGATTTCTTCTGCGGTCACCACGGTCAACGCAAAGCCAAGTCACTATGTCCAGCTTGCCGATCCGAGGCTGACGAACGAGATCCACCTTGGAGACACATGGACCAAGCACGATGTCTACTTCAAAACATGGCAGACGATCAAGGACCATTACAACACATGGCAGGAAGTCAAGGACAGCCATGATTTGTGGATGGACGGCCTTGGAGATCGGTCCTTCACTTGGGATGGTACCGAGTGGATAGAGACCAGCGATAAGGCCACAGAGATCGTCAACCGGACGAGGATCACGGAAACTGATACCAAGATCGCCCTGATGGCGGTCCAACAGGCTCAGTTCCAGGGCGATCTGATCGACCTTGAAGCGCAGATCACGATCACAGCTACGCAAATCCGTCAGTATGTTGCAAACAACTACTACGGGATGCAAAGCGGTATAGACATCCTCGCCGCTGGCATCGAGATTTCGGCTGCGAAGTACCTGAAGATCAAGACCGGCGGCGTTTTTACCACGGAATCCGGCAACTTCAGCATTGATGCACAGGGTAATGCCACATTTAAGGGTGGTGGCGTATTCTCCGGCTCCTTGTCCGCTGCTACCGGAACATTCGCCGGGAATTTGAGTGCCGCTGGCGGTACGTTCGCAGGGCAGCTACAAGCGGCAACAGGAACCTTCGCTGGTTCCCTTTCTGCGGCAACGGGTACATTCGCCGGAACGTTGAGTGCTGCTTGTGTGACAAGCGGAACGATGTCTGCTGACCGGATCAAGGGCGGTACGCTGGCTCTTGGCGGCAACAATAATACGGACGGCGTTCTGACGATCAAGAACGCAAGCGGAACGCAGATCGGTGCTTGGGATCGGAACGGTATCAGCGCAATAGCCGGTACGATTGGCGGTTGGACCCTTGCATCGAATAGGTTGAGGTCCGGCAGCAGTACAGGGTATGTCGGACTTGATTCCAACACAAATAACACATACGCAATTTGGGCCGGAAATGAGGATGCGGCATCTGCTCCATTCCGTTTGAAACGGGATGGGACCCTGACGGTAACGAAGCTGAACATTCTCAATGAAGCTGGAACACAAGAGGAAACCATCAACCTGAGAAGTTATTCGATGTGGAAACTCTACTACCATGTCATCAAACAAGTAAATGTTTCCGGTGGTTATGTCACCTCGATGGTTCTTTCAAATGGTGACACCGTAAATTTTAATCTTGCTTCAGCCGTCACAGTAAGTGGTAGCTGGAGCAACGGAAGATATTCGGCAATCGCTTACGATGGAGCTGGAAGAGTTGTTGCAACTAAACAATCCGGTGTAGTTGGGTTTGATAATAGTGCATCAGGGTACGCAAGTGCATTGACATCATACGGGGAAGTGACCGTGGACATCCTTGCTGGTGGAAGCAGTATTGGCTCCACGATTACGATAAGCGGAACCGGACTATATAACAAAGGATGGAATGCTGCACGAGATAGTCAAACTGTTGTAGGCACTTGCTATACCATTACGGCCCATCAAGGCGATTGGGTTAAGGTTCAGGCAATCGGAACAGGGTATTCCCGTGTATCGTATAAGAGCTGACGAAAGGAGAACCTATGAAAACCACACAGGGTAAAGCAGTAACCGCTTACATGATGATCTCCATGCTCTCCGGGCGAGAGATGTCCAACAAAGGCGCTTGGCGGTTGTTCAATGTCGAACGAGCCTTACAGGACATCGTGGACTTCCAAGTGCGACAGGAAAAGAAACTTGCTGCCGAGCTTGGTGGTGAGATCGGACTGGAAGGTTTCAAGCATGATGATCCAAAGAAGAGAGAAGAGTTTGACCGCCGTCATGAAGAGATGGCGAAAGCAGAGTGTGATGTTCACATCGAGTGTGAAGAAATGACGGCAGACGGGAAGGCGGTAATTCCTCTTTCCATGTTGCCCAAAGACATGCGGCCTTATGAATACAGGCCGCTTGTTGATTTTATTCAGTTCAAGGAGTGATGAACGATGGCAACGAGCAAGACATTAACCCCTACCAATCAAACGATCAGTATTCCGGCCTTGGGAGATGCACCGGATGCTTCCGTTTTCTCCAATTGTATCGAAAAAGAAGCGGATGCCATCAATACGCTAAACAGCCAGATAGGAACGTATGATGTTGGCACGAACACGCTTGCCAATATTGAATCCGCACTTGCGACTTATGCGGACACGCTGGGAAACAATGAGTTCAAAAATGTAAAATTCTCCGTTTCACCGGCAACGGGGCTTTTCGGCGCAACAACTTACTTTGGCGTGTTGAGAAAGATTAGCACGGGGCGGTACAACATTTCAGTTCAAGGACTTCTTGACCCAACACAAACAATTTATGGGAATTATAGAAACTCCGCATGGGCATGGGACAATCCATTCAGCCAATTAGAGGACAAGATACCGACACCTCTTCGGCTTGACAGAAAAGCCGAAAATACCAACAGTTGGACTTTCCATGTTCCCCGTTATTCGAGAAATTCGTATTCCTATTTTCTGCTCGTCGGTGGAACATCAATCTCGCAAGGATTCCTTTATCATGGGTTTGTTCATGTCGGCGGTAACGATGCGGTCGGACTAACGCTAATTGGTGGAACTGCCGTTGCCGGCATTACCGGGGCATACAACGAAAGCAACGAAACCCTTACCATTACAACGACAAACACCAATTATGGCGGTATGCGTTTGATTTGGCTTAGTTGAATCAATAATTCAATAACGATTCAAATAGCGAACAACATGAAAACATAAATCGGAGGTGGGCAGATGCCTTGGTATTGGACTTTGGTTGCTTTCATCGGCGATGCGCTGATAGGCATGGTGCTGACCGCTCTGATTGCGGCACAAGGGAGGGATGATGATTGAACACGGCAAAAGCGGTTGACGAACTGCTTGACATTTACCGGGAGAGCGTTGCGAACGGGTTCATGCCCCTGTCAGAAGCATGTTGGAATACCGCCCTCGCCTGTGTCGGCTGGGCGTATGTGTTCGGCGCATGGGGTGCGGAATGTACCGTTTCCGAGCGCAAGAAAAGGCTTTCGTACAATCCGAGCCATACCACCATCAAGACCGCCTGCAAAGCGTTTGACGGGGGAACTTGTTCCGGGTGCAAGTGGTTTCCAGACAAGGAACGGACAAGGTGCTTTGATTGCCGTGGGTTCACGGATTGGGTGCTGAAGCAATACGGCTTCGACCTCGCCGGAGAAGGTGCTACATCGCAATGGAACACGGCGGCGAATTGGTGCAGGAAGGGCGAAGTCAAAGACGGAATCCCACAGGGCGTGTTGATCAACCTGTTCATCAAGAAAGGTGACACGATGAGCCACACCGGGTTTTACTTCAACGGCGAAACGTGCGAGTGTTCCAACGGGGTTCAGCACTTCGCAAAGATGAAAGCAAACCGCTGGACACATTGGGCGGTTGCGAAGATGTTTGAAGAGGACCTGAATCATACCCACTCACTACCGCCTCAAAACACCACCGTAAAGCCGCCTGTTTCTGCGGATGATAAAACGGACTACCCCATGCTCAGACGAGGCGATAAGGGGCAAAAAGTCCGGGAATTGCAGACTCTGCTGCTGAATCACGGATATGCGCTTCCGAAGTACGGCGCTGACGGCGATTTCGGTGCGGAAACCGAGAAGGCTGTGAAGGCTTGCCAGCGTGATTGGGGCCTGAAGGAAGACGGCGTGGCTGGCCCAAAGACATGGGAAAAGCTGCTGACCGCTCCTGATAAGCCAAAGCACTACGAGGTTACTATTACGGGTCTCAGCGAAGGAGAAGCTGAGGCCCTTTGTAATAAATATCCAGGAGCAATCAAAAAGGAGATGGTTTCATGATCAATTGGAATGTCCGTATTCGCAACAAACAGTTTTGGCGTTCTCTGATCCCGGCGCTGGCGTTGGCTGTACAGGCTGTTGCCGCCCTGTTTGGGTTCACGATTGACCTGACTACCCTGATCGGCAAGATCATTGCGGTTGTTGATGCCGTGTTTGCGGTGCTTGCCATTCTTGGCATCGTGGTTGACCCTACTACCGCCGGTGTTGGAGACAGCGCAAGGGCAATGAGATACGAGGAACCGTGGGTTGATCCTGTGGAAGACGGGGAGGAGTGAGTGATGAGCAAACTGTCATACAAGGGCGATTGGACTTCCGAAAAAACCTACGAAGTGGGTGATGTGGTTGTCTATTCCGATGGTGTGGTTTATTACCTTCAGCGGCCTACCCTGAATGGATCAACTCCCCATGACACGAGATGCTGGGGACGGCTTCAGGCTCCGCTGGCTGCCTGTGTTCTGATGTTCCATGAAATGCTTTCCGGCCTGAGTGATGCCGTCAACGGCGTGATATTCGACAGTAAGACCCTGATCCTCGATTCCAGCACGGAATCCTCCACCAAGAAGTATGCGATCACCGTGGATGATGAAGACGGTCTCGCTGCAACCGAAATCGAAGAGGACGGTGAGTGACAATGGAATGGACACCGTTGGCAGCCGCCGCCGTGACAGGAATCCTGTCATTCCTTGGCACATATTTCTCCAACCGGAAGCAGACGGCTCTCATGGCTTACCGGTTGGAGCAGCTTGAGAAGAAGGTGGACAAGCACAACAATGTGATTGAACGAACCTACGAGCTGGAGAAGAACACCGCCGTGATGAAAGAACGGCTGGACGAGCTGGACAAGCAGAAAGCAGGGTAATAAAAGACCGGGGCATCCGCTATTGCCCCGGTCAATTTCCAACGGCAAATATAACCATCGGAAGAGTTGCTATTATTCTATCTCAATAATTCACATAGTCAATCGTTCTTTTTTGAAGGAGACTTCCTCTTCACAGAATATACACCATATATTCCACGATCCCAAAGGTCTTTACCTTCATGTCTCCAAACGAATCCGTGTGCGGTTTTTAACTTGCCGGAAATGCAATTTGACAATGTGCATGGATTGCAATTGTAATAACGGGCGGCATTTGAAATACAATCCCATTTTTTTATGAATTTCCCATCTTTTGAATATTGGATAACAGGAACGGAATTGATGTTATCAGCTCCAAATGCCGCATGGGTGTTGTGAGGGTTTCTCAATCCGGTTCTGATAGCATGGTTCATGTTTTCCTTGGATGTTACCCATTCAAGGTTTGACACAATGTTGTTATGCTTGTTACCATCAATGTGATTGACATATTTTTTACCTTCACACTTTGGTATAAACGCTTCAGCGACAAGTGTGTGGACCATTTTTATTTTGTTTGCTCCAAGGTGAACAATCAAATATCCACCGTGGTGCTTTACGGGGGTCAAGACTTTCTTTTTTCTCGTGTTCAAGTAATTCAGACTCATCACATTCCCAAGATTACTTACGGCATATTTCCCTTCAAAACCAACGATATCTTTGTACACTTCCTTCAAAATCAACACCTCCAGCACGAGGATTATAACACAACTTGTTCCTGTTTAATAGGCCAATCGTGCATTTGGGGGTTGAAATATTTTTACATTGATCAACAGGAAAACGGCCCGTGACGAAAAGTCACGGGTTTTTAATTTACAAGGAGATGAGAGCATGGCAACGGTTGCGAGAACAAAGCAGGATGTTGACAACATGACGAGACAGGAACGGCTGTGGGATTCGCTGAACCACGCCTACGGTCAGCAGAGGGAAGCATCTGACCGGAGTTTTGACAAAGCCTATTCACAGGCTGACCGACAGGCGCTGGGCCGGGGAATGCAGCGGTCTTCCTATAATGCGCAGAACCTTGCCGGGATCACCAATCAGAAGATCA
>Ga0247610_10004104_pt1 | contig 15661 bp, 11 predicted proteins | sample 174DNAGHGhighgp2_FD_193483 | JGI IMG/M metagenome (GOLD analysis project Ga0247610, IMG submission 193483) | Sheep rumen microbial communities from Palmerston North, Manawatu-Wanganui, New Zealand - 1742 DNA GHGhigh gp2 | ecosystem: Host-associated > Mammals > Digestive system > Stomach > Rumen... | reverse complement strand
AGCGACTCCCTGCGCGTGAACGTTTACACACGTGAGCCCCGCGTCCGCCTGTCCGTCAACGGACGTGTCCTCGGCGAGCAGGATGTCAACCCCGAGACCTACACCGCCACCTTCCGCGTGGCCTACGAGCCCGGCGAACTGAAGGCCGAGACCGTGAAGGGCAAGCGCTCCGAAGTGACCTTCCGCACCTCGGGCGCCCCAGCTGCCATCCAGTTCCTGCCCGTGCATGGCGGTCAGCTCCCGCAGACCTCCTCATCCTCTGCCTCCTCCTCATCTTCTGCCATTACCTTTTCCTCCTCCTCCTTATCCTCCTCTACCGTCATTTCCGCCTCGCACAACGATCTCGCCTACATCTACCTCCGCATAGTGGATGCCGACGGCAATCTCTGTCCCACGGCCGAGCTACCTCTTGACATCAAGACCTCCGGCGCGCACCATCTGGCCATCGCCGGCACGGGTCATCCCTACGACCTCCACTCCTTCCGTTCCCTTTCGCTCACCACCTTCCGCGGTCAGGCCCTGCTGATCATCCAACCGCAAGAGGAGAGGGGTGCCGTCACCATCACCGCCTCCTCCCCCAAACTCCCGTCGCCATCAACCTTCTGTGTCGTGATGGAGTAGGGAAATGTTACATTGCTTTGGCACATCGGATTGCATTACTCATGGGCGGTAGCCAGTCTTGGAAATGCTAGTGCCATGTGTGAAATACACAAAGGCGCAAAGTCTTAATTGACTTTGCGCCTTTGTCGGAGGTGTATTCAACAAGTCTATTCATCCTTAGACTTGGCAAGCACCACGGCCGAGCGTGCCGGCAGGTAGAGCTTGAGCCAACCCTTGTTGTCCTTGGCGAGCTCGGGGTCATAGTTCGTGAGGTGCTTGACGCTGTCATCGTTGAGGCCATGGCCGCCGAACGCGACATCGTCGGTGTTGAGCAAAACCTGATATGTCCCCTGACGAACCATGAAGCCATAGCCTGTATAGGAACGGTTGTAAGAGAAGTTGAAGACGAAGAGCAACTCGCCGCGCTGATAGGCCAGCACTTGGTCGCCGTCGTTGTGCCAGATCTCAGTGACAGGAGTCTTCTGTATGTCCTTCTGTAGCTTGAGAGTCTTGAGCATCTCGCGGTCGAAGTCGCCAAGATAGTGGTAGCAGAGCTCGTGGTTGTCAACGAGATTCCACTGTCGGCGTGCATACTTGTAGCTCCATCCATTGCCCTCGCGTGGGAAGTCAATCCACTCGGGATGTCCGAACTCATTGCCCATGAAGTTGAGGTAACCGCCGTTGATGGTAGATGCCGTGAGGAGGCGTATCATCTTGTGAAGGGCTATTCCTCGCTCCACGGCGTAGTTCTCGTCGCCCTTCTTGAAGTGCCAGTACATGTCGGCATCTATGAGACGGAAGATGATGGTCTTGTCGCCCACGAGTGCCTGGTCGTGGCTCTCGCAGTAGCTTATGGTCTTCTCATCGGCGCGGCGGTTCTTCACCTCCCAGAACATTGAGCTGGGTTTCCAGTCCTCGTCGCGGAGCTCCTTGATGATCTTTATCCAGTAGTCGGGGATGTTCATTGCCATGCGATAGTCGAAGCCGTAGCCGCCGTCCTTGAAAGGAGCTGCCAGACCTGGCATGCCGCTGACCTCCTCGGCGATGGTGATGGCTTTCGGGTTGACTTGGTGTATGACCTCGTTGGCGAGAGTGAGATAGCAGATGGCGTTGTCATCCTGATGGCCGTTGTAGTAGTCGCCATAGCCGCCGAAGGCCTCGCCCAGACCATGGCTGTAGTAAAGCATCGATGTTACGCCGTCGAAGCGGAATCCGTCGAAATGGTATTCCTCGAGCCACCATTTGCAGTTGGATAGCAGGAAGTGTATGACTTCGTTCTTTCCGTAGTCGAAACAGAGGCTGTCCCATGCCGGATGCTCGTGGCGGTCGCCGGGATAGAAGTACTGGTTGGGGTCGCCGCAGAAGTTGCCGAGACCCTCATTCTCATTCTTCACGGCATGGCTGTGCACGATGTCCATGATGACGGCCATGCCGCGCTCGTGGGCATCGTCGATGAGGGCTTTGAGCTCCTCGGGCGTGCCGAAACGTGAACTAGCGGCAAAGAAACTGCTGACGTGGTAGCCGAAGGAACCATAATACGGGTGTTCCTGGATGGCCATAATCTGTATGCAGTTGTAGCCTCCCTGCTGAATTCGCGGCAGAACATTCAGCCGGAACTCCTCGTAGGTGCCTACTTTTTCGGCATCTTGCGCCATGCCGATGTGGCACTCGTAGATGAGAAGCGGCGAGGTGTTGGGCTTGAATTTCTTCACCTTCCACTCGTAGGGCTGCTCAGGAACCCATACCTGTGCAGAGAATATCTTCGTTTGATCGTCTTGCACGACCCTGTTAATCCATGCCGGTATGCGCTCGCCCTGACCACCTTCCCAGTGTATGCTGAGCTTGAAGAGGTCGCCATGATGCATAGCCTTGGCAGGCAGTTTGATTTCCCAGTTGCCGAAGGTGCCCTTGACACGCTTCATGGCGTAAGGCTTCTGCTCTTGCCAGCCGTTGAAATCGCCGATGACGTAGATCTCAGTGGCATTGGGAGCCCACTCGCGAAGCACCCACTTCTTGTCCTCAAAGTGAAGTCCGTAGTAGAGATACCCGCTGGCAAAGTCGGCAAGTTTCTGCTTGCCGCCATCGGTGAGTTCGTTGATCTTGTCGAGAGCGTGTTGGTGACGGCCTGCAATGGCTCCCTCGAAGGGTGCCAGCCAAGCGTCGTTCTTGACCAGTTTCAGTTGTGTGGCAACCTCTTCTTTCTGCTTAGAGGCTGCTTTCTTTGCAGCTGCCGTGGTGACCTTGCCTTTTGTGGCGGGCTTGGTAACAGTTTTTGTTGATGCTGTCTTTGCCATTTATTGTCTTGATTGGTTGTGTGCTTAGGGTCTGTTGAGTGTGTCGTGCTGTCGCGTCCTTGCACTCAGATAAAAACAATCGCCCCGCTGTCAGGCCTTGACTTTGAAGATGGCCTTGCGGAGCGTATTGTCTGTTATGGCTGGAGCGTGTCCGTCGTTGGGAAAAAAGATAACAAACTGGCCTGGCTCGACAATGAAATATGTCTGTGCCAGTCCCTCGTAGAAGGTGATGTCATCGTCGGCGTTATATGGCGCCTCGACGAGATAATGTCTGGGCGTCCATCCCATCTGTTCGCCGGCAGAGATAGGTATCTGAATGTCTATCATAGCATCGTGTGTCTCGATGCGTGCTGCCTCGCGGCTTTTAGGCTTAGCGTCAACGATGTTGACAAAGAGATCGTCACCGAGAATCTCGTGCCGTCCTAAGGGAAGTTGTCCGAGGTCGATTTGTCCGATATATTCTGCTACCTTTGCGAACAGTGGATTCAACGAATTGTATTTGCTGAACGAGCTGATGTGATCAAGAATCATGTTTTTGAGTAAACTATCCTTTGAAAAATCGCTGCAAAGTTAGTGAAAATAATTGAGACCCGGAAAATATTTGATGAGAAAATGCTGTTTGTGGGCTTTTTGCCATATTTTTGGATTCTTAGCGACAGTCTTATTGCTGAATAACACCATTCTTATAGATGCCTCGGCGCGTCACTTTGCCATTTCTGTCCTTCTCTACGAAGGCTCCGTCGCGCTCGTTGTTGCGATATGAACCCTCGAAGCGTACGCCGTCGGGGGTCTCCATGACGCACGGCCCGTTCTTCTCGCCTTGGCGGAAAGTGCCTTTGAACTTTGTGCCGTCCTTCTGGCGTAGTATGCCCTCTCCGTCCATCATGCCTGCCAACCACTCGCCCTCATAGACATCGCCGTTGGCCCATGTGTATTTGCCACGGCCTTCCTTCTTGTCGTTGCGCCACTGCCCAATGTAGCTGGCTCCGTCGGCAGACGTGAAGGTGCCGTTGCCGTGCTTGAGGCCGCCCTTGAACTGTCCGACGTATTTGTTGCCACTGGCAAAGGTGAAGATGCCCTCGCCCTCGCGCTGGCTGTGCTGGTACTGTCCCTCATAGCGGTCGCCGTTGTTGAACTGGTATATGCCCTTGCCTTGCAAGGCGTCATTGACGAAGTCGCCGGTATAGACGTCGCCGTTGGCATAGGTGTATGTGCCTCGGCCGTTCATCTTGCCTTCCTTCCACTGGCCGACGTAGCGTGCACCGCCCGACCACGTGAAGGTGCCTTGGCCATCTTTGAGGTCATTCTTCCATGTACCGACGTACGAGTCGCCGGAGCTGTATGTGTATGTGCCCTGACCCTGACGCTTGTCCTCGTTCCACTGTCCTATGTAGCGGTCACCGTTGAAATAGTCCATTTGTCCGTCGCCATGTTGGTAGTCGCGGTACCACAGACCCTCATAGCGGTTGTTGTTTTTGAAATAGAAGGTACCTTGACCGTGTTGCTGGTCTTGGAACCACTCGCCCTCGTAGCGCTCGCCGTCGGCAAAGCTGTAGATGCCATAGCCCTCGCGGCGGCCGCGCACATATTCGCCTTCATAAACGTCGCCGTTGATGAAGATGGTCTTGCCCTTGCCATAGGGCTTGCCCTTGAAGAGCTCGCCCTGATACTCTGCGCCGTCGCGGAAGGTGTAGTTGCCGATAGTGATTTGTTGGGCCTCTGCGCCGACAGCTGCCAGTGTCATGGCGACGGCTAGTGCCAGGAGGCGGTGATTGGTATGTTTGGTATATTGGGTCATGATGATAAGTCGAGGGTTTAGTTGTAAGTGTTGATAGGTTATAAATAGGTCTGTGGCTTATGGCATGCTGTGGTTTGCCGGTTGGCTCACGAAGTGCCTTATACGGCCACAAAGTAAGCTAAAAGTTATGAGACGGCGAAATCTGTTAACGGCTTTTAACGAGTGTTAAAGTCTTGTTACGCCTTTCACACCCCTTACGCCTTCCAATTTCTGCATGAGGCCTTTCAGCCGCGACGTGTCGTCGAGCATCACTGTCAGCGTACCGCTGAAGAGCCCGTCGTGCGAGTCTATGCTTATTGAGCGCAGCAATATTTTCTCGTCCTTGGAGATGATGCTGGTGATGTTGTTGACGATGCCAAGGTCATCCTGTCCCACCACGCGCAGGGTGATGGCATACTGTGTGCCGCCCTTGCCGGCCCATCGTGCATCGATGATGCGGTAGCCGTAGCGCTCGCGCAGACGGTGGGCATTGGGGCAGTCCTTGCGGTGTACCTTGATGCCACCGCCTGCCATGATGAAACCGAAGACGTCGTCGCCATATACGGGATGGCAGCAACGGGCCAGTTGGAACTCTATGCCGCGCAGGTTTTTGTCGATCACAAGTACATCGCCATGACGTGTGTCGCGGCTTGCCAGTTCGGCGTTGGTGGGTTGCGAATAAGCCTCGGCGCTCACCGTCTGTTGTGCCAGCTCGCCGCGGTCGTAGCGCTGCTGCGTCATATAGGCTTCCATCACACGCCCGATGTCAAGTGTGCCGTCGGCAAGGGCCTTATAGAACTCCGTCACCACCTTGTAGCCCAGTCGATTCATGGTGTGCATCAGCGTGGGCTCGTCGATGTCAAGCTTGCGGTTCTTGAACTTCCTCTCAAGCTCCTCCTTGGCATAGGCAGCCTGACGGGCATCCATCTCTTTCAGTGCCTGCCGTATCTTGGAGCGTGCGCGCCCTGTCTTGGCGACGTTGAGCCAGTCTTGCTTAGGCACCTGGTTGGCGTGGGTCATAATCTCCACCTGATCGCCGCTTTGCAGCACGTGTCGCAGTGTCACCATCTTGCCGCCGATGCGTCCGCCGGTGCAGGTGTTGCCAACCTTGGTGTGTATGGCGTAGGCGAAGTCGAGGACAGTGGCTCCCTGCGGCATCTTGAAGAGGTCGCCGCGAGGCGTGAACACGAACACTTCGTCCTCATAGAGATCCATGCGGAACTGATCCATGAGCTGAAGGTCGTCGCCAGCCTCCAAAGCCGAGCGTATGCTCTGCAGCCACTGTTCCACGCCGGCCTCGCCGCCGCGGACGCCCTTGTAGCGCCAGTGGGCAGCCAGGCCACGCTCTGCCACTTCGTCCATGCGCTCGGTGCGTATCTGCACCTCTACCCATTTCTGTTCGGGGCCGAGCACGGTGATGTGCAGGCTCTCGTAGCCGTTGCTCTTGGGGATGGAGAGCCAGTCGCGCATACGTCTGGGGTTGGGCTGATACATGTCGGTGAGTATCGAGAATACCTGCCAGCAGTCCTGCTTCTCGCGCTCCAACGGCGAATCGAGTATTACGCGTATGGCAAAGAGGTCATAGACACCCTCGAAGGGGCATCGCTGCTTCTTCATCTTCTGCCAGATGCTGTGGATGCTCTTAGTACGTCCCTTAATGTGAAACTTAAGGCCTGCAGCCTCAAGACGCTGGCTCACAGGCTGTATGAAACGTTCTATGTATGCATCACGGCTCCGCTTCGTAGCGTTGAGCTTATCCTTGATGTGGTAGTAGGCATCGTGCTCGAGGTACTTCAGTGAGAGGTCTTCGAGTTCGGACTTCAGCTTGTAGAGGCCGAGCTTGTGGGCCAGTGGTGCATAGAGATATGCTGCCTCTGTCGAGACGCGTCTGCGGGCATCGTCGTTGTCGCTGTCCTTGATGTTGCGCATGACACATACGCGCGAAGCTATCACTATGAGAATTACGCGCATGTCTTCGGCAAAAGACAATAGCAGCTGGCGGAAGTTCTCACTCTCCACTACGGGGTTCTTCCTGTAGAGGTCGTTGATGCGCGACAGACCGTGCACAATGCGTGCCACGTCGTCGCCGAAGTCAGCACGAACCTCGTCGGCAGTAGCAACGCCGGCAATTACAGGTCTCGATAGCATTACGCCGAGCAGGCTGCCGCGCGAGATGCCTATTTCTGTGGCAACGATGATGGCTGTCTGAAGGTCTGTGAGCAACGGATGTAGGCCGAAGGCATCGCGTGACAAGGCACTTGTGCCGACGGCACGACGCAGATAGCCACGCAGCAGGCTGTAGTCGGATGGCTTGAGCTCTGTTGACGCCAGTCTGGCCAGCTCACGATGGAGTGACTTCAGTTGCGACAGCTCGGCGGCAGAAAAGGTTGTGTTTGCATCCATAGATAGTCACTTTTAGGGCTTCTCAAACCGTTTTTTCCACTTTTTCTGTGCGAAGGTAAAGAATTTCTTTGAAAAAGTATATGCCTTTCAACCTTTTTTCGTATTTTTGGCCGAAAATTAACGAAATATACCGCTTTGTGGCTCTAATTTAACAGCAATAACCTATAAAACCATTTTTTCTATGCTTACCTCTGATGACAAAAAGCAATTAGCCCGAAAAGGCATCACCGAAGAACAGTTCGAGACACAACTGCGCCAGCTGCGCGAAGGCTTCCCCTTCCTGCGTCTCCGTGCTGCGGCAGCCGTAGGTGCGGGCATCATGGCACCCACCGACGACCAACAGCAAGCCTATGTCGAAGCGTGGAACCAGTACAAGTCTGACGGACGCCACATCACGAAATTCGTGCCAGCAAGCGGTGCTGCAAGCCGCATGTTCAAGGCCATGTTTGAGTTCCGCGATGGCGACCACGATGCTCCCACCACCGACTTTGAGTGCACATACTTCGAACGCATTCATGATTTCGCCTTCTTCCCCGCGCTCGACGATGCCTGCGAAGTGTTGTATGGCGCTGGCGTAGATGCTCTCATCGCTGACGGACGCTACCGCGATGTGGTCAGCGCCATGCTCGACGAAGAAGGTCTTAACTATGGCCAACTGCCCAAGGGTCTCCTGCAGTTCCATACATACCCCGATGCCGCACGCACACCTCTTGAGGAGCATCTCGTGGAGGCGGCGCTCTACGCCACAAGCAATGGCCGTGCCGACGTGCACTTCACCGTCTCTGCCGAACATCGCGAACTCTTCGAGCAACTTGTGGAACGTGTGAAGCCCGAGTACGAGCAACGCTTCGGCATAGCCTACAACGTGAGCTTCAGCGAGCAGAAACCCAGCACAGACACTATTGCCGCTACGCCTGATGGCGAGCCTTTCCGTAACGACGACGGTAGCCTGCTTTTCCGTCCGGGCGGACACGGCGCACTCATACAGAACCTTGGCGACCTCGAGAGCGACATAGTCTTCATAAAGAACATCGACAACGTCGTACCCGATGCACTGAAGCCCGTCACGACGCTCTGGAAGCAAGTCATAGCAGGCATACTTGTGACACTGCAGAGACAGACATTCGCCTATCTCAACTGCCTCGACGAAGGCATCCCCGGCCGCGCCGAGCTTGAAGAGATGTGTCGTTTCCTCCGCAACGACCTCTGCTGTGAGGTGCCTGGTATTCAGGAGCTCGGCGATGATGAACTCTGTCAGACACTGCGCCGTAAGTTCAACCGCCCGATGCGCGTATGTGGTGTGGTGAAAAACGTCGGTGAACCCGGCGGCGGACCTTTCCTCGCCTTCAACCCCGACGGCAGTGTGAGCCTGCAAATCCTCGAGTCGAGCCAGATTGACAAACACAACCCCGCATACATGGCCATGTTCACCGGAGGCACACACTTCAACCCCGTGGACCTCGTATGTGCCATCCGCGACTACAGAGGCCAGCGTTTCGACCTGCCGGCATACGTTGACACGGCTACGGGCTTCATCTCCGACAAGAGCAAGAACGGGCGCGAGCTCAAGGCTCTCGAACTCCCGGGACTGTGGAACGGTGCCATGTCCGACTGGAACACGGTCTTCGTCGAGGTGCCCCTTGAGACATTCAATCCCGTCAAGACCGTCAACGACCTCCTGCGTCCTCAGCACCAGTAACGGCGCATATAGTGACGCCGGGAGGCAGTGAAACATAATAACCCCTGAAGGTTAGCTCCTGACATTGTCGGCAGTCCTTCAGGGGTTATTCTTGTGAACGCCTACATTACTTGCAGGGCGTATGTTGACACGTACGGTGGCCGGTTATTCTTGCATCTTCTCGCGTGCGTTGAGGTTGTCGGTGAAGTTCTGCACAAGCTTCTTGCTGTCCCTTCTCCAACGATGACGAGTAGTATGCCCTATTTTTGCATTTTTTGAAACAATTTTTGCTTATTTTGTAAGCCGAAGCACTCTGATGACATGTCTATTTGAGCAATATGGACAGCTGAAGCAGCTCCGCCAGATCATCAATTATGAAGTCGGCACCTGCCGCAACCAACTGCTGCCGCGTGGCGTTGCCATAGGTAACGGCGCATGTGCGTGTACCGGCACTACCACCCATCATGATGTCCACAGGCATGTCGCCAACAACCAGCGTTTCGCGGGCAGGAATGTCAAGGGCCTTGAGTGTCTTCAGTACAGGTTCAGGGTGGGGCTTGGCATGAGTGACGTTGTCAGCGCCCACAATGTAAGAGATATACTGGCTGATGCCCATGTCATGCATGAAATCTTTCAGCGAAGCCGACGAGCGCGACGAGGCCACCGTGAGCGCATAGTCTTGATGGTGAAGGTGCTGCAACGTTTCCTTGACGTGCGGAAACAAGGCGGGGGGCATCTTCTGCTTGTTGAGCTCGAAGATGCGGCGATAGGCGGATGTGCACTCCAGAATCTTCGCATCTGGCAGGTCGTGACATATCATGCGAAAACATTCCTCCAGCGGCAGGCCGATGGTTGAGGCACAGGCAGCCTCGTCGGCTACAGGCAGATGCATGGCCTCCATGGTCTGCTGCATGGTCTGAACAATATTGCGGCATGTGTCGCCCAGCGTTCCGTCAAAGTCGAAGATGACGAGGCGTATGTCTTTGATGGTCGTTTGCATAGCGCCGCAAAATTACATCTTTCTCACGACATGACAGCGACAAAACCCTAAAAATAAATGATTATCCGCAACCATACCACCTGCAAGACCGCGACGCGGTCTCCTTTCAATAGCCGGGGGTACGAGCGTAGCGAGCACCCCCGGCTATTGAAAGCCGACAGTATATCGACTCTGCGCTCGACCTCATGCCAATCTGTCCGAGGGTCGTACACGACCCTCTGCTATTGAATGGAGACTGTTTCTTCGAAGTGTCGAAACGACCGAATGTCAAGTGCACCGTCTTGGTGGTACAATTGCGGATAATGGGATTTCGTTAGTACGCCCTGCAAAGGCGTACTAACGTATAACGCTCGACTTTTTCAAGTGAACTCAAGTGTCAAGCGTTGCAATTTATAGAACCCACATGACGTGAACACGGGATAACTGGGGGTGTGACTGTCATCGTCTAATCTCCAGCCGTTCGTTGTTGCCGAAGCCCTCGTAGCCGCTGGTGATGACATGCTCACCTGCTTCCAGACCTTCGGTGACCTCATAGTACTGTGGGTTCTGACGCCCGATCTTGATGTTTCGCCGATAGGCTGTATGCCCATCCTTTGAGAGGACGAAGATCCACATGCCGCCACTGGTCTGGAAGAAGGCACCACGAGGGATGAGGATGGCCTGTTCGGGCTGTCCCAGCTCGAGGTTGAGGTAGTAGGTCTGACCGCTGCGAATATTCTCTGGACGCTGACCCCTGAATACGAAGTCTGTGCGGAACTTGCCCTGTCGCACCTCGGGATAGACCTTGCGCACAGCCAGCTCATACTCCTTGTCGCCACGGGCGAAGCTGGCCATAAGCCCTGATTTCACCCTGTCGATGTAGTGCTCATCCACTTGGGCCTCTATCTTGTAGTCGTTAAGATCGTTAATCTGCCCGATCTTCTGCCCCGAGGTGACGCTCTGACCTAACTCCACGTCCAGCAATCCCAGTTCGCCGTCGATGGGTGCACGCACTTCAAGTTTGTTCTTACGCTCACGCACCAGCACCACGTTCGTGCGCATATTCGCCAGGTTGTCTTCCATCTGGTCCATCTGCACGGAGCGGTAGATGCTGTCTTGCTGCAGGCGTTGGCAGATGAGACCCTGTTTGCGCTCGGCCAGGTGGTAGTCTTCTTCGGCCTGAACGTATGTCTCCCGGCTGATGAGCTTCTCGTTGTAGAGGCGTTCCTGCTGTCGGTAGCTGCGCAGCTTACGTTCAGTGTCCATCGCCAGCTGAGCCTGTTCCAACTGGTTTTTGAGCCGGTCCTGCTGCATGGCTACCTGCGTGTTGCGCAGCAGGTTCTGCTTCTCGGCCAGCTCGGCCTCAGCGTTCAGTATCTGCAGGTCGAGGCTGCTGTTGCGCAGGCGGATGATGACATCGCCTTTCCTTACCATCGCCCCTTCCTCAGCCACACGTTCCGTGACGATGCCACCCTCTTCGGGCGAGAGCTGCACCACCTGAATGGGCACCACCTGCCCACTGACGCGCACATAGTCCTTGAACTCTGCCTGTACGACGTCGCTTATGGTCAAGTCGTCAGCACTCACACGCATCGTGGCGCTGTGGTTGCCGAAGACCGTCCAGCCGAGAATGAGGAGGATGATGCCGCCGCCGGCGATGTAGGGCAGGTGCTTGCGCTGCAAGCCTCGTTTCTGTTCAATGAGTTTATCCATTGTGGAAAGATGTTTTATTGAAGTGTGATTGCTTATTTTTCGTTATATCGTTATACCGTTATATCGTAAGTTTTTATTTTAATTAATATATAAATTCGTTTTCGTAGTAGCGCCTTATCATCTCCTTCACGCCCACCATCAGGCGGCTCTGCAACAGGTTGCCTCGGCTTTGTAGCAGGGTGGCGGCAGAGGTCTGTAGGTCGATTGGCGATGCCAAGCCTTCGGCATATTGCTGACGCACCAGTTCGTAGGCCAGGCTGTCGGCAGCAACTTTCGCCGTACCTTGCTCGCATTCCTGCCGGCAAGCTGTCACGTCGAGAGCGGCTTGCCTGCGCAGCACTTCCAGTGCCGTCTGTTTGGCGGCATACTGCTCTTCGGCGATGTGCACATTGTTCTTGGCGCGCCGCAGGGCGGCGATATTGCCAAGACGGTTGAAGATAGGGATGCTGATGCTGAGTGTAACGTACTTACCCAGGTTGTTCTTCAACTGTCGGCCAAAGGTCGTCGTACTGGTGGCGCTGAGGTTGCTGAAGTAGGACGTGTTGATGCCGGCGTTAAGATAGATAGCAGGGTAGAAGGCCGAGCGGGCAATGCCGAGGGTGTGGCGCGAGGACTCCATAGAATAGTAGGATTGGAGAAGAGCAGCCTTACCCCCGACCCCTCTCCCATTGGAGAGGGGAGTATAATGTATTAGAGAGGTGGTGTCTAATATCAAAGGCTCGATAAACATATTTGTGGAATCATCTTCTGAAAGGTATATGTTCATCTCTCCCCTTGGAGAGGGGGCGGGGATGAGTCTGCTTCCGGCGGTGGGGGCTTTGGTGGTGAGGCTGTCTTTTGTGGTGAGGCCCATCACCTCTTTCAGCTTCAGCATCCCGCTTTCCCGCTGGTTCTCCTGCCGCGTCAGCGTCAGCCTGTCGGCCTCCACCTGCGCACGTATGAGTGCCACGTCTGCCGCGCTTTTCAGACCTTCCTCCTCCATCACCTCAGTTTGCTGGAGCATCAGCTCGCTCTCGTGCAGCTTCTCACGGGCTAGACGCACCGTCTCCTGGTAATAGACTACGTTGACAAAGGCTTGATAGGTGTCCAGCGCCACTTGGTCGCGCTCGGCCTGTAGGGCGTTCTTCTGCATGAGCACATCGGCACGGGCAGCACGCAGGGCATGCAGACGCGAGAAACCGTCGAAGATTGGCAGTGAGGCCGTGAGGCCGTAGCCGTTGTTGAAGGTGCTCACACCGGTGTAGGTATTCGTCTCTGGGTCGATGGCACGGCCAAAATTCCATCGCATGCTGGTCGTAGCGTCGAGGCTTGGCAGGAAGGCACCAGCTGCCTGCAGACGACTGGCCTCGGCGTTGTCCAACTGCAACTCGCGCTGACGCAAGCTGTGGCTGTGGGCTATGGCATAGTCTATACACTCCCAGACGGTCATGTAAGCGGACGTGTCAACACGTGCCTTCGTCTTGGCACATACATATAGTGGCGAAGCCGTGACGATAAGGACGATTAGGCCGAAACGCATATATGTGTTAATCATTCGGTGGTCATGGAATGATTGTTCTGTGGTCATGGAAAGATCATTCTGTGGTGACGGAATGATGCACCTGACTATGTTCGTACGGCTGAGAAAATGGATGAGTGACATAACATGAATGAGTTGTTTGCGGCAAAGGTACGTCAGTTTTGTCTTTCATTCCAAGTCCTGCCATCAAGAATCTATGCTTCCAGTGTGCAAATCGTCTAATTATTTTACGCTTTTTGTGCTGATGGCGAATAAAAACGGTCATTAGTGCATGCCATTGACGCTTTTTGCGTACTTTTGCAGCAAAGAAAACATATTTATTATGAACAGAACCATTCTCGTCTGCGACGACAACGCTGACATCCTCGTCGCCATGCAGTATGCACTGACGGACTCGTTCGAGCGCATACTTACTATTGATTGTCCCGAAGAACTGCTGCGCACGATGGCTGCCGAGCACGTGGACATAGTGCTCCTTGACATGAACTTCTCGCTCGGCACAAACACCGGGCGTGAGGGGATGCACTGGCTGCAGGTGCTGCGTGAGGCACACCCCGACGTGCCCGTGGTGATGCTTACAGCCTACGGCGACGTGCCACTTGCTGTGCGAGCGTTGAAGAGTGGGGCAGCGGACTTCATCACCAAGCCATGGGACAACGACCAGCTGACGCTCAAGCTGCGCAATATCCTTGAGGCACAACATGAGCTGGCGTCACTCGACGAAGTGGAGATGGAACATATACGTCGTGCCGTAGATCGTGCCGACGGCAACCTCACTGCAGCTGCAAAGATGCTGGGACTCACGAGGCAGACACTGTATAACCGACTTAACAAGTTGCGATCATGATGCTTAGATTATGGCGGGTTCTATCAGGCTGTGCCATTTGAAAAAAGTAACAATAACTGATTGGTTGGTAACAATGTTATACATAGTTTTTCTCGTTCTGCTGATAGCAGTGATGTCTGTTTGGCTTTTTATGCGCCACCAGCGCTCTCTTCGCCGTCGTGCTTACTTGATGCGTGAAGCCATCCGCAACCACGACTGGTCGTTCCGACTGACAACGCGCGGCATGTTTAGTGGCGAGAAAGCGATGCAGGAGACGCTGAACGACCTCGGCGAAGTCATTCACCAGCAAGTGAACCAGAGCGAGGTGGAGTCGTGGGAACGACTGACACGTGTGCTGACGCATGAGATTATGAATTCTACTGCGCCCATCGCCAGCATCAGCCAGAGCTTGCTGCGTCGCGATGACGTCGTGGGCACGCCTCTCGAAGCTGGATTACGCAGCATCAACTCCACTGCAACACGCCTCACCACGTTCTTAGAGAGCTATCGCAAGCTGGCGCAGCTGCAACAGCCGAAGCCAGAGAATGTCCACCTTGACGTTTTCTTTGTCGAAGTGCAACGCCTCTATCCACTCCTCACGTGGGAAATAGTAGGCATGGAAGGCGTCGTTCTCCACGCCGATCCCGTGCTCCTTCAACAGGTGGTGGTGAACCTGGTGAAGAATGCCGTGGAGGCAGGAGCGAGGAGGATAAAAGTGAAAAGTGAAAGAGTGAAAAGTGAAAGAGTGAAAAGTGAAAAAAATATGTTACCTGAATCTAATGGAATGGGCTATGTTTCTTCCTCTGAGAAACTAACGACTCCTGAAAGTAATTCTTATTTTTCACTATTCACTCATTCACTTTTCATTTCAAATAACGGCTCCCCCATACCCGCCACCGACCGCGACAGCATCTTCATTCCATTCTTCACCACCAAGCACGGAGGCACCGGCATCGGCCTTGCCCTTTCCCGCCAGATCATGGTGCGGCAGGGCGGCAACCTCGAACTTATGGATCAACCCGAGACAGGCTACACCGTAACGTTCAGGCTGACGCTTTCCTAATTAGTGAAATGAATCTGGGCGGCTATCCTCACGGACGGCCGCCCAGCGTCTTCATCAAAGTATGATGAAGCAGGTAATATGTCTAATCAAGGTTACAATAGGGTTTTCTCCACAACCATACCGTCGAGCAGGTTGATGGTGCGAGACGCGAAGGAGGCGTCGTGCTGAGAGTGGGTGACCATGACGACGGTAGTGCCTTCGGCATTTAGCTGGGTGAGCAGATCCATGACCTCCCGGCCGTTCTTGGTGTCGAGGTTACCTGTGGGCTCGTCGGCGAGAACAAGCTTGGGCTTGACCACCACGGCACGGGCTATGGCCACGCGTTGTTGCTGTCCGCCCGAGAGTTGCTGGGGATAGTGGCCCGCCCGATGGCTGATGGCCATGCGCTGCATGATCTCCAGTACTCGCTGTTTGCGCTCGGCAGCCGGCACGCCCAGATATTTCAGTGGCAGTTCGATGTTCGCCTCCACGGTGAGTTCGTCGATGAGGTTGAAGCTCTGGAAGACGAAGCCAATTTGTCCGCGCCGCGTGAAAGTGCGCTGGCGCTCCTTCAGGTGGCCCACTTCCTTGCCGTCGAGCCAGTAGCTGCCTTCCGTGGGATTGTCCAGCAGACCGAGGATGTTCAGCAGCGTCGATTTGCCGCAGCCCGAAGGACCCATGATGGCGACGAACTCGCCGTCCTTCACTTCCAGTGTGATGCCCCCGAGGGCCGTGGTCTCCACAACGTCTGTGCGGAAGACCTTCTTGATGTTTTCGAGTTTAATCATCTTTGCATTTACTATTTAAGGATTTGCTATTTATCGCTTGCT
>Ga0247610_10004101_pt1 | contig 15670 bp, 11 predicted proteins | sample 174DNAGHGhighgp2_FD_193483 | JGI IMG/M metagenome (GOLD analysis project Ga0247610, IMG submission 193483) | Sheep rumen microbial communities from Palmerston North, Manawatu-Wanganui, New Zealand - 1742 DNA GHGhigh gp2 | ecosystem: Host-associated > Mammals > Digestive system > Stomach > Rumen... | reverse complement strand
ATATTCTGGAATGAATACTAAGAATTTCTTTGAAATAGCTCATACTGTTAAAAGAAATTTAGATATGAATTTATTTTATTTATATAATTTTTTAGATAATCATGATGTAGAAAGAATTTATACTAAATTAGATAATAAATTAGATTTCATTCCTGTTAATGTAATGCTATATACATTACCTGGAATTCCATCTATTTATTATGGTTCTGAATTTGGAATTGAAGGTAAAAAGGAAAAGGGATCTGATTATTCATTAAGACCAGCTTTAAATATTGATGATTATAAAAATGATAAATTTAAGGAATTATTTATTAGATTAAATAAATTAAAAAATGAATCTAAAATATTATCATATGGCACATATAAGGAAATATTATTAACTAATAGAGTATTTGTATATGAAAGAGTATTAGATAATAATCAAATTATTGTTGCTGTATCTAATGATGATAAGGATAATTATATATCAATAGATTCTTATCATGATGAATATGTTGATATATTATCTGGAGAGGTATTTAAGAAGAGTAACAAATTAGATATTAATATTAAAACTAGTGGTGCTTTAATATTAGTAGCAAAGGGCTTTAATAATGTTAAGCCATTAGATATTAAAATAGATAATAATAAAAAGGAAGAAGAAATTAAGGAAATAGATGTTCCGGCTAAGCCACTTGAGGAGCTTAGTATTGATGAGCTTCATCAATATATTTTAAATAAGATGGCATCAAATGGAGTAGTTACTGAATATATGAAAAAAACTGTTTATGAAAATAATCATAAGGGTTCTTTAATAAATTGGGCTAAAAGCTTTAGGTAGGTGATAATATGATTTATACAATTACCTTTTCCCCATCAATTGATTATTCAGTAGTATTAGATAGCTTTGATAAGGGAAAAATCAATAGAAGTAAAAAGGAAATATATACTCCTGGTGGAAAGGGAATTAATGTATCAATTGTACTTTCTAGGCTTGGAGTAAATACAGTGGCAACTGGTTTTTTAGGCGGCTTTACTGGAGAATTTATTAGACATGAATTAAATATTGAGGGTGTAGCCAATGATTTTATTGATGTCGATGGAATAACTAGAATCAATGTAAAAATCAATAGCAGTGAGGAAACTGCTATAAATGGTAATGGTATTAAAATTACTAAGAATGATTTAAGGGAGCTAATTAATAAAATCGATGATTTTGATAGTGATGATATGGTTGTTATATCAGGGTCACTTCCTAAATTTGAATTTAAGGATTCATTTGATTTATTATTAAATGAATTAGAAAATAGAAATATTAAATTCATTGTTGATGTAAGTGGTAAGCCATTAATGAATTCATTAAAGCATCATCCATTTTTAGTTAAGCCTAATAAGGAAGAGCTAGAAGAAATTGTAGGATATAAAATTAGCAGTAATGATGATTTATTAAAGGCATCATATAAGCTAGTTGAAGGTGGAGCATTAAATGTCATTGTCTCATTAGGAGAAAATGGAGCATTTATGATTGGAAAGGATTTAAAGCCAATTTATGCTAAGCCTTATGATGGTGAATTTAAAAATACTGTTGGAGCTGGTGATTCATTAGTTGCAGGATTCATTTATGAATATTTAAGAAGCAATGATTTTAGGCAAGCTTTAAAATGTGGAGTAAATATTGGTTCAGCAACTGTTTATTCTGAGGGTCTAGCAACAGCTGATGAAATAAAAAAAGCATTAAAGAATATGTAGGTATAATATGGGTTTATTTAAGAAGAAAATTAAAATTGATTCTAAATTTAAAAAAGGTGATTTTGTATCATTCCATAAGGATAATGATTTAAAGGTTGGAATCATTAATGAGGTTAAGCTAGTTGATGGAGATATTCTATATGATATTAAGGTAGGTGGAGAATGCCCTAGCCTTCATAAGGATATAAAAGAGGATAAAATATTTAAGAATTAAAAGTATGGGTTATAATACCCATATTTTTTTGGTATAATTCTTTTGTGAAGGAGTAGTGATATTATGAGTGAGCTTTTATGTCCAGCTGGGAATATGGAGGCTTTAATAGCTGCTGTATCTAATGGCGCTGATGCCATTTATTTAGGTATGTCAAAATTTGGTGCTAGAGCTTATGCTTCAAATTTTGATGAGGATGGCTTATTAGAGGCAGTTAAATATTGTCATTTAAGAAATGTTAAAGTCTATGTCACTATGAATACTATCGTCTTTGATAAGGAATTAGAGGATGCCTATAAACAAATAGATTACATTTATAAGGTAGGAGTAGATGGAATTATTATTCAGGATCTGGCTATTTTTAATTATGTAGTTAAAAACTATCCTTTAATGGAGGCACATACATCAACTCAAATGGGTATTGATGATAAGGAGGGTGCCTTATTATTTAAGGAATTAGGAGCTAAAAGAATTGTATTATCTAGAGAATGCTCAATAGATGAAATAAATGATATTAAAAAGGCTGTTAAAATTCCTCTTGAAATATTCGCTCATGGAGCACTTTGTGTATCCTATTCAGGCGGATGCCTAATGAGTGGCTTAATTGGATATAGATCAGGTAATAGAGGAAGATGTGTTGGTTCTTGTAGAAAAAGATATAAGCTAATTAATACAAATGAAAATAAGGTATTAGCTGATTCTTATATTTTATCTATGAAGGATTTAAATACTATTGATAGAATTAATGAGCTTAAAAATATTGATTCATTAAAGATAGAAGGAAGAATGAAGGAGCCTGAATATGTCGCAAATATTACAAGAACATATCGTATGGCGCTTGATAACAAATTAAATAAGGATTTAATTAATGGATTAAATAAAACATTTAATAGAACATTTACTAAAGGCTATATGTTCTATGAGGATAAGAAGGATATTACTAATGTTAGAAGACCTAATAATTTTGGATATGAAATAGGATATGTATCAAGAGCTATTAAGGGTGGATATGAATTAACATTAAAATCTGAATTAAATCAAAATGATATCATTAGAATCGCAGTAGGATTAGATGATGTTAATTTAAGTGTAACTAGATTATATGATTTAAATGATAATTTAATATCTTCTAGTAATAATAAATGTGTAATTAAAGTAAAGGAAGATATTAAAATTGGTTCATTAGTATATAAAACAAAGGATGTTAAATTCTATGATGAAATTTCTAAAACATATCCTTTTGAATTTAGAAAATTCCCTATTGATATTACTGTATATGCAAATGTAGATGAAAAGATGGTTATTAATGCTACATGCTTAGATACTAATGTAACAATTGAATCTGATTTCTATTGTGATATGGCTAAAAGCCATCCACTTGATAAGGATTCATTTGTTAGATCATTTTCTAAAATGGGAGATTCAATTTATTATTTAAATGATGTTTATTATTATGCTGATAATATATTTATTCCTGTATCTAAAATAAATGAATTAAGAAGAAAATTAATAACCGAATTAGATAATGAAAGATTTAATTTAAGAAATGAAATATCTAAAAAGGAATTTAAATATGATAAATTAGTATATTCTGAAAATAAAAAAATCTCTGTTATGTGTAATACAGAGGAGCAATATAAGGCAGCTAAGGAATTAGGTGTTGAATTAATTTATTATAATGACAATGTTATTAGAAGAAATAAGAATAAATATAAGGAATCAGATAATGAATTATTAATTGGTGGATATGGTGGTATTTATAAATATAGAAATACTAATTCATTTTCTACTGACCATTCCTTAAATTGTGTTAATAGCGAGGCTGTTTATCAATTACATAAGCTAGGAGCTAAAAGAGTTTGTCTTTCATATGAAATAAATGAGGAGGATATTAATAATTTATTAGATGATTATAAATTAAAAACTGGTGGATATCCTAATTTAGAAATGATTGTTTATGGTAGAGCACCTATGATGTTTACTAATTATTGTCCTTTAAAGGTATATGGACAATGTGGTAAATGTAAAAAGAATACATATATTTTAAAGGAAGAATATGGAGAATTCCCTATTATATCTCATGATGATTGCACAACTACAATTTTAAATGGTAAGATTTTGAATTTAATTAATGATATTGACAAATTGGATCATATTAATACATTAAGAGTTAATTTAACATTAGAATCATATGATGAGTCATTAAAAATTATTAAAGCCTTTATGGATAAGCTAAATGGAATAGAGCCTGATTTTAGTTTTAATAATGAAACTGATACTAGAGGACATTTTAATAAGGAAATATTATAATGAAAAAATATAAATTAGGAATGATATTAGGTAGATTTCAAATATTTCATAAGGGTCATGAATCTATTATTAATAAGGCATTAGAGTTATGTGATAATGTTCTTATATTAATAGGCTCAGCTGATAAGGCAGGAACATATGAAAATCCATTTAATTATGAAACTAGAAGGGCAATTATAGAAGAGGTATATAATGATAAAGTGATAATCGCCCCTTTAAATGATTTAGGTGTTGGTAATGTTCCTTTATGGGGAGATTATGTTATTGATGCATGTAAAAAAATTAAGGATATACCCGATTTAGTAATTTATGGCGATGAGGATAAATGCAAGGAATGGTATAAGAATTATCCTAATATTGAATATTTTAAAATTGATAGAGGATTAATTCCTACATCATCATCTAATTTAAAGCAAATGCTTATAGATAATGATTATGATAATTATAAAAAATATGTTGATGAAAAATTATTAAAATATTATTCTGATATGAGATTGGCTTTAATTAAAATTATGTATAAGAAAAATAAAGAAAATATAGAATATGATTATAGTGAAATGCTAGAGGATGTTTTCGATGAGGATTAGGAGCAGGGCTCCTTTTTCTTTTTAATTTGCATTTTGTTAAATATTAGATAAATTGATTATTGCAAATATATTTTTATAGTGATACAATGGTAAAAAGTTTATTTTTAGGAGGCAATTATGGCATTTTATTATGATGAACCATCACATACATTTAGTGAGTATTTATTAGTTCCAGGTTATTCAGATGAGAATAGTATTCCATCTAATGTTAGTTTAAAAACTCCTCTTGTTAAATTTAAGAAGGGTGAAAAACCAGCAATTACAATGAATATCCCTCTTATTTCTGCAATTATGCAATCTGTATCTAACGATACAATGGCTATTGCGTTAGCAAAAGAAGGCGGAGTTTCATTTATTTATGGATCTCAAACTGTTGAGAATCAAGCAGCAATGGTAAGAAGAGTTAAAAGCTATAAGGCTGGCTTTGTAGCAAGTGATTCTAATTTATCACCTGAGGATACATTAGCTGATGTATTAAATTTAAAGGAGAAGACTGGTCACTCAACTGTAGCTATCACATCTGATGGTACAGAAAAGGGCAAGCTTGTTGGTATTGTATCTTCTAGAGATTATCGTGTTTCTAGAATGGAGCCATCTTTAAAGGTTAAGGAATTCATGACACCATTAAAGGATTTAGTTACCGCTCCAGAGGGTACAACTCTAAAGGAAGCAAATGATATTATTTGGGAGCATAAGCTAAATAGCTTACCTATCGTTGATAAGAATGGCTGCTTAGTATCATTCGTATTTAGAAAGGATTATTCATCTCATAAGGAAAATCCTAATGAATTATTAGATAGCTCAAAGAGATTCGTTGTTGGTGCTGGTATTAATACTAGAGATTATGAAACAAGAGTTCCTGCCTTAGTTGAGGCTGGTGCTGATGTTTTATGTATTGACTCATCTGAGGGATACTCAGTATGGCAAAAGAGAACTATTGAATGGATTAGAGCAAAATATGGTGATACAGTAAAGGTTGGAGCTGGAAACGTTGTTGACGGTGAAGGCTTTAGATTCCTAGCTGAGGCTGGTGCTGACTTTGTTAAGATTGGTATCGGTGGTGGTTCTATTTGTATCACTCGTGAGACTAAGGGTATTGGTAGAGGTCAAGCTACAGCTGTTATCGATGTAGCAAAGGCTCGTGATGAATATTATAAAGAAACTGGTGTATATATCCCTATTTGTTCTGATGGTGGTATTGTACATGATTATCATATTACATTAGCTTTAGCTATGGGCTGTGATTTCTGTATGCTTGGTAGATATTTCGCAAGATTTGATGAATCTCCAACTCAAAAGGTTTTAGTAAATGGTAATTATATGAAGGAATATTGGGGTGAGGGCTCAGCTCGTGCTCGTAACTGGCAAAGATATGACTTAGGTGGAGCACAAAAGCTTTCATTCGTTGAGGGTGTTGATTCATATGTTCCTTATGCTGGTCCACTTCATGATACAGTAAGTATTACATTATCAAAGATTAAGCATACATTCTGTAACTGTGGTGCTTTAACTATTCCTGAGCTTCAGCAAAAGGCTAAATTAACATTAGTATCTAGTGTATCTATCGTTGAAGGTGGAGCACATGATGTTGTTGTTAAGGATTCAAATAATCATAATTAATGCGTAAAAATATATTAAGGCTTTGAACAAAATCAGAGCCTTTTTCTACTGTTAGCGATTTTATTTAATTTTTGTGTGTATTTATAAAATTTTATGTTAAAATAGTAATGTTTTCTTGGAGGAACATTTATGAGTGGATTTTTTGGTGTAATTTCAAAAAAGGATTGTGTATTTGATTTATTCTTTGGAGTAGACTATCATTCTCATTTAGGTACAAGACGTGGTGGTATGGCTGTATATGGTGAGAATGGATTTAATAGATCTATCCATAATATTGAAAATTCACCTTTTAGAACAAAGTTTGAAACTGATGTATTAACAATGAAGGGTAATAGTGGTATTGCTTGTATTTCAGATTATGAACCACAGCCTTTATTAATTAAGTCACATCATGGAACATTTGCGATTACTACAGTTAGTAAGATTAATAATGCAAAGGAATTAGAGGAGATGCTATTTAAGAATGGTAATTCTCATTTCCTAGAGATGAGTGGTGGAGATATTAATCCAACTGAGCTTGTAGCAGCCTTAATTAATCAAAAGGAAAATTTAATTGATGGTATTAAATATGCCCTAGATTCAATTGATGGTTCCCTAACATTATTACTATTAAATGAAAAAGGCTTATATATAGCAAGAGATAAATATGGTAGAACTCCAGCTGTAGTTGGTAAGAATTCTAATGGATTCTGTGTTTCATTTGAAGCATTCGCATATTTAAATTTAGGATACACTGATTATAAGGAATTAGGACCTGGTGAGGTTTGTGTTTTAACGCCAACTGAGTGTAAGACATTAGTAGCACCTGGCGATAAGATGAGAATTTGTACATTCCTATGGGTATATTATGGCTATCCATCATCTAGCTATGAGGGATTATCTGTAGAAAAGATGAGATGTAATTGTGGTAAATATATGGCAATGCGTGATAATCTATCTAATTTAGATATCGATTGTGTTGCAGGTGTTCCTGATTCTGGTACAGCTCATGCTATTGGTTATGCAAATCAATCTGGTATTCCTTTTGCAAGACCATTTATTAAATATACACCTACATGGCCAAGAAGCTTTATGCCAACAATTCAAACAAAGCGTAATTTAATTGCTAAAATGAAATTAATTCCTGTTCATGATTTGATTGAAGGTAAGAGCCTATTATTAATTGATGATTCAATTGTTCGTGGAACTCAAATGAGAGAAACAACAGAATTCCTATATAAGAGTGGAGCAAAGGCAGTTCATATTAGATCAGCATGTCCACCACTAGTATATGGATGTAAATATTTAAATTTCTCTAGATCATCTAGTGAAATGGAATTAATTACTAGAAAGGTTATTACTAGACTTGAAAAGGAAGTAACTCCTGAGGTATTAAAGAAATATGCTAACCCAGATTCAGTAGAATATGCTAATATGGTAGAAGAAATTAGAAAGGAATTAAATTTCACTACTTTAGGATTCAATCGAATTGATGATTTAAAGAAGGCTTGTGAAATTGATGAGGACAAGCTTTGTACATACTGCTGGGATGGTAGAGAATAGAATTTTAAATGCTAACAGAAATGTTGGCATTTTTTATACAAATAAAAAATTGAGGGTCAACCTCAATTTTTGTTTGCTTTAAAGCTATCAATTCTTTTTTTATGATACCAAACAAGTGGAAGGAAGCTTATGAATGCTATTCCTTGGCATACAAAGAAATCTCTCCATGTAAATATATCAAATTCTAATCCATTCTTTCTATATACAATATATACAACTAATATAGCAGCAAGTGTTAATAGAGTAGAAACAAGCTTATATTCCTTGCCCGCTCTTACATCTGATTTGCCGTATTTGACTCTACTATATATAACTATAAAATAGAATAAGCTTCCTCCTATTGCTAAATAAATCGACGCAGCAATAATAGGAGAAAGTAGTATAAATATTAAAATATAACCAATAATTGTTAATAATTTACTATCTCTCATAAATAACTCCAAAGGTATTTTACTATATTTTATATTTTTTTTAAATACCATAAAATATTTTAAAAACACTTTTAAACACTTTATTATTATTGGTTTGATTTTTAAAAATCATCGAAAACGTATTCATTGAATTATATTCAAAATACAGAAAATTACTTATGTGATTATTGAATATTATTCGAAATTATGTGTTTTTACAAAATTTTAATCAAAAAGTATATTTAAATTACGCAAAAACATTGACAAAAATCTGTACTGATAGTATAATATTTTAAATTTCAAATTAACACAATAGTGTTTTGAGGAGGAGATAGAAATGAAAATGAAAAAGATTTTTGGTTTGACAGCTTTTGCTGGCGCAGCTGTTTTAACCCTTGCTGCATGTGGCGAAGATAAGCCTGCAGATCCAACACCAACACCAGATGGAGGTACTACAAAGGTTGATTTAAATGAATTAGCTAAGGAAATGACTGATGAAGAAGCCTATGACAAGTTCTATGGCAAGTATGAAGATGAAATGTTATTAGCTAGTAAAGCTACAAATTCTAATGATAGATATTATCATTTCGCTAAGGCTGAGGCAGCTTTATACGATCAAGCTTTAATTTTACCTGTTAGTACTCAAGGTGGTAGATATGCTTTAACTAGAATCGCAGTTGGTTCTGCACCTTATGCTTTATGGGGTACTGATAACAATAAGCTTAAGAATTTAGTAGTAGCAACTAACTTAATTAAAGCTGCTGATAGAGCTACTATGAAGACTAAGTTATTAGCTGCTAGAGCTGAGGCTGCACCTTATTCACATTATTCTGATGGTTCTCATAAGACTACTTATAATGCTGCAACTGAGTTAACAGCTTTAGGATACACAGTAAAGAAGACTTATAATACTTCAATTACATCATTCCCTCAGACATATGATTTATCTAATACATATAGAGCTGCAGACTCTGAAATCGTATGTAACTTCACTGATTATTTAGTACAATATGATGTTGCTGGTAATATTGTTCCAGCATTAGCAGAATCTTGGACTAAGAGTGATGATGGAAAGAAGTATACATTCACTATTAGAAGTGGAGCTAAGTGGGTTGACGCTGCTGGCTTAGAGCATGGTACTGTTAAGGCTCAAGACTTTGAGTTTGGTATTAAGCAAGCTGCAAAGAATGGCAAGACTTCTTATATGCTAGAACAAGTTAAGAATTATGCAGAATGTGCAACATCTGGAGATTGGTCAACAATTGGTGTTAAGGCAGTAAATGACACTACATTAGAAATCGAATTAACAGAAGCATGTGATTATTTCTTCACATATTTAACATATAATACATTCACTCCTATTCAAGAAGCATACTTCAATGAAAAGGGCGAAGATTATGGTAAGGATAAAGATAACATTTTATATTGTGGTGCTTTCATTTGTACAGAAGCTACTGATAAGTCTTCATTAAAGATGAAGAAGAATGAAAAGTATTGGGATGCTCAAAATACAACAATTGATAATGTTATTTATTCATATGAAGATGGCTCAAATGAGACTAATATGTATAATAAATTAATAGATGGTACATATGATGGTTTATCATTATCTGAAGCTAGAACTGCTTTAGCTAAGAAGGATAATTTATATAATGATTATGCATATGTATCTGATACAAATGCTACTTCATATTTTGGTGGTTTCAACTTAAATAGAGGCGCATGGCAAAATGAATATGATGTTGAATCTTCTAAGTCAAAGCAAACTGATGCTGAAAAGGTATTAGCAAAGGCTGCTTTAAGAAATACTAATTTCAGAAGATCTATCTTAGCTGGCTTTGATAAGGTTGCATATAATACACCATCAACTGGTGCTGATGCAGCATTATTCAGCTTACGTAATTTATATGTTCCATATGATTATGTAACATTATCTGGTGCATCTAATGGTTATGCTGCTGGTACTCAATATGGTGCTATCGTTGAAGGTGAATTAAAGAAGGGTGCTTTAAGCTATATTACAACATTAAAGGATGGTAATAATGCTTATTACAATAAAACAAAGGCTAAGGAATTCTTAGATGCTGCTTGGAAGGAATTAGGCTTAGGTGCTACTGACAAGGTTAAGCTTGACTACCCTGTTGATGCAACAAGTACTGTAAGTGTTCAACAATCACAAGCTTTAAAGCAAAATATCGAGGAAGTATCTGATGGTAGAATTGAAATTACATTAGTAATGCATAAGGATTACTATACATACTTATATTCTAACTATTTAGTAGATGTAGCTAGTGAAATGAACTATGACTTTGATATTTCATCTGGTTGGGGTCCTGACCATGGTGATCCATCAACTTACTTAAATACATTATTACCTTATGGTGATATGATTAGATTATCTGGTATTGAAGGCCACGATAGTACAAAAGAATAATTAAAAACATAAATTAATAAATCGTGCGAAGATTATGTCTTCGCATTGATTTGCTTATAAAGGGGTTGAATTTATGGCAGGTTATATATTAAAAAGACTGCTAAGATCTATCTTATCTCTTGTCATTGTAGTATTTATAATAATGCTATTGGTTTTCCAATTGATGAATAGAGAACAAATATTTAAAGGCACAAATTTACAAAAATATAAGTATAACGCAAAGGAAGTATTCAAATACGAGACATATGAAGAATATGGTTATTTAGATTATGTTAATTATAATGAATATGCCAAAGATTATACTAAGGAAACTGGTGAGACTGCGCCTACTTTACCTAAAACAGAGGAAGCAGATACTAATTACGAATTAATCACAAAGTTTAAAAATGAGTATACTGAAAAGGGTTATACAATTTATCGTGGCGTGCCTAAGAATAAAAGTGATATAAGTGTATTATTTGCATATAAGGATCATAATATTTTTGAAAGATTATGGGATTTCTTTTCTCATCTTTTAGTATTTGATACAACAAGCTATGCAGAAGTAACTGATGAATATGTTGCTAAATATGGAGAATTAGAAAGAAAGATATATTGGGCAACTGATCCTCTTAATGGAATGCCTTGTATTATGGGTTCAGGAACAAAGCATAAATATTTATTCTATTTTGATAATGTTTTCCCATTTGTTCATCAAAATTTTGTAAAAATTAATTTAGGAAAGAAATACTTTAGTAATCAGGATTTCTTTGAATACTTTACACAAAATCAAGGTGAGGTTGTAACAAGAGAAATGACATATGCCGATGGCTCAAAGGCTGAGGTTGGATATGATTATCATAAGAGAACATTCAATGTTAATACAACAGAGGATAGCTATAAGCTATTAGGAGATACATATACTAGTGTAAATTCTACATACACTAATGGCTTATCTATGATAGGATATTCATTTATTATTGGTATTATTTCAACTATTTTAGTTTATATAATTGGTGTTCCACTAGGCTTATTATTAGCATTAAAGAAGGATAAGATTGCTGATAAGATTGGTAATTTCTATATTATCTTTATTATGGCTGTACCATCATTAGCATATATTTATTTATTTGCAATGCTTGGTAGCAATTTATTTGGTTTACCAGATAACTGGCCAACAGGTACAGTACCACTTGTATATATTTTACCGATTGTATCATTAGCATTACCTTCTATTGCTAGTATCATGAAATGGACAAGAAGATATATGATAGATCAGATGACCTCTGATTATGTTAAATTTGCAAGAAGCCAAGGTTTCTCTGAGAGTGAAATATTTAGAAAGCATATTTTAAAGAATGCCTTAATTCCAATTGTTCAGGGTATCCCTGGAAGTGTATTAGGTGCTTTAACTGGTGCGATTATAACTGAACGTGTTTATAATGTTCCTGGTATGGGTAAATTATTAACATCAGCCATTGATACTTGTGATAACAGTGTTATTATTGGTATTTCATTCTTCTATGCATTATTATCTATTGCATCATTAATTTTAGGTGATGTTTTAATGGCTAAGGTTGACCCTAGAATTTCATTTAGTGGCGGAGGAGGTAGAAAATAATGGGAAATGAAGAATTATTAAAAGAAGAAATTACTTCAGAAGATGAATCAAAATTATTCCAATTTGTTGAAGAGAATCCTGATGCCGCTGAAAAGATTACAGCCCCTAGATATTCTTATTGGAAATCAGTTTTAAGAGTATTCTTTAAGAAAAAATCTAACTGGGTAGCTTTAGCATTATTTGTATTAATTTTAATTTTAACTTATATTTATGGATCAACTTTACCAACTAATTTCATGGACTATAAGCAAAATGAAAATGTAACTATTCCTTTAACTCATAATCTAACACCTGGTGAAGCATTTAATGAGTTTGGATTTAGCTTTAAATACATTTTAGGTACTGGTAATTATGGTGAAGCATTATGGCAGCACATCTGGAAGGGTGCTGAGATGTCATTATCATTAGCATTTATCTGTGGTGCTATCAATATGATTATTGGTGTAGTTATTGGTGCTATTTGGGGATTCTCAAAAAAGGTTGATATCGTTATGACAGAGGTTTATAACGTTATCGCTAATATCCCATATATTCTATTTATTGCTGTATTCGTAATGGTTGTTGGTAGTGGCTTCTGGTCATTTGTATTAGCATTAACTATTACTGGATGGTTAGGTATTGCATATTTTATTAGAACTCAGGTTTTAATTATTAGAGATAGAGAATATAATTTAGCATCTAAGTGCTTAGGTACAAATATTTGGAAGCTAACAACAAAGAATATTTTACCTTTCTTAACTTCAGTTATTGTTACAATTTTAGCAACTGAAATACCATCTTATATTTCATATGAAGTATTCTTATCATATATAGGTATTGGTATGGGTGCTGATACTCCATCTTTAGGTAGATTAATTGAATATGGTCAAAAGAGTATGACAATTTACCCACTTCAATTCTGGGGACCTGTTACTGTTGCCGCTTCAATTACAATTATTTTATATGTTGTAGGTCAGAATTTAGCTGATGCGTCTGATCCTAGAACTCATATGTAGAAGGTGATATTATGGAAGAGAAGAAGACTATATTATCACTTAAGGATGTAGAAGTAAAATTCAAGGTTAGAGGTAGAATTTTACAAGCTATTAGAGGAGTTAATCTTGATATTTACGAGGGTGAATCAATCGCTATCGTTGGTGAATCTGGTTCTGGTAAATCAGTATTAACTAAAACTTTCTCTGGTATGCTTGATTCAAATGGTTTCGTAAGCAATGGTTCAATCATTTATGATGACCCAGCATTATCAGAAACTAATGCAAAAAAGAATTTTATTAATAATTATGTATTTAACTTCTTTAAAAAGAAATTAAACGCATATTCAAAATTTGAATATGGTAAAGATATTTATAATCAATTAGAGGAATTAGATAAGGAAGTAAAGGATTACGAAGGCTTATCTGGTACTGAAATTGAAGAAATTGAAAATAAGATTAATGATTTAGATTTCGATAGAATTGAATCATTTAATAAGAGATTATCCTTATCTAATAAAACAGATAAGGAAGAAATCGCTCTTTTAAAGGCAAAGGAAAAAGATTTAAAGAATCAAATTATGGCTCTTAATAAGGAATTAAAGGAAAAGCAAAAGCAAAAGATGCTTGATTTCAAGAATAATACTGAGCTTAGAGAAAAAATTTCTAATGAAAGAGCAAAATTAAATGAAGAATATGCTAAGGCAATTGATGTAGAAATTACTGAGGAGCAAATTAAGAGAAATGAGCTTATTGCTAAGGAATTAATATTATCAATCGCTAGATATCCATTTAAAAAGAGAGTAGTTGCTATATTTAAGATTTTAAATATCTTCAAAAAGGCAATGAAGAAAGGAATTGATTTATCTAATCCTGAGGTATTAGATAATTTATATTCTGATGTAGCATTTAGAGTTGAATATAGAGATGAAAATGAAGAAAAGTGGATGGGTTATTGTAAGCTAGATTTAGCTAAATTTAAGCTAAATTCTGACTGGCAGCAAATAAGAGGTGCTAAGGTAGCTACAGTATTCCAAGATCCGATGACTTCCCTAAATCCTATTTTAACTATCGGTTCTCAAATTACAGATTGTATTTTGAAGCATCAAAATTTAACTTATGCTGAGGCTAAGGAGAAGGCTAAGAAGCTAATGACTTTAGTTGGTATTCCTGATGCTGAAAAGAGATTTAATGATTATCCTTTCCAGTATTCTGGTGGTATGAGACAAAGAATTGTTATCGCTATTGCCTTATCTTGTGAGCCAAGAATCTTAATTTGTGATGAGCCTACAACTGCGTTAGACGTTACAATTCAAGCTCAAATCATTAGATTAATTAAGGATTTACAAAAGAAGCTTGGCTTCACTATTGTATTCATTACTCATGATTTAGGTGTTGTTGCGAATGTAGCTGATAGAGTTGCTGTATTATATGCTGGTCAAATTGTTGAGGTTGGTGAGGTTGAAGAGGTATTCTATGATCCTCGTCATCCATATACTTGGTCATTATTGTCATCATTACCACAGCTATCAACTCGTGGTGAGGAGTTATTCTCTATAACAGGTACTCCGCCATCTTTATATAACAAGATTGTTGGTGACCCATTTGCACCTCGTAATCCATATAGAATGGCTATTGACTATGTTAAGGAACCACCTATGTTTAAGATTACTGAGACTCATTATGCAAAAACTTGGTTATTAGATGAAAGAGCTCCTAAAGTTGAAAAACCAAAGATTATTCAAAATCTTCATGAAAAATTAACACATACTGTATATACTCAAGAGGAAAGCGAGGCGTAATTTATGGAAAAAGAAAATGAATTAGAAATAAATGAAGCTAGCGCTAAAGAGGAAGCTATAGTAGAAAATAATGAAGAGAAAGTAGAAGAAAAGGCTGAAGCTAAGGATGAGCCTCAAGCTGAAACAAAAGAAGAAAATGGTAAAACTCCTATTGTTCAATTAAAGAATGTTGATATTACTTTCGGTAAATTTAAAGCTGTTAAGAATGCGACATTTGATATTTATAAGGGTGAAACATTCTCTTTAGTTGGTGAATCTGGTTCTGGTAAAACTACTATTGGTAGAGCAATTATTAGAATTAATCCTATTTCAAATGGTGAAATTCTATTTGAAGGAAAAAGAATTTCTGGAAAGATTTCTAGAAAAGAGGATAGAGATGTCATTAGAAATATTCAAATGATATTCCAAGATCCAGCAGCATCCTTAAATGAAAGAGCTACAGTAGAATATATTGT
>Ga0247610_10004100_pt1 | contig 15672 bp, 18 predicted proteins | sample 174DNAGHGhighgp2_FD_193483 | JGI IMG/M metagenome (GOLD analysis project Ga0247610, IMG submission 193483) | Sheep rumen microbial communities from Palmerston North, Manawatu-Wanganui, New Zealand - 1742 DNA GHGhigh gp2 | ecosystem: Host-associated > Mammals > Digestive system > Stomach > Rumen... | reverse complement strand
TATAATGTATTACAAATGTATAATTATTATACAAAAGAAGAAATCGACAATATGTATAAATTAGAAACTTCGGTTTCTGACGAACCTATTGCTAATATTCAATTAGTTAATAATATTGAAATTTCTTATACTGATTTACACGAAGGAACTTTTACAGTTTCTGAAGACTTCAAACATGGTGATGTGTCTTCCATCACCTTTACTTCTACTATCAGTCCTATAATTTCGTTCCCAACACCATTAAATAATCTTCCTAACAAATTCATTAAAGACAATAATGTTTATGAACAATCTGAATTGACTTTTGAGGCAGATTTACAATACAATATTTTGATATTATGTAATGGTTTGGCTAACGAAATATACATTCAAGAGATTAACCAATGAGTAGATATTTAGAAGCAAAACGAAAATTATTGTTTGCCATCGCTACTGTAAAATATATCAGACTGGTAATGACAAATAATAAATTAATTACTAAGGACGAAGTAGAAGCATTTACAAGAGAAGCAATGAAAATATATATGCAATCTTCTGGAGAATTTTTGGACCAAGTAGAATTATTAAGAATTATTAAAACGTGCGTATTTGAAATCAAAGATAAAATTCGAACTTCGGATTCAATGACTTTGCAGACTAAAAGTTTAGCATATATAGATTCTTCTTCTATTATGCAGTATAAAAATATTGTAGAATTAGGAAATGCCAATTCTAATCAAATGCAAATAAATGAGAAATTAAATATTGATGATATAAATATTATTAATTATGGAAATTCTAATACTTTTAATATTGATAGTAAATTTGAAACACTGGATATTATAGATTTCAGTATTATTCATTCAACTCTAATTAAAGTAATTGACAACTTCATTGTAACAAATCATTATGATATGAAATTAATTGAAAGCCAATTATTATCAGTTCAAAGTTTAATTAAAAGCAAATCTTTTATGACATTAGAATTATCTGAATTAATATCTATTCCTCTATATATCAATGATATCTTTTATTTATATGACAAACAATTAGAATTGTACAAACCTACTTCTATAAATATGAAGATATTAGAAAAAAATTCTATAAAAAATACTGTGGTATTACTTGATGATGAAAGTCGAGTAATAGCAAGTAATAAAATAATAACCCTTTCTGATTATGTAAAGTTAGGAAGGTATCAATATGCATTATTAAAACAAATTAAAAATATGGATATTGAAGAATATTATGAAAATAGTATAACTTCAACAATCTATATAGAACAGTAAAGGAGAAAAAATATGAGTTTAACATTAGAGCAAGGAAAGAGAATGCTTCGTCAAATTGTTGGTGGCACAGGATATAGTTCAAATTTTCAAACCAGATACCTTGGTTTAAGTTCTACTAAACCTACTAACGAGCCTTTAACACCTGGAGGAACTAATTATAACATTACCGAACCTTCATCAGAAACTTCTTATAATAGAGTTCAGTTGCAATCTGGTAATCAAAATTTATATTTCCATAATGATGCAACTGGAGCAATTGATCCAGAGACAGACGAATATGTTATCACTATTAAGAATGATACTGAAATCCATTTTCCAGAATGCACAGATGAAGATGGATGGGGCAATTACAAATATTTTGTGATTTTTGAAAGTCTTTCTTCCACAGTTCCAGTTTATTTTGGAAAATTAATTTACGATGAAGAACAATACCCACAAGGACTTCCAATTACAAAAGAAACTGTTCCACTAGTAAGAAAAGAACAACTTATTATATCTGTTAAATAGAAAAGAAGTGAATCACTATGCCAACTAAAACTGACAATTTAAAATTAAATATCTATTCGGAAGAAGAAAGAGTTTTAGATTGGATGAATGGTTCAGACGAAAATTTTCAGATTTTAGATAATACTGTTGGTAAGGTTTTATATGAAATAGAAAGAAATAGTAGAAATCTTGCTAATATAATTCAATTGGATGATCCTTATGGAACTAGAATTGAAGAATTTGATACTTTAAATAATGCTCCATTCAATGGTGGAACTTCTGGTGTTAATGTTGGAAAATACATATATTTCTTTAATTATAATGGGCCTCTTGTTAGATATGATATTGAAACAAAGGAGCAAATCAATTTAGATATATATTATGCTACTGAAAGAGAAGAAGAGCCTATTCAGTATGAATATTTACAATCATTCATGTATTCTGGAACTAAGATAACAATTAATAATATAATATATATTTTTCCAGACGAATCAAAAACAATATATGAGTATGATATTAATAATAATTGTTTTTATCCTTCGGATATAGATTTTAGTTCATGGAATTTCATGGGATTTAACAGAGCATTAATTACACTTGTTGAATATTCAGTATATATATTTGGTATTTCAAGTGGCAATAATAATTATTCTTTCAAAATTAATTTAGTTACTAAGGAAGTTTCTACTATTACAAAAAATGGAACATATATGTATTCACTAGGTATTCCAGATAACACTAATGAGAATATCTATTTAATTGGTGGTATAGATGCTTCCGGAAGCGATAATTTAAAGCAATTAATGAAATATAGTATTGCTAATGATACCTATACTTGGATTTTGAATTTAGATAATAAGCCAAGTTATGCACTTGGTGGAAGTAAAATCAAAAACACAATCTTTTTGTTTGGGGGTATTGTAAAAGCAAGTCAATCAAACAGACGACCACAAAAGATTATTCAAATATTTGATATGATAAATGAAGAAATTTCTACTATGACATTAACTTTGCCAGAAAATTTGACTTTCTTAAATGCTTTTACAAGAAAAGGTGAAATATATTTATTTGGTGGGAAAGTTAACACTGTTGATAGAGATCAAGCAAACAAAAATGCTATTATATATAAATTTATAGAATATTAAAGGATGATGCATTATGCCAAAAACTAATAATTTAGAATTAAATATTGGTTTCAATGAAACAAATAAAAATTCAATATGGATTAATGAAAAAGATGATAATTTTGAAATATTAGATATGGCTTATGGCACAGTATTTAATTCCGCAGAAGAAAACGGAATTGCCATTAAAAAAAGCACAAATCATCCATCATATGATCAATAATAAGAAAGGCGGTGTGGAGATATATGTCTTCTAAAACTACAAATTTAGAACTTAATATCGAATATGCATCGCCTTCTACTCATTTAGATTTGAAAAATGGGTATGACGATAATTATAGAATATTGGATGATAAGATCCAATATATTTTAGGAACTTTAGAAAACACAGACGTAAAGTTTTCTGAAAGTATTGATTTAGAAGAGGAAGGTGATTAGTCATGGATTATTCGAAAATAAGCGATTACTTTAAATATCCTGCAAAAATCGCAGAATTAAGACAAAGACTATATCAAATTTTAATAGATAAAGGCGTAGAAGTTTCTGCTAATGAAAGTTTAAACTCTATGATTGAAAAAGTAAAATCAATAGAAGGTATTAATCCTACTGATACTCTTTATATATTAGAAAATGGAGTATATGACGTTACTGAATATGGAACAGCAGAAGTTAACGTTCAAGCAGTTGCTCCTGAAAATGATTTAGACTTTTTAGTTGATAATACAATTAGTCAATTTACAATGCCTTCAAGAATAAGCGAAATTGGAGCATATAAATTCTATAAGTGCTATAATCTTTCTCAAGTATCTATTGCTAATGGAACAACCATTCCTAGTTATGCTTTTTATGAATGTGTAAACCTAGAATCTATGGTAATGCCTAATTGTACTTATATAGGAGAATATGCTTTTTATAATTGTAAAAAAATGAGTGTTGCAACAATGCCTTCTGCATATTCAATAGGAACTTATGCTTTTTACGGATGCAATCTTGAATCATATTCAAATTCACAAGCATATCAATTATTTGCTAGTACTTTCTATAATAACTTAACTTTATCTGAAGTTAGTCTTACAAATGTTTACATGCTAAATAGTGGAAATAATTTTTACAATTGTAAAAACTTAACTTCTATAAACATGTCTAATTTAATGTTCGCGTACGGAAGCGGCAATTTTGAAACTTTACCTAATTTGAAAAGTTATAATTTTCCTAATTTAGTAAATGCTCAAGGTGTATTTGCTAAAAACAATAGTTTCATTAGCGAATTAAAACTTTCAACATTATCATATATTAATGTATTAAGATCTTCTTCCACTGTCTCTATTAGTTATTTTATTGATAATTGTCGAAATTTGGCTTCAGTAAATTTATCAACATTGATGTCGGTAACAGGTGGCGGAGTGGTGGCAAACCTTTCTTTAATTTCAGAATTAAAATTGCCTCTTCTAAGATCAATTACAGTTTCACCTGGTGGAAGTTTTCAAAATTTTATTTATAACTTAGCAAATTTAACCACATTAGAAATGCCGGCTCTTGAAACCGTATGGAATTATGACGGTTCATATGCATTTATTAGAAACTGTCCTAATCTAGAAAACTTAAATGTTCAGCATTTACATTCAATTCCAAATAGATTTATTTCAGGCACTAAAATATCTGATTTTATTTGTCTAATATGTTCTTCTGTTGGATATACAGCGATTACTTCTAATTCACATTTAATTACTGCTACCATTCCAAATGTTAATACTATTTATAGTAGTGGATTTTATAAAAACAGTAATCTTCAAAATGTTTATGATATTGAATTAACTACACTTGGAAGTTATGCTTTTTATGATTGTGAAGAGTTGAGTGAATTACATTTTACTTCTGCTTATATATCTGCTTTTGCATTGGCAAACTGCACTAAATTAAGTAAATTATATATAAATACGTATTCTCAACAAGATGTAATTTCTGCAAACGCATTTGTTAACACTCCTATAACCAATTCAATGCTATTAAACGAATATGGCAAAATATATGTTCATCCAGATAAATTGGCTTATTTTCAAAGCAAATATTCTGCATATTCATTTAGTTCAAGGTTCGCCTCATTTGAAGAATCTTATTCAAATGAAACTATTGTTGCATATAGATATTATAACTCAAATCTAACTCAAATACCTTCCGAATTAAGTATGGCCAAAAATATATATCGTAATGCTTTACAAGGAAATGCTCAAATGAGTGGAGAATTAAATATGCCTCTTGTAGAGAACATTGGAACATATGCATTTTATGGTATGAGTAAAATAACATTAAATAATATAGACAATTTAAAATTTGTTGGAGTATCTGCTTTTCAAAATTGTTCTTCTATTTCAGAAATTAATGCTCCAAATTTAAAATGGGTTATGAGCAGTGCGTTTTATAGTTGCAAATCAATTACTAGTATAACCGCACCAAATTTACAATGTGTTGGTAGTACTGCATTTTATGGATGTTATAATTTAAACACTTTAAATGCTGAAAATCTTGAATATGTAGCATATGGCGGCTTTCAAGATAACGCCATTACTAATATTAATTTGCCAAATTGTAAATATTTAGCTTCCTATGCTTTTGGCAAAAATTATTCTAACATGTCTTCAACCCAACGTATAAGTATGCCAAAATTAGCGTTTGCTGGTGATTATGCTTTCTATAACAATACAAGTTTAACTACTGCTTACTTACCTAATTGTCGTTTTATTTCTTCTAATACTTTCGCATATAATAAATATCTTTCAGATTTAAATATAGATAATTGTTACTATATTGGAACTTATGCATTTTACCAATGCTCATCATTGCCTTATTTATCTAATTTGAATATTAGATATATAGAGGCTAATGCGTTTGGTTATTGTTCAAGATTATCATATTTATATTTACCAGAATGTAGATATATAGGTAATAGCGCATTTGTTTCTTGTAGTGCTATAAGTGAATTATATATACCAAATATAAAATATATAGGTGATAATGCATTCGCTTATAATAATTCAATAACAAGTTTTATAATATCTAAAAATATTTCATTAGGAACCAGTGTATTTTTAGGATGTGGAAATTTGTCTATTGCTAGTATTCCTTTCTTCCAAAAAATTCCAATCGGAATTTTCCGACAAAATATTTCATTACAGTCTGTAATAATGGAAAGTGCCTCTGAAATAGGCAATCAAGCATTCTATCAATGTTCGATCTTAAGTGATTTACGAATTTCAAACATTATCTCTATCGGAGAGGGTGCATTTTATGGATGTAATAATTTGAACTTTAATTCTTTAAATTTGGAAAGTTGTTTGTATATTGGCCCTTACGCGTTTACTAGTTGTTATAATTTATCTCGTTTTGAAAACAATCATATAAGTATAATATATCCTTATACTTTTTCCGGATGTAGTAATATTTCAGAAATTATAACACCATATGTTTCTTCAATAGCAACTTATGCTTTTGCAAACTGTTTTAATTTAACAAGTATTTATTTACAATATTCATTGTTAACAATAATTCCTAATGGTGCATTTTCTGGATGCTCACAATTACAATTCCCAGAAGATTCAGAGATTTTTGCACAAGTATCAAGGGTAGAAGCGAATGCTTTTTATAACTGTACAAATTTATCTAAAATTGTTGGTAATAATATTTCACGAGTATATTCTTCTACTTATGCAAACGCTGGTATTTTAGAAATAAATAATTCTACTATTTTAACCATAGAAAACTATGCTTTTAACGGATGTAAAAGTTTAAAATCTATATCATTGGAAAATTGCTCAATAATTAATGCATATGCTTTTCAAGATTGTACTTCATTATCTTATATAAATATACCAAATATTTTCGATTTAGGGATGGGTGTTTTTGCAAATACAGGTATCTCTAGTATTCCAGAAACACTAGCAACAAATTTAACACTTTTACCTTCTGCAACATTCTCTAAATGCTTAAGTTTAACAGATGCAACCTTGTTAAATTGTTCAATTATAGGATATTATGCATTTACTAGATGTGAAAACCTTGTAACTGTTTCTGCTTCAAAAACTCTTACAATATCAGAAGGTGCATTTAGAAGTTGCTATTCTCTTGAAACTGTATATGCACCTGAGGTTTCTTCGATAGGAGCATATGCTTTTAAAGATTGCTATGCTTTAAAATCAGCAATTTTCCCAAATGCTATAACTAGTGTGTGGAATTACTCAACATTTGAAAACTGTTCAAATTTGAAAACTGTTCATTTAGGTAAAACTTTAAGTGTTGGAGATTATCAATTCAGAGGATGTATTAATTTGGAAGAAGTTATTCTTCCGGAATGTTTAACAGTTTCATCTAGTGCATTTTACGGATGTAGTAATATTACAACTCTAGTTATGCCAAAATGTACTAATATAAGCGCAAATGCTTTTGCAGGAAATAGTAAATTAACGTCAATTAATTTACCAAGAATTATGGTACTATCTCAATATGCTTTTGCTAATTGTACTTCACTAACTTATGCAAATCTAGAGTATGTCAAAGATATTGGACCGTATGCATTCTCAAATTGCACTGATTTAGCAGAAATAAGTGCTATTGGTATTGCAGGAGTTGGTGCCAACACTTTCCAAGGATGCAAGAATTTGAAATCTATCATGTATGCTGGTAATAGATTTACTACTTATACTTTTTCCGATTGTAATTCACTAGAAAGCGTATATATTTTAAATGCACATCAACTAGGTGATGTTTGCGGAAGTAGTAGATTATCCTATACTTTCTATAACACCCCAATCTTAAATAGTTCTTATTTAGGTTATTATGGCAAGATCTATGTTCCTTCAAATAGGTTATCATTATGTAGAAATTATTATGGTAATGCTTATTCAGATAGATTTGAAGAAATTCCGTATTCAATAGCAAGCAAATATATATTTGCTTCTCAATATCATAATAGCGCTATTAATCTTAGCGAAGTGAATTTAAACGCTAATTACATATTATCGTTAGCATTTAGTACCGCTAATATTTTAGATTCTGCTTCATATAGCGAACTTACTTTAAGTAATTGTCAATATATCGGAAATTCCGCATTTTATAGTTGTTCAACATTACCGTCAATTATAAATTTACCACAAGTTTCTATTATAAATTCATTGGCTTTTTGCAATTGCTCTACAATTACTTCGATAAGATTAGATGTTGTTTCTGATGTTGAAGCACATGCGTTCGCAAATTGTACGAACTTATCTTCGCTATATGCTCCAAATTTAAAAAATTTTAGTTATTATACTTTTAATAATTGTGGTTTTACTGAATTGAATATCTCTGGTTCAGATTTAACATTTAGCGAAGGAGCATTTAGAAATTGCTCAAAATTAACTAGTATTAATATTACTGGAACAATTAAAAGTTTCAATTTCTATGCATTTAAAAATATAGGCAGTGTAACTTATTATAATGTTCCTAGTTGTCCTCCTTTCCATGCACAAGAATCAATGTTTGCACTATCAACAAATGTCGATTATATAAATTTAGGCGGATGCTCATACTTATACTCTTATACATTATATAGAACTGAACCAACTTTCATTAATACCTTAATATTGCCAGATGTTATAAATATCCAAAACTATAACTGCTTTTATAATTTAACAATTAATAATTTATCTCTTCCTAAAATATCATATATTCAATATCAATACATGTTTTCAGGATTAACTATTGAAGCATTAAAATTACCACAAGTTACAAATATTACACAATCATATGCTATGGCAAACATTAATGCTAAATATATGGCATTTAAACAATTATCATATATAGGCGGCTCTTCAATGTTTAGCAACTGCACAAGACTTGAAAAATTAGTATTAAACGTTAGTTCAATGGTAAGAACATATTCTTGCTATAATATGTTCAATAACACGCCTATTGCAAATTCAACATATTTAGGATATTACGGATCAATATATGTTCCAGCAAGTTTGTTAGCAGATTTTGCAATGACTTCTTTCTGGTCTGGATGGACAAATCGTATGACTACAATAGAAGAGCATGAACAAGAATTACGAGATTTAGGATTACTAGATTAAAAGTCGCAATTATGCGACTTTTTTTATTTACTTTTAAACCAATAAATGATAAAATAAAAACATAAAGTGAGGCGAATATAAATGAGTGAAAATGTAAAAGAAGATGTTGTAAATCATCCATCACATTATACTGATGGTAAAATTGAAGTTATTGAGTATATTGAAGATAAAAATCTAGGATTTTGCTTAGGAAATGCTATTAAATATATTTCAAGAGCTGGAAAGAAAAATAAAGATAAAGAAGTCGAAGATTTACAAAAAGCAATTTGGTATATCGAAAGAAGAATAAAAGAAATTGAGGAGAATAAATAATGAAATTACAAATTTTAATACCACATTATAATGAACCATTTGAAATAATAAAACCAATGCTTGATAGTTTAGCAGTCCAACAAAATGTCGATTTTAATGAATTAGGTGTAATTATTTGTAATGATGGTGATAGTGTAAATGATTCCGCCACTGTAATAGACGAAAAACTTTTTGAAGGATATCCTTTTAAAATTGATTACTATATTAATTCTCATAAAGGTGTATCTGCTACACGAAATGCATGTTTAGACAAAGCGACTGCTGACTATGTTATGTTTGCAGACTGCGATGATATGTTCTATAGCGTTACTGGTCTATGGACAATATTTAATGAAATTGAAAATGGTGGATTTGAAACTTTTATTTCAGTGTTTGTTGAAGAAGGCAGACATCCAGAAACAAAAGAGGTTTATTATATTTTTAGAGGCGATCCAAATAATGGTGGAATTGATTCCACATTTGTTCATGGAAAAGTTCACAATAGAAAGTTCCTATTAAGAAATAAAATCAGATGGAATGATAATTTAACAATTCACGAAGATTCTTATTTCAATTGCTTATGTCAAAGAATAGCAGATCCAAATAAGGCTAAATTCTGTCCTATGCCATTTTATCTATGGAAATGGAACGATAGTTCGGTTTGTAGACATGATCCTTTATACATATTAAAGACTTATCGAAATATGCTTGAAAGCAACACTGCACTAGTATCTGAATTCCAGAAAAGAAACAGGCTACAAGACGCACAATTCTATTGTTGCTCTATGATTTTTGATTCTTACTATACAATGAATAAGGATGAATGGATTAATCAAGAAAACAAAGAATACAGAGACGCAACTGAAAAGAGATTTAAAGATTATTATTTACAATTTAAAATGCTATTTGAAACTACGAATGAGCAATTAAAAATTCAAGTATCTAATGGCATAAGAAATCGTATGGTTCAAGAAGGCATGAAAATGGAAACAATAACATTCGATCAATGGATTAAACATGTGGAGAGTTTGTAATGATTTGGATAGAAACACAAAAAGGTGAACTATATTATTGTTCTGCAATAAAAATCATTCAAATAACTGCTTCTCAATATGTAATGAGAGACCAGTATAATGATGAACTAGCAGAATACAATTCTATTGAAAGAGCATTAGAAATTAAAGATAGAATAAAAGACTTTATTAGAGGAACCGAAAATCATAATAACATTTTCAAAATGCCTCAAAAATTCGAATAGTAAGATATTAACCTATTATTGTTTTGGCGCGTATGCGCCAAGCAGTAATAGGCTTTTTTTATACATTTAAAAATTGATATGCTATAATTAATTACAAAGGGGTGAAACCATCAATGTATGTAAGATTAAATTGGAAAGATAATGAAACAAGAGTTAATGCTCATAATATGAATCATATCGAAGATGCTATTGAAGATTTATATAACGAAATAAATGGATTAGAAGAAATATCTATAACTACTGAAAACATTGATCAAATAATAGCAGAAAAAGGATTTGCTACTATTGGTGAATTAAATGAATTTATAAATAGCAAAAATTTAGTAAATCAAGATGAAGTAGAAGATATTATAGAAGAAAAAGGTTATATCACAGAAACAAGAGTTAATGAAATAATTGATTCTAAAAACTTTGTTAAATCAAAAGAATTAGCTGATACATTATCACTTTTAGGATATGTCACTGAAACCGATGTGGATTCTAAAGGATACACGACTACCGCTAATGTTAATACAATTATTGAATCAAAAGGTTATACTACTAGTTCAGACGTTAATACAATTGTAGAAGGCAAAGGATATACTACTGTCGAAGAAGTAAATCAAATGATAACAGATAGTATAACTACTGTGTTAAATACAGAGGTATAAGGCTATGAGTAAAGTAAATAATTTAACTGATTTTTTAACAGATGTAGCAAATGCTATAAGAATTAAAAAAGGAACTGAAGAATTAATTAATCCACAAAATTTTTCTTCTGAAATTTTAAGTATACCTTCTGGTGGTGGAGGAGACGGAACACTACCAATTACAGTAGATGTAATTTCTGGTTTGACATACACAGATGGTATTCTTTCTTGGACTGCTGGTGATTATTCCGAATTAATAGAGGAGTATAATGCCTCAATATCATATCAAATATTAATTAATAATATAGTCGTGTTAGAAACTACAAATTTGAGTGTGGATATTAGCGCAAAATTAGAGATTGGAATTAATACAGTTAGTGTAAAATCAAAATCTATTATTGCGGTATCACCTACGCAATTTAATTTGGCTTTAAGTTCTGCAGTTTCAATTGAGGTTTCAAATACTTATTTAAATATTAAAGATAATTTCACAATAGATTTAAGTTCTTCTAATTATTCTTATAATGAAGATTTTACTGCTATTGAAATGAACAAGAGACCTTCTGGAACAACTTATGCTACATTAGCGTATATTGGAGATACTAGTGATTATTCAAAAATTTGTTTTGAATTTGTAAAATGTGCTGGTGCAAACCAACCAGAAATAGCATTAATGTATTCAACGAATGGAAGCACATGGAACACGTTAGAGACTATTAAAACACCATATTATGAATTAGCAAGTTATGAAAAAGCACTTCCTTCTGGAACTAAGAAATTCAAATTCTATGTAAACTTTATTAGTTCTAATTACGATCCTTCTGTAACAATTCAAAATATAAGATTCAAATAGGATATCAAAATTAATTTTGGTATCTTTTTTTCTTATTAATATTTGTTAGATTTTTAATGTTATACTAAATATATATTAAGGAGGTAAAGGTTATGATAGATATATCAAACGAAATCTCTGTAAATGAGAATCAAATTACTCAACTATTAAAAGTTGGGGAAAAATACTATGTAATACTTGCTTCTGGTGAAAGAGTTCAAATTAGTAAAACTCAATATGAAGATTTAGGTGGTGAATAGAATAATGGTTAAAGTTAATAACGGTTTTTATATTAACACTAACTTAATAGCAAAGTTCACTATCTATAAATTAGTAGATGGAACGATTAAAAAATATAGATTAATCGAAATCGAATAAAAGCGCTTTCAATAAAAAGAGTTTGGTTTTTTGGCCAAACTCTTTTATATTTTATATAAAGTAACTGATATAATTAAAGTGAAGAAGAAGTAGGTGAAATTTATGGACTTATACAAATACATAAAAGCACATAATACTTTAAATCCAAAAATATGGAAAGACTTCAAATTAAAAGAAGAAGTTAGAGAAAAAATAAATGATATAGTTCAAATATTTACAGATAATATGAAATCTGACAATATTGATATTAATATATCTGATATATGGATTTTGGGAAGCAATGCAAGTTATAATTATAATGACAATAGTGATTTAGATGTTCATATTATGGTTGACACTGCAAGTAGTACAATAGATTCAAAAGTGTTAAGCAAAATATATATGAGTTATAGAAACTTGTTTAAAAACATTTATTCTCCAAAAATAAAAGGTATTCCGGTTGAAGTATATGTTGAAGATATTAATACTTCACAAAATGCTTCTGAAGGAATTTATTCACTGAAAGAAGGATGGAAAAAGAAACCTCATAAAGAAGATATTGAAATAAATTCTAAAGAAATAAATGCTAAATATGATTATTATATTGATGAATTTAATTCACTAATAGAAAAAATATCACATGAGGATATAGATTACCAAATAGAACAAATTAACAATTTATTAAGTAATATATATACATTCAGACAAGAAGATTTATATTTAAAAGGTGAATTCAGTGTAGGAAATTTAGTCTTTAAAGAATTAAGATCAAAAGGTTATATAGAGATATTAAGAAATTTAAAGATTAAACTTGAAAATATCAAAATGACATTGAAGTAAGAAAGGAGAATTAATTATGGATCAAACACAATTCATGGGATTACTAATCGGTGCACTAGCAGTATTATTAGGTATAGCCTCAATAATTGTCGCAATTATAATTAAGCCAATTATTAATTTAAATAAAACTATTACGAAATTAGACGCTACAATTGATAGTTTAAAAGATTCAGAAAGCACATTAAAAGATAGAGTAAGTGAGCATGGCCATCAAATTGATGAATTAAATATCAAAACTGCAAATCATGATATATTAATTAACAATCAGGCTAATGAAATAACTTCATTAAGAGCAAGTATGAATTATAAGCATAAAGGAAAATAAAATATTCTACTATTGACGGTGCTTTGGCACCGTCAGTAATAGAAAGAAAGGAAGAAAAAAATGACAGATTTTTGGGCAGTATTCTGGTCAGTAGTTGGAACTGCGTTAACAGCATTAGTTTCATGGCTAACTATTTTGTTAACAAATTTTATCAATGGAAAAATCAAAGATAAGAAAATGGCATCACATGCAACACAATTACTAATGATTGTTATGAATGCAGTTCAATGTGTAACACAAACATATGTTGACACATTAAAGAAGCAAGGCAAGTTTGATGCCAAAGCAGCTGAGGAAGCAAATGGAAAAGCACTTGCAATTATTATGAGTCAAATGACACCAGATCTAATAAAATACGTTGAAGATAATTTTGGCGATCTCAAAGAGTATTTAAAGACTCTAATCGAATCAACTGTATATCAATTAAAGAAGTAGGATAAAATTATCCTACTTTTTTTAATATCAAACAAAAAGTGAGTGGTATACTAAAAGTAGGTTGATATAAACCGTCAAAAATAATCAATTGTAGTTTTTACATCATTTTGCCTCCTGATGCGCTTTTGTCATTTTTTGCGCAATTGGTTATTTTTGACTTACAACCTAATATATTAATTTTTATTTGGAGGCGGTTTTAATGGAAGAAATATCTAATAAAATTCAGCAGTTTACAGATCTTGTATCTAAAATGAATGATATAAAAATAGAGTTTGGTATTTTCGAAGAAGACGGAAGCAAGATAGAAGAAATTTCAGTATATAATTTAGACGGAACAGTTTCTAAAGAAAAAATGCAATTGTCTGATATTTTATATTTGACAGAGCATGGTACTATCACACTTCCTTCTAGACCTATCTTATATAATATATATAGACAATTAGGAAATGAAATTCCTCATGTAATGGAAGAAGTAACTGATGGAATTTTTAATAAGGACTGGGGCGAAAAAGACATTAGAGAAAAATTTCAAATGCTTAATTGGCGAATTAATTATATATTTATTCCTAATGCAATTACAATGGTATTGGCCTCTGATAACGTAATTTCTGGGCTTTTAGGCACTGAAGAAGAGACAAAATACACTTATGATTTAAAAAAATTAAAAAAATTTATAAAAAGTAAAATTTTTTTTACATTTTAATTAATACATATGAAAAACCGTAATATATAATTAAGGTATAAAAGAGAAAACAGATATTTTTATATGTCTGGAAGTATTTTTTAAATATTCAACCATCGAGTTGAAAATTCTTTTGGAAAGGGATAAAAAAATGAAATTCAAAGTAAAAACTAGCGATGGACAATATATCGCACGTGAATTCAAAACTCCAAAAGTTTTTGCTAATGATGCTGAGGAAGAAGAAAAAGACTTCGATGAATTAGAAGCAGAAGCAGAAGAAACTAAAGCAGAAGAGACTGAGGCTAAAGCAGAAGAAAAAGAAGCAAAGGCTGAAGAAAAAGAAGCAGAGGCAGAAACTGACGAAGCAAAAGAAGAAGAAGAAACTAAAGAATCTAAAGCTGAAGAAAAAGAGGAAGCAAAAGAAGAAACAGAATTAGAACTTTCTAAAGAAGATATTGCTTCTCTTAAGGAATTAGCAAAAGCAGCTCCTTCATTACTTGAAATCTTAAAGGCTAACGAAAAGGCTAAAGAAGAAGTAAAGGAAGAAGAAGACAAAGAAGAGGACGAAACTGACGAAGACGAAATTGATGAAGAAGACGTTGAGAAAGTTGAAGAAGAAACTGACGAAGAAGATTCTGAAGACGACGAAGACGATTTTATCAATGAGGATGAAACAGTTGTTGACCTTGGAGACGAAGATGAAGAAGATATTATTGAGGACGAAGACCTTGATGATAAAGCCCTTTGTGATTCAAAGCGCTCATTTGGATCAATCGAAGCAAAGGACAGTGTTGGCGATTCTGAAATTGATGAAGATGAAGACGTTGCTAATACATGGGCAGAATACTACAAGCGTAGTAGAGAAAGAGAAGACTAATTAAAGTCAAAAGAAAAAAAGGAAAAGGAGAAAAAAGAACTTATGAGTTTAATTATTAAGAATAAGATAGCTCAATTAAAGAAGGGTTATCCTACAGTATCTGATAAATACAACGTTCAAGGTGGTATTTATGTCGGAGAATCAAAAGACGCATTACATTTTGG
>Ga0247610_10004099_pt1 | contig 15672 bp, 8 predicted proteins | sample 174DNAGHGhighgp2_FD_193483 | JGI IMG/M metagenome (GOLD analysis project Ga0247610, IMG submission 193483) | Sheep rumen microbial communities from Palmerston North, Manawatu-Wanganui, New Zealand - 1742 DNA GHGhigh gp2 | ecosystem: Host-associated > Mammals > Digestive system > Stomach > Rumen ... | reverse complement strand
TAAAGACCAACTCCAGGACCCCCTCTAACTCCCCCTTAAAGGGGGAGAACTCCGATGCCGCTGCTCAGGAAGCCTCCCCTTTAAGGGGAGGTTTGGAAGGGTCTGGCTCTTTTATCCACCATCTCGACATGGGCACCCTGCTCGACCGCCTCGGCATTGCCATCCGCACGGGCCATCATTGTGCCGAGCCTCTCATGCGCCGCCTGGGCATCGAAGGCACCTGCCGCGCCAGCTTCGCCCTTTACAACACTCGCGCCGACGTCGATGCCCTCGTCAATGGCATAGAACGTGTCAGACAGATGTTTTGAGACTTAAAGAAAAACGCCCCGAGCCGGTCAGGTTCGGGGTGCTTTGTTTTATGGTTTAGCGGGTTTCCACTCTCTTTGTGCAGATGCTTGGCATCAGCAGCACGAGGGCGTAGGCCTCGTCGCCAACGACGAAGAACCGGCTTCCAGAGAGACAAAGTTCCAATGCTTGCGGACGTCTTCCACGGGATAGACAATCTTCACCTCGTTTCAACACACAGTGCTGCGTTGAACAACGAGGCGTGCTGCGTTGACCAACGAGGCGTGCTGCGTTGGCCAACGAGGCGTGCTGCGTTGAACAATTCCCCGCGTTACGTTTGCCGACGCACCACATCGATTTTGGCGGAAAAGTTTGCCGCATTTTACACCAAGCTATTTTTCATGCAATCGAGGGAGCAGGTGATAATGAAATTATTTTACCGGACAGCAATAATTATCTATAATGCTGTAGCTGCCGAGGCCTTGCTGCGCTGTTGTTCGAGCCAAGCCATCGGTGTCATTCCCACGAACTTACGGAAGTTGCGATAAAAGGACTGTTCGCCCGAGAAGCCCACGTTCAAGGCGATGGCGGAGAACTTGCTGTCGCTGCCGTGCCTTTCGTGCTGCATCATCACCATCTTGGCGTGCTCTATGCGTAGGCGGTTCACGTAATCGGAGAACGAGCAGCGCAACTCCTGGTTGATGTAGTTGGAGACGTATGTGCGACAGGAACCAACTTTGCGTGCAACGTCCATAAGTGTCACATTCTGATGCAGATAGTACGCCTCAGTCACCATCAGATGCTCTATCTTCGCGCCGAGTTCCTTGTTTTCCGCCGGTGCATCGGGTGGTGTCTCCTCGGGATTGTCGGTCAGGAACTGCTCGACGCGGAAGGAACGCTTGCTCCCGATGTAGCCCAGGACGAAGAGCAGGACAGCCATCGGAACAAGGGCAAAGGGTATCATGCCATGGTTGGTGATGACGTAATCCCTGCCAAGAATGTTCAGGACAAATGAGCTGATGGATGTCAGCAGCACCGCCACGAGCAGGATGCGAATAGGCAGCACGCTCTTGTCCTCCGTCTCGGCATAGAGCTCGGTCAGCTTGCGGTCGAAGCCGCGCAAGCGGCGGTAGCCGAAGACGACCACGCACAGCACCTGCAAGGCGTTAAGTGCCTGACGCACAGAATCGGTCGTCTCGTTGTTCCAGCAAAGGATGGCAAGCGCCACCAAGAGGCCTGGGGCCAGCAGCCGCACCGTCAGTCGCGGTGATGCGGGTTGGGCGGTCAGCCGGCAAATGTAGAGAAAGTAGATGGGATAGACGGAGAGTGAGCAGGCAGCCCACAGGGCTTCGAGCGGCGTGGGCAGGCCTGTCTCGACATACCTGTGATATAATAAGGTGTGGCAAAAGTAGAGAATGGAGCAAACGCCGAAGAAGACCGTCAGCATCTTCTTGGCGGCATCGGCGCGACGGTGCTCTGCCAAGAACCAGACAAACCAATACAGACAGACTGTAAGCGGTAAAACCGTTAAAATTAATTCTGCACTTAACGTCATCTCTTTTCTCCAAAAACAATGATTTCTTCGTGCAAAGATACAAATTTTATCAAATTCATCGCTATTTTCCCTGCAAGAAAAATGCCGATGAAATGGGCTATTGTACGTTTTGTTGGTCTTTTTGTACGAAATGATAGAGCGATTTGTATGCTTTGTTTGCGCGTACATAATATATTATTCCTACCTTTACGCTGGATTTTGCAGTAAAAACTATTAACCAAAACCAAATACATTTTATTTATGAGACGCATTTTACACTATTCATTGCTTGCGCTGTTTTGCCTTGCGGGCAGCAGCGCATGGGCGCAGACAAGCTTTGTTCAGGGCAACCTGAAGTACACTATCACAGGTTCAAACACCGTTTCTGTGGCAAAAGATGGAGTCCATTCGCTTTCAGGAGCCTTGACGATTCCATCGACAGTAACGTATAGCGGGAAGACCTACACCGTGACCCTCATCCCAGACTATGCCTTCGAGAGTCTGACTATTACCGGTGTCAGCATCCCCGGCACAGTGATGAGCCTCGGCGAGAGGGCTTTTGGCGACTGCCACAGCCTGGGGAAGATCACCTTCGAGGAGAGCACACAGCCGCTTACACTTGTTTACGGCTACTACGGTTCGTTCCAGTACTGCGATGCTGACAAGCAAGTCATCGTCAAACGTAACCTGACTCCTTCTGAGGGTTGTCCTTTTTATGATAATGTCACCAGCGCAGTAATCGGCGGAAAGGCAACGACTGTCGCCAACTCTTTGTTCTATGGTCAGAGGAAGATGACCAGCATCAGCATCGGCAACAGCGTAACCAGCATTGGAAACCACGCATTTGCTGGTTGCGGCGACGAGAGCGGCGAGGTTGAAATGACGCTCACCTTAAGTGAAAACATCACCACCATCGGCGAGGGTGCCTTCTTCAACTGCCCGGCATTGAAGTCTCTCAGCCTTCCCTCCCCGCTGAAGCTTATCGGTGGCAGCGCTTTCTCTTACGCAAGCATCACCAGCATTGTCATTCCCGAATCAATTGACAGCATTGGGGAATCAGCCTTCGAGAGTTGCCAGAAGCTGACCAGCATCCGCATCGAGGACAGCGACAAACCGCTGAGGATGAAGGAAGGATACTACCGCCCATTCCACTACTGCGACGCCCCCAAGACCGTCTATCTCGGTCGTAACCTGATACAGTCCGAGGAAGGCACTCCCTTTGAAGTCGATGTTACCAGCGTAGTATTCGGCGACAAAGTGACTACCATCAATCCGCGTATGTTCTGGGGTAACAGCAAACTGACAAGCGTCACCATCGGCAAAGGCGTGAAGACTATTGGAAAAAATGCTTTCAGCGATTGCGGCGACGATGAGTCTGTAAGCACACTGACCGTGACGCTGGGCCAGAACATAACCAGAATCGGCGAGGAAGCCTTCCACAGTTGTGAGAAGCTGAAAGCCATCACCCTGCCCTCTTCGCTGAAGCTCATCGAAGGCTATGCTTTCCAATCCACAGGTCTCAGCAGCATCATCATTCCCGCCTCTATTGATAGTCTCGGCGACAGAGCATTCGGCTATTGTGGGAACCTTACTAGCATCCGCATCGAGAACAAAGCCACGGCATTGAAAATGAAGAATGGCTACTATGGTTCCTTCGCATACAGCGATGCCGAGAAGACTGTCTATGTGGGCCGCGACCTACAGCTCAACGACAATACCACCGTCTTCGGCAACCCCACCAGCGTTACCTTCGGCGACTATGTAACTACCATCAATCCCTACATGTTCTATGATAACGGCAAGCTGGCAAGCGTCACCATCGGCAAGGGCGTAAAGACTATCGGAATCCAAGCTTTCTATAATTGCGGCAACGACGAAAGCGTAAGCGACCTGGCAGTCACGATGGGCGAGAATATAACCCAAATCAGCGAGAACGCCTTCTACTACTGTAAGAAGCTGAAGTCCATCACCCTGCCTTCTTCGGTGAAGATCATCGAAGGCAGTGCTTTCTCTAACACAGGCCTTACTAACATCACTATCCCTGCTTCTGTTGACAGCCTCGGGCAAAGAGCATTCGGAGAATGTGGCAACCTGACCAACATCCGCATCGAGAATAAAGCCGCTGCGTTGAAACTCTGGAACGGCTACAATGGCACCTTCGCATTCAGCGATGCAGGAAAGACCGTCTATGTAGGCCGCGACCTGCAGCTCAACGACAATACCACCGTCTTCGGCAACCCCACCAGCGCTGTCTTTGGCAACTATGTTACCAACATCAATCCCCGCATGTTCAATGATAACAGCACGCTGGCAAGCGTCACCATCGGCAAGGGTGTGAAGACCATCGGCTACGAAGCTTTCCGTAATTGCGGCAACGACGAAAACGTAAGCAAACTGACAGTCACGATGGGCGAGAACATAACCCAAATCGCCAATGATGCTTTCTACTATTGTAAGAAGCTGACATCCGTCACCCTGCCCTCTTCGCTGAAGCTCATCGAAGGCAATGCTTTCTCTAACACAGGCCTTACTAGCATCACTATCCCTGCTTCTGTTGACAGCCTCGGGCTAAGAGCATTCGGCGAATGTGGCAATCTGACCAACATCCGCATCGAGGACAACACCACTCCGCTGAAACTCTTGAACGGCTACAATGGTACCTTCGCATTCAGCGATGCCGAGAAGACCGTTTATGTAGGCCGCGACCTGCAATATGAAGAGCAAGGCTGCAGCCCCTTCTCCAACATTACCAGCGCAACCATCGGCCCGAAGGTGACTTCGCTGAACCCGAATGAACTGAGGAGCGACATACTGATGTCTGTGCAAGTGCCTTGGCAGACGCCTATCGACATCGAAGAAAACGTATTTAGCGAAATCACCTATCAGAGCGGCAAGCTCCTCATTCCTGGCGGCACAAAGGCTAAGTATGCTGCTGCGACCGGCTGGAAGAATTTCTTCACCGTTGAGACTTGGTCTTTGCTCGTCACGCTGAAAGCTTCTGCCCACGGCACCATCAGCACACCTTACGGCCGTGCAACCAACGGCAACACCGTCCAGTACAACCAGCCGAAGAACGAGCCTATCGTCTATACGCTGACCGCAGACAACGGCTACAGGCTGAGCAAGCTGACCGACAACGGCACGGCTGTCAGCCCGCTGCCCGCTCTCGGCACAGCACAGAGCCGCGAAATCGGCAGCACAGAGGAAAGCGTGACACTCTCCGCCACCTTCGTTCCCGTGAACTACACCATCACATACGACCTGGCAGGCGGCACAATGCCCAGCGGCGTTACCAACCCCGCTACCTACAACATCGAGACGGCTACCTTCACGCTCAACAACCCGATACGCAACTACTACGACTTCGCAGGCTGGACAGGCACAGGCCTCACATCGCCCACGAAGACCGTCACCATCGCTAAGGGCAACGTGGGCAACCGTTCCTATAAAGCCACTTGGACACCGAAGACCTACTCCGTCAGCATCACCGGCGCTGGCGTAACGGCAAGCAACTACTCGCCCAAGTACGGCGAGAGCGTGACCATTACCATTGCCGACGATCCCGACCGCACGCTTGTCAGCCTGACCGTCAACGGCACCGACGTCACCAACAAAGTCGTGGGTGGCAAATACACCATCACCAACGTCAGCAGCAACATCGAAGTAGTGGCCACCTTCCGCTCCACCAAGGAGTTCATCACGATGACTGGCGAATACGCTACCTTCAGCTGCCCGCAAGACCTTGACTTCACAGGCAGCAACCTCCGTGCCTACATTGCCTCCGGCTTCAACAAGGCAACGAACCAAGTGCTGCTGACTCCCGTCACCGATGTCCCGGCAGAGACGGGCGTGTTCCTCATCGGCGCTCCCGGCGAGACCTACAAAATTCCGTACGCCACGACAAGCTCCATCTACATGAACTTCTTCAAACCCAACCTCACGAAGAAGACTGTCTCTGCCACAACAGGCAGCTACAGCAACTACATCTTCGACGAACAGGGCGGCGACCCGGGCTTCTATCCCATCAACGGCAGCACCACGCTCCTGGCACAGACGGCCTACCTGCAACTGCCCACCAATTTCGTTACGGCAGGCGTGAAGGTGAGCGTCGTCTTTGAGGATGAGGTCATCGACGGCATCAACGAGGTCGATGGCCAGTGGGTTACGATTAATGACCAACCCATCTATAACCTCTCCGGCCAGCGCCTCGGCAAGATGCAGAAGGGCATCAACATCGTGGGAGGAAAGAAGGTTCTCGTCAAGTAATCCTCGGGCATCCGTAAGACACACCGTGGCGCGTTGACCATCGCGGCACGGTGTGTTGACCATCGCACCGTGGCGCGTTGACCATCGCGGCACGGTGTGTTGACCATCGCGGCACGGTGTGTTTATAACAAAGGCGCACCCCTCTATTCTGAAGGGTGCGCCTGTCTGTTTATTTCTATAGGAACTACAGGTACTATATATACTATAGGAACTATGGGATCTCTAAATGCTATTCAGCAGCAGGAGTTTCGCCATGGTCGGGACGGGGACGGTGTTCCCAGCGCTCGCCACGCTCGGGACGAGGACGACGCTCGCCGCGCTCGGGACGGGGACGACGCTCGCGCTCACGCTCCACATAGCCTTCGGGCTTCTCCAGCAGGACGCGGCGGCTCAGCTTGAACTTGCCGGTCTTCGGGTCAATCTCAAGGAGCTTCACCTTCAGCTTGTCGCCTTCCTTGATGCCTGCCTCTTCGACGGTCTCCAGGCGCTTCCAGTCAATCTCGCTGATATGGAGCAGTCCGTCCTTGCCAGGCATGAACTCTACGAAGCAGCCGTAAGGCATGATGCTGCGGACTGTACCTTCATAGACCTCGCCTATCTCGGGAACGGCAACAATGGCCTTGATCTTGGCAATGGCAGCATCGATGCTCTCCTTGTTGGGGCCGCTCACCTGAATCTTGCCTACGCCGTCTTCTTCGTCGAGGGCAATGGTGGTGCCGGTCTCCTCCTGCATACCCTGGATAATCTTTCCGCCCGGGCCGATGACAGCACCAATGAATTCCTTCGGGATGATTATCTGTTCGATGCGAGGAACGTGCGGCTTCAGCTCTGGACGCGGTGCGTCGAGCGTCTTCATCATCTCTGCCAGGATGTGCTCACGACCAGCCTTCGCCTGCATGAGGGCCTTTTCGAGAATCTCGTAGGAGAGGCCGTCGCACTTGATGTCCATCTGCGTTGCGGTGAGGCCATTCGGTGTGCCTGTGGTCTTGAAGTCCATGTCGCCGAGGTGATCCTCGTCGCCCAGAATGTCAGAGAGCACGGCGTACTTGTCCTCGCCCGGGTTCTTGATGAGTCCCATAGCGATGCCGCTCACGGGAGACTTAATGGGCACACCGGCATCCATCAGTGCCAGGCAGCCTGCACAGGTGCTGGCCATCGAGCTGGAACCGTTGCTCTCCAGGATGTCGCTCACCACGCGGATGGTGTAGGGGAAGTCCTTCGGCAGCTGGCCCTTCAAGCCACGCCATGCCAGATGGCCGTGACCGATCTCGCGGCGGCCGACGCCTCTCTGTGCCTTTGCCTCGCCTGTAGAGAAGGGAGGGAAGTTGTAGTGGAGCAGGAACTTCTGGTACTCGCGGACAAGCACATCGTCGATGAGCTTCTCGTCGAGCTTCGTGCCAAGCGTACAGGTAGCGAGCGACTGTGTCTCGCCACGGGTGAAGATGGCACTTCCGTGAGGTCCGGGCAGAGGGCTGACCTCGCACCAGATGGGACGGATATCAGTGGTCTTGCGGCCGTCGAGGCGGATGCCTTCGTCCAGGATGCAGCGGCGCATAGCGTCCTTCTCTACATCGTGGTAGTAGCGGTCAATCAAAGTGTTCTTCTCTTCCAGCTCTTCGGGAGCCATATCTGCGTGAGCCTCGGCGTAGGCGGCCTTGAAGTCCTCGCGGATAGCCTCGAAAGCCTCGGCACGAGCTTGCTTCTCCAGGCCCTGCTTGGTCACGTCATAAGCCTTCTGATAGCAGGCCTGCTTGACGGCCTCCTTGAGTTCGTCGTCGTTGACCTCGTGGCAGTACTCGCGCTTCACGTCCTTGCCAAGCTCCTTCTCCAGTTCCTTCTGGAGTCGGCACATCGGCTTGATGGCCTCGTGGGCAGCCTTGAGGGCAGCCAGCAGGTCGCTCTCCTGCACTTCCTTCATCTCGCCTTCCACCATCATGATGTTCTCCTCGGTGGCACCGACCATGAGATCCATGTCGGCCTCCGCAAGCTGCTGGAAGGTAGGATTGATGACAAACTCACCGTTTATGCGGGCAACGCGAACCTCGGAGATAGGCCCTTCGAAGGGAATATCACTGCAAGCCAGAGCTGCAGAAGCGGCAAAGCCAGCCAGAGCATCGGGCATGTCCACGCCATCGGCAGAGAAGAGAATTACATTCACATAAACTTCAGCATGGTAGTTGCTGGGGAAAAGCGGACGCAGGGCGCGGTCCACAAGGCGACAAGTCAGTATCTCGTCGTCATTTGCCTTACCCTCACGCTTCGTAAAACCGCCGGGAAAACGTCCGGCAGCAAAATACTTCTCTCTGTACTCTACCTGTAAGGGCATGAAATCTGTACCGGGAACGGCATCTTTGGCTGCACAAACAGTGGCCAGGAGCATCGTGTTGTTCATACGAAGCATAACGGCTCCATCGGCTTGCTTGGCAAGTTTCCCGGTCTCAATGCTGATGGTTCTTCCATCAGGCAACTCGACTGTCTTTGTAATTACGTTCATCTTTGTTAAACTTACTGAATCTCCTGAAGTTAAAGTGGAAGTAAAAAGTGGAAGTAAACTCGCTACGCTCGTGGAAGTAAAAATGGACGTTTGCTTTTTATTCGCTTGGCTTCCCAAACTATCGTCCAGCACGCAGTGCTTAACTTCCAGCCAGCACAGCTGGCTTAACTACCTGTTTTTAACTTCATCTTATAACTTCCAAAATTTTAATTAAACTTATTGTTTCTGTAACATCTGTGTGTAAAAATTCGCACAAAGGTACGATAAAAAGTCAAAAAAGGAAAGTGAATGGTGAAAAATTATTCGCTATGCCGCTGTTTTTTGCAACTTTGTGAAGGTTATGGCGTGCTTTTCCCGACGAAACGTCCTGTTTGCCGTTTTTATTTCGTACCTTTGCCGACGAGTTTCGGATGCCTGCTCGCGACAGGTTTGGGCGGGCGGGCTTCGGACGATAAAAGACGGAAAACGATGAAGGTTACGCTGATACAGATGGACATTGCCTGGGAGGCTGCGGATGTGAATCACGCGACGGCGGAGCAGCTGATGCGCTCGGCCGAGAAGAGCGACGTTTATGTCCTGCCCGAGATGTGGAACACAGGTGTCACCACAGAGCCGCAAGGTGTGGCTGAGGACGAGGAGGGCGAGACGCTGCAGTGGATGCAGCAAATGGCAAACAAGCTCGATGCAGCCGTGGCCGGCAGCATTGCCGTACACCTTTCGGACGGCACATACAGGAACCGCCTGTACTTTGTGACACCAGACCCCCTCCCCCCCTTTAGGGGGAATAATTGTCAATTGTCAATTGTAAATTGTAAATGGTATGACAAGCACCACCTCTTTGCCTATGGCGGCGAGACGGAACACTACACGCCGGGCAGCGAGTATGTGTCGGTCGATTGGCGGGGCGTGCGCTTTCACCTCTGCATTTGCTACGACCTTCGTTTCCCGCTTTGGCTGAGGAACAGGGACGGCTACGAGGCGCTCATCTGCGTGGCATCGTGGCCGTCTGCCCGTATGCATGCCTGGAACGTGCTGCTCCAGGCCCGTGCCATCGAGAACCAGTGCTATGTGCTGGGCGTCAACCGCATAGGAAAAGACCCGGTGTGCGAGTACAGCGGCGGGTCGGCTATCGTCGATCCCTTCGGCTTTGCCACTTCATGCCCCGACAAGGAGGCTTCTGTCCTGACGAAGACGCTCGACCTGAAACGCCTGGGGGCTTTCCGCGACAAGTTCCCCGTGCTCAAGGAGAGGGATTAGTCGGCTCCCGGTCTTGGAGGCGATGCAAAACGCAGCACGGTGCGTTGCCAATCGCGGCACGGTGCGATGGTCATCGCGGCACGGTGCGTTTGGCATCGCGGCACGGTGCGTTTGACGATGCGAAATGCTTTTTGATAATCAGGGACTTGGGACGTGGGGTGGAAATGTGCTTTCGACTCTGTGCCTGTCCCTTTTCAGAACCTTCTGACGTCCTGCACTTCCTCGATTTTCTTCAGGTCCTGACACATGGCTTGCAGGTCTTTGACGTCGTGTACGCCGAGTTCGAGCTTGGCGCTGAAAAGTCCGTCGGAGGTGGTGATTTCCACTCTGTGTATGTTGACGTTGAGCTGCTGGGAGAGGATGCCTGTGATTTTGTGTAGCACGCCGACGCGGTCGAAGCCTTCGATGTGCAGGGATGCGGGGAAGGAGAGCGTTCCGTGCGTGTCCCATTTCGCGGCGAGGATGCGGTTGCCGCCGGTGGCTTTGAGGCGTTTTGCGATGTCGCACTGCCGCTTGTGGATGATGATGTGCTGGTTTTCGTCGATGAAGCCGAGCACGTCGTCGCCTGGTATGGGATGGCAGTTGTCGCAGAAGATGTATCGGTTGATGGTCTCCTCGTTGAGGATGATCGGTTTCTTCTTGTCGAGCTTCTCGGGAGCCTTTTCGGTGGTGGAGGTCTCTTCTTGGTTCTCCCCTTCCTGTGGGGTGTCGGTGGTGGCTTTCTGCTTGAGGAAGGGCAAGTACTTTCTCCAGTTCCTTCCTTTGTGCAGCTTCTCGTTCAGTGCTTTGAGGTCTTCTTCTCCAAGTGTGATGATGCCGCCTCCGATGGAGGACAGGAGTTCTTCGCGTGTAGTGAGCTGATGGAAGCGAATGAGTTTTGTGAGGTTGACGCTGCTGGGTTCCTTCTCGTGCTTCTGGAAGAAGTCGGTGAGCAATTCTTCGCCGAGCTTTTGCTTTGCGCGTTCCTGTTTGCGCAGGATGGCTTCTATCTTGCCTTTTGCCTTGGCTGTGGTGGCGAAGTCAGTCCACTTCCTTTCGACTTTTTGTGTTTTCGAGGTGAGCACTTCCACCTGGTCGCCGCTGTGCAGTTCCTGACTGATGCCGACGAGCCTATGGTTGACTTTTGCGCCGATGCAGTGTGTGCCGAGGAAGGAATGTATGCTGAAGGCGAAGTCGAGCACCGTGCAACCAGCCGGCATCGTCTTGAACTCGCCCTTGGGTGTCACGACGAATATCTCGTTGGCGAACAGGTTGAGCTTGATGGTGTCGAGGAAGTCGATGGCGTCGGGCTGCGGGTCGTCGAGGATTTCACGGATTTGGTTCAGCCATTTGTTCAGCTCTTCTTCGTTGTTGATGTCGTCTTCATCCTCATTATCCTGATATTCGGCCTTCGCCTGCTGCGTCTTGTACTTCCAATGCGCTGCGAAGCCGTGCTCGGCGATGTCGTCCATGCGACGGCTGCGTATCTGCACTTCCATCCATGTGCCCTTGCGGCTCATCAGCGTGGTATGAAGGGCCTGATAACCGTTAGCCTTCGGCGTTGACAGCCAGTCGCGCATCCTGCCCGGGCAGGGCTTGTAGATGCTGGTCGCCGCTGCGTAGATGTTGAAGCACTCGGCAATTTCGTTCATGCCCTCGGTGACCTCGAAGACGATGCGCACGGCGAGGATGTCGTATATCTCGTCAAAGGCAACATGCTTCGTCTGCATCTTGTTCCATATACTATAAGGCTTCTTGAAGCGTGCCTTTATCTCGTAGCGCAGTCCCATGGCGTCGAGCTTCTGACGTATCGGCACGGTGAAGTTCTCGAAGAAGACCAGCAACTTGTCGTGCTCTTTGTCTAACAGTTCCTGTATGTTGCTGTACTCCTCCGGGTGCTCGTACTTGAAGCTCAGGTCCTCGAGCTCTTCCTTGACTTTGTTCAAGCCGAGACGATGTGCCAAGGGTGCATATATGTAGAGCGTCTCGCCCGCTATCTTGTACTGCTTTCCCGGGAGCTGGCTGCCAAGTGTGCGCATGTTGTGGAGCCGGTCGGATATCTTGACGAGTATGACTCGGATGTCCTCGCTCATGGTGAGAAGCAGCTTCTTGAACGACTCGGCCTGTGCCGATGCCTTGTCCCCGAAGATGCCTCCCGAGATCTTCGTCACGCCATCGACTATCTGCGCTATCTTCTCGCCGAAGATGTTTGCGATGTCCTCTACGGTATAGTCCGTGTCTTCTACCACGTCATGCAGTAGGGCAGAACAGATGCCTGTGCTCCCCAATCCAATGTCCTCGCAGGCTATCTGCGCTACGGCGATGGGATGCATGATGTACGGCTCGCCCGACAAGCGTCGCACTCCTTTGTGGGCTTCCTTTGCGAAGTTGAATGCCTTGTCGATGATTTCGGTGTGCTTGCGATGATGGGATGCCAGATAGGTGTCTATGAGGTGCTGGTAGGCGCTGCTTATCATCCTCTCGTCTTCCATTTCCCTTGTGTTCTGTTCTTCCATAGTCTTCTCCCCCTGTTTGTTTATCTCACTCTTATCCTATGCCCTGCTATGACTTTGTTTCCCCTGATGCCGTTGAGCCGTCGCAGGTTGGCAACGGTTGTATGGTTGCGTCGGGCTATTGCTCCGAGTGTGTCACCCCTGCGCACCGTTGCATAACTTCCGCCTCGTTTGCCCTTGCCCTTCTTCTTGGATTGTTCCACGACCGGGACATCTATCTGCTTCACCATTTCCACAGGCGGCACATAGATGGTGTCGCCCGCCTCGATGAATGCGTTGATGGCTGCCGTCGGCATCCGCAATGTGCATGGACGCACGTCGCCCGGTATGAGCGTGGTGCGGTACTGGGGATTCAGGGCACGGAGCTCGTCGTAAGTTATGCCACAGAGTTCCTCGATGCGCTCCATCCTGACGTTTCGGCTGACCTGTATCGTGTCTGTTGCCTGCGGCAGTTTCGTGTTGACGGGGCAGATGTTGTGGTCGCAGTAGTAGTTCATTATGTAGTTTGCCGCAATGAATGCCGGCACATATCCCCGTGTCTCGGCAGGCAGATAGGGATAGATGCTCCAGTAGTCTCTCACGCCTCCTGCACGCTTGATGGCTTTCGTGACGTTGTTCGGGCCGCAGTTGTAGGCAGCAATAGCCAGCGTCCAGTCGCCCAAGATGTTGTGGAGGTCGCGCAGATAGCGTGCTGCGGCATAGCTTGCCTTGATGGGGTCGCGCCGCTCGTCAATAAGGCTTGTCACCTCGAGGCCGTATTGCTTGCCTGTCCCTATCATAAACTGCCACAATCCGACGGCACCGGCTCGGCTGACGGCCGATGGGTTGAGGGAGCTTTCTATGATGGGCAGGTACTTCAGCTCCAAAGGTATCTGATAGCTTTCGAGTGCATCCTCGAAGATAGGATTGTAGAAGTTGCTCGCTCCCAGCAGCACAGCCACGGTGTTGCGGAGGCGTCCGCTGTAGAGGTCGATGTACTTCTGCACTACATTATTATAAGGCATGTCGATGACGTTGGGCAGTCGGTTGAGGCGATGGGCATAGGTCTGTGCATCGAACTCCGGGTTTTGTCCTGTTGTCTCGCACGATTCGTCGAAGAAAAGATAGTTGCGCGTCTGCCAATCCAGCAGCAGGCTGTCTATCTCCTGCATCTGCATCCCTTCTGGCAGTTCGAGGGTCGAGTCGTCGATGTATTCGGTGTCGTCCTCTTCCTGCGCCATCAAAAGGTGAAGGGGCAAGAAGGTGAAAAGAAGGAAAAGGGAGATGTATTGCTTATTCTTCATAGTTCAAAAATCATATTTCGTAGTTGGTTCTTCACTTTTTATACTTCGTTCTAAAAGTTAACCACGCACTGTATGCCTGGTGTTGTGGTGCGGTGGTGCATGTCGAAGCGCCCGGTTTCTATCATCGTCGGCTGGACGCGCAAGCTGAGGTCTCGCGAGAGGTCGAAGGTGGAGAGTTCGGCATCGACGTAGGCATCGATGACGGAAAGCAGATATACCCCTCCGAAGGCGAAGATGCTCAGGTCGCGGAACCTGCGGAAGGTGTCCTTCTTGCTCTTGAAGATGCCTTGGAAACGTGCTTCCTTGCCGGCGATGCTGTAGTTCGGGGGCAGCATCTTCTCGTAGCTCTTCGTGTTCGGGTCGGTGTCTGTAATGTCGAGATAGGCTTGCGAATAGTCGGAGTACATCTGTCCGTTCCATGTGAGGGCATAGACGCAACCGAGGAAACCTCCATAGACGATGGGCAGCTTCCAGTACTTGCGGTTGTATATCTGTCCTGCCCCCGGTATCACCAAGCCCAGCCACAATGCCCTGATGGGTTCTGGCTTGAAGTTGCTCAAGTCGCGACGAGGCTGCAGCTTCCTCAGCAGGTCGTTCCCGATGGAATGGATGGCGGCGGTGTCGATGGCGAGCGAGTCGGGTTGCGGGGCTTCGGCAAACGTCTCGACGGAGTCTTTGACGAGCACACTCTCCTCCTCCTGCGCCATTAAAGGGTGAAAGAGTAAAAGGGAGAGAAGGGGGATGATGTGCCGCAGAGTCATATCAGCCGCGTAATTTATCGAGCATTTCAATGATTCTCTCCAGTTCTGCCTCGTCCTTGAAGGGGATGCTTATCTTTCCCTTGCCGGTGCTGGAGCAGGTCATCTCGACGCGCGTCTTGAATATCTTCCTCAATCCTTCGCGCAGGACGTTGTAGTCGGCGCTGAGGTTGGAGCCTTTCTGGCGGATGCGGGTGCCGGTCTTTGTCTTGACGGAGCCGCCTTCGCTGAGCTGCTTCACCATGTCCTCTATTTGCCGGACGCTCATGTGGCCTTTTTTCATTTCGGCAAAGACCTGGAGCTGTGCCGTAGGGTCAGAGAGGGCGAGGAGTGCGCGGGCGTGTCCCATGTCGATCTCGCGGTTGCGGAGTGCCACCTGCACGCTTGCAGGGAGCTTCAGCAGGCGCAGGTAGTTGGCGATGGTGGCACGGTTCTTGCCCACTTTCTCGCTGAGCTGGTCCTGCGTCAGGCTGTACTGTTCGATGAGGTTCTGATAGGCGAGTGCCACTTCGATGGCTGTGAGGTCTTCGCGCTGGATGTTCTCCACGAGTGCCATCTCCATCATGTTCTCGTCATCGACGGTGCGGATGTATGCAGGAATGGTGGTGAGGCCGACGCGCTGACACGCACGCCAACGCCTTTCGCCTGCGATGATGACGTAGGTGCCGTCGCCCATGTCGCGGAGGGTGATGGGCTGTACGAGGCCTATCTGCCTGATGCTGTTGGCGAGTTCCTGCAGCGAGTCGTCGTCGAACTCGCGTCGCGGCTGGTTGGGGTTCGGGCTGATGTCGTCCATCCTCACCTCCGAGAGGTTGGACGAGCCGTTGGTTTGGATGTCGTCCGTCTGTAGCAGGGCATCGAGGCCTCTGCCCAGAGCCTGCCCTTGGTATTTCTTCTTTATGGCCATAATGTGTTAATTCATAATTTTTAATTCATAATTCATAATTGCTATGCTCTGTATGATTCATAATTCACGATTCATAATTATTTGTTTCCTTTCGCCAGGTTGGAGGATATGGCTTGCAGGGCGTAGCCTAATTATGAATTGTGAATTATGAATTATGAATTGCGTGAAAGTATCTCCTGCGCCAGTGCCAGGTGTGCCTTCGAGCCTGCAGCATCGGCGTCGTAGAGGATGGCAGGCACGCCATGACTGGGGGCTTCACTGAGCTTCACGTTGCGCTGGATGACGGTCTTGAAGACGAGTTCGCGGAAGTGCCGCTTCACCTCCTCATAGATTTGGTTAGCGAGCCTGAGGCGACTGTCGTACATCGTCAGCAGGAAGCCCTCTATCTCCAGATGC
>Ga0247610_10004097_pt1 | contig 15672 bp, 13 predicted proteins | sample 174DNAGHGhighgp2_FD_193483 | JGI IMG/M metagenome (GOLD analysis project Ga0247610, IMG submission 193483) | Sheep rumen microbial communities from Palmerston North, Manawatu-Wanganui, New Zealand - 1742 DNA GHGhigh gp2 | ecosystem: Host-associated > Mammals > Digestive system > Stomach > Rumen... | reverse complement strand
ATATTTACCCATATCATAAGCACCTTCTTTGGCTTATGATAGCACAAAAGAGGAGCTAATTGCACTAATGTTAGTACAATTGCTCCCCTCTTTTTTTTATCTGTCTACTTTTTTAGAGCCAGTTCATAGTGCTAGGGGGGTATTTTAATTAATATTTAATATTTCTATTAAATCTTTAATTTTATATGTTGGATTATGAATAAGCTTAACATCATTTTTATTATAAAAAATAGATTTAATATTGCTATTGTATGCACAATCAATATCTATAGGTCTATCTCCAACATAATATGTTTCTTCTTTATTTAAATTATATTTATTAACTAAATAATCAATAGAATAGCTATCAGGCTTTCTTTTAAAATTATTTCCAAAAGCATGAATAACGTCAATAAAAATGCCATCAAATTCCTTTTTTACAATATGATTTATAGCTTCTCCCTTATGAGTAAAAATAAATAATTTATCTCCCTTTTTCTTTAGCTCATTTAACATATTTAGACAATTAGGCATTAATGAATAATTATCCTGAGTTCTAAGCCTAGATTTTTTATATTCATCTACCATTTTATTAAAAGGAATATTTTCCTCTTTTTCTATTTTATAAAACAAATCAAATACAGCATATTTTAGGATAAAATCTAAAGCATCTTCCTTATCCATTTTATAATTATTTAGATTTAATACCTCCATTACAGACTCTAAGATACCACCATAAGAATCTAATAATGTACCATCAACATCAAATATATAATTCATAATCCCACCTAAAAATTTAAAGGATAGTTTTTTAAACTATCCCCTTATTATTAATTACGATTGCTAGCTGCGATATAGAATATTAATCTTAAAATATCAATATAAATATATACTAAACTAATTGTTAATCCTAATGATACGCACCATTCTGCGTTTTTAGAGCATCCTGCCTTTATAACTGAATCGGCTTCACTAAAATTAAATACTAATGATATAACACCCTCAATTAAAAATAAAACCTCAACAGCAATACAAATCATATAATATGTATGATCTGATACAAAGAACCATGCAATAAATGATGTGATTGATAATAATAAAGCACCAATCATTATTGCAATAAATATACCCATCATTCTAGTTGTAGCTCTTAAAATACCAACAGAATATAAAACTAATACAACTGCAAATATTGCAAATGTAGCTGATAAGGCAATAACACCAGCACCAGGAACATAGTATTCAACTAATCTTGTTAAAAATCCAACTGTTATACCTTCTGCTAAAGAATAGATAACTGCTAAATATTTAGTAGCTTTAGTTTCAAATCTACCAGCAATACCACAAATTAAAGCAACTATAGCAGATGCAATTAATAATCCATAAAATGGAGCAATCTTACTAGAATCACTAAGCATATCAGGTAAGAAAATAAATAGCATTGTAGCTGATGTTGCAGCTAACAATAATAAAATTACTGTTTTAAAAATTATTCCCTTAACTGTAGCTCTATCAACCTCATCATAATAGCTTGATGAAGTGTCTATTTTATCAAATAAATTAGATCTCATAGATACCTCCCTCGTGTTTACCAAAATTATTATAGCATAATTTTCATAACATAAAAGAAATAATATAAAAATCACACAAAATCACAAAAAAGAGGAGTAAATACCCCTCTTACATAAACGCAAATAATCCTTCAGTTTTTTCAACGTCATCCTCAGGTAGATTAGAGAAGAAATGATTTTCTCTAAACATATCTGCGATTGTATTATTTATCTTACCACGCTTAATTGCATCCTTAATAGATGAGAATGGTCTTTCTTCTCTTGCTTGAACAATATTTAAAGCCGCATTTTCACCTAATTTATCTACTGCAACAAAAGGAATTCTTAAATTATCTCCCTCTATTTCAAAAACAGTAGCTGATGATTTATTAATATCTACAGGTAGGAATCTAATACCTCTTAATGTCATTTCTAATGCGATTTGAAGTGATGTAATTAAATCGTCATCTGTAGCTGTTGTACTACCCTTAGATTTAATTTCCTCTATCTTAGCCCTAATTGCCTGTGGTCCACCTAAAAAGGCTTGTACAGAGTAGCCCTTTGCTCTTTTAGAAAGCCATGCACTATAGAATAGCTTTGGATAATGAACCTTAAACCAAGCAATACGTAGAGCCATCATAACATAGGCAATCGCGTGAGCCTTAGGGAACATGTACTTAATCTTTGAGCATGAGAATATATACCAATCAGGTACTCCCGCTTCCTTCATTTTAGCAGAATATTTTGCCCACTTATCAGCGCCACCCTTATAAAGCTTACCCTTTCTTACGAATTCCATGATATCAAAGGCATCCTTAGGTGCTAAATATTTCATTAGGTCGACCATGATATCGTCACGACATCCGATTACATCCTTAAATGGAATTTCACCATATTCAGTCTTACCATTTACTAAATCCTGAGCATTTGTGCTCCATACGTCAGTACCATGAGAAAGACCTGATATTTTAACTAGCTGAGCAAATGTCTTAGGCTTTGTTTCAACTAACATATTTTGAACGAATCTTGTACCATATTCAGGTACACCAAATGATGCAACCTCACATCCTAAATCTTCTTTTGAAACCCCAATTACATCAGTAGATTCAAATAATTGTAAAACATCTCTATCATCAAGTGGGATATCCTGTGCTCTTTCGAATGGGAATTCATCCTGATGATCATGAACATAATTCATTAAATATCTAATAATAGTTGGATCATCGTGTCCTAGAATATCAAACTTTAATAAATTTGCTTCAAATTTATGATAATCATAATGAGTTGTTCTCCATACTGATTCAGTATCATCAGCTGGGAATTGGAATGGTGTAACATCATAAATATCAACATAATTAGGAACTACTACAATTCCTCCTGGATGCTGACCTGTAGATCTTCTTACACCATCAAGATGAGTTGCTAATCTTTCGATTTCACATTCTCTTAATGTAATATTTTTCTTTTCACAATATCCCTTAACATAACCAAATCCTACCTTATCTGCGATAGTAGCAACTGTACCACCACGGAAGGCATGGTCATTACCAAATACTGTTCTAATATATTCATGAGCCTTTGCTTGATATTCACCAGAGAAATTTAAATCGATATCTGGTGTCTTATCTCCTTCAAAGCCTAAGAATGTTTCAAATGGTATATCCTGACCATTTTTAGAAAGCTTCTCGCCGCAACAAGGACAAATAGCATCATCAAGGTCAAATCCTGAATCTACAGATTGTAGCATATCCTGAAATGGTGCTTCTAAATCAGTTAGGCCATATTCAGCTAATTCCTCCTTAGTCATTTTAAAAGTATGGAATTTACATTTTTTACAAACATAATGAGGCTTTAATGGATTAACCTCAGTAATATCCATCATTGTAGCTACTAGTGACGAACCAACTGATCCTCTTGATCCTACTAGATATCCATCATCTAGTGATTTTTTAACTAATAGATGAGAGATATAATAAACTGACATATATCCTGATTTAATAATAGAATTTAATTCTCTTTCAACTCTTTTTATAATGATTGGATGAGGATTATCACCATAAGTTGCTTTAACATGCTCATTAACAATTCTTCTTGATTCCTCATTAATTGATTTAACATAATTAACAACAGGATTATCCTTAAATTGATCATCTCTTGGAGCGAACATTTCAGGAGAGAATGCATTAAATTTTTCAACCATATCTAAAATCTTATTAGGATTTTCAATAATGATTTCATGAGCTAAATCCTTATCTAGGAAGTTAAATTCCTCTAGCATTTCAGTTGTAGTTCTAAGATGATTATTAGGAATGATTTTAGCATTAGCTAAATCATGCTGGCCTCCACCTAGCTTAGGAGATGCAATTAATATCTCACGATATTTCTTATCTGAATGCTTTAAATAATAGCAATCACTTGTTGCACAAACAGGCTTATTAGCCTTTTTAGCTAATCTAATTATCTTTTTAATAATTTCAATAATAGTATCCTTACCACCTACATAATAATCATATAAATGTGAGTAGCAAGAAGGAGGTGAAACCTCAATGAAATCATAAAATTCCATTGCCTCTAATACTTCCTCTTCACTTCTAGTTGAGGCAAGTGTCCATATCTCACCATTTGAGCTTGAAGAACCTACTAATAAACCTTCTCTATATTGCTCAATAACACTTTTTAATGCTTTAGCATCACCCTTATACATATGAACTGTTAGGGCATCAGATACTAGCTTATATAAATTTTTATTACCACTTTTGTTTTTAGCTAGGAATGTAATATGACTTTCCTTAGTTATAATATGCTTCCAATGTTCATTAGGATCAATTGTTGAATTAATATCCTGATAGTTAAAAATATTCTTTTGATATAAATCATTTAGCATTTGAATAAAGCATAATGCTGTAACTCTAGTATCATCTGTAGCTCTATGATGCTGCTCTTGCTTAACCTTAAAGAACTTAGATAATGTTTTTAAATTAAATGTCTTAACCTGATCAGCATAGCCTGCTCTAAATAGATTTAATGTATCTATTACAGGAAGCATAGGATAATCCATACCTAATCTTTTAATATTAGCATAGATCATGCCAACATCGAATTTAGCATTATGAGCTACTAATATAGAATCCTTAGCGAATTCCATAAACTTAGGAATTATCTTATCAATAGTTTCGGCATTAGCTACATCCTCATCTCTAATAGATGTAAGCTCAGTAATTTTAGCAGGAATTGGCATTTCAGGATTTACAAAAACCTCAAATTCATCAACAATAATTCCACCTCTAACCTTATGAGCAGCAATTTCAATTATTCTATCATATTCCTGAGAAAAGCCTGTTGTTTCAATATCATAAACAACATATGTAGCTTCCTTTAAATTAATGTCTCTCTTATCGAATGTAATAAAATATTTAGTATCATCAACATATGATAATTCAGTACCGTAAATAGGCTTAAAATCCTTTGCCTTATCTCCTAATGCCGCTACTGCATGCTCAATATCAGGAATTGCATACACACCATTTAAATCAGTTAAAGCAAGACCCTTCCAACCCCATGAAATTGCAGTCTTAACATAATCAGCGGCATCAGTTACACCATCTAGTGCACTCATCTTTGTATGAAGATGTAATTCAACTCTCTTCTCCTCTGAATTATCTACTATTTGCTCTTCTGAATGCTTACCAATAATTTCAATAGAATTTGCTGTAACTAAAATTGATTTAGCATATGAATCATATTCCATATTACCAACTACTCTTACCTCTGTTCCTGCCTTTAATGATTCAGCAAATGTATCTCTTTCTGTTTCAGTTCTACACCATTTTTTTACTAGGATAGAGTCAGTTTCATCAGTAACCTTAATAGTTAAAAGACCAGCACTTTTACCTCTAGTCATAACTCTGATATCAACCTCACCAAAGATATATCCCTCAATTAAAATAGCACCCTTGCCATTTTCATATGTGTATTTAGATAAATCCTCATATGTCATAGGAATAGCCTTAATAGGCATTACCTCAGTTGGTCTATAGGCCTTAAACTTACCCTTTTCTTCATTAATGATTTTATTTGCTCTAGTTATTTCTTCGGCTTCCTTTTGAATTTCAGCTAAATGCCTTTCAATTTGATTATCAATTTCCTTTATTTGGCTTTCAATAGAAATATTTTCATTATATTTTAATGATACATCGTATCTTAATCCATATGATTTAAATTCATCTCTTACAAGTTCAATTAAATCATCTAGCCCCTTAGCATCACAGGCAACAATAAATGAAACGCCATTTAAATCAATTATAGGCTCATCATTAGTTAATGCCTTTATTCTAGGTGTTGATTCCTCTAATGAAACTAAAATAATATTAGTATATTCCTTCAATTCATCTAAAGATAATGTCATATTTTCGTATTGAACATCAATAAAAATACCACATTGTAATGGCTTCAAATATTCCTTAATATAGTTACAAAGGCTATTATAATCTATAATGCTTAAGCTATTATCTAATCTAATATTAACATTTATTTTCTTACTATATTTTTTTAAAGAGCATTCTAATTCAATTATTCTATTTGAATTAATAAGCCCACTGTTTAATAGTACATCCTTTAAATTCATATAATTACTTCCCATTCCTATTAATTCTAATTATATGTCTAAATGTTATTGATGAATAAAATAACGCAAGTGCAAATGCTACATATTCTAAGAATATAGCATTAAAAATATATGCTAGGCTAAATACAAAAAAGAAAATTAAGCTATCATATATCATTAATCTTGCTCTAACCTCAAATTTAATTGTTGGATTAATTAAATATGAAAAGATAAATAAAGCAACCAATAAAATTCCATAAAATTCTGCAATTTCTAAAGACCCACCAATAAACTTTTGAGTTGCATATTCATGCTCAAAGCCTCTTAAATATGTAGATATGAAATCGACAAATTGAATTTCCTTATCATTTGTTCCCTTCTTTATATCTAAAAGCGTAAAGCTATAATCATTCTTTAATTCAGTATAGCTCTTTTCAAAAATGATTTTAGTTCCATAATATCCTCTAGCCTTTTCATTTCCAAATGAAATAACAAAGGCATTATTAGAATATTCCTTAGGTGATTCCATATTAAAATAAATCCTAAACACACCTGCTGAAACTGATGTTTGCTCACCATTCATTTTATATTCCTTATATTCAACATTAGCTGTTTTATTAGATTCAAAAATAACCTTACTAAATGCCTCACCATCACTTCTAGTAATATAATATCCACTATAGCTTAAGGCGGCAGTTACACCTATAGCCATTGCTATAAAAGCGATTAAATGGATTATAACAACATAAATCTTATCCTTATAATACATAACGATACGAGATGGATGACAAAAAATATCAATAATTCTATATAAAATCTTCATAATCCACCTCCAATTAAAAACTATGTTTTTATTATATCAAAAATCTTTTTGAATTGATATACATTAAAGTTATTTAATAATTTAATTAATTTTCATAAAATTTATTTAAAAAATTATATAATAAGTATGGTGATTAAATTGAATTATTTTACAAAGGATAAGCCTTATAATTCCTTAAATGAATATAATAGGAAGCATTATAATGCTAAAATTGCTAAAATCCCCCTAAATGGAGGATTTACATGTCCTAATAGAGACGGCACTAAAGGAATTGGCGGTTGTACATTTTGCTCAGCCAAAGGCTCTGGAGAAAACGCTGGAGATATAAAAAAATCTATTAAGGATCAATTTTTAGAAATAAAAGAAATTATGGAAAATAAATGGCCTAACATTTTATATATGCCATATTTTCAAGCCTACTCAAATACTTATTCAAATTTAGAGGATTTAAAAAATAAATATAATGAGGCAATAAATGTAATAAAAGAAAAAACAATAGGTATATCTATTGCCACAAGAGGCGATTGTATAAGTGAAGAAATCGCTAAATATTTAGGAGAATTAAATAAGAAAATCCATGTCCAAGTTGAATTAGGCCTTCAAACATCTAATGAGGAAACATCATTAAGAATTAATAGATGTATGACAAATGATGAATTTATTAACGCAGTTAATCTATTAAGAAAGGAAAATATAGAAATAGTTGTTCATGTAATAACAGGATTGCCTAATGAAGAATTAGAGGATAATTTAAATACAATCAATTTCATTAATAGCTTAGATATTCAAGGAATTAAGTTTCACTCACTTCTTCTTTTAAACAATACAAAATTATATGAGGAATATAAAGAAAACAAATTTCATATTTTAACTAAAGAGGAATATGTAAAATACACAGCACTTCAAATATGTAATTTAAGAGATGATATAATAATTCATAGGTTAGCCGCTGATGCCGTTATCGATGATTTAATAGAGCCTAAATGGACAATTAAAAAATTAACAGTTATGAATGATATAGATAAATATATGAGAAATAATAATTTATATCAAGGAATCTACTATAAGAAAAAATAATCAAGCACCAAAGTCCCCTAAAGTTTGACTAGAAAAATCTAGAAAACTAAAGGGGTACTCGTAACACGCTTGATTATTTTATTTTTTCAAATTCTTCCTTTAATTTAAAATATTTTTCATATATATCATCAAATTGATGATATTTAAATACCTTATGTACCTTTTCTACATTCCATTGCTTAATATTATCTGTATGAGGATAAGGTAGATAAAATAATCTTTTTGAGAAATGTCTAATAATAGTTTTCTTATATAAGAATTTTTGATCATTAAATCTTTGAGAAATTAATTTCTTTTTAGTAGTGCTTCTAATAATTGCAGATTGGTCAGCGAATGTTAATTTCTTTAATCTAATTAATTCTCTAGCCTTACCTAATAAATTAGTTTCTCTCATTTTTTTCATATTAAATAACAATACACCAGCATTAATATATCTAGGATTAATTAAGAATTTTCCGTAATGATCATTAGCTGCGGCATATTCATATTTTTCTATATCAATATTCCAAAGCTTTTCAATATCACCATTAAACATTAAATCACAATCTAAATATAATAATTTATCAGGCATATTAGGAATAATATCTGCAAATAATCTTAATAATGTATAAGGTGAGCAGTAACAAGATTCATTAGGAGAATTTCTAAATTCCTTATTATAATAATCTAATACATCAATTTTAGTTACCTTATTATTAGGATTATAATCCTTTGCTATTTTATCTAAATAGCTTGCCATAGAATCAGATAATGCTAAATATTGAGGCTTAATATCAGAAACATCCATTGTATAAATGTATATATTAAATGATTCCTTAGTTTTTGTTCTATTAAATATTGATAGCATAGTAGTCATCATGCCATCAAAAACTTTATCATTTCCACAAAACAAGATATTAATCATTGATATTTTCCTCTCTTTTTATATATTTCCATACCTCAATATTATTTTCCTTGCTTCTTATAACCATTTGATTATAAACCTGATTTCTTAAGTCCCTTCTTGCTTCTATTTTAGATAATTCCTTATTATAAAAGAATGGTCCATCTACATAGGTAATCATTTTAGGCCTTTTTGAAAATCTTCTTTTTCTATAAACATTTGTGAAGCAAAATACAGGTGTATCATATTGAATAGGATATCTAAATGATTGATCCTTAAATGGTCTTATTTTTGTATAATATGGCCAAATATGTGCCTCAGGATAAATCATTATACATTTTTTATTATTTATATGATATTCTATAGCCTTTGTAAAATTCTTTGTTGCTTCTAAATCAGAGGGTAGTGGCAAAGCACCTAAGGATGGTGTAATAGGTCCTAAAACTGGGACAGATACATTTTCTGGATTACATATTAAATAAACATCCTTATAGCCATTAACAAACGCAGGAATATAAGTATCACATAATGGATTTGTATGATTTGCATACATAAATATACCACACTTTTTGTATGGCTTAAGCTTTTTCTTCCCAATTATTTTATGTCTATAAAACAATTTAGAATGGATAAAGAAAATTGGAGCTATTATAAATCTTAGCCAAAATATATGGGTTATCTTTTTCCAAATACCCTTATGGATATAAACCCAAGAGCCATCTATAACCTTAGGTGTTATTCTTTGTTCGGAAAATTCTTCATTTAATTCATCACTATAATAAATAATTTTTTGTTTCATAATAATCCTCTTAGCATGGCCAGCCTTCATTAATTATAGAATATTTAGAATCAAATAATCTACTATAGCTTTCCTCAGATAAATAAGGTAATAATGGATAAATAACTGATAAATATGATAATAGCTGTTCTTCTTTAAGCTGATGATTTAAAATAATATTATTACTAAATTCTAATACAAGCTTAGCATAATCATTAACTCTATTATCATTTAGATACATCTTTGATTTATTTTCTAAATCAAAGAATTCATAATCTAATTTATTTTCTGATACATAGGTTGGATTTAATATTGTAATAGATATTTTTTTAATAAATTCATCTATCTCCTTTAATATATCCTCATCATAAATAAAATCATCATCAATTTTACTTAACATAAAATATGCTCTTATAGAATCAGGTGAATATTTATCACAAAGCTTATCTATATCTAGCATATTATTATTAGCCCTTTTTATATTATCATGATTTTTATCATATGTATCCTTAATAATTTTAACATTTTTGACTAATTTTGGAGTAAATGGAGCTTCTTTTCTAATAATATTATTCAATATTATAGGCATCAATATACCCTGATAGATAATATCTTCGCTTATAGATAATTGCTTAATGGTACCCCAATCTATAAATTCATCTATCGCAATCTTAGAAAACATAGATTCATTAGAGCCTATTTCATCATATAAAATAGCTAAAATTGGTGCCATACCTATAGTAAATAATGAATTAATAGTACCACTCATTATATTTCCTGGTATGTCACATTTTTCATTTAATACAGGTCTAAATTGAACTGAAAATGAAAGTGGCAAATAATCCTTTAATGAATATAATTTGTCATCATCTGATAAAAACGGAAATAAGGCTCCAAATGGGTCATTTGATGAAAGTAATATATCCTTATGGAAATATTCCTTCTTTGATTCAGCAAGTCCACCCTCAGTAAAAGCTAATGTAATTGCTAGATTAGCTTCCTTTTCAATCATGCCATTTAAAAAATCAGAATTAATTAAAAGACCATTTTCATCCTTAATATTAATAACCTCAAAGCCTTCACTTAAAGCGAATAATCTATCATCATCTGATAAATATGGATTTCCTGGATAAATAGATTGATTATGCATATCTGAAATCAAAATAGGAATTTTATTTCCTGTTAAAGGATTTGTACAATAATTTCCTGAATAAGCATATAATTGATCTCTTTTACTAATATATGATTTTATATTTAATAATTCATTTGGATCACATAATGGTATAACATCTAAAAAATCAGGATTTAATAAAATAAATGTTACTCCACCTATAACCCAAGGATTTTCAAATGATATATTTAATTTAGTGCCAATAGATGTTTCAAGCTCAATATCTAATGTATCTCTTCCATCAAATGCATCTATTAGCTTTTCTTTTATATCATCATCTAAATTTAAATTTCTGATATCCTTAATTACATCATTTATAATCATTCCACATTTAAGGACAAAGCCCTTAAATTGAATTTTAGTTGAATCCTCTGTTTTTACCATATAATCATAAATCTTTTTAGATTTAGTATCCTGGTAAGCAATTGTATTTTTATATTCAATATATCCTCTTTCATATAATTCAATAAAATCTAGCTGTAAATTAGATAAATATTCATCATGACGCATATCCATTATCTTTTGGTCATTAACACCAATACCTAATTTAAGCATCTGATTCAAAAATGTTTTACTGATATTATCATTTAATACATTAGCTGATTTTCTAGATTCAATAAATGATGATTCAGCTAGTGTATTAAAGCCAACAGGATATAATACATTCTTATTTAATAATCTTTCATAACGAGCAATTACATCACCATATATTAATGGTCTTACATTTCCAGTTTGAAAGCCATATTTATTGGCAGTAGGAAAAGAGGAAAAAATAAAGCATTTTTCCTTTAAGTGATCATTATCAATTATAAAGTTTTTTTCTTCTTGCCACTTCTTATAAGCATCATTCATAATGATCCTCCCTCCAAAACAAAAGGGCTAATTACTAGCCCTATCATTTATTTTGTATTTGCCTCAATATATTCTACAATATTCTTTACAGTAAGCATTGATTGAGCATTGTCTTCATCAACAGTTATACCAAATGTATCCTCAATATCCATAACGATTTGTACAGCGTCAATTGAATCGGCACCTAAATCATCTCTTAGATTTACATCTAATGTAACTTGTTCAGGCTTACAGTTTAGTTCTGAAACAATAATCTTTTTTACTTCCTCAAATACATCCATTTTTTGTTTCCTCCATTTAAATAAATTATACCAAATTATTTTTTTCTATTCAACGGCCAATAATAAAACATCAATTACATTTGTTCCTGTTTTTAATTCAGCAACAAGCTGTTGAATAGATATTTCCATATTATTAACAGAAATAGTCATTGTTATAAATGCTATATTATGAACAGGAACCTCCTGATTTATAGCTAATATATTTGCCTTTTGAGCGGCAACATCATTTAAAATAGTAGATAATGTGCCTGGTTCATCCTTAACCTTAAAATTTAGGATAACTCTTTTTCCAATCTTAGTAGATGGACGGTTTACATGATCCTTATATTTATAAAATGTTGAACGAGATAGCCCTATTTCCTTACAAGCCTCGCTAACGTTAGCTCCACCTGAAATTAAATCCTTAATTTGAATTACCTTTTCAAAATAATCAGGTAATACATTTTTATGGATAACATAGTATTCATCATTTGTCATACTACTCCTCCTCGATTAAAACTCCAGAGCCTAGCTTAGGTGTTCTAAGCTCATAGCCAAATTTTTTCAAATCATTTAAAATCTCATAATCATATGAAATTGCAAGCATAGTTGAACCAGACCCTGAAATACATAATGCAACATTCTTTGAGTTACACAATTTCTTTATTTCATCAAAGCCTTCGATTAATTTACCTCTATATGGTTCATGTAATTTATCATCAAATAAATCCATAATTAGCTTAATATCGCCATCTAAAAAAGCTCTTGGAATATTTACAATTCTTGATAAATTAGAAACTATATCCTTATAAGGTAATTCATGAGGTAAAACACCTCTTGCCATTTCAGTTTTTAGTTCAAATGGTGGAATTATTGTAATAAATTTTAACTTATCTGAAACCTTATATAGGTTTGGATAATATTTATCACCAATCTTATATGAAGCGACTAAATCACCATAAATTGCAGGTGCTACATTATCAGGATGTCCCTCAAGCTCTGCACAAATGTCGAAGCATTCATTTTTAGTAAGTGGATTTCCTAAAATATGATTAGCAGCGAAAACACCACCAACGATTAGGCTTGATGAAGAGCCTAATCCTCTTGATACAGGAATATCACCATTAAAGCCTATTTTAACAGGAATAGGCTTTATATTTAGCTTTTCAAAAACCTTAATATATGAATCATACACTAAATTATGATCCTTGTTACAATATTTTTTTTCAAAGCCAGTAAATAGAAAATCATCAGATTTTTCGAATGAAAAGACATTTTTAATATCTAATGCTAACCCTAATACATCAAATCCTACTGATAGATTTGCAGATGTTGCATTTACTTTGACTGAAAACATTTTATCTTACCTTCAACAACACTATTTGCGTCTTTAAGCTCAACAACATCACGCTTAACGCTAGGATAATTTAAAACACTAGGAATTTCAATATTAAACTTTTCTGATAATACCTTAACTGATTCTAATGATTCATCTGCTTTAACACCAAATGCTTCTAGCACTGATTGAGGGAACTTAAATGGAGATGCAGTTGAAACAACAACTACCTTTTCATTATTTTTAGTTTCCTTTGAATAAATTGAATAAGCATTATAGCTACATGCAGTATGTGGATCAATTAAATAATTATATTTATTATAAACATCCTTAATTACATTTAATGTATCTTCTTCATTTGTTGAATATGCATAAAAATAATCATATGGATTCTTAAAATTATATTCACCATTTTCCTTTAAGCTCTTCATTAGCTTAGAAGTTTTATCAGTATCATTCATAGATGCATAATAAATGAATCTTTCTAAATTAGAAGAAATTAAAATATCCATAGATGGAGAATTTGTCTTAAAGAACGGTCTATTCTTATTATATTTACCAGTTAGGAAATATTCAGTTAATACATTATTCTTATTAGATGCACAAATTAAATTCTTAACAGGTAAACCAATTTTTTTAGCAAAGAAGCCAGCTAAAATATTACCAAAATTACCAGTAGGAACACAGAATGTAATTTCTTCACCTGGTTTAATTTGTCTTGTTCTAACTAAATGAATATATGAATAGAAATAATAAACTACCTGTGGTACTAAACGTGCAATGTTAATTGAATTAGCACTTGAAATAGATAAATCCTTATGAGTATTGAAAAAATCCTTAACGAAATTTTGGCAATCATCGAAATTTCCATTAATAGCTAATACAGCAGCGTTATCTCCCTTAAATGAGCACATTTGTGCTTCTTGAACTGGAGATACACCACCATTAGGATATAATACAACAATAGACATTCCCTCAACAGGAGTAAATCCATTTAAGGCAGCTCCACCTGTATCACCTGATGTTGCAGTTAAAATAGTAATATTCTTCTTATATCCTAACTTCTTCTTAGATAGCTTCATAAGTCTTGGTAAAACAACTAAGGCTAAATCCTTAAATGCTAAAGTTGGTCCGTGGAATAATTCTAGGAAATAAGCATTATCACACTTATGTAAATCAACAACCTCTTTAATATCAAATGACTTATAAGCCTCATCAATTTCAGCTTTAATCTCTGAATAAGAAAACTCAGGGAAGAATGCATTTAAAATCTTTGAAGCCATTGTCTGATAATCATCATTAATGAAATCTTTATAATCTACTGATGGCATAAAATCTAAAACATATAAACCGCCATCATCTGCAAGTCCATTTAAAATTGCCTCTGGGCTTGATACTTCTTTTGTGCCTCTTGTACTATGAAACATAATAATAAAACCTCCAATTTCAAAGTCAATTAAGATTATATACTGATTAATTATTTAAAACAAGTGTTTTTTGTACACAAACAATAAAAAGTGCTTATTATTTATAATAATAAAAGACTACCGAAGTAGTCTCATATTTTATAATTTATCAATTGAATCTAAAGAATAATTTTCAATAACATAATCTGTAATAGCTCTAAATGAAATACCACTAAATACATCATTGCTAGCAGATGTAAACTTAGTTAGCATCTTTTCATATCTTGATGTATTTGATGTATCCCACTTAACATTACCCTCTTCGAAGCATACACTTACTAAGCCATATGTTAAATCATCGATTTCCTTTACACCAATCTTTTCTACTGCTTCCTTATGTAATGATAATGATGATAATGCATCAGTAACATCTACATATAAGAATACACCTTTATAATTTACATTAGATGCTTGCTCACAAATCTTTTTAACCTGATTAACACAAGCCTCTCTTGTAGGTGTACCAATAAATAATACAAAGCTCTTCTTATTATCTCTATAAGTTTTTACCTGATCAATACTTAATACTTCAAATGAATAATCAACATCAGTACTTAATTCAGCACCATTGTTATTATATTCCTTAAAGAAATTATAAGAACAAGATGCTAAGCTTATTGTCATAACAAATACTATAGCTATAAGTGATAAAATTTTAGCAAATTTTTTCACGTTAAATACCTCCAAACAAAATTCTTTTCTATTATAAACTATAAATCCTTTAATTTCAAGATTTTAGTCCAAGTCTATATCTGAAATTAGATATTAGTTAATTTTAAAAGTTAATTCCGCTGCTAAAGGTTGTAACTTATATTCTTTCATTTCAAATGAAAATTCCGCTATAATAGATATACCCGTTTAGTCAGATAGGTAGGAGGCTATTATGGCAACAAA
>Ga0247610_10004095_pt1 | contig 15682 bp, 13 predicted proteins | sample 174DNAGHGhighgp2_FD_193483 | JGI IMG/M metagenome (GOLD analysis project Ga0247610, IMG submission 193483) | Sheep rumen microbial communities from Palmerston North, Manawatu-Wanganui, New Zealand - 1742 DNA GHGhigh gp2 | ecosystem: Host-associated > Mammals > Digestive system > Stomach > Rumen... | reverse complement strand
AAAAACTCAATTCTTAGAATTGAAAAAGGTCCGTTTTACTTCAAGTTTTGCATTCTATTCAATTTTCAAGATCCGTGCATTCCTTTGATTTCCAGGCGCTTTTTTGTTGTGCCTCCGTCAAAGTGCTTGTAAAGGATATACCACAGCGATGTATAAGTCAAGCAGTTTTTTTCACTTTTGAGAAATTTTTTTAAAAGTCTTCAAAACCTTTATTACACTAAATTAGAAGAACATAATATATATACTGTTTCTAAAGACGGAAACAGCGGGATAAACCCGCTGTTTTTACATATATTCAGTTCCTTTTCCCTTCTATCCTGCGGGCTCTCTTCGCTGCCGCTTTCTTGATCCTGTTGATACGTACCATAAGTACTATATTCAATATCATAATAAGAAGCATGAATCCGCCGATTACTCCTGATATGACCGGATTGTTCTTAACGAAGAGCTGCAGAGGCGGTGTTGTCTCTTCCACAGGGACTACTTCAGCAGGTTCAGTCTCAGTCTCAGGGACCGGCGTGGGCGTTGCATACATATCAGCGTAGTCCTTCAGATCATCGCCGGGGTTGATAAGAGGATCGTACTTGGGCTGCTGGGCAGAAGGAGCATTGACCCATCTGTAGTCACCCGTTGTACCATAGACCCTCGTTACAGGATCAGCTTCCCAGCATGCGAGATTGCCGTATGCAGTTACCGAAGCAAGATACATAGTGGTATAGAAATAATAGTCCTGCGGAATGCCGCAGATGGATATCATCAGTTCATGTCCGTTCTCATTAACGGTATAGATCGTAAGACCCTTGCCTGCCTGGGACGTTGTACCTGTCTTGCCTCCGATAACAGCAGCAAGGTGTGAATCGGTGCCGTTCGCTGTTTTCGATGCAAGCCAGGGATCGTATAAAAGGTAATTGGAGTTCTTTACATAGCTCCATGCATCAGACCTGTGTCTGTTGGTAGCGATGAATACGTGAGACGGTGCACTGATAAGAGTCTTGAAATCCTCATTCTCAGATGCTGCAGCCATGATCAGTGAAAGATCATAAGCTGTCGTGTAGTGGTTGTCATCAGGAAGACCGCACGCATTAACGAAGTGTGTTCCCTTACATCCGAGCTTGGTCGCGCGGAGGTTCATAAGAACCGCAAAAGCTTCGAGCTTGCGCGAGGCAAGTATGTGATCCTTGGAATCCTTCAACGTATCAAGAATATACTGCGCATTAACGCCGTCGGCATTCATTGTGCTGCCGCCTGCAGGATACTTCTGGAAGAAAGCATCTATGCAGCCTTCACCCAACGCATTGGCAGCGTCATTGCCGGAAGGAAGCATGAGTCCGTACAAGAGTTCACTTACCTTGACCTTCTCGCCTTCAAGGACACCCATGAGTGACGAGTCATTGCCAAGTCCTGCAAGAGCAGCCTTTGAAACTTCGATCTTGGCCGAAGTATCAAGGTATTCAAGGCTCAGCAAACAGGTCATTATCTTGGTCATTGATGCCGGATAGATCTTATCATCCGGATTCATGCTGAGAACAATATAGCCCGTGGTCTTGTCGTATACACAGTAAGACTTGCAGTGAACGTCGGCCAAAGCAGGAACCGGGATCTCGGGCTGGCCGATATCGGCGGAAACTATAGTCGCAGGTGCTGCAAAAAGGGCTATGGAACAAACAAGCAAGACAGCAGCAATAAAGCTTGCCGCTGTCCTTATGCATGATCCTAATGTTCTCTTAATAATCATCAGATATCGTTATCCTCTTCGTTTTTAGAAGAATCCTCAGATGCAGCTATATCTTCAGCTTCGATCTCTGCTGCTAAAGTATCAGCAAATTCCTGCACCTTCTCTGCGTTAGGGCTGAGGCCGTCCTCTGTGCCTTCGGAAATAACGGCACCCTCTGCGCCTTCTTCGCCTTCGTCAGGTTCTTCTATCTCTCTGTCTGTAAGTGCAAAGTCAACTACATGCGCCTTGTTGGACTTCATGAGCTTAACGCCCGATGTAGCTCTTGAGAGCGTAGGGATCTCGTTTGCTCTTACTCTGATGATAACACCCTGGCTCGTAATGATGAGGAGGTCATCGTCATCAGTAACCGATACTGTACCGCAAAGTCTTCCGGTCTTCTCGGAAACTTTGTAAGTAATGATTCCCTTACCGCCTCTGCTCTGTACACGGTAATCGTCGATCTTTGAACGCTTGCCGTAACCGAGCTCGGAGATAACGAGGATCTCACGCGAAGGATCAACAGGCTCCATACCTACTACTTCATCGTCATCAGCAAGCTTCATGGCACGTACGCCTGTAGCGCCACGGCCCATGTCACGTGCATCGTCAGAATTGAATCTTACGGACTTACCCGCTGCAGATACAACGATAACTTCCTGGCCTGCCTTTGTGAGCTGGACAGCAACAACGCTGTCTCCCTCACGGATCTTTGTGGCGATGAGACCGTTCTTGTTGATATTTGCATACTTGTCGATCGATGTCTTCTTGATAACACCGTACTTGGTAACCGTTGTGAGGTAGAGGTCGGGCTCTTCGAAGCTGTCGATCGGGATGATGTTCCTGATCGTCTCGCCGTCATTGAGGTTCAGGAGGTTAACAAGTGCCGTGCCTCTTGCAGAACGTGATGTGGTCTCAGGGATCTTATAGCCCTTGATCTTAAATACACGGCCTGTATTGGTGAAACACAAGAGGAACTTGTGGGTCGTTGTCGTGATGATCTTCTCGACATAGTCCTCTTCTCTTGTCGACTGTCCGGAGATTCCTCTTCCGCCTCTGTGCTGAGCCTTGTAGCTGTCAACTCTCTGGCGCTTGATGTATCCGAAATGTGTGAGAGTTACAACGATATTCTCTTCAGCAATCAGTGATTCGTCATCGATGTCCTCGAAAGAACCGTTGATGATCTCTGAGACTCTCGGTGTAGCGTATTTGTTCTTGATCTCAATCATCTCATTCTTGATGATGTCATCAAGGAGAGTCTTGTCGGAGAGAACTCGGTGGAAGTATTCGATCTCTTCTGTGAGAGCCTTGATCTCTGCTTCAAGCTTCTCTCTCTCAAGACCGGTGAGACGTCCGAGTCTCATATCAACGATATGCTGGGCCTGCTTGTCGGAAAGACCGAATCTCTCGCACATGCGGACCTTAGCCTCGGCCTCGGTACGTGATGATCTGATGATAGCGATGATCTCATCGATGTAATCCATAGCGATGAGGAGACCTTCGTCGATGTGCTTCTTGGCCTCATCCTTCTCGAGATCATACTGTGTACGGCGTGTAACAACGTCTTCCTGGTGCTTGATGTAGTAATAGAGAGCTTCCTTAAGGCCTACGAGCTTAGGCTCGAGCTTGCCCTCGCTGTCCGGTACAAGTGCGAGCATGTTTGCGCAGCATGCATCCTGGAGCGAACAGTTCTTGTAAAGCTGGTTGAGAACAACGTCTGCATTGGCATCCTTCTTGAGCTCTATTACGATACGCACCTGCTCATTACGGTCGGATTCATCTCTTAATCCGGAGATGCCTTCGACCTTCTTCTCCTTAACGAGATCAGCCATACGCTCGATGAGTCTAGCCTTATTTACAGCATAAGGAATGTCATGGACAATGATCCTTGTCTTGCCTGCGTGATCCTCGATCTCGGCGTGAGCACGTACGACGATACGGCCCTTACCTGTGAGGTAAGCTTCCCTGATGCCTGAAGTACCGAGGATAGCGCCGCCTGTCGGGAAGTCAGGTCCCTTAACAACTGTCATGAGCTCATCGATGGTAACATCAGGATTGTTCATCATCATGATGCATCCGTCGATAACCTCGCCAAGGTTATGAGGCGGGATATTGGTAGCCATACCTACGGCAATACCGACGGCACCGTTTACGAGGAAATTAGGGAAACGTGAAGGGAGCGATACAGGCTCCATCTCGTGTTCATCGAAGTTAGGTCTGAAATCAACTGTGTTCTTGTTGATATCACGCATCATCTCCAATGCGATCTTCTCAAGCCTTGCCTCCGTGTAACGGTAAGCAGCCGGCGGGTCTCCGTCCAGTGAACCGAAGTTGCCGTGGCCGTCTACCAGAGGATGTCTCAGTGAGAAATCCTGGGCAAGTCTAACGAGAGCATCGTATACGGATGCGTCTCCGTGAGGGTGGAAACGTCCCAAAACGTCACCGATCGTGGTAGCGCACTTACGGTACGGCTTATCGGGAGTAAAACCCTGTGTAAACATTGAATAAAGGATTCTTCTGTGAACCGGCTTAAGACCGTCTCTGATATCAGGGAGTGCACGGTCGGAGATAACCGACATTGCATAATCGATGAAGGACTTCTTCATCTCTCCGTCTAAGTCAACCGGGATAATAGTTGTCTGTTCTGACTTGAATACCTCGTCCATCTCAGCTTCCTGTTGAAGCCTGGCCTGTTTCTTGTCGTCGCTGTCTGCCATTTGTCGCCTCCGCCCGCGAAAACTCTTAGTCTCCGCAGGTAATAGTTTACTTTAGTTAATAGATTATATATCTACAAACTAAAGTATTATACCATAACTATACGCACACGCGCACGTAATATTATAATATATAGCACAAATGTCCTAATATCAGACTATGGGGGTTTTGGAAGGTGTGCCCGCTTTTCTGGGGAATCTGGCGGGTGTGGGACGGATCTTGCGGACTACGATTATGGATCTCTCCATGTCAGTTCCGGGGAGCTTGAATGTGTCCGTCTTTTCGATCGTGCCGCCTAAAAGAGCTATAGCCTTGCCGGCCTCTGTTTCCTCTTCTTCAGAATGAGCCTTCATCGCGAGGAATACGCCTCCGACCTTGACCAAAGGCAGACAGTATTCGGCAAGGACGGAAAGCCTTGCAACGGCTCTTGCGGTGACGATGTCATACTTCTCTCTGTATTTCTTGTTCCTGCCCGCGTCTTCGGCCCTGGAATGCACCGTAGTGCAGTCGGAAAGACCCAATGCGGTAATGACCTCTTCCAAGAACTTGAGACGCTTATCAAGCGAATCCATGAGCGTTACGTTAAGCTCCGGACAGGAGATCTTGACCGGAAGTCCCGGAAAGCCTGCTCCTGTGCCCACATCAACAAATGTAAGCTTGTCTTTTTTGGACTTTGCCTCTTCCTCTCTTATATAAGGGCAGAGTGTGAGCGAATCTATAAAGTGCTTCATGGCAATTCCCTTATCGTCGTCAACGGCGGTAAGGTTCATCACCTTGTTCTTTTCCTTAAGCATTGAAGCGTAGACCTGGAAGGCGCGGATCTCTTCCGCGGAAAGCGGCACGCTGATCTCATCCTTGTGTGATTCAAGGATGGGAGCAACATCTGTGACCTCTTCATCATGCTCTGTGACCTTTGTTCCTTCAGTGCTGATCTCGACCTTCTTGGGAAGGCTCTCCTTCAAACGCTTGATATCAGCTTTGGTAAGAGGTTTTCTTTTGGGGAACAAACCGTCAGCCATTGTCATGTCTCCTTCTTTGCTGCTCGAGATATACCAGCAGCACTTCACAGTCAGCAGGCGATACGCCTGATATTCTGGAAGCTCTGCCCACATTCTCGGGCTTCATCTTTGCAAGCTTCTGTGTAGCTTCGATCCTTAAGCCTTTGATAAGTGAATAATCAATATCTTCGGGGATCCTTATCTTCTCGAGATTTTTGAACTTCTCTATCTTCTCTTTCTCAAGTGACAGGTAGCCTTCGTACTTTATGTTGGTCTCGCAGGCAAACCTGATATTCCTTGCAAGAGGCTTTCTGTCCTTGTCTATAGGCGCAAGAAGGTCATAAGTAACACCCGGACGCTTTATAAGGTCAGCAAGGCTCTCGCCTGATTTAGGCAGGGTCTGGCCGCATGTATCAAGAAGAGCTCTTAATTCTTCAGTCGGTGCGACATAAGTCTTCTTAAGTCTTTCAGTCTCAAGAGCGATCGCAGCGGTCTTCTTTTCGAAGGCTTCGAAAATCTCATCGCTTACAAGACCTATCTCATGTCCTATAGGAGTAAGTCTTTCATCGGCATTATCCTGTCTTAAGAAAAGCCTGTATTCGGCGCGGGAAGTCATCATGCGGTAAGGCTCCTGGGTTCCCTTTGTTACGAGGTCATCTATTAGAACGCCGATATAGCCCTGCGATCTGTCGATGATCACAGCATCTTTTCCGAGAAGCTTCATGGCCGCATTGATGCCTGCCACGATGCCCTGTGCGGCTGCTTCCTCATAGCCTGAAGAACCGTTGATCTGTCCGGCTGTGAAAAGGCCCGGAACGACCTTCGATTCGAGGCTGGCCCTGATCGACAACGGATCTACAAGATCGTACTCTATCGCATAAGCCGCTCTCTGGATCTTGGCATTGGCAAGACCAGGCAGAGATTTGACCATCTTCTCCTGTATCTCTTCAGGAAGGCTCGTCGAGAACCCCTGAAGGTACATCTCGTTTGTGTGGCGGCCCATAGGTTCGACGAAGATCTGATGTCTCGTCTTGTCCTTGAACCTCATGAATTTATCTTCGATCGACGGACAGTATCTGGGACCGATGCCCTTGATCTCGCCGCTGTAGAGGGGCGATCTGTCCATATTGTCTGAAATTACCTTGCGTGTCTCTTCCGTTGTCCAGATAGACCAGCACGGGATCTGTTCTTCGACAGGTGCGGGAAGCTTTCCTTCCATCTCATTCCTGTAGGAGAAAGGCGGTATATCGTCTTCGCCGTCCTGCCTTGTCATCTGGGAAAAGTCAACTGAATTGGAATTCACCCTTACAGGAGTGCCTGTCTTAAATCTTAAGAGCGGAACGCCAAGTGAATTAAGGGATGAGGAAAGACCGACAGATCTTGGAAGTCCGTCCGGACCGCTCTCTGTTATGACTTCGCCTCTGATGATCCTTGCTTCCATATATGTGCCGGAACAGATAACGACGGCACGGGCTCTGTAGACTGCCTTGCCTTCTGTCATGACGCCTGCAGCATTGCCTTCCTCATCTGTTAAGAGCTCAGTAATATGAGCCTGCTTTAACGTAAGGTTTGGAAGGTTCTCTAAATAATGGCGCATCTCCATGGAATACATCTGCCTGTCTTCCTGCGCTCTCGGAGAATAGACAGCCGGGCCCTTGGATCTGTTGAGCATGCGCATCTGGACGGCGCACTTATCTGCCATTATTCCCATTATGCCGCCCAAGGCATCTATCTCTCTTACGAGCTGGCCCTTGGAAGTGCCTCCGATACTAGGGTTGCAGGGAAGGTTTGCAAGACTGTCCAGTGAAAGCGTGAAAAGGATCGTATCAAGACCTAACTTTGCTGCTGCATGTGCAGCTTCACATCCGGCATGGCCTGCTCCTACTACGGCAACATCAAATGTCCCCGCTTCAAAGCTTTTATCTAACTCTAAAGCTTCACGGATAGTCATTTATTTACCTATGCAGAATCTTGAGAAAATAGTGTCAGCCAATGTAGCGGATACGGTCTTGCCTGTTACCTCGCCGATCTCGTCGAGGCATGCTCTTAATGCTGAAGCGCAAACTTCAGTACCCAGGTTGTTATCCAATGCATCCAAAGCAAGCGTGAGCTTCTTTGTAGCCTTTAAGAATTTTGTGTAATGTCTGCTGTTTGTGATGAGAAGGCCTTCGGAAGCGCCGCCGCCAAGCTCGTTATAGTAGTCGACGATGGCGTCTTCGAGCTTATCGATATTAAGGTCTTCCTCAGCGCTTATAGATATGAAGTTCTTTATGCCGAGAGATGTGAGCTTTGCCTCGATCTCTTCCCTGTCGGGATTCTCGCCGGCATCACTTTTCGAAAATACGCCTGTAACAGATTCACAGTCCTCGCAGATCTCCCTTACGCCGGCATATGCTTCTTCAACTGTCATATCGGGCGGGATCATGTAGAAGACCATATCAGCGCCTCTGCCCGCTTCGAAAGCCTTGCCGATGCCGATATTCTCAATGATGTCTTCAGTCTCTCTGATGCCTGCCGTATCGATAAGCGTAACGGGAATGCCGTTGATGTTGATCTGGACTTCGATAGTATCTCTGGTGGTTCCGGCAACCTCTGTAACGATCGCCCTGTCAAAACCTGTGAGAGTATTAAGAAGAGTGCTCTTTCCGCTGTTGGGAAGACCTAAGAGCGCTACGCGTAAACGCTCAGATAAGATCCTTCCTTTGCCGTAGCCCTTGCAGAGCGTGGTAAGCCTGTCGTGGCAGTCGCTTAAGTTGTCCTTGACCTCTTCGAGCTTTGCTTCCTCTTCTTCAGGATCTTCGGTATCGAACTCTGTAAACGTCTCAAGCATTGCAGCCTGATCGTACAGGTTCTTTTCAATATAAGCGATCTCATCGGCCAGCTTGCCGGACATAAGGCTTCCTGCAGCCTCAAGCTGTCTCTCAGTCTCCGAATTGATGACGTCCATGACAGCTTCAGCGGAGGCAAGGCTCATCTTGCCGTTTATAAATGCCCTTCTCGAAAACTCACCGGGATAAGCCATTCTTATTCCGGACATTCCGAGGCACTTTAATATCTCCTGCTTTACCGCACCGGAGCCGTGAGATGATATCTCGACCATCTCTTCACCTGTATAGGAATGAGGCGCTTCGAAGTGCGTGAAAATGACCTCGTCCACCTTCTCGTTGGTGGACGGATCCTTCACATATCCGAAAGCGCATGTGTAACCGGGAATCTCTGATAATCTGGAATAATCGCCGCTTGATCTGATGATGACCGAGCATTTATCGGCAAGTAATCCACAGCCGTTACCCGATACACGGATAACCGCTATGCCTGATATTCCGGCCGGCGTCGAGCAGGCGCAGATAGGTTCGTCATCATACGAATACATCGTAAAAAGCCCGCCAAATCCTTAGGATGAGATCTTAAAAGAATTACTTCTTCTCTTCAGGAGTTACTACTACGCATCTGTTAGGCTCAACACCCTCAGAATGTGTTGTAACACCTCTTACTTCCTGGAGATAAGAATGAACGATCCTTCTCTCTGCAGGACTCATAGCTTCCATAACAACCTTGCGGCCTGAACGTCTTACTCTGGATACAGCCTTGTCAGCGAGGCCCTTGATGACCTGCTCTCTGTGCTTTCTGTATCCGCCAACGTCAAGGTAAACGTGAACTCTCTGCTCACTGTGCTTGTTAGCGATAAGGTTTGTCATGTAAGAGATTGCTTCGAGTGTCTCACCATGACGTCCGATAGCAGCACCGCAGTCAGAACCTGTTACAGAAATGAAGATAGTATCATCTTCCCTGTAGGAATCCATGTTGCCGTGAATGCCGATGCCGGAAAGAACTTCTGCTACGAAGTTAGCAGCTGCATCTTCAGCTTCGCTTACTGCATCGCCTTCAAAGCTCTCGTCGTCACCATAGTATGTATCATCAGAATCACTGGAAGCAGCAGCTTCTTCGCCTGCCTCTTCAGAATTAAATGTAACCTTAACTTCAGCGTCCTTTCTTCCTAAACCGAGGAAGCCGCCTTCTGTTCCTTCTTCAACAACTTCTACAGTTGCCTGCTCTTTTGTGCATCCAAGCTCAGAAAGAGCTGCCTCAACTGCTTCGTCGACTGTCTTACCTGTTTTGATTACTGTCTTTTCCATATGTGCAAGGCCTCCTTCTTAAGCCAATTAATTCTTGTTCTTCTTGCCGTTCTTCTTTGATGACTTTGCATCTACAGCGGCATTAACACCTGCGAGCTGAGCTTTTCCGGACTTCTTGAAAACAGCGTCCTTCTTTGCTTCGATCTCAGCCTTCTTTGCCTCGTAAGGCTTGGTGAACATGTAGTAAACAATGATGTTTGTGATGATGCTCATGAGTCCGGAGATGATCCAGTAAATACCCATTGCAGCAGGCATCCAGAATGATGTAACGAGCATAAGGAGAGGCATGGTGATGTTCATCATCTTCATCATGCTCTGGCTGTAATCATCAGCACTGCCCTTGCTTGCCTGACCATCCATAGCTGCGTTAAGCTTAGCGCGCTTCTTGGCTTCTTCCTCTTCCTTCCAGCCGGGCTTAAGGATCTTACTCATCTGCATAACAACGATATTGATAACCAGAGCGAGTATCGGGATGATAAGCAACGGAAGGTAAGTCTTGGGATCACGTGCGATAACTACAGGATTCCATGCGGGTGTGATCGTAAGGTCAAGTCCGAGGAAGTGAAGGTCAACCATCTGGTCGAGTTTAATGAAGCCCTGCTTGATGCACTCGTTAAGGAACTGTGCATTCTCATTGAGAGCCTTGATAAGACCGATGTGGATCTCTACAGATACGCCTTTATCTATAATGCCTGACTCGCCCATTCTCTGTCCAAGAGAGATCATGGAAGCGATGTTTTCCTTGCTGACCTGCGAAAGGTATGTCAAAGGTCCGCTGACGATACGGTAGATAGGCCAGATAAAGAAAAGCTGAAGAAAAGGGAGAAGGCATCCGGAGAGGCCGCCTGCACCGTTTTCCTTCTGCATTTTCATGAAGGCTTCCTGATAAGCTTCTTTATCGTCACCGTAAATACGCTGAAGTTCTGCCTGCTTGCCGCTTAAAGCCTGCATCTTGAGCATGGACTTCTGCGATCTGATATTTAAAGGGATAAGAGCTCCTCTGATAATTACAGTAAGGAAGATAATTGCCAGACCGTAATTACCAAAGAACTGGAACAATACTCTCTCAAGCCAGCCGAAAAGCATATACAGCGGGTTTAAAAGAGTGTCCCAGAATGATAACTGAACTAAAATACTGCCCATTATTGGTCTCCGGTTCTAAATAACGAAATGAATAACTAAGAAATTACTTGACGGGATCATATCCGCCCTTCGAAAAAGGATTGCATCGCATTATCCGCCAAATGCCCATGAGTCCGCCCTTCAAGACACCGTACTTTGTAACCGCATCGATCATATACTGCGAACAAGTCGGCTGATACTTGCAGTGGGGGCCTATAGCAGGAGAAATATATTTCTGATACCAGCGAACCATTCCTATTACAGCTTTACGGATCATAAGGAGCTGCCCTCCAAAAGATCAAGCTTCATAAGACACTTCCCCATATCTGTGCTTAATTCGTGAAAATCGGGTATCCCGCCCTTTGCCTTCAATGTGAATACGTAATCGTATCCTTGAGGAAGCTTGTCTTCCAAAAGTCTGTAAGCTTCTCTCATAAGACGCCTTGCACGGTTCCTGCCGACTGCGCCAAGCTCTTTCTTGTTGGCGCAAAAGCCGGTCCGTCTTAAGGCAGGATCTACTTTGTAACCGCTTTGTGTGGTTCCCTCTCGTCTTTTAAGCACGTGAACCGACAGGTATCTGCCGGTCGCGAATTTCCCGTACCGGTATACCCTGTTAAATTCAAAATTGAATCTGAGCGCTACCGATTTCAAAGCGAGACTGCGAAGCAGGTCTTAAATCAGACCGCGATTCTCTTTCTGCCCTTAGCTCTTCTTGCAGCAAGAACCTTACGACCGTTTGCAGTCTCCATTCTTGCTCTAAAGCCATGAACCTTTGCTCTCTGTCTTTTCTTAGGCTGAAAAGTCATCTTTGCCATAATATAAAGTCCTCCAGATATTAGTTTTCTTTCAGTTGCACACCCGCGTTTCTGGCGGCAGCGCATAGTAAGACATAATATAACCTGATGATTATATTAGGGCGTGCGGTCAATGTCAAGCAGAGAAAGCCTTATAAATTAAGTATGCTGCCGTTATCAGCACTTTCCGAAGAGGTACTCTACAAACTTCTGGTAGTTTGTGTCACCGCTAGCGGAGAATGAATATGCAAAGGCAATGTAGTAATCGTATTTAGTGTTGAGTCCGAGCTTTTCCTCGATCTCATCGGTAAGCTTTAAAGCGAGCGGAACAGGTTTATCAAGATCTTTCTTATTGCCGGCTCCGAAAAGATCATTAATGGAAACGCCCTTTGAACGCTTTTCCTTCTCTTCTTCCGTAGCAACATAGTAGTAGAAGTCGCCTTCTTCGAAGTTATCCATGTTGATAAGCGCGCTCAGATCCTGGAAGTTATCAGGTGTGGAGTAATTATATACTGCATCTTCACGCATGATGAGATAGTCGTATGTACCTGTTGCAAGAGTGGCCCTGAAAGCTACTTCAAGGTATTTTTCCTCATATTCTAAGTCGCTCTTGAAGTTAAGATCTTCAGAATCTATCAGGGATGCCCATCTTGCCTTGTCATAGCCGCCCCATGCAAGGAACCCGTCTGTAGCATATTTGCGGCCTTCTTCAGAAGGAGCACCATTGATAACGCCGCCGCCTAAGACTCTCATCTTGGACTTGTAAACATCGTGGCCGTACCAGCCTATTGCACCGGCAAAGAGAATTACAAGGACTATAGGAGGAACATAATACTGCATGAAGTATACAGCCTTCTGCTTTCCTGTAAGGTCCTTAAGCTTTTCTTTCTCGGTCTTTATGTAATTGACCAGTTTGTTTTTTGACTTTTCAGCAGCCTTGGGCTCTGAATCTTCCATTTCCTTTTCGAGCTTGCTGATCTCCTTCTTGGAGCCTGCAAGTGAGATATTGCCGACAGCGTCAGTCTCAGGATCGTATTCAACGGACTCCTGAAGGGCCTTGAGCTTCTCTGCCTGCGCCTTTTCGAGCTTATCGAACTGCTTGATAAATACGATCGACAGGAAATACGTGATGGTCGTTGACGTGAAAACATATACCAGCGGGAACCACTGTGCATACCAGAGGCATGCGATAAATGATGCAACAATAAGAAGCGTGATGAGGACCAGCGGGATAAACTTGATGATGATGAAGATAAATGCCGCTTTGAAAAGCTCGGATGTCTTCATATCATATCTTGCGATCGTCGGGAAGATCGCCATCGACATCAAAAGTACAGCAAAGCTGAAAAAGATGACGAAGAACTTATAGACGAACTCTGTATTAGACCAGCCGTTATATGTGATCCAGCGCCAGTCGAAGATAATAAGGAAGATCGCAACGAGCATTATGATCCATACGGCGGTCGCCTGCTTGAAATTGCGTTTGAATGCCTTAAAGAAAGGTATGAATACTCCTGTGCCCTCGCCTCTTATTACCTTCATCGCAACATAGTATTTGGCCGAATAAGCGGCTCCGAAAGTAATTACCGGAATGCTGCAGATAATAAAAAGGATATTGACGATCACGAGATTCGTAACCGTTCTCAAAAAATCCATTACCGGGCTGTCGGGCTTAAGTATGTTCATCTTGCTGTCACTACCTGTTTTCTTTAAGCTGCTTCGAAAAAACAGCTCATTTATTGTACATCATATTTTTATTAATATCTTTTTACTTTTAAAAACCGGGCTGCCTCCCTGAAGAAGCAGCCCGGATCAGTAAACGTTGTCTGTTAAGATATTATTCCTTAACGCCGCCGATCGTAAGACCGGTAACGAAGTATCTCTGCAGGAACGGATAGAGGGCAAGGATAGGTGCCATTGTCGCAATTGTAGCGGCAGCTCTTACCGTAACAGGAACGATCGTTGCAACAGATGCTGCTGTAGCGCCTGTACCTGCCTGCTTACCACCAGTATTCGCGGATACGGAGTCAAGCAACTTTCGAAGCTCGTACTGCAATGTTGTGTACTGAGGGTCGAATCTGTTGTACAGCATTGCGTCGAACCATGAGTTCCAGTGATATACAGCCTGGAAAAGTGCGATAGTTGCATAAACCGGCATACAGAGTGGTGTGATGATCTTAATGAAGACCGTCATATATCCGGCACCTTCAAGCTGTGCAGCTTCTTCCAGTGAATCAGGAATACCAGCCATATAAGTTCTCATAACCATTACGTTAAAAGCACTTACCATACCCGGGATGATATATACCCAGAAGCTGGAAGTAAGGTGGAGATATCTGAAAAGGATAAGTCCGGGGATCATACCTGCGGATGCATACATTGTAATGATCCAGAACAGGGAAAGACCAGACTTGAAAAGGAACTTCTTACGGCTCAGGATGAAAGAAAGCAATGCGTTGGCAGCAAGTGATGTAAATGTGCCAAGCACTGTTCTTGCAATAGTGATCCATAAGCCCTGACGGATACCCGGTCTGTTGAAGATGATCTCTTCATAGTTCTTCGTGGAGAAGATACGGGGCCACAGGTGGATTCCGCCTCTTACGGCGTCGTTACCTTCGTTAAATGAAATCGCGAGTGTGTTAAGAACCGGATAAAGGGTTACAACCGCGAACAAGATAAGGAATGCTGTATTGAAGATCGTAAAGATAACATCTTCAGGAGCCATTCTTTTTCTATGATGAACTGCTATTTTCTCAACTTGATCAGACATGATGATTTCCCCCTTTCCTTTAGAATAGACGCTCGTCGCCCCTCTTCTTGGCGATGTAGTTGGATACGATAATGAACGTCATAGCTACTACAGTCTTGAAGATACCGGCTGCAGTACCGAGTGAGTAGTCCATGTTTCTTCCGTCAAGCGCCCAGTCGAGGATGTAGATGTCGATAGTTCTTGATACGTCACGAACAAGGTCATTACCGAGCAAGTACTGGATCTCGAATCCGGCATTGAGTACGTTACCCAAATTCATCAAAAGAAGGATCATTATAGTAGGACGGATTCCCGGAAGAGTAACATATTTGATCTTCTGGAAACGTCCGGCACCGTCGATCGAAGCAGACTCGTAAAGACAAGGGTCGATCGAGGTGATAGCTGCAAGATAAATAATTGCATTCCAACCAGTCTCTTTCCAAAGATGGCTGAATGTAACGATAGGCCAGAACCAGCCTTCAATCTGTAGGAACGGATAAGGTTTGTCAACGATTTTAAGGCTCATAAGGATCTCATTGATAACGCCTGTTGAAGTAAGAGCATCATGAACGATAGCAACAACGATGATCCATGAAAGGAAGTGAGGCATATAAGAAATCGTCTGGATGGTCTTTTTGAAATACTTATTTCTGACCTCATTAAGGAGAATAGCAAATCCGATTGCAAAAACCGTGCTGAAAACCAGGTTGAGCACGCCCATTGCAAAGGTATTTCTTATTACCATGATGAACGTCTTATCGCTGAAAAGGAACTTAAATTTATCAAGGCCAACCCACTTTGAACCCGTAAGGCCGTCGGCATATACGAAGTTCTGGAAAGCCATGATCCAGCCTACAAGAGGCAGATAGTAGAAAATAATGCCATAGATCACATAAGCGACGCTGATAGCAACAAGAACCCACTGTCTTTTGAATTCTTTAGTGAATTCAGCAGCAGTCAGTCTTGGTTTTTTAACATCGGCTTCTACAACCTTTTTTGTCGATGTTGTGGTCGTGTTTTCCATGCTAAGCAACTCCCATTAAGAATGGTGGCAACCACAGCGGTTTTGTCCATGGTTGCCACCACAATCGTTTAATTAATCAACTATTAATTATGGTGATTAAGCAGCGGGCTTCCAGCCGTGAGACTGAGCTGTCTTAAGTCTAGCGTCAACCTCAGCCTGAGCTTCAGAAAGGAAGTCCTGAGGGTTGCAGCCCTTGTAAGCATCCATGTAAGCTGCCCAATCTGCCTCGAAGTCCTTAGAGATAACGATAGCAGGGAGCCACTTATGCTTAACTTCGCCCATCTTCTTCCAAGCTGTACCACCAGGAGTGTCTGTGCTTACGCCATTAGACCATGACCAGAGAGGATACCAAGGAAGTGCTGTTTCTGTAACGACATACTTAGAACCTACCATGTCAGCATAGTTGCCTGCACCGTAAGCTTCGAAGCACTTC
>Ga0247610_10004094_pt1 | contig 15684 bp, 10 predicted proteins | sample 174DNAGHGhighgp2_FD_193483 | JGI IMG/M metagenome (GOLD analysis project Ga0247610, IMG submission 193483) | Sheep rumen microbial communities from Palmerston North, Manawatu-Wanganui, New Zealand - 1742 DNA GHGhigh gp2 | ecosystem: Host-associated > Mammals > Digestive system > Stomach > Rumen... | reverse complement strand
TCAAAACCACACAAGCCACACAAACACAGGTTGTTGTCAATACACAGCAACAAACGCGATAGAGGTTTAATATAACGCAATATGCGTCACTTTGAATTTATTTAAGGGTCTCATGAGATGCTGAAACAAGTTCAGCATGACGCGGTTGGTGGTTTCAGCATGACGCGGTTGGTGGTTTCAACATGACGCGGTTGGTGGTTTCAACATGACGCGGTTGGTGGTTTCAACATGACGCGGTCGGCGGTCAGCGGCGCACATCCCTTTCTTTTTAACGCTCTCTTAATTTGGTTTTAAGATTCATATTTTGCCGATAATTATGATAATCTTCCCCGTATTCTTTGCCGTATTCTAACATTGAATTAAATTCATCTTCATCTATGTTATCCATTAAATGATTTTGGTAAGCTTCTTTGCTTAAATTTTCAATATCTTCTATCGGGCGGTTATCTAAAATGAATTGTTGCATAATCCCACGACATAAACTGTCTTCCCTCTCGCCGGCATTGTTCTTATATTCTTCCCATTGCGCGCCGTTGTGCTCTTTATAGCCGTCTTTGGTTATCTGTTTGGTTAAAGTCATATACTCGTTTTTTGATAACGGTATCAATAACACTTCATCATCTGCCAATGGCTCTTGCTTGATATAATCGTTGATGGATGTTTTTTGATAGTTTCGCTCGGCTCTTTTCTCATCCGCACAGGTTTCTCTTTGTAAATGACTTAATTTCGGCTCGTATTCGCCTAAATTGATGCTGATATTGTTGTGTTCAACCGATAAACTTTGTCTTAAAATAATGTCTTGCTCATGAGCGGTAAAACCTAATTCAGCCATGCGTTTTTGATAACATTTTTCTATGCTTTCCATCATAAAACTGCCGTAACAATGGGTGAAATACATATTGCGCCGCATAATCGCACCGGCCTTTTTTACCGAAGAAACATCTTCATCTTTTACAGGCAGTCGGTCTTTAAGACATACTTCAAAAAATTCTTTGGCACATATATCCGCAGTGCGATAATAATATTCATCAGGCATCCCTTGGCCTAAATCTCTAAAATACAGACAGCCTATTATTGCCTTATCTTCGGCATTGTCCAGCTCTTTTACGACCTTTTTTATCATACCCTTGGCTGCCCACTTGTTACAACAGGCACTGCCGGGTAGGATATTGATAATCTTCTTGTTGCTCGGTTTGGCGGTTATTTCGGCATATTTTGCCAAACTCATTTCGCTGATACCGTCAGGATTGGTTTTATCTCTCATCACAATACGAATGTTTTGCGGATCATACAGCATGGCTATCCTTTCGTTTGTATGCTAAAAATATACCACAAAAATACACACTTGGCAACTGTTTTGTTTTAATAAATTCTCTGTGGCTTGTGGATTTCTTGTTTATGTGATTGAATGATTATGAAGTTGAGCTTATCTTAGCAACATTCAAGGAGTTTAAGTGATGTTTTCCAAATTTGAAAATATGGTGGCGGCACGCTATCTTCGTGCTAAGAGAAAAGAGGGCTTTATTTCGGTTATTACGTCGTTTGCGTTTATCGGTATTGCCTTAGGTGTGGCAACGCTGATTATCGTGACCTCGGTGATGAACGGCTTTAAAGCCGAGCTTTTGGACAGAATCTTAGGTATTAACGGGCATATCAGTATCGCGGCTATTCGCAATACCCCGTTTGATAATTATAAAGAAGCGGTTAAAATGTTGGAAACCCAAATTCCGGAGGTCAAGGTGGCTATTCCGATGGTGGAAAAGCAACTTTTGGCAACTGCCGGTAATACCGCCGAGGGCGTGATGGTACGCGGAGTTAATGCCAACGATATCCAAAAGAAACAGGTGCTTCGTGACGGCTTTAAAGATTTTGATTTTGCTGATTTTGAGGGCGATAACGTTGTTTTGGGCAGCAGACTTGCCAATAAACTCGGCGTAACAATCGGTGATGAAATTACACTTCTTTCGCCAAACGGTAAAATCACCATGTTCGGTACCGTGCCGAGGATGAAAAGCTATCAGGTGGTCGGCACCTTTAATTTCGGGATGTACGAATATGATGCCAATTTTGTCTTTTTACCGCTTGAAGCCGCGCAAAAGTTCTTTTCTTTGGGGGACAGCGTAACCGGTATTGATGTTACCCTTCGTGATGACAGCAATATTGATAATACCAGACGGCTCATTACCGCAGCGATTGAAAGCTCCGGCAATAAGGCCTTTGTTTATGACTATCGGCAGACCAACTCGGCTTTCTTTAATGCGGTTGATGTGGAACGCAATGTGATGTTTATCGTCTTAACACTGATTATCCTGGTGGCGGCATTTAACATTATTACCGGCTTAATCATGCTGGTTAAAGACAAAGGGCGGGATATTGCCGTTCTCCGTACCATGGGTGCAACCAAAGGGATGGTCATGCGGATTTTCTTTATTGACGGCGCTTTTATCGGCTTTGTCGGTACGGCTATCGGTGTTGCCTTGGGGCTTCTCTTCTGCGATAATATTGAAAATATACGCCAATTTTTGCAGACGATTTCCGGACGTGACCTGTTTGCCGCGGAAATCTATTTCCTCTCGCAACTGCCGGCTAAGGTGGAAAGTGAAGTGGTGTTAAGTGTGGCAGGTATTTCCTTGTTGCTTTCTTTCTTGGCAACGCTTTATCCTGCTTATCGGGCGGCAAAAATGGATCCTGTGGAGGCTTTGCGTTATGAATAATTTGAAAAAATCTCAAGATAATCCGGTTTTGGAATTAAAACAGGTTATTAAAAGCTATCGCCAGGGACGGAATACTTTGGAAGTCTTAAAAGGTGTGGATTTGCTGATTAAACCGGCAGAAATTACCGCTTTGGTCGGACCGTCCGGCTCCGGTAAATCTACCTTATTGCAAATCGCCGGTCTTCTGGATACGCAAACCTCAGGGCAGGTCTTTATTAACGGCGAAAATACCGGTAAGGCCGGAGATGACGTGCGTACCTCTTTACGGCGTGATTATATCGGCTTTGTGTACCAATATCATAACCTTTTGGGCGATTTCTCAGCGCTTGAAAATGTTATGTTGCCGATGCTTATTGCCGGCAAGAAAAAATCTGATGCCGAGGAAAAAGCTGCTTTTCTATTGACCAAGCTTAAACTTTCACATCGCTTAAAGCATCGTCCGGCTGAGCTTTCCGGCGGAGAACAGCAACGCGTGGCTATCGCTCGCGCTTTGGCTAATTCCCCCAAACTTTTGCTTGCCGACGAGCCGACCGGTAATCTGGACCCGAATACTGCCGAAGATGTCTTTGATGCACTCTTAACCGTTATTAAAGAAACCGGTTTGGCGGCGCTTATCGCAACGCACAATATGGATTTGGCCTCCCGTATGCATCGTCAGCTCAAACTTGAGAATGGACAGCTCACCGAAGTCTATAATGGGGTGAGGGGGAAGGTGGCGTCTCTAATCAGTGGTAATTTTTATTAGGGGGGCGTGCTAAATCACGGTCATATCGTCGTGAGGGGCTACTCTTCGGCACGTCACGTACTTCTATGTACGCTCGTGTGCCTCGGTAGGCTCACAACGATAGCACCGTAATTTATCCCCCCCCTGTGCAAAAATCGTCCTAAAAGGACGATTTTTCGGTTTTAAATGGAAAGTTGTTTATCGTGGTACTTACTGAAATTGTTTGCCTATCTGTCTTAAGGTACTTTTGGCTTTGTTGATGAGGGAATCAAAATCTCCGCTCGGTATCATTCCGCCTAAATCTCCGAAATCGCCTAAGCCCATTGACTGCATGTTTTGTTTTATGGTCTTACCTTTGGAATTGGAACGGCTGGCGGCCATGGATTTACGCCTCTCTAAAGCGGCACGGTTTTCAGCGGTGTTGGCAACTAAATGGGTTTCTTTTTTCTTAAACTTGCTTTTGAATTTATCAAGCATTGAGGCATCTTCGCTGACTTCTTCTTCATCACTGACTTCTATATATGCCGAACTGCGGTCTATAACCGTTTCTTCTTCCGGTGTGTAAGATGTCACACTGCCATGCATTTGCCGACGGCGCTCGTAAACTTTTTCTATCTCTTCCTGGTCATTCGGGCGTGTCCACGGGTTTGCACTTAATTGCGCATACGCCGGTACGGATACGCTTAATAACCATAAAAAACTGATGACGGATAACTTCTTTTGCATATCTTAAACGCCTTATTCCTATTTTCTTTCAATTTAACATTGAAAACTTAATTTTGACTTAACGCATCAAAAAAACGGCGCTCCGAAGAACGCCGTTGATAACTTTGCTTCAGACTTATTATCTGGAGTAAAATTCGATAACCAGGTTCGGTTCCATCTGAGCGGCGTAAGGAACGTCGTCAAACTTCGGAACGAAGGTGTATTTTGCTGTTAACTTAGCTGTGTCAACTTCCATATAAGCAGGGAAGTCACGTGTTTGTGATTGAATTGCAGACATCACAATTGCCAAATTCTTAGACTTCTCGCGAACTTCAATCACATCACCGGCTTTCAAGCTGTATGAAGGAATATTAACCTTCTTGCCGTTAACCAAAACGTGACCGTGGTTTACAAATTGACGAGCCGCAAATACGGTCGGTACAAACTTTGCTTTGTAAACGAGGTTGTCTAAACGAGATTCCAACAAGCCGATTAAGTTTTCAGCAGCGTCACCGCGACGGCGAATCGCTTCTTCGTAATACTTATGGAATTGCTTTTCGCTGATGTTTCCATAGTAAACCTTTAATCTTTGCTTGGCGTATAATTGCTCACCATAGTCGGTGGTCTTTTTTCTTCTCTGGCCGTGTTGTCCAGGAGCATAGTTTCTCTTAAGAATCGGGCTGTTTTGGTCTCCCCAAAGGTTTTGACCGTAACGGCGGGAATTCTTCTTCTTTGCGTTAACAATACTTTTCATCTAAATATCCTTTTATTTTGTTAAGTTATTATTGTCCCGATAGTTTTGTCGTTGATGGTATAATGCCGGCGCAAACGGGGTATTTTTTACCCTCTTTCTCGGAAGTGAGTGCAATATAGAGGGATTTTTTTTATTTTGCAAGTGTTTTTTTATCCCTACTTATTGTTTGACATTAAACTGAAATTAAGGTATGATAGAGTATAGCTTTCACAAGGGGTAAATATTATGCTCAGTGATGAAGAAGAATTAAAAAAAATTAAGGAAACACAAGCGGCTTACAGCGTTATATCAAACTTTGAAACGCTGGAAATGGTGCCGTTTGATGATGAAAAACTGCTTTCTTTCCATAAATATATGAAATCTCTGGCACAAGACCTCTTGGGAGATGAGGTGGATTTAGATAAAGATAACCTCGTCTTTTTGCTTTCTGATGATAAACAGCCCAATGCGGCTTATGTGGATTATCCGAAAGCTCAAGGGAAGAAATTTATCTTTATTTCCGCGGCATTGTTTGATTTTATTGAAAATAAAGACCAGTTGGGTTTTATCTTAGGGCATGAGTTACAGCATTTTATAGAGCAAAAAAAGCACGGTGAGCATAAAAACACCAAGGCTGAGGAAAGTTATTCCGATTTAAATGCTATTCCGAAATTGGTGCGTGCCGGCCTAAATATTGAGGAAGCAAAGCATATTGCCGATAAAATGTTTAATAATGAAAAGATTTTGTCACATCATTTGGCTAATGAACACTTAAGTGATCCTAATCGTAAAAAACTTTTGGATATGTGGATTACCGCCGAAAGGCAGACGATTACCAAACAAGGTAAAGCCAATGATAATGTGACCGGTTCTAAAACTCATCCGCTTGAAGATGATATTGTTTCTTTAATTCATAGCCGTCCGCAACAAAAAGGTTTAAGAGAACTTTTTGCAAGTGAGAAATACCTCAATGCTTCTTATGAAGAGCGGGTTGATATGTGGTTTGCGGCGTTTGAAGATAAATTGACTCTTGAAAATAATGAAAAAATCGGAATGATTTATGCCGATCTTTCTTCGGTGGATAAGAAAATCTTAAAAGAAGAGCGAATTAAGCTTTTAGAAGAAATGAAACCTAAGCGGGGCGATAACTATAATTATCACTTTGAAGAAAAATTTTTGGAATGTATGCTTAATGAACCAAGTTGGGAATTAGCATACTCAAAAGCAAATGTAATGGAGTATTCCGCTGATTACGGTGATGTGGAATTAAATTTGCCGCCGGCAAAATTTGGCCGATATGTTCAAGAAAAATTCGGTCATTTACGCGAAATAACCGATGAAAAAGAAGCTCGTCTGCTACTGGTTAATATGAGAATTATGCAAAGTACTGTTTCTCGTCAAGCATGGCGGGATTTGGTTAATCAGAGAGTGTTGAATTTATCTCACGGCAAAGAGGATATCGGGCAGACAATACCTAAAGTAATGCTTTTCGGCGAGACAAGATTAGATGACTTTTATCCGGTAAAGCGTGTTCAAGACGATATTGTGCTTATGGACGGTAATGAATTGTTTTTGATTGATAAAGAAGGTGTCATCAATGCCGTGGAAAATAATGTCAAAAAAATTCATGAACGCATGATTGCCAACCAGATTAACGAAACCGTTCAAATCTTAAATGATATTCGCAGCGGGCAGGAAGTTGATGATAAATTAAAAGTTAAAACCTTGACCAAGGCTTGGTTGATGAGCTCTCCTGATGTGGTTGATGTCTATCCCGATGGCACAAAGGCGCTTGTTGTTTCTGATTCCAGCGAGATGAGTAAAGGACTTCAAATATTTGGCGATGAGACCTACCTTGATATGGCAAATATTGAGCCGTATCTGACTGCGGAAGCCAAAGCCTTTTGGAATGAAAGATTTGAGCCGGAAGCTTCTCGGCCGTATGAGCACTTTTTGGCAGATACACTGGTTAAGGGTATCAAAGAGGAATATACCAAAGATGTGCTTGATAATGATATAGAACTGATGCTGGAAGGTTTACATCGTGAGGGAATTGAAAAGCGACCGGAGCTGACCGAAAAAATTGCTAAGGCCTTCTTAAGCCGTGAAGATGCTATATTTTCTGAAAGCATTGTCGGTAAAATTTCGGCAATTAAACTGAAACAACATCTTGAAGCGGGGCATAGCTTAGATGATTTTGTATTTCCTTTTGAAAAAGAATATGAAGCCTATTTTAATCGCCTTAAAGCAGAAGGAGATTATAAAGAGCTTTTTGATTATAAGACGAGGACGTATTACACCTATGAATTGCTTAAAAAAGATCCGAATATTGATTTAAGCCAGATTATTGTTGAAAAAAACGAATGGCTTACGGAAAGTGCTTTTGCTTTAAACGAAGTTTCTTTATCATTTGATGACATGCCTGATGAATTTCGTGAGCAACTTAGACAACGTGTTCAAGAAAATATTGATAATCCTAAAAACTGGGGAGACGGAACGGTTGCCGAGGGTATGACAGAGGCGCCGTTTGCCGAGAGATTTTATGAGATTTGTGCGGGATTACAAAATCCATTTGTAACATTTAATCAAGCCGAAATATTGCAAAATGTGGCACTTTCCCTTTATCAGCAAGCTTCTGTGCAGGATAAACTGAAATATTATGCGGCGGCAGTCGGGAATACAATTAACCGCAAAGTTGAAGAACAAGAACTTAGAAAAGCTAAAGAGCAAATTTGGAAGGTTGTCGGACCGGATTTTGAAAACAAAGATATTACCCTTAATGACCGTTTATCTCTCTTTTTAGTCGCTACCAAAAATGATTTGTTTGATGAGGCGAAAATTCATTACTTTGAAACGCTGGTCGGTAAAGACGGTAACGGCGGTCTGTTGCAGGAAATTGAACATGCGCCGGAACCGAAGCTTAACCTCTATTTGGAACTTTTAAACAATGATAACCGTATTCCGGATCCGGAGATACGCGGTAGGGTCATATCTTTAGCGGTTAAGCAATTTCACAAGGAAAACAGCAGCTATAATGATATGACAGCTTCGCCCCATGACAGAGCGAATTTTACGACACATTTTGAACAGACAATAAAACTGATGAATGAAACCTACAATGTGTCCGAAATTGACCGGCATCAATTTTTGCGTGAATTGGCAGAAGTTACATTGGCTCAGAAGGAACTTTGTCAGGTGATTAAACCTAACCCACCGAAAATCAATACGCAAGATAAAAAACTGATTGCCGGCGCATACGGTTTAGATGGTTTGACCATGTTGATGCAAAATGAAGTTGTTCGGCGGGAAGATGTTATCAATTATCTGTTGAGCGGCGGCTCGCAAGAGGATACTCAAACGGCATTATCCATGCTTCGCAGCAGTGTGATAAATGCCGGTTACAGGGGCAGTACACTTTATGTGCATGATCATATTGGTGAATATCTGAATATGTTAACACCGCAATATCTGATGATGGCTAAAAAAGAATTTGATGCGGCGCCGCTGGAGGTAAAAGGGGCTATTATTAACCTAATCAGCGAAAGTGACAATTGGGAAAAGCATTTTGATTTGGTGGCGGATAAATTGTTTCATGATGCCGGTCAATTAGGCAATATGGGTAAAAAATTCTTAAAGGCTTATGTTTCTTCGCGTGAGGGGAGCGAACGTTGTTTTTATCTTTCGGCGATGTATGCGGCGGCAAATAATAAGACGGTTACTTTTGATGATGGTAAAAGCCCGTATAGTAGAGAGCAACGGGCATTGGCACAGGGGTTAAGGCTGTTTTTGGAAAATTCCGGTCCGGCAGGGGTGAAACTGGCGCAGGCAATGAGCTCTTATGCTGATGTGCCGGATTTTATCCGTGATGAGATGCAAAATGCAAAAAACAATGCTAATCCGCCGGCGAGATGGGAAGTTTTTGACTGGCTTGATAATGCCCATGAAAATGATGCGTTGACACATGGCAAAATCGGTAAACTGCTCGGTTCGGCCTCTTTCTTTGTAACCTATAATATGAAAGACGGTAACGGACAGGATAAGGTTATCAAAATTATGCGGCAGGGTTCTAAAGATCTGGCAGATGCAGAGTTTGCGGTTTACAAAAATATGCTCAATAAAATGAAAGATGAATTTCCGGGGATTGAGTCTTTCAAACGTTTGGTGGATAATGCCGCTTCTATGGTTATGGTGGAAACAAATCTTAATATCGGCGAACAGCAACTTCGTGATGCGCAAAAGCTTTATCCGGATAAGGCAAACGCGGACGGTATTGATTTTAAGGTTAATGTTATGGATTGGGAAGCACGCGGCAAAACATGGGCGGCTATGGAAAAAGCCGAAGGAACTGATTTTAAGGATTTAAAACAGCCCTATAAAAAATCTGTTGCTAAGGCTGTCTTTACCATGGAACTTGCCAATATGCTCTCCGGTGAGCGTTTTGATTCTGACCGCCATGCCGGACAGTATAAGTTTGATACCGCAACCAATACGATTGGAGTGTTTGATACCGGTTCCGTCAGTGTGGTGGAACCGACCGAAAAAGAAAAGCAGGTTTTAGGAACCGTGCTGGCAAATACGGTTAAAACGCTGATGAGAGGGGGCGAAAATACACCGGCCAGTGTGCTTTGTGCCGAGATTGATAAAGGTGTGACCGAGTTTTATCAGCAGGAAATAAAAGAGGGGAAATCCATACCGCCGTATTTGAGCGAATTTCAGCGCGGACTTCTGGCTTTAACCGATTTTCATAAGGAAATACCGCCGCAGGAACTCGGTGTTTGTTTAATGCAGGCACTTAATAACGGCAAACATAAATTGGATAAGAATATTTATCAGGGATTTAAAGAAACCATATTACAGGGCGACGGTGTGCCATTTAATAAAGAATCACCGGAAATGAAAGCGGCAATGACTGAATCTTTGATTTATTCGGTGATTGAGCCGGAAAATTCTTCTGTGATGACAAAAGAAGCGCAGTTGGCACAGTCTTGCGGTAAGTTGATGATGGCAAAGGTTTTGGAAGAAAGCAATATTTACGGTGTGTTGACACACTTGCCGCCAAAGATGAAATCTGATGACGTGCTTGAAGCTTTACAGACAACAGAAGGACAATTCCATTTTGCCAAAGGAGTGGCGAAGGAATTATTTGCGCAAATGGATCCGAAAAAATACGGTGCTGAAGATAAGCGGCAGGTCGGGGCTTTGTTGTATAAAGTCGTGGAGCAGGGCGCTCGGCAGAAAAAACTGAAACAAAAGGTTTCTTTGCCGAAGATTTTTGAAGAGATGGCGGGCAAAGAGCCGCAGCTCGGAAAATATGCCAAAGGTATTCTGACAGTGGCCAGAATAGCGGAAAAATTTGATATGACAACTGATGTTGAGGTGTTTAAGAAAGCGGTTATTTTGGGCAGACTGGCGGATAATAATGTGCAGAATGGTTATGCAGCGGCTTTAAGAGAGAGCCCTGACAGCAGTTTTATTAAAAAGGCGCTTTCTTATGTGTCTCCGCTGTCGTTTGTGCCGAAAAAATCTGCGCGTAAGCTGATTAAGTTTACGATGAAAAAGATTGCACCGAGGTGTGGTGAAATGATTGCACAAATGACACAAAACCGTGTTCGGAGCGATGAAAACAAAAGAAGTTAATCTTTCTGGCTTAAAATATTGACAATGCCGTAGAGGGAGTTTAGTTCCTGTTCGGTTAATTCGGCGCGGGTGAAGATGTTATTAACGTTGCGCAACAGGGTTTCAGTCATATCCGGTTTTATTTTAGGATTTGCTTTAATTTTGTTGTCTAAGTGATTAAGAAAATTGAATAATTTTTCTTTATTTACAACTTTGCCGCCGTTGGTGATGAAGCGATTGCCTTTAACATTGATGGTCGTCTTATAATACTCATAGCAGATGACTAAAACCGCTTGTGCCAAGTTTAACGACGAATGCTCCGGGTTTAGCGGGATTTCTATTATCTTATCGGCAAGCGAGATATCTTCGTTTTCTAACCCCGTTCTTTCACAGCCGAACATGACACCGAGTTTTTTATTTTCCGGTGTGTGTTGCATGGCATATTCTGCCGTCATCACCTCTTTGACCTGATGCCTCGGGCGGGCGGTTGCGGCATAGACAACCTCTAAATCTGCCAAGGCTTCTTTGGTGTTTTCATAGATTTTGGCATTTTGCAAAATTTCTTCGGATTTTGAGGAAGCACGCAAGGCAATTTCCGCCGTCGGCGACTGCTCGGAAGCAACCACGCGCAATTCTTTAACATTGCAGTTTTTCATGGCTCGGGCAACCATGCCGATATTTTCGGCTAATTGCGGTTTGACTAAAATGATAATCGGGGCAGTGGTCATGCGTATTCCTCTGATTTGTTTTTTTATGGAAAGAATAATAAGGCGCGCAAAAAATTTTGCAAGGCAAAATTTTTTTAATTATACAGCGCGCCTTAAACGGCTACGCCGTCGCCTGCACGGCGGGTGCCGCTCTGCGCGGGGCAGTCGGGAGCCCCGACAGGCTTAACAAAGATTTCTTAAAAACTTGTTTAACAACAATACGCCGAACCCGCTGGCTCCTTTGGTATATAAATCTTTCGGTGCGGAGACTAAATCCATACCGGCAATATCCAAATGTGCCCATGGGGTTTTATTTTTTAAAAAGGCTTCCAAGAAACAGGCGGCAGTGATAGAGCCGGCGCCTCTTGTTTCAGATAAATTCTTTAAATCCGCAATATCCGACTTAACCATTTTGCGGTAATTATCCGTCATCGGCAAACGCCACAGCTCTTCGCCGGATTGCTCGCCGGATATGCTCAATAATTCGGCAAGAACGTCATCATTGGTAAATAAACCCGCCATTTCGGAACCGAGAGCCATGACAATGGAACCGGTTAAGGTGGCAATATCTATTATTCTTTCAGGTTTGTAGGTCTGTTCCACATAGGTTAAGCAATCGCCCAAAACCAGTCTTCCCTCGGCATCCGTGTTTAAGATTTCAACGGTTTTACCGGAAAGCGAAGTCACAATATCGCCGGGGCGGGTGGCTGTGCCCGAGGGCATATTTTCAACCAGACCGATAACCCCGACAATATTTAAGTTTAATTTCTGTTGGGCGGCGGCTTTCAAGCTGGCGGCAACCACTGCCGAGCCTGCCATATCTTGTTTCATTTCAGCCATGCCGCGACCGGGTTTTAAGGATATACCGCCGGAATCAAACGTTACCCCTTTGCCGACTAAGGCAACATCATAGCCTTTTTTCTTCTTGTTGCCGTTGTATTCTATAACACAAACATAAGGTTCGTTTGCTGAGCCTTGGGCAACCGACAGCAACATATTAAAACCTTTTTTCTTTAAGGTTTCTTTGTTTAGGAGAGTTACCTTTAAGTCTAAATGCTCTAATCTCTTAACATCTGCGGCATATATTGCCGGCGTTAATTCGTTTGCCGGTTCGTTGGTTAAATCTCTGGCATATCTGACGGCATTTGCCAATGCGGCTGTATTGTTGTAGGCCTTTTTATCCAACTTTTCTTTAGAAACAAAATGGATGGCTTCCAATTTCGGAAAATCTTCCGGCTTTTTATCGGTCTTATACTTATCAAAACTATATGAGGCAAGTTCAAAACCTAATCCCATCTCGCTTACCATATCCTGCGCCTTAAAACTTGTTTTCGGCAGGTGTCTGGCATAAATGGTAACGCTCTCATAATTCTTAATTTTGGCATATAATCGTGCCGCGGTCTTTTCTATTTCAAGCGGGGTGTCATCAATGTTGAAACGTATCAAAAATATGATTTCATTGATTAAATCTAAGCTTAAAAGCGCGGATTTGTTTGCTTTGTCTTCATCTTCACGCGCCACATAGGCTTTAAGCTTGTTAAACGAGGCACGACTGATAATACCGCCGGTAATACCGTAATTTAAGCTTTCTTCTTTGGTGGTCAGTAAAACTTTGACCATGCTTTCGCCACGATTTTGATTAAATGTTATCTCAGCCATTATTCTCTCCCTTATGCATATCTCTTTTTAGCATATAATCTTTCAAACTCGTGAAAAAAAGGTTAAATTTTTCGGCTTGACAATGCTTTTTATGGTGTTAATGTGCAGAATTATGTTTAACAAAGGGGATGTTATGTCCGGTATTTTTACTGCTGATGAAAAACATATCGTTGCGGCGGCCGAGGTTATTAAAAACGGCGGTCTGGTTGCTTTTCCGACTGAAACTGTTTATGGTTTGGGTGCTGATGCTTATAATGCACACGCGGTTGCCGCTATTTTTGAAGCTAAGGGCAGACCGACGTTTAATCCGCTGATTTCTCATATCGCGCACCCCGAGGAATTGCAAAATTATGCCGTGGCAGATAGTCGGGCTTTGTTTTTGGCTGAAAAATTTTGGCCGGGGCCGTTGACGTTTGTTTTACCGCGTAAAGATACCAATCCGGCGCTTGATTTGGTGTGTGCCGGTTTGAAAACAATGACGATCAGATGTCCGAATCATCCGGTGGCTCTGGCTTTAATAGAAAAATCCGGTGTGCCGATTGCCGCCCCGTCTGCTAACCGCTCACAAACGCTCTCGCCGACAACGGCTGCCGCTGTTTATGACAGCTTGGGCGAACGGGTGGATATGATTTTAGACGGTGGGGCTTGTACTGTCGGCGTGGAATCAACTATTCTTGATTTGACAACGCCTCAAGCCGTGTTGTTACGGGCAGGGGGAATTACCAAAGAGGAATTGGAATTGGCCTTAAATGAAACCGTCTTAATTTCTGACGGTAATCCTGATAAGCCGACTTCGCCGGGGCAACTCCTTAAACACTATGCGCCGTCCAAAAAACTTCGGATTAACGTAACTGAGCCTCTTGATGATGAACTTTTTATCGGTTTCGGCGCCGGTTACCCGTCCGCACAGATGAACTTGAGCGAGAGCGGAGATTTGCGTGAAGCGGCGGCACATTTGTTCCAATATCTGCGGGAGGCGGATAAACAGACGGAATTTCCGCGTATCGCCATGGCCCCCATCCCATATGAAGGATTAGGACTGGCCATAAATGACCGCATCCGCCGTGCTTCAAGGTAGGGGGTGCTAAAGCGCGGTCAAATCGCTGTGAGAAAGCCGCTCTTCGGCGCGTCACGGGCAACTTGTTGCCTTCTAATTGTACGCTCGTGTGCCTCGGTGGGCTCCCGCGGTTATTTCACAAAATTTTATCTCTTTATATTGTCGTACGCTGCTGGGGGATTTTTTCTCGCTATCCAAGCCCGTAGCTGATTTGTTTGTCGTGGTGCTTTGCGTTAATGTTTTACTTAAAAGCTGCCTTTTAATTCTTTGATTTTATTTTCTAATTTTATTTTACTCTCGGCGAGGGTGTTGCTTAACTGGGTGCGGGTTTGTTCAATCTTTTCTTTGCCTTCGTTAAGCCTTTGATTAAACTCATTGACCAATGCATCTCTGTATTCCTCTGCCCATGCAACCATGGAATCTATGACCGGGCGCAGATTGTAACCTAAGTTTGTCAGCGTGTAATCAACCCGAGGCGGTATTTGGGCATAGACATGACGAACCAAAATGCCGTTTTCTTCCAACATTCTTAAATTAGAGGTTAAAACTTTTTGGGTTATGGAACCCAATTCGCGTTTTAATTCACCGAAACGTTTGGTGCCGTCCATTAAGCATTCAATTATCTGGACTTTCCAGCGGTCTCCCAACATTTTGATGGTGGTCTCAGCTAAAGTTTGTGCGGTTATATCCATCTCTAAAACCTCCTATTAGTATCTTTGGGGTAATCTAGTATGCTTTGTGTTATTTTTCAACAGAAAATGTGAATTTATTAACGAAAAATTTAGCAAAAAAAGGTATGTTAAATATGCTCAAAAAAGCAGATTTTTGCTTGATTTTTGCTTTAAAATGTGATATACTGTCCTATATTCGGGCGAGATGTTGCCCTGTATATGTTATGTACGGAGAACCATATGTATTTGTTGATGTTATTGGCCACCTTTATTTCTGCTATCTACGGGTTTAATTTATCCGCTAGAGCTGATTATGACCGTGATGTCGCTCGCAAAAAAGCTATGGGTATCGTGTACAGGTTTTTGTTCCAAGATGATGCGGCGGCTGCCCTTTTGGGTAGAATAAATCGTAGGACCTATGAGGGAACGGAATATGATATCTCATGGACTTTGCCGGGGGATATTGTTTATGCCGATTATGAAAATTCCCGCTTAACTGCGAAAAACAGAAATACAACCCTCTTTTATAAGCAAAATGCCAATAATACCACACCGAAAATCTTTTATATGCGCAGTGAGGAGGAAGAAAGCGGCGGCGGTGGCGGCGGTGATTATGAGAAAAATTATGCCGATAACTATCTCTTGTCCGGCAGACGTTTTTATGACGGCAAGATGATGGTTACCAAGGTTATTTGTCCGGATAAAGAATTGCAAAAAGAAAATGTAAAACAATGCACGCCGGATGTTGATGAAACGGTTGATGACGGCGAAGGTAATCATCCGATTTTGGGTACTTGTTGCAATAAAGGACGAAATTACATTGCTACTTACAGAAAAATGGATTCACGTTGGCTGAACCGTATTCATTTAGGGGTCAGCCTTGATTTTATGCGCGCGATCGTTGATAGAAACTATACCGATAATATCGGCATTATTCACTGGGACGGTAGCAATTGGCAGTTTCAGGGGAAAATTAACTTCCCGCCGGTTTATGCCGATGAGATGGAAGCTTGGGAAGAAGAACACGCCGGCGAAGAAGGAGATGCTAAATTCTATCCGGAAGAGCTTAAAAACCGTTCGGTTTGGACATTGCCGAAT